>Ga0180433_10000009_pt1 | contig 349793 bp, 464 predicted proteins | sample SS_ome_8_FD_132980 | JGI IMG/M metagenome (GOLD analysis project Ga0180433, IMG submission 132980) | Hypersaline lake sediment archaeal communities from the Salton Sea, California, USA - SS_1_D_1 metaG | ecosystem: Environmental > Aquatic > Non-marine Saline and Alkaline > Hypersaline >...
CCCGAGCATCCCCGTACACCCGAGCATCCCCGTACACCCGAGCATCCCCGTACACCCGAGCATCCCCGTACACCCGAGCATCCCCGGACACCCGAGCATCCCCGGACACCCAAGCATCCCCAGCCTGCTCCAGATTCCCCTCCTTCTCCACCCAACCTCCCAGATCTCCAGCCTTCACACCAAACTTAGGAATATCCCGAAGCGCCCGGATCTGTCGCAATTCCACACTACCCACCCTCTGCGTCACTCCACTAAATTCATACTTCGCTCCCATCAGTATTCTCCTTGCTCAACTACCCCGGGTAGCTTTTACTCACCCTCACACGTACCCCTGCGCCGCCCACGCCGCCTCTTCCGTCTCGTATTCTTTCCCGTCCACCAGGTCACGAAACTTCACGTTGACCACCGGAACCGTCCGGTCGTCCGCAGCTTCCAGCAACTGACCAGCGTTCGAGGGGATGGCGTAGGTTTCCGGCGCAAGCTCCCGCGTGTGACCACAACACTCACACGTCTCCGTCTGCGCAGGCTCGTGCTCCACCAGTACCGGGGCTACGCCCGAATCGTTCGTCTGGTCCACGCTGCACACCCACGCCATCGCCCCGTCACAGTCCGGGCACTCCTCGTACCCCTCGTAGTCGTGGGCGTCCGCGACGTTCTTGTGCCCGTTGACACACAGATATATTTCGTAGCCTTCGTAGGACATTTCCTTTTCCTTACGCCGGGTGGTCGTTTCGATACTCCAGCACTTCCCCACACTCCGCACACGTAGCGTGAGGGCTCCGCTTCTGCCACGGAATAGAGTAATCGTAGCTCAGAGCTTTCACGCAGCTACCGCACGCCGGGCACAGCCGAGGCAGCACCTTGGCTTCCATTAACCACTTGGGCGACGTGTAGACTTTCTTCATCAGCCTACCCCGCTTCGTGGTCCAGGTAGTCAGGTCCCAGGTCCACCACATCCACACGCACACACCGATACCCGTGGCCCTCGTCCACCGTCACGATAATGTGCTCGTCGTCTCCCTGACCTTCCGTCATCACGTCGTTCACCCGGTTGTCCGGGGTACTGCCGAAGATGTCCCGAATCAGGTTTACCGTCTCACTGTGCGTCATCGTCTCTCGCTCCTACCAATCGAACTGCGGGAATTCCTCGTAGGCATTTCCGTCCCGGTCGAAGTGCAGCCACTGAATATCGTTCTGCGCGGCGAAGTCTAGCAGCTTCACGAACTCCGGGCTCATGCCCATCTCCCGGTAAGCCTGTTTCTGCTCACTCGTGAACTGCTGGAGTACCTGCACGAGCCAGCCGTACCCCGTGTCCAGCACACTGTAGTCCTGGTCCGCCGGGTCTTCCAGCGCAAGCTCGGTCAGCTTCTCGTTGTCCTCGAACGTAACGTGCGCCGTGGACAGCACCAGCACCCGATAGATTTCCAGCTTGTCCATGTTCATCGTTCGCTCCTACCAGTCGAATTGTTGAAGCTCGGGGACCACGGGAATATCGCAGTCCAGTCGCATCCACGTACAGCCCTGCTCCGCCGTCAGCCTGTAGATGTTGACGAACGCCTCGCTCATCCCCACCCGCTTGAACCCGTGGACGTGCTGCTCCACTTCCTCGGGGTTGCCTTCGGGCACGAAAACCATGAACCCGTAGTCCTCCAGAGGAATTACCCAACCCGCATCCGGGTGCCCGTTCTCCAGCACGTCCAGCAACAGGGTGTTATCCTGCTCCGTAATGTGCGCCGTGGACAGGTTGAGTGTCTTGTCGATATCGAGTTTCATTTTCTACTACTCCTCCTCGACCGGGACAGCGACACCCTTCTCCACGTCGAGCACCATCCACGCACAGTCCTCCAGTGTGTGACTGTACTCCAGCGCACCGTCCAGGTAATCCCCATCCCCATCCTTCACAAGCTGCGCCGCTTCCTCGGGGCTGCTCGCGTGTACCTCGACCGTCTGGTAGTGGACCTCGGGGACGTTCACATGGTACTTGGGCATCGCTTCCTCCTACAGCCGAATATCCTCTTCGTCGTCGCTGGGCTCCACGACGCACACGCTACTGAACTTCTGGCTCCGGGGACAGTCGTCGTCGTACTCCCACGAGTCCAGTTGACAGGCCGCGTCGAAAATCTTTTGCTGATTCTCCGGGTCCTCGACCTCCGCGTAGGTTGCAGCGTCCACCACCACAGTCCGATACTGCGGCACCATTCTCTCGACGTAGACCAGATACTTCGGCATTTGCTTTTCCTCGCAAGTTGTTTTTCCGTCCGACTGTTCAAAAATATCAAACGGAATTTACGTTGTCAAGAAAAAATCGCGAGCGGCTACGGGCGCCAGCCACCTATGCGCCAGAATACGTAGGCTGTTACAGCAGTAGCAACGGCTGTCACTACGTAGTTCCCCAACAACAGCCCGCCCATCAACACCATCCCGGTCCCAAAGGCAGGGAGCACCACTGCTGGGTGTAGGACGTAATTGATTTTAAACCGTGGCTTTGTCATCGCGGTTATCCCATGTTGTCGAGCAGCGCGTCCAGCTTCTCCCCCAGCTTTCCAGTCTTGCGGTGAGCTTCCACGAGCCCCTCCGCCCAACGTGCCATCGACCAGGCATCCTTGAACACCTGACCGTTCGCATGGATAACCAGGAACCCTCCACCGAAAGCGCCCTCCCGAGGACTGGAGCACGTCGAGGACCACGTGAGAGAAAGGATAGCGTCGTCCTCGGTCACCGCTAGCGCAGCTTCCGCACACGCGCCCAGCGTGTCCAGACTGTCACCCTCATCCGAGTGTACCCACACCTCCGTCTTGGAGTTCCCTTCCGGCTCCGCGCAGAACGTACCGAAGTGATCCACCGCGTCCAGGATAGTGTTCTGCATCCTGCGCGGCACGCGCTGCCAGGCTTCCACCATCTCCCGCTCTTCCCCTTCGAGCTCGTCGAAGTAACCCTCCCCGGCCAGAGTGTCCTCGTCGAACTCCTGGTCGTGGACCTTCTCACACACCCGCTGAAGCTTCAGGAACAAGTCTGCGGCTTCTTCCTTCTCGAATGTGAACGTCTCCGACCACTGGATAAAAGTATCTGCCATCGCGTTTCTCCGTTTCGCAAATCGTCGTACTGCCCCGGGATGGCGCAGTAGATATCCACAGTCATCCTACTCTGATCCTTTCAGCACTACACTTGCCAGGACACCCAGGGATTCCACCTCGAACGAAGTGTGCTTCAGATTCATCTTGAAGTGGAAAGACTCCGTGGAGACAACCATCTGGTCTAGCTCCGACCGGATCTGCGTGCCCCCCTGGTAGCTCCACTTCTCTTCCGCGCAGCGCTCCAGGATATGCTCCAGCACAGAGTTGCCCTCCACCACCTCCACATACTCTTCCCGCTCCAACACTTCGATGAACTCCTGTACCTCTTCCCGCTCCTCGTCCAGACTATACAGGTCGAACCACGTTCCCCGGTAGTCGAAGAACGTCAGGTTGTTGAACGACGTACCGTGCGCGTCCTCCATAACCTGTGCGCTGCGTGCGCGCTTTGCCACGTCTGCGCGCAGACGGTCATCCACCTCCAGCAACAGCGTTGGAGTAGTGAACTCAAAGTCCTGCGAGCAAGGGAAGCAGCGGACCACAAGGTACTGCTTACGAGTTTTCGTCGTCATGATTAGTCCTCCACCACGGCTTCCGTTTCGCACTCCAGACAAATCCAGGTGTTGCCTTTGTCCGGGCCGTGCGTTACTTCCCCGTTTCCACGGTGGTCTATGAAGTTCCCTTCCTCGTCCACTTCCCAATACTCGGTAATGTGGATCACCGTCTCGAAACGTTTGTGTTCGGGATTCTTCAGGCATCGAGCTTTCATGGTAGCACTCCATCTCCATCCTCGGGCGGAACCCAAGCGAAAGTCTTGAGCACCGTCCCATCGTGATCCACGTACTCTGTGAGCATCGAGCCGCAGCACAAACAGTCGTACTGCTGGTAGGCTCGTCCGCTGCTCTCCGGTCCCTCGTCGTCCTCGGGAATCGGGGCGAGCTTCGACCGCTCACTCAGCGGGTGCGTGCAGGTTTGCCATGGGGTTTTGAATTTCATCGCAGCGTCACCTGCTCCGACTCGCCATCCCAGCGAGCCGTCTGGCTGTTGAATCCTCGGGGAATGACCACCGACACACCCGTCTGCTGGTGCATCAGAATCATCAGGGCCACGGCGTCTCCCTCGTGACGGAGCTTCATCTTCTCCATGATGTAGTCCACCGTCACGTAGCTGCCCAGATCGTACAGGAAAGACGTGCCACCGTTGTCGCTGTTGCCCAGCCAGGAGATCAGCCACTTGGTCATGCTGACCTCTGCGAGCACACAGAAGTATCGTGTGCCGTTGCCCGGCTCGTGCTCGACAGTCAGTACCTGTCCCTGGAACTCTTCGGTCATCGTCATCTGCTTGTCCTCCGATGCGTTTTTCCATCCGACGCAATCGAGAATATCAAATCAACTTGACGTTGTCAAGAAAAAATTTCGACGGCTACACTACTCCTTCTTTGTCCATTGCCAGCTCTTCCTGGTAATACTCGTGGGCCACCCGGTCCAAGTCTCCCAGGCAAAGCCTGTGCTCGTCACAGTAGTGCCGCAGGTCTGCCAGCATGTCGCGCACGATGGTAGCTGGATCGTTGTCCGACGACAGGTAGAACTCGTCGGCGCACTCCTGGATCTTCTTGACGCTCTTGTCGTGGTAGTGCATCTCTACTCCTCCGGGCACAGGTCCAGGTTCGTCCGGTAGAAACAAGTCTCCCCCTTGTACTGCCGGTAAACCTCGAAAGCCTTGCGGTGCGCCCGCTTCGACAGGGGTCGAGTCACACCCGTAGCGAACTCCGTCACGCGCCCGCTCAGGTGAATGCCGAAGCACCCTTCCGGCATGTCCACGAACAGACCACCACCCACGTAGTAACTCTTGTGCTCCTCGATACGATTCAGTACCTTGAGCCAGTCCGTCTTGTCCAGACGCTTACGCACCTTAGTCTTTTCGTCTGCGCTGACCTTCTTGGCTTTCTTCTGCGCGTGCTTCGCCTTACGCTTGACGCTCCAATGCTTGAACATGGGGATTCTCCTCGCAAATTGTTTCCGTCCGACGCGATCAAAAATATCAAACGCGAAAAAATTTGTCAACAAAAATCGGCGCGTCGAGTGAGCGAGTATGTTATCTTCTACTGTACCCCAAGGAAAAGGTGAACTATGTCTGACCTCCCAACCTACATCAGAGTTGGCGGAGCTCTCTATAAACTTGGCGGTGAAGCAGAGGTAAAGAGTAACGCTGCCAATGAGCTCAGGGAACTCATTGGTGCTCTAGTTGCTCTCCCCAGCGATTCTCAGCTTAAATATGAAGTGGCTGAGCAGGCGCAGACTACCCTGCGTCCTGTTGTAAATAAGCTACTCGACACACGCTACGATCTGCTAACGAGTTCCCCAGCAGAAGCTGCTTCCACATGGAAGGACGCCCGCGATGCCCTGCCTGGAGTCATCGTAGGGTTGCGCGAAATAATGGCGCCCGTGCGTGACCCTGCGTACATTCAGGACGCGCTACGCTACGTACAGGAAACAGCATTGAAAGTGGACGGGTTTATGTCTGCCTTGGAGCAAGTACCCCAACGGTTGCAAGCTGACACGCGCGTTGCGGACGACAGACTAACCCGTGCGCAGATGGCCAGCCTCGCACGTTCACATGTTGTGAAAGCCCTAAACGCTTTCCGCCGTGGGATACCTGAACTAATGCGCATAGTAGATCGAGACTCTGACCTCGAACATTACCTAGATGTTATGGCAACGGAGTTGGAAGAAGCCCATGATGTTCTCATGGCAGCCTCCTTGAACCAGGACGCTTTCTTTAAGCAGACGTAGCCCTACCCCTCATCGTTCGGTTAAACCGAACGTCCTGCCTCGACGCGCCGCGTCGGCCCGACGTCTCCTCGACCTTTTAGGCTATCCAGACCCTCGCAAAATATTTTCGACGGTGCTCGACTGGTAGACTATCCAGAATTTTGTATAGAGAGAACCTACTCCTCGTCCTCTTCCTTCGGCGGGAAAGGCTGCAACGACTCCCGCACTTCCTCCTCCGTCCCCAGCGCCAACTCCTCGTGGCACAGCCCAACCTCTTCCTCCAGCTTCTTGATCGCTTCCTCGTAGTAGAAGCGTTGCGAGTTGTAGATTTGCCGGATAGCTGCCACCGCACGGATCGCTCGCTGGATTACACTCCACGCTTCGTCCACCTGCCTCGTGGCATTGTTGATAGCAATGTGACCATCTTTCTCGTACCGCTGAAGACTGGTGCGCAGTAACCGGATCTCCGACATCCGACGCTTACGCCCCTCCGGACTCACCCGAAGCTCTTCCCGCTCCGCTGCCCGTGCCGCTTCCTCTTCTGCCTTCACGCGGTCCCGACGCTCCACAGCTTCCTGCGCCGCAGCTTTACCCAGCGGAGAAAAATCGAAGACGTACACGTTGTAGTGTGTGCCCCACTCTTTGAATACACCATGCTTGACTAGTACCTTCACCGATGCCATGTGTGCGTATTCACGGTGTAGCGTCATCCTCCCCACTAGATCAGGAGGTTCATACTTCGATGCAACCTCACCGTTCTCATGAAACGCAATAAGCGCGTGAGTCTGCTTGTCGTTCAAAGACCCGAGCAGCGTGTCAACTTCTTTTTTCTTAGGCTTCGCCATTGTGCTCTCCGTTTCGTCTAGTCCTCGCTCTTGCTCGACATCGCTCCGAGGATCGCACCCATGACGCCTTCCGGGTCTTCCTTCCACTCCGCGGCATCCCAGTAGGCTACTTCACCCACCATCGGATCCACGATGCGCACGTACCCACAAGGCTCCGGGTACGCAGGACTGCGAAGCTCACAGCCCGTCTCCAGCTTGACCACAGTCTCCTTCGGATACCCATCCCCCGAAACAGACTCGCCCTTGGCTTCCCGCACCAGAGAATCCAGCAGCTCCCCCAGCTCGAAAGCCTCCGCACCACCATCCGACGAAATATCCAGCACCCCCGGCGCCAACCTCCGAATCGCCGCCAGCATCAGCACTACCGCCCCATCGTAAGGCTTGTAGGCCGTCTTGCAAAAATCGAAAGCCCCCTCCCGCTTGAACCGCCCCGCGTCCTCGTAGTCGTACTTCTTCCGCTTCGCCACCCGAATCAGGAAAGTCTCGTGACTGTCCTCGTCCTTCCCGTTGAACCGAATCATCTTCTTGGAAATCTCCGGTCCCTTGTCAGGCTTGTCGTACTCGTAACAAAGCACGCCCTCGAACCGCTTCGCCACCAGACGAGCAGCCGCACAAACCAGCTTCCACTCCTCGTCCGTGAAGCTCCGGTGTTGATTCCAATAATGCGTGTATCCCATTTTTCTTTTCTCCGTTTCGCTGCGTTCAAAATATCAAAACAACTTTACGTTGTCAAGAAAAAAATTCGCCGCCTTACTCCGGTAGGATGATAGACGAGAACCGAGCCGCGACATCCGCTTGGACAGGCGCGTCACTCTTGACTTCCTTAATCGGCTGGGGGATCTCGCGGGGAATATTTTCGAGGGCGTGCTTCAACTGCTTACGTAGCTTCGGGTTGTAACGGATGTCCCCGTTATCCAGCGCACGCTCCAGCTGCTCCCTACTGGTGATGTTGTAGTCTGCCCACAGCTTCCGAGCGGTAGCTGGTCCCACGCCAGGCAAGCTCAGGATGTCCGCCATCGACGGAAGCCCTTTCGCTCGGATAGACTTGAGGCGTCCACAGGTTCCAGTCTGCGTAATTTCCTTGACAGCTTTGGCTGTGCTCTTGCCGATCATGGGAATCTTCTGGAGCGCAGTCAATGTCTTCGAGGACACGTCCTCGTCTTCACACCACTCCATGAGTCCGGTAGCAGCATTCTCGAAAGCCATCGCGCGCCTCTTGTCTCCCAAGATAGCGTAGCCCTGCGACACTTCCATCAGGACTTCGGCCACTTCTTTTCCTGTGGTGGGTTTACTCATCATCTTCTCCGAGAAGCTGTGCAACCTTCTTAGGGTCCATCCCGTACTCTTCTGGGAAGTCTACCGAGCTTGAGCAGCTGACGCTTTCTACTCGGGCTTGACGTAGGAACGTCCGCACTTCCTCGGGATCGTCCGTGGTCAGGTCGGGCTCCCGGTTTGGCACGAAGGGACAAGTCACCTGGAACTTACCATCCACGATAGTAAGGAAAGCACGTTTGCCCGGGATGGCCTGCGCTTCATGCACCAGCGCACCACAGTCGGGACACTCCCCGTAGGGCACGGGCTCCCCAGGTGAGAGGCGTTCCAACAGATTGGGGATGTTGGGAAACCTTACCTTGAAGTCCTTATCCTCGATCTCTCTTTTACAGTCACTACACTCGAACAACCACATTTGTTTCTCCGTTTCGCATTGCACGGAAAATATAACAACCGCGCGCCGCCGCGTCAACAAAATTCGGAATTTTTCAGCAGCCTTTTCTTACTTATTCTCTAGCAGACATTCCTATCCACACAGGAGATTTCTATCATGGCTAAAGAACTTCCCAACTACATCCGTGTCAACGGCTCATTATATAGACTTGCAGAGCCCCGAGGACCTGAAGCTAAAGGGCTTGGGCCTGGTGGCGTTTGCACCTGTCCCAAATGTGGAACGGAAACGCAGCACAAAACCGGTGTATCTTGCGTAGACGAAACGTGCCCACAGTGTGGATCGAAAATGAAACGCATCGGCAAACGAGCACGACAGGGAGCAATGGAAAGGACCGCCCAACTTCAGCACCTACTCCAACAATTCGAGACACTCACCCAAGCTATTACCAAAGGTTTGACCGACGCTCACAAAGCTGCCATGGGCAAACAGTTCGACCGAGCTAGCTCTATCCTCCAGCAGATTACCTGCGATAAAATTAACGAGCTCGCGGAGCTCAGCAATACTATGGCCGGTGTCGTAGGACTCGAGGGCTAGACTTCCGCGCTCCCCGGTTTAACCAAACGTCCAGGAGCGCCCAGCCTTCCCGGCGCCCCCTTCCGCACTTCCAACACTGTATGATATTTTCGACGGGACTAAGCCGTCTCGTACTCCGCGTCCCGCTCCGCCTGCGCTTTGTAGCGCCTGCTAGACGCCCGGCTCAGCTTCGCGAAGTCCAGACCCTGAGTATCGCAGTAGTGCCGAAGGTCCGTCAACATCTCCGTGACGTTCAAGTCCGCTACCATCGAAGGGTCGTAGGGACACTCCCCGTTCAACAGGTCCACGATCCGCTTACGCGCAGCACCCCGATGGATGCTCATGTCCTTGCACTCGCGTCCCATCGCCAGCAAAGCCGTCTCCCGCGGGTCTTTCCCCGTCATCTCCGGAGTATCCTTCGGCCCATCGAACTCAGCAGGATAATTCATACGGTAGAGCATCGACTCCAACCGCTCCATGATTTCCCCAACCTTGCTCACAGGTGGCAGATCGTCCAGGTCGAAAACAGCTACCAGAGGCACCGCACTACCCTTACCACCCAGCCTGTGCATCGCCCCCTTGTAGTCAACCGGACTCTCCCCGTAGTAAACCTCCAGATTCCTGTTGTCCAGGTTTACTAGGTAAATCCCCTCGCACAAGAATCCACCCTCTCCACCAAACCCGAACTCGATCTCCCCCTGTAGCTCCGTAGCCCCATTCAGCACACACTCCAACACCTTCGCTCCACAGTCACGGTGAAGGTGCGGAAACTTCTCACTGAACCTGTTGGAGTCAGCGCACGATACGAAACCCCCATTTTCGTTCAGGTTCACTCCCAACGACTTCCACAGAAGCTCGTACTCGTTCCTGTCAATGTACCGAGTCGCAGCCACCGCAGCCCGGAACTTCTCTCTACCCTCCGGCGTACTCAGGTGCTTACAGCAGAACTTCAGCGCCGTTACACCCTGGCCCGCCGGATAGTGATCCCACTGCCCGTACTGCGCCACCCGATGCTCACCGTTCAGCACCACCACTGTCAATCCTCGCGTTCCCATTTCCCTTATCTCCTTTTCTCGTGTGAATATTCACACAACTCAGTTGACAAACGATAGCTCGTGCGCGAAGACCTCCACGCTACTCTCCTGATCGTCTACCAGGTGGACAACGTCGCCTTTGATCTCGACGTACTTGATAGTGATCAGCCTACTGCATGCGTCCGCATCAGGATCAGCCCAGTACACTTCGTCCCCGGCTTTCAGTTCTTCCGCTTCTGCTAGTGTCATGGCCTACTCCTCCCGCTAGTTGTTCGCGATACCCTGCAATGCACTCTCCACACCTTCCACGTAGGAGTCTTCCTCGACGTTGATCCCCGCGCAAGCGTGTGCCAGTATCAACGCTTCGATACCGTCGAGCATCGCGTCGTACTCATCGTCCTCGCGGTCCCGGGGAATCTCCGAGTGCATACGGCCAGACCCCTCGTTGACCGTAATGCGAATCTCACCTGCACAGGTTTCCAGCTTGTACTTCGTCATTCGCCTGCCCCTCTCTTGCGCCGCTTGACACCATAGGTTTTCTCGACCTCACGCTTGGACATCTCGTAGGGAGCGTTGCGCGGGGTGTTCTGCGGCCAGTCGGAGTAGGTGCAGGTGTCGTCCATACACCAGCCCCTGTCGTCCAGGTCACAGCCACACCAGCAGCACTCGTCCGCAGACTCGAACTCTTCGTCAGCCTTCCCCTTCAAGAAATCCTCGAAGGCTGCGTCGTCGAGTTGGTTGATAATGTACTCGCAGAGCAAATCGATCTGCGTATCCAGATTCCACCCGCACTGCTCCGCGTACTTACTCAGGGTATCGTAGCTCATTCTGCCCTCCGTTTCTATCGAATAGGCTCCTCAGCCTTGCGCATCTTTTCGACCAGCTCCTCAGCCACATCCCAAGTGTGTTTCATCTCCACACCCGTCATGCTGATAGCCGCAGCCCCACCACCAAACTCCCCACTACGCGGTCTGGTACACCCAGCGCTCCAGGTCATCGTCCAGATAGTGTGGTCGTCTGTCGTCTCCAGAACGTCCGACAGAAAATAAAGCACCGTCTCCACGGCAACACCCTCGTCCGACATCACAGTCAGATAGGTCTTCCCATCATCCTCCTGGATCTTCAGATAGAAACCCACCCCGTAGTCGTGGATAGATTCCTGTAGGTCTTCCGAGAGATCCCTGTAGACAGCGTCAACCTCCTCCGGCAATTCCTTGTCCGGATTGTCAGCAACGAAATTGATCGCCGCGAAAATACCCTGAGCCACCTTCGCCTGCTCCGGCGTTACCAGATAGCTCTCCGCAAACTCACTGTAGTAATCTGCCATCTTGTTTCTCCGTTTCGCAAATCACCCACCGAAAATATCACACCGCACTTGACAACGTCAAGTAGAAAATTCAAACGGCCACAAATCCCGCATTACCTTCTCTACTCCCACCAAGTTAGGCTCCCACCATTCACCCTCCCCCAACACCCACAGTACCCAACCTTTTCCCTCGCGCTCCAGCATTGCCTGGTTGCGCAAAGCGATCTCCTGCAACCGGATACGGAGCGTGCGATATTTCGGGACAACTGGAGAGCCGTCTCCGAAAGTATTGGCTAGGAGTTGGTAGTCTGCTTTGGCCATCAGGGATCCATCCAGTAGGCTGTACCGTGCGACGACGGTCTGCCCAGTCCGATCTCCTCCGGTGTATACCTGGCTTCGCACATAGTACAATACCAGAACTCACCGTCGCTATCCTTGCGCGGGACAACGCAGTCGTCCCGTTCGCACCTTTCGCATGAGGGCCACTTGTGGTCGTCGTCTGTCATGTGGTCACTCTTTTCTCGAAATGCTCACTCCAGATGCTTCCATCCTTGGTGAATTCGTACTCGTTGTTGATGAGTATCTCCTCGACGTGATCGTCCTCGTGGAAGTCGTCGATCAGATCGTAGCCCTCGTCCGCCAACTTGCGGGAAAGTGCTCTCACGTCTTCCTGGATTGCACCTGCCAGAGCATTGGCCATGCGTTCCATCTCTTCCTCGTGCTCGTCGGGACAGTCTACCAACTCGACCTCCACGCTCATGGTGTTGTAGTGAGCGTAGTGACTCCCGAAGCTGTTGGGCGAGATATGCAGGGCAAAGGAAAGTTCCTCTTTCTCCAGCAGTGCGCGGGCCTTCTTTGTGATGCTCCTACGCTGGTCAGCCTCCGCGAATTGCTCCCGCACTACTCGGTCGAAGAGTGCGAGCCCCACATCACAGCTACCGTAAAACGCCATCCCGTCACCCTGACAATAGGACAGACGCCAACGAATATCCCTCGTAGGATACCCAGCTTCCCCTACGTGGTGCTGAAAATGGTCCTCCACCCAGAAGCACGCACCCTCGTCCCCGTTCTGCCTTTCCGTATCGGACCACTCCTCCCGCGCAGCCTTCTGCGCTTCGGGGGACAAATCCGAATATTCGTACACTTCGATTTGAATCGTTCGTGACATTTCAGCAGCTCCTAGTTGTTTCCATCCGACGCGATCAAAAATATCAAAACCGCCGCGCGCCGTCAAGAAAATTCGACAAAATATTTTTCAGCGGAGCGCTGGATGGACTGGCCTACTCTCGTCACAAACCGGACAACCCTCGTCAAAATAATACCAGCACTTGTGCTCGCGGCACCATTCCTGCTCCCTACCCTTTTCCGCACCGTACAATGCCGCACACTTTACCGTGCAGAACATAGGCCGCTCCTTTGGCCACTCTACCGGCCGCTCTCCACAATACATGCAACGTGGTTTCACTGGTCCTCTTGGCATCTCACCACAATAACCAATCGAACAATACGTTGTCAAGTTAAATATCGTTTTATTGGTTCGAGTTGATTTATTTAATGGTTTCCGATGGTTTCGCCGCCACTAGCAACAGGATAATAGCTGTGAAGGTTGGGTAACTGCGCGTTAAACTCGAACCAAAAAATTCTATCCTTACTCAATTTTGCGCTTTCCGCCACACGCGGTCTAGTGATTACGCGGAGTTACGCGGGCCACCCCTCCGCGTTTCCGGGTTAAACCGAACGTCCGGGGAGCCCTCGGGCTCCACCTATCCCCTGTCAACTACTTTTTGTGGTATTTTTCTGACCAGAAAAGGCTACGCTGCCTGCTTGTCTTTCTTTTCCTTCCACTTGCGCGGACACTTCCCCTCCAAGATACGCTTCGCCTGGCGATCCGTGTTCAGTCGCTTCCACGTCGAACGATCCGCAGCCTCGCCTACCTCGTAGACTTCCACGCCCGTCTTCTTGATCACGTAGGCGTACTCGATATCCCAGTGGACTTCAGTACACACACCGTAGCCCAGAAAATCGTTGCCATCGTTGTCGAGAATCCGCTGCATGAATAGGGAGGGCTTCTCGTCATCCTTCACGTAACAACGTTCCATGACTTCCAGCATATGCGCCGAAGCCTTCGCAATCATGAAGTGCATCAGCTGCGCCGCGATGTACTCCGGATCCCAGCCACGGTACGCCATGAACTTCCCCAGAAACTCCGCCAGGTCCGGGACCACCCCGGGAAACTCCGGGTAACCGTCACTGTGACGATACAGGATAACCCTGAAATCCCCGAACTCCGGGTCCTCAATGAAAATGTGACACCGTGTACTCATTCCCTTTTCTCCGTTTCTTCTGTTGCCTACCACTACACGCGGTAGTCCTCTTTGTCGAACTTGATCCCCTGCCGTTCGTAAGCCTTGATGCAGGCATCGCAGGCTTTGATGAAATACTTGACAGCATCCGCCTCGATAGCACTCACTGCCCTGGGCAGGTTTCCACTGCTATCCGCAGAATACGTATGCTCCAGCATAGCCTCTGCGTATACCCTGCGCCGGTTGACCACCGCATTCGGAAGCTTGTCAGCAGGAGCACACAGCAAATCTTTGCAGAGCCTCCCAAGCATGTCGTGCATCACGGCATCGTATGCCCACCTGATAGTGTGTGACAAATTCTCCTCAGCTTCTAGCAGAAACTTACGCTTGAGCTTCTCATTGGCATCCACTTCCCACTGGAGAATCGCTACGACCTCCGGGTGAGCAGCTGCAATCTTCTCCGCCATCGGACGATCCTCTACCTCACGACGCTTCCGCTCCGCAGTCTTGTGACAACCTTCCGGAACTCGCTTGCCACCCCGCTCAGACGAAATGGAGTCCCGATCGGGAAGGACCATACGCACGTAGGAAAGACGCTCCCCGGTAAACCAGATCCCCCTTCCCTCGTGCTCCGCGTAGTACCCCTCTTTGCCGTTCAGATTCAGATTGGAAACGTTTCCTGCTTTCCAGATCTTCCACCCGCGCCAGGTGTAGTCAGCTACTTCCTTACCAGGAGACAGCTTAGCACGAACGTCACCACCGTCAACAATTGCCACGTCGTCTGAATGTTTCATCGTTTTCTCCGTTTCTCAATTCGTGCGACAAAAATATCACACCGAACTTTACGTTGTCAAGAAAAATATTCGACGACTAGCTGCTCGCCCAGCCGAAAAAGAGAAAGACCTTACCCTGCTTCCCCTTGTACCCTTCCCGCTTGCGGAATTCCTGCGCGTCCTTACCCGTGATTTCCACGCATCCCGCAGGCCCCCACTTGTTGTCCACTGCCTGGTGAGCTTTCCTGATCCACGGCACCAGCTTTTCCGGGAGCTTCTTACGCTCCGCTACCTGAGTGTACCACTCGCCGTCCCGGTTCATGCAGCTTGTAGTCCGGTCGAAGTCTTTCGCGTCCTCGTGCTCTTTGAGCCTACGCCAGACCCAGTAGTGCTCCTCGTTGTTGATAGAGCAGCCTGCCAGGTCACGGATAGACAGGCGCGTGTCGGGCTTCGGAAGCATCACAAAGTCATGCTTCTCCGCAATAGTTCCCGTGTAGCCGCCATGCCCGTGCTCCCACTGAGCTTGGTGTACCGCATCCCGAAAGGCGTCTTTGGCCGTCTTGCCGAAAGCATACGTGTAGAAAATGTTAGCACCCATGTTAGCACCTCACCCTTTCGTAAGCTTCCTCCAGGTGACGTTCCCACGCATCCATCGCGTCGAAGCGACTACCACCCGTAGCCTCGTACAGCTTGTCGTGGAAATCCCCTACAACCTCACGGACTGCGGTATCTCCCGCTTCGCCGTAGCTCTTGGTGCGTTGCATACGCAGCCACTTGACAATGTAGGTGACGAGTACCTGCCGACGCTTCTGCGTCGAGACGCGCCCTTCTTTCTCCTTCGCCTTTTCGAGTTTGTCTATCGCATCCTGAGCGATAGCCTTGAGCCGCTTGTTCCCCTTACTGGTGAACATACCCCACCGCTCGTAAGGCTTGAGCTCCCTCTCCACCGTTTCTCGATGGACCCTCTCGATCCTGATCATGGGTGCCATCCTACTACCTCCGTTTCGTTCTGATACACCAGAGAATTGCAGTTGGGACAAATCCCCTGCGGGACCGTGTCCCCAGGAGAAACCCGATCTACCACCAGCGGGTCGGGCCAACGATACTTCAGCTTGCCTACCGGCCACCGGTTTCTTCCGCACGCAGGATTGCTGCACGTAAGCACAGGCTCCTCTGCGATAGCCTTCGCCAGATCGTCCAAGCTTACCTCGTCTACCTCACCGCCCCGGTAAACATAAGAGAAAAGAAACCCCTCGCAGTAGAAGGTCTGGTAGGACCCATCTTCCACAAAAGGCGCAATCTCCTCGTAGAACTTTTCCTCGTAGTTCGACGACCAATTTAAGCTATTCGGATAGGCGTCCACAATATCTCCATCCTTCGTCATGCTCAACTCGATGCCGAAGTTTGCACAGACGTCATGGACGTCCTCACCTTTCGCAAACTCCTCCCCCAGCGAACGCAGGTGCTCCACCATCGCTCCCACGTTTTCCTTTTTGATTTCGATGTTACCACCCTGACCAACGTATGCTGTCATACTCATGATGTTTCTCCGTTTCGCTCGTTTCCATCCGACGTGTCAAATATAACAACGCGCCACCGCACGGTCAAGAAAAATCGAATTAAAAAATTTTTTGAACGGGAAAGAAAAGGCGGGGCTACTTCTTGGTCTTGCGCACCTTCGCAGTCTTCTTGCGCCGCTTGTGCTGCACGTAGAACGCACAGATTTCGTGGAGCAGCTCACCCTGGATAACGTCGTATCCCAGCTTCTGCTTCGCCAACGTCATCGCCTCGCGGTACTCCCTACGATGCTCCGCGTGCAGCCAAACAGCTACAGTTTTCGGGGCGTTCGCATCGTGTACCCCCTTGGCCATCGCACGGAGTTTGCTCACCGGCTCGTCCAGAGCATACTCCAACCACTCGCCCACGTTGTCTTTCCGCGCGAGCTTCGTCAACGCCGCTACCTTGCAACGCCCCAACGTAGCCAGACGCTCCCGCTGAGACTTCGTGATACCGTAACGACTCGTCCACCGAGCAATTACCAGCAGCTCGTAAGACGCACCCACCGGAACTCCTACCTCGCTCTCCACGTAGTCCTTCCAAGTCTTCCAGCCCCAGTTCTGGTGGAAGCTGTTGCGGTGAACTACCCAGAGAATATCCGCCAGGCGGAACAACGCATCATTCACTTCCCGGCCCAGCTTGCGCGCCAACGCGCGTACTTGTGCTTTCGTCATTCCCTTTACTCCTTACACGCTCAGCGCGCGTCCAATGGATACCCCAGGGCACTCCGTACAATGGTACTCCCCGTGCGTCCGCACCAGAGGAGCTCCACAGTCAGGACACATGCCCTTGCGTACCATCCTGCGACCCCTACGACGCCTGCCCCGAATACTCGCGCGAGGCTTGCGCTCCTCTTCGTCATCGTACCGTCTACGCTTCCGGCGCCGCTCGAAATTCCTGTTGCTACCCTGCATCTTTTTTCTCCGTTTCCAATTCACCAATCGAAAACGAATTTAACAAATGCGAAAAAATCCGTCAAGAAAAAAATCGCACCGACCGCTCCCTCCAATATTCGGTTAAACCGAACGTCCCAACCCACCTTCCCCCTTGTCAAGTTTTTATTCTGTTGTGTGAGAAATATTCGACAGGAAAGGTGGGAAGGGGTGGGGGCTCGAACGGCCCCCGGAAACTCTTACGCCTGGCCGTTCCCCTTCATCGGGAACGGAATGATGCCAGCAGCGCGCTCCTCACTCTGCGCTTCCATCAGCTTCTGCACCAGAGGACTCTCCACATCCTCCAGCTCCTCGCCAGGCTGCATCACAGCGAAACGAGCAAAGTCCACCGTGGAAGCGTTCATCTCCCGCTGCACATCCTCCAGCTGCATCCCGCGCTCCTCCAGAGACTTCCGCGCCAGCCCAGCCTGCTTCTTGGCGTCCGCCACCGCACGCTGAAGATAGTCCGCTGCATCCTCCGGCAGCACAGCATCGAAGCCCTTCAACTGCTTCGCCACGTCCCGGATACCCTTGACGTCCGCAGCTTTCACCGCGTCCCTCAGTGCGTCCAGAAGCTCCCGAAGCTCCGACAGCATATCTCCCAGAGCCACTTCGTTCTCGCCAGAAATGGCAAACTTCAGCGCACGAAACCGAAGGTTCGTGTAAGTCGACGTAGCATTGAATTCCCGCACGTCTCGCTTACACTTCTCGATCATCTCCTCCAGCTCAGCCTCGCGGTCCACAGGAACAATCGTCCCCAGCTCGTTCGCCCGCCCCAGACGCTCCACCGCACGCTTCACTCGACCGGCCAGACTCACACCCTTGTTGCGCTCCTCTTTGTCGTTGACCGTCTTCTGTGTCTTCCACTCCGAGTCCTCGCGCTTACCCTGGCGCTCCGTCTTCCCGTCCGAATGCCGGTAGCTCAGCCCACCATGCACTCCGCACTTGAACACTACCAGAAAACAATTCTTCAGATCCTCAATCTTCGTCGGCATACTCTTTCTCCGTTTCTCTCTTTCGAGTTTATCCTACGCCTTCCAATAAGGCTTAGTTGCTTCCAGACTTACCGCCGATCCCACCCATCATCACCGGGCGGAACATTTCCTCACCAGACGGCTGATCCTTCTCCTCACTCTTCGACGCCTGCCGCGCTCCCTTACCCCACTCACGCTGACGCGCCAGCTTGCCCTCACTCCAACCTTCCACCACCGGACGAATCTGCTTCGCCTCACTCACGATGTCCGCAGTCTCGATCGCGCGCTCCTCGTAATTACTACGCTTGATCGCGTTGATCACTGCCTGCTCCAGCTCTGCACCCGTGAAGTTCTTCGTCGCCTCCGCTACAGCCTTCCAGTCGATGTCCATGTCCGACACGAACTCGTCAGCTGCCAGACTCTTGAACTTCCGGGCCACCACCTTCAGAACCTTCACCCGGTCTGCCGTGTTGGGCACGTCCACCCAGAACTGGTCATCGAAACGACCAGCCCGCAGAAACTCCGCGTCCAGAGCCATCGGGTCGTTGCACGTCGCCACGATAAACACCGGCTTGTCGCAGTCCTGCAACCAACCCAGAATATCCTGGCCAATCCGCCGAGACGTTCCACCATCCGTATCGCCACCACCAGAGAATCCGGCGAACCCTTTTTCGATCTCGTCGATCCACAGAATGCACGGAGAAATAGCCTCCACCACATCCCGCGCCTTGTACCACCCCTGCTCCGACTCGCCCACGTACTTCCCCATCAGCGCACCCATCGAAAGCTGCACCACCGGAAGCTCCCAAGCCGTGCCCACGCACTTCGCCGTCAGAGACTTTCCACCACCCGGAATACCCGCGATCACGATCCCCTGCGGGCGAGGAGTGTACTCGAAACGCTGCGCGTCCAGGAACGTCTTGTAGGTGATCATCAGATATTCCTTCAGATTATCCAGACCACCAATGGCGCCCAGCCCCTGCGGAATAGTCTCGATCCACTTCACCGCCGGGCTCGAGATCAAAGCCTTTTTCGACTGAATGAGAACCGCAGGCTCGAAACGGCCAGTCTCCGCTAGAGACACCGCACAAGCCTGCTGGGCCTGCTGATCCTCCAGCCCCAGCAGAGCATCCAGTACCTTGTTGTAAACCTCGGAGTTCGCCGCTCGGTCCGGATCGATCTTCCCCTCGTCCATGTCCGCGTCCACCGCAGCCTTGTCCTCGTCCGTCTCCGCTCCTAGCAGATGGTAAACGATCTCCATCGAGCTAGCCGCCAGAGACTTCGCCATCCCTTTCACCACCAACCCCAACTCCTCACGAGTAGGAAGGTCCAGCTCCACAGGTAGGAAACCGTCCACCGGCTTGTTTCGATCCACTACCACAACCTGCACCCACTGATTCCCCTTCGATGACTGGGACCGCCGATTCAGGTCCTTCAGCAGCCGCATCGCAGGCACACGTAGAGGAGAGTTCTCCCCCAGGTGATCTGCCATGTCTTCCATGATCACCAGAGCAGGACCATCATCGTAGTTCCCCAGATACTCCAGCACCCCATCAGGCTGCCCAGCCGGGGGCATGAAGGGAGACTTGCACAGCACCGCCAGGTCGTCTCGGTTCTCCCCTTTGTCCGACTCGTTGACCAGCCCCGTGGAACAGCGCCAACGCAGAACCTTCTTGAACCCGATATCCTGAGCCGCACCCTTGAGCAAAACCTCCGCCCGAGCCTCTTCGTTGGTCCGCGCCCAAAGCAAACCAGACCGCGCTCGAATCAGCTTGCTAAGAGTTTTCATGAATTTCTGAGACATTTCTTTTCTCCGTTTCTTTCCCTACTTGACAACGTCAAGCCTAGTGCCCATGCCCATGATGCCCACCACCACCACCCATCAGATGGGCCATGTTGTGCTGGTGTACGAAGTTGGCCTGCGTCTGCGCCTGACCCATCGCCTGGCGGAACGCAGCACTGTTACGCTCCTGGAGCTTCGCCAACACACACAGGTCATACATCCCCTGCGGAAGTTGCGCCCCCACCACGCGGAACGTACCGTCGGGCTGCTTCACGATACGAGCCTGCCCCCGGGCCAAAGCATCCTCGATCTCCCGGAGCGCTCGCTTACGCTCCTCTTCCAGCCTCTGCCTCTCAGCCTCTGCCATCTTTCTTGCAATCACGTCACACGGCATTTTCTTTCTCCTGTGGTCTCTGTTTCCGTTTCTCAATCACGCATCAAATATAATGCCGCCGCGTTTTTTCGTCAATCAAATATTTTCGATCACGAATTTTTTTGCCCCTTACTCCCCCTACTAAACTATCACACCCGCAACCTTCCACCTACTACCCCTCCCCTTCGACGTTCGGTTTAACCAAATATCCATTTCCGAATTCGGACAAATCGGGTCCGATTATTTCGGTGTAAAATATCACACGCTTTACGAAGCCTCAGAGGAAACCTGAGCTCGCTCTAGGTTAGTAGACCACCCCTTATTTTGTATAGAGAGAGTTACTCAGCGCAGAGGACCAGACCCTCGTCAGAATATTTCGAGTCGTAACAGCCACACTTATTGTAGCAGCGGGGGAGCACACACATGCGTTTGGTTTCCTTGGCCACGAGTGCCATGAGTGCAGCAGCATCCTCGTCGTTACCGATGCCCATCTTCTCTTTGAAGTAGGAGGCAGTCAAGTAACCTTCGGGTTGCATAACCATGGACTTTCCACCACGACTTCCTCTGTTAGTCCAACAGAATAAAATCATCGGCCAGCCATCGCCGCGCTCCACTTCTCCGATGTAGCACTCGTACCTGCTACCGTTGCCGGGCATCCACTCGATAAATTTCACAGGCTTTCTCCTTTCACGATCTTGTCCGCTTTCTTCGCCAGGCTACCGTGCGCCGGGAAGCCGATGATTGCTTTGCGGTTGCCCTTGCCACAGACCTTGCAGTCGATACACTGAATGTTCTCGTCGAGGATCGCAGGGCACGTAATGACGTGTCGACCTTTCGGAGTCTTCAGGCGGCGAGGGGAATCCATCGGAAGGACGGTAACCACGGGGCCGATGTCCAGGTCTGCCAGAGCGTCTGCGTGCTCGAGGTTATCCCCCGACAGATTCACCACGAAGCCCAGGGCATTCATATCCCGGATCACTTCCAGGTTATGCTGGGCCACCGCAGGGGCGACCATCCCCTTGACGGGGAGGGGGGAGTAATGCGTGTACGTGTAGCCGCCACGGTTACGCCCACCCGAACAGTTGGCCCTGGCCAGCTGCAGGCATCGCCCACGATGCAGTCTGTTATTGTACCCCGTCAGGTCACCAGACTGATTGTGCCGCCACGTAGTTACGTCATCACCCAAGGCTTTTACGCGCTCGCAGAACTCCGTGAAGCTCGTGCCGTTTACGAGCCAGCCTTTCCCCAACTTGTGCCACACGAGCCCAAGCCGTCCCACCCTGGCGTAGCACGCTTCGCGCATGCGGCAAGAGGAAGGACACGTACCCTTGTGTGACATGGATACGGGAAGTTTTCCAGTCTTGCTGTTGCCAGATTTCGGGGTGAGAATAAATAGTTCTTTGTCGGGATGCTCCATTTTTGTTTCTCCGTTTCGTTGCTCCACCAATCAATTTAATTCGGTGGAACCAGCTTGTCAAGAAATTCAAATTGGACGAATCGGGTCCGATTATTTCGGTGCAAAATATCACACGCTTCACGGATACTCCAGGGTATTTTCCATTGCGCACGATAAGCTATTGCCCTCCCTATTTTGTATAGAGAGAGCTACCCTTTAATTGACGAGAGAAAGGGAAGGGGCTTTGCGGGAGCCGTCTTCCACGTCGTCGTCTTTGATAGCTACAGCGATGGCTACAGCGTCTCGGAAAGAACGTTCAGTGACGTAGCTTTCAGGCGCGGCAGCGTCCTCTGCACAGGCTTCTTGGTACGACATTTTGCACGGGCCTGTGTCCGACACTACGCGGCCTGTACGGTTATCTGCCATAGCTGTCCGCGTCAGGATGTAGAGCTCGCCATCCTTGCTACCTGTATCGCACGAGGTCATGGTGAGGGCGAAGAGGTGGCTCTCTTCGAGCAGCCTTTGGAACCTTTCCAGGTTGCCGTTCCTGTTGTCGATAGAGGCAGCTCGAAGTCCGTTGATGTGTAGCTGGAGTTCTCCTGTGGATTCGTCTGGTAGGATGATCATGTTTTGGGGATCGAGTGAGAGGATCTCCAGGGTAGACCACAGGTGCTCCGGTAGTGTCACCATGACCACCGGGTAGACAGTCCCGGAAAACTGCTGCGCTTGTAAGTCGATGATGACCTGTAGGATGTCGTCACTCATTGTGCGCCCGCTTCCGCAGCCCGACGTTCTTTCCCTCGGGCTACCATCTCTGCGGCTCGCTCTTCTCCATAACGAGCCTTCAGATCCTCATGCTCGGGAGTACCCGGAGTCTCGACCGCCTCGGCATAGCGTTGCATTTCCTTGAGCATCGCCACGTCCCGCTCGACCGTAGCCAGTGCCACAGTCTTTGCGAACCACACCGGGAACAGCTTGTACGACACGTAGCCGCTACCACTCTCGTAGTACGGGACCGGCTCGGGCCAAGTGATGTCCGGGTCCTCTTTGTCAAGGTAACCCGGGATGCGCTTCTCGAACGCCTTGACGTACACCTTTCGGTAGAAGTCCTCGAACTCCCTCCCGTCCAGCGCTTTGATCTCGGGAGCGCCCTCATCCTCCATGACCTCGGCAATCTCCCAGTACGCCTTCAGCAGCGCCCTGACGAGTGCCGACGTGTCGTAGCTGTCGAGGTCCGAGATTACCGCGCGAAGCACGAGCTCCTTGATCTCCTCGAGTTCTACCGCCTCACGATAAAAGAAAAGTTCCAGTGCCATGCCGTTTCTCCGTTTCCCCGGCTACTGCCGGTCCTTGTACGCTTTGGCCAGGAATGCCCGGTAGCCCTTCCAATCATGCACTATGCACGGGGCCTCGTCCAGCCAGAGAGGGCTCTCACGCTTACGCCACTCGCGAGCTTTCTCCATCTCCTCTTCATCGGCGTAGCCTTTTTCACAGGTACACACAACAGGCTCCTTGCGGACTGTCCTGCACCCACTGGCGAAAAGTGCCTTCACGAGTATGTCGTACTCATTCTCGAACGCCACCATGATCGCCGCCTTGCCCAAGTTGTCACCTGTCCCGATGACAACAATCGCCTTGCGGTCCAAGCACAGAAGTTCGTAGAGAGTCGGGTCATTCATCTCGTTTCTCCGTTTCAAAAATCGTGATCACAAAATATCAAATCGACTTGACGTCGTCAAGTATTTTTCACGGCCGCTTCCAAATTACTTCGCCGTCGCGCTCCACACGTAAAAGGTAGTTGTACATCTGAGGACGCGGTAGCTTGCTGCGCCCAAGACAATCATCTTCCACTAACGCACTTTTGCCGTTGTTGTACACTCCCAGTAACGTGAGGACTTCTTCGTTGCCCATCCCGCCAAAGCACGAGAGCACGAGCTTGTCCCCCTTCTCCAAATCTTCCGCCAACGGTACTGAACCAGCTTTGGCAGCAGCTTCTTGAAACTCCTTGTCAAAGTAGATAGAATGCCAACGCCGGACGACTGCTTCAGCCTTGGTGTTGTCTACAGGACGGCCGTCTCTACGCTGGCCAAGCTTCGGGTGCTCCAGGAAAACAATGCTGCACGCACGATTCTTTTCGTACCACAGCTTCCCTCCCCAGAACTTTCCCAGGTACATCGCGTGCCGCGTAAGATTGCCTTCGGCCCAGGAAAGTGAAACGCTCAACCCACCATGTTCCGCGGTCCCATACCACGTTACCCCGCGCTCCAATTGTTGGGAATATTGCGCACGACCCCAGGGAGTAGAAGTTCCTTTGCCTTCCTCGAATCCTTTAATGTCCGCTACTTCCACTGTGCTCATCACAACCTCCAGCAGTTCGCCGTCCGACAACACATATTATGCACAGCAACTTTACGTTGTCAAGTGAAATCGAATTTTATTAGTTCGAGTGCGAAATATCACGCAAATAGCAGCTACATACCCGTAGCTGGTACTACAACAGGGCTTGGTTATCCGAACCAATAAAATCGGTCATTGCTCAATTTTGCCCTGCTCGGCCAGCTGGCTCACGTGATTACAGGTACTTAGTGGGTCCCGTTGAGTTCGCGGTTCACTTGTCTGACTACCATTTTCGCTTCTAGGTGACCCAGGTCCCCCAACGCTACCAGCAAAACAGACCAAATCACGAAATGTGTGTGAGTAGCCATCAGCCGTTTGGCTGCGCGGCGTCCAGCTATTAGCTCGTCTCTATCTATCTGGACGGAAACCGTCTTGCGCTCACGCTCATCCGTTACCCATTCTGGGAGTAGCTTCAGACTCTTCTCGTGCTCAAGGATTCCGTGTGCCGCTGCGTTAGCTGCCGAGACGTAATATTCACCAATCCTTTTACCTGTCTTCTCAGCAGCTTGCTTCACCATTCGTCTGGTCAACAAAGGAATACGCATGGATATGGCTTGATTATTCTGCACGTAATCGACTCCTCGTAATATTGCCTAGCTCCCTCCATGATAATAAAGGACATTACATTGTCAAGTAGTTTCCTGAGCAATATACTCAGACAGCACCCTCCCATCCTTTTTCACGCGGAGCTCCGCCATATCGTACTTCACCAGATGGAATACTACTTCCACGTCGTTCCAGTAGAAATGACAATCTGTGTACAAGGAGGCTTCCACGCGACGTACAGCTCGCTGTAGCGTCCGCGATAAAACAATATCCCCCTCGTCTGTCGTTAGATGGGTATGCTTGAACAGCTGTCGATTGACAACTTCTATACGGCGATTCTTGGGCAAGCCTACTCGCCGTCCGCAACCTCGGTCAGCTTCAGCTTCAGCTTCCGAGTACACGCCTTCAGCAGCGCCTCCCCGTCAGCCTCACCCGCGGCGAACGTGAGCGCCATGATCACCAGCTTCCGAGCATCCCCCGTGGGCACCGTGTCACCCTTCATCTCGGACTGGTTCAGCCCCCGCATGATCTTCACGATGTCACGCTTCCCAGGACGACGGGCCATCCCCGTCACCTGCGCGGCAGCCTTGGCCGTCTTGCGCCGCTTGCCACCCGAAACCACGAGCACCTTGTCCAGCATCCTCTTCTGGTCCGCAGCCTTCACCTTCCGAGCGATGATCAGCCCAGCCTCGAGAGTCACCTTCCCCGTGTCCACCGCGTCCTTCAGAGCCTTGCACGCTCCGGCCATCGTCGTCATCTGGTCCACCCAGCCGACACTCTTGTTGACCTTCACGCTGATCTCCTTCCCCGAAAACCCGCGCTTCTTGTACTCGCGCACCAGCGCCACCTTGTCCGTCAAGGTGAAGTCCTCTCGGTTCAGATTCTCCTTCACCGCCAGGTCGAGCGCCTCGTCCTCGTCCACGTCATGCACGATGACAGGAATGCGCATCTCCATCTCCGGGTCCTCGGAGAAAATCTTGCGTAGAGCACGAATGCGCCGCTCACCCGCAATCAGGATGAAAGGCTGCTCCGGGTTCGCCCGGTCACGCCGCACCCACAGCGGGTCCAGTACCCCGTTCTCCTTGATGTCCTCCGCCAGATCCTCGATCCCCTCGAACACCGTTCGCGGGTTGAAACCATCGACCACCTGAATGCGCTCGGGGCTGTCCACCGAGTACGCATTCGACCGAAACACACCATCCAACTTTCTCATCGACATTTAATCACCTCCGGTAATTTGTTTTCCGTCCGTTCACGCAATCAAATATAATTGCCGAACAATACAACGTCAAGTAAAAAATCGAATTTTCTGTGCAGATTATTTGGCGGCGAGAATACGCCGAGAAGGAAGGTCCGCGTAGACAGTGAAGCTTTTTGTTTGGCTTACAGGACGATAACCACGATGTTTCATCGTGCGTGTGTTGACCAGGCGCTGGAACTTTTCCTTGCCAGTCTGGAACCCGAAGTCGCACATATCGTTCAGGTCATCACGCATAAAGCGTGGAGGCCATAGAAAGGAGCCCGGTGTGGGAGTAAACGTAAGCCCGAGATGTTGCTGGTAGTACCAGTCCACAATCCATTGGTTCTGCGTTTCACCAGTGAGGGCGTTGCGCAGCATCTTTACTAGGTCATCTTGCTCCGCACGATGTGGATTATTTTGTCAGCTCGAGCCTTGAGCTTCCGAATGATCAGACGTTCATCTTTCAGGCGCACGACGTTCAGGACGAACGAACTGAAGGCGATATCAAATTTTTCACCCAGCTTCGGTTCCTGTGTAGTGACGCTACCCTGCTGCCACCCGTTGCCATGAGTACGATGGTTGGGATCGTAAGCGTAGACCTTACAGCCCAATGCACGCAGGTAGTCTGCGTTGCGCCCGGATTTACCTGCGCCCCAGTCGAGCACGCGCGTACCTTTTTTGAAGAAGCCTTTCTTCGCGAGCCAGCGGATGGCTGGGGATGCTTTGCCACTGATAGACGTGGCACCCTTTTCTACGGCTGCGCCTTTATAGGCGCGTTTCTTTTTCGACATGTGCGACCTCCGTTTCGCTACATCGAACGTAGCAAATCCGCATTACGACGTCAAGTGGAAACGGAATTTTTAGAGGCCGAAGAAGAGGGAAAGGTGGGAGTCGCTTCGACGTTGGAGCTCCTCTTTCGCAACATGGATAGCCAGGAGCTTTCCGTCGAAGTGGTCTGTCAGTGGTCGTAGAAGGTTTCCTGCTTCAAGCACCTTGACGATTTCCTCGTCGGTGTACTCGGTGAAAGAATCCCTTAGATGCTTTTCATACGCTGTCATTGGTTGCCTCCGTTTCATTGGTGTTGGGTTGGTAGTGGAGCGCCAGGGATCGAACCTGGATCGGGTACGGAGCTTGCGAAACGGAGATGAAAGGCAAGCAGCCTAGGCGGGATCAGTTGTCGGACGGAAACCGCTACCCGATAGCCAAATCCTTCGCTCCTATGTTCAAGTATAACTACTCGTTATTGGATGTCAAGTCTTTCCTCGGATTATTTTTCTTCTTTCTTTTCGTACGCTTAAACGACTTGTCGTAGGGTGCTCGGCAAGGCATCTCTGCGTAGAGCTCTTTGGCTTCTGCGCGGGAGATTTGGCACGCCAGGATGTGCCCCTTGATGATGCTGATGACTATGAAATATTTATCATCTTTCATGCGTCGTCGCACCCACACCAGGGCTGACGTGCTAGAGGAGTCCACGGCTATGTCTCGCCACTTGTCTCCTTCGGCGCCCTTCCAGTCTTCTCCTGTAAGGGAGGTCTGGTAGTTCAGGGGAGCCATCTCCAGCAGCTTATTTTTAGCGTTACTCATACAGCTACTTCTATTAAGTATGTTGCTACGCCGCCTCCGCTTCACGCTCGCTCAGGATACGCTTAGCTTCCTCTTCGGCCAGCTTCACTTTTTGCTTCCAGGCGCGCACCTTCAGCGTAAGGCCGAGGGTCATCTCCCTGCGGGCCCAGTAGTTCTTGTGCCGCTTGCTAGGCTTGTAGGCCGTCTCCCACGGCTTACCCCAGAAAGCCCAAACAGGAACTTCCACTCCAGTATCCTCGTCACCGTTACACCAGGCTACCGGGTCCATACCCTTCAGCCCGTGCTTGATGAACGCAGCCTCGCTCACCCGGATAGGGAAGTTCAGACGCTTGATGAGAGCCCGAAGCTTCGACAGATGCTCCTCAGCAGCTTCCATCCCAGCTCGAGTCTCCGCCACTTCCAGGTAGTCCCCTTCCAGCTCGAAACCTTCCAGCTCCGCCTCGAAGGCCATGACCTCGACTTCCAGCTTCGCTCCCGTTTCCTTGGAAAAGTAAGACCCCTTTTCTACGGGGAACTTCTTCCGAAGCTTCCGCACCACAGCCCCGTAGTGCTGACTCTCGTCCTGCAGACGAAGCACAGCAGCCTTGGCCACGAGATACGGACGACCGTAAATACTCGACCAACGCCCAGGGTTCACAGTGTAGGTCAGCTTGATTTCGTCGGCCAGCTCTCCGCTGTCTCCGAAGATCTCGATGGTCTGCCACGCATCCTCGTCCCGGAACTCCCCGTCCGCTCCACAGAAGTTGAAAGCGCGAAACGCTCCCACCCCTCCGTCCTTGATGACCTGAGCATCCTTGATCAGCAGCCCCAGGTTCGGAAGATGCTTATGGCACGACGGTGCCAGCACTTCCCCATGACGGTTGTCCCGCGACAGAACGATTTCGTTGCTGCGCTCCACCCGAGGACCAGCTGCCCGGTAGGTCGGGATGTTGATGACGGTATTACCCTTCACCAGCTCCATGATGAGGGCAGGCAGGTCCAGCTCCATCGTGGTAGTCCCATCCTCACCCTCGAACTGCCGAGGCTTACGTCCCTTCAGGTCGCAGCCCCACCCCTCAAGGTAATCCCCCACCTCAGCCACTACGTCGCGGCTGCGGTCACTCAGTTGATCGAGAAATTTCTGAAAATCCATTTTGCTTCTCCGTTTCAATTGCTCTCACATAATAACGACGCATCAATACGTCGTCAAGAAAAAAATGCGAAAACAACTAACGGAGAGCTACTGCGGAAGGCCCAATTCTTTGGTTCCCTTGTACCATTCGGTAAAGGGTTTCCACGCTCCACCCTTCGGACCACTCATCCGAAAGTCTCCCACCTCTACCTCTAAATATTTATTCGAGTTAGCGTCCCGCATCTTGAGCACCACACTCTTTCCCTTGTCTACCTCTGCCCTGCGCAGAACGTCTTCCACCCGCATGACATCCTTCATGGTTGGCTTCCGGATGACAATAGAACCCATTTCTGTGATTCGCTTGTTCACCTTGTCCGTCCTCCCCAGGTGCTCAGCTGTCACCCTACCCCTCGCGTCGTCCAACGCTACTACCATCTTTTTCTTCATACGCTTCGTAGCACGCTCAGCGATAGGACGAAACGCTAGCTTATCCACACCCTTTGGGAATTCCTTTACGCGGATGATGAAATCTATCACGACGAACTTTTCCTGTTCCACAGCAAACCTCCGTGTACGTAAGTCTCCCCTCGCATTTTACAAGATAGCCTGGAGATTCTTAGCCAGCAGATTTGCGGTCTTTTTCGATACGGTCCAGCGCTTCTTGCATCTTGCGTTGCCACTTCTTCGTAGAACGAGGCTTCTCCTGATACGCTTTCTTTCCCGGGGCCTTACGCCGCTTCCCCCACACAATCTCCGTCGCACCCATGTACAACTGGCAAGCTTGCGCCAGGTCGATACCGTCACGCCTACCAGCTCTGTCTACGACGAAATACTTGTCCTGTGCAGGAGTCGTGCACAGCGTGTGCCCGTCTTCCAGTTTCGCCAAGGGCTGTATCTCTGTGCTATGGCTCATTGGAAATCTCCCTCCGCACGCGCCGCTTGGTCCGCTCTTCCAGCACTCCCTTCGGCGCCCGTGTCAAGTCCCGTGGCAGAACGTACTTGAAGTCGTAGTAGTCGAAGTAGCGTGTCCACTCTTCGTCGTCTTCCAGCACAGCTTTTACCGAAACCTCAGCGCGCAGCTTTCCATCCTTTCGCTTGAAGTCGATGACCTTCCCGAACGCTTGTACACCCTCCCACTCAAACTCCACCATGTTCCCAATGGAAAAGCCATCCATCTCATCTTTGCTGGCACGCTTTCCACGAGGGCCTTTGTAGTTTTTAAGATGTTCTCCTCTAGGCATTATTCCCTCCTCCCATTAAGGTACCAGAGCTAGCTTCCGCCGACCCACCGAGAAGTCTTTCGTAGTAAACTCTCCCGGCGCCATCTTCGCCAACTCATTATTCACTCGCTGCCGAAGCTCCGCAGCAAAGTTTACCAGCTGCTCCAGCTCCGCATCCGTGTACTGGTCGTGAGGATACACGAGCTTCACCAGCCCAGACACCAGCTTCTCCACCGCCACCACGTCACGCCGTGTCATATTTGACGCCAACGAAACCTGATGTGCCACGTCACGCCGGTCCCGCGTCCGCAACGTTCCCAGCACCTGGCCCAGATAGTCCACCACCAGGCCGTATCCCTGGCTAATCGAGGTCGGACTCAGTTTCGGAATTTCCCATCCTGGTAGATACCCGTGCACCCTGTCCAGAAAAGCGGTGTCCTGCAGCATCGCGGGCAACGGCTCGAACAGATGTCCGTACCTACCATCCGGTTCCTTCCCCACCACATCCAGGTTCCCTGCTAGAACCATAGAGGAATCTGAAGAGTACGTCTTGCCCCCTCGAGCAAACTGCCCCGACTCCATGAAATCCTTCAGCATGGAAATAGTCGAGATGTTGTCGAACCTCGTGCTTGCAATCTCGTCCAGCTGCACAATCTTGTACGACCCCAGGATGCCCATCGTTCCCGTAGTTACGTTGGCAAACAGGCTCGCCGCCGACACGTTCGCTCCCGAGGCAGTGTACACAGACGGGGATACGTTACGCAGCAGAAACGTTTTACCAGTCTGCCGAGGACCCAGCTCCATCACGTTCAGGTTGGGCTCCACAGCGGGCGCCAGCCGCACCAGGTACAGCAGCTTCTCCCGCTCGCTCAGCCTATCCGTCTCGTACCCAACCGACGTCAGCAGAACGTCGATCCACTCCTCCGTCGTAAACTTCCCCCGCCGCTGGGCAAAGTCTTCCGCGCTGGGGCAGTCTGCTTGGAAGGGCATCACGCCGACCACCACTACTCTGTTCGGGCTCCGCGGGCCAGCGGGTGGAAGATACTTCAGGCGGTACGCGCCCCACAGTCCTCCCGTTAGCAGCCGGGGATAGTCATCCACGATCTGCTCCAGGATTTCTGCACGGTTCTCCCCGAGGAAAGTGAGCGCGCACACGAGCGCACCTGTTTTGAGGTTGACGGTTACCATCGCTTTGTCGATGATGACAACCTCGTGTTCCTTGACGAGCTTGGCCTTAACGACTTCGCGGGTATCGGCTTCGGGGAAGATCTTGGCCACGTGTTCGCGCATGCGTTTCATATCAGCTTGCGCTTGAGATTCTTTGACGTGGTTGGCGATCAAATATTCGACAACGTACTGGGGGATGCGGGGGAGCCCGGCATCGCGTACGAGTGCCTTGCGGACCACTACTCCGTCGAAGATGCGTCTGAGCTTATGTACTGTTTGAGACTTCATCCGTTGTAACACCTCCGTTTCGCATCGCACATCAAACATAGCAATTCCGCTTGCCGTTGTCAAGCGGCAATCGGGAATTGCAGCGAAATTTCAAACGGTTGGGAATTTACGGATGCTGCTGAATCAGTTGCAAAAATTGACGCAACTTCCGCGGGTTGGAGTGGAGCAGCACTATGGAATACTTTTTACCACGAAGGACGCGGCGGCGCAAGGCACGCCACATTTTCTTGGCAGACCACCGGTAGTCCTGCACGTGCGCGGGGACGTGTGTCAATTTTAATCTGCGTGCTGCGCGCCAGGTTTTCTTGCAGCGAGATAGGAAGGGAGCTCGCCAGAGTGTAGGGTTAGCTTTGCTGTAGCGGTAGACTAGCTTCTGTGTTCGTTTGAGCTCTCGGTAGACCTTCTTGGCTGATAGCTTGCACAGGTTCTTGTGGGTTAATGAATGGTTCCCTACAGCATGCTTGTCTTTCAGGATGGCCAGGAATGCTCCGTACAGTCTTTTGAATCCGGGGTCTTTGGGGTACCTACTGTAGTAGTACAGGGGCCATCCTACCACAAAGAAGGTTGCTCGTATCTTGTGCTTGCGCAGTATCTTGAGGATGGCAAGGGTATAATTATTAGGATGGTCGTCGACGGTCCAGCACACCTTGTGGGGGTGTTTCAGAACAGAAATTTTTTGGCAGAGTAATCCGGAAGGGGGTGTGGCGAGAACTGCTGATTTTGTATAGAGAGATGCTACCAGTAGAACTCCCACAGCAATAGTGTATCGCATAGCTACTCGAAGGGAATGAGGTCGCCCATGTCTTTCGCAAGCGTAGGAGTCTCTGTGCAATCTATGTCGACCCCGAAATATTTCTCGGGGTCTTTGGCGTGCATGCGTGAGGACGTGGCTAGTTTCACGTGGTTCGTGATCAGTATCTGCAGATACTTGTACATTCCTAGCTGGCGCTTGCTGCCCGGGTTTTTGTGCTGCGCTGCCAGGTGCTTCAGCATCTTGTGCACCGAGCGAGGAAGAGGGACTTGGACTAGCACCGTGTCCTCCTCCACGAGCTCTTCCATATCCTCCGGGATGAAGGAGTCTATCGTGGTGGCCACGAGGTTGGCGAGCTCGAGGAGTCTCTGCTTGCCAGCGGGGGACAGGTTCTGGGATGCCTGGTACTGCTGCGCCAGGTCCGATACCAAACCCTTCTTCCTACCTCGCATGAAGTGAGCTAGGCGGTGCACCAGGTCGTGGCACGATCCACACAGCCACACCAGGTTCTCCGGATCGTCCTTCTCGCCACCGTAGCCTTGGGGCCGCTTGTGGTGCTCGTGCAGTAGCCGTGTGTCGACAGGCATTCCCTGGTGCACGTAACAGCGAGCGGTTTGGTATTTTTCAGCAGGCATCGCTATCTCTTACCAACCAACATTTTGTATAGAGAGGGCTACTGCACACGCAGGATGCCTTTGTGTAGCAATCCAAACAGATTGCTGGACCGATTGATCAACCCCGGTTCCGTATACTTCGGGGCGAGCTCTACCGTGCTCAACCCGGGGATCAGCACCGTTCGTACGCCGCCTTCTGCCAACGGGATCTTGACCATTGCCTGGCCGGGATGAGGGTTGTACACTACGACCTTTCCTTCGACGATCGCTCTCGCTAGTTTCTTGCTCATCGTTTTTTATCCTGTCTTCGACGTGTTGGTTATCGGTGGGTTGTCCGCCCTGGTCTGGTCGATGCCTTTCACCAGGTTGGCTATGCTGAACACGAGTTTTTGCGCAGGGAGGTTGTACTCCATCGTTCCGCTGACTGAGTTGAGCTTGCCTTCCTGGGCCAACCCTTCGCCCCCTTCTCCAGTTCCTTCTATCTTGAGATTGAGCGCTGTTGCTGCTGCTTCTTGTGCCCTCTGCGTTTCCTTGCCTTGGGCGAGCTCCCCTATGAGTTGTACTGCTAGCGGTGTTCCTCTTGCTTGCTGCATCAGCTCTTTGTAAGCTTGTACGTCTGTAAGGCGCCCCTCTGCTCTCCTCGCGCTTAGCTCATCTAGTCGCTTCGAAAGAGCTCCCTGCGTTCCCGTTACCTGCTCCCGCGCTTGCTTCGCTATGTCCCCTAGCGTTCCAGCTCCCATTGCAGCCATCACTTGTTTCTGCTTTTCTTCCGCTTCCTTCTTCGCTCCCTCTTTAACAATGACCGCTTCATCCGCTTTTTTCTGGGCCCGTTCTAACCGCTGTTGTAATGGGCTTTTAGAAGTCTTCTTTTCCGGAGCCGTTTTTTCAGGTGGCCCCTTTTTTGTTTTTTCTTCTGTGTTCTTTTTCCTTTGCGCAGCGCGTAGCTTTGCGATTTGGCTGCTTAGCTCAACGTCAGATTTACTTTTGCGTCTGACCACGAAATCTTCCCACCAACTTTTTTCTGATGCCGGACCGGCGCGGTAGGCGAGCTGTTCCTTCTTCGAGACCAGTGCATCATTTATAGCTCCCAATCCTTTGTATATCCCGGCTGCAACCATAGCGTAGACGTTACCAGACAGCAACGCCAAATTGGCTGTCATATCATCTCTTCCTTGCTGCCCCATCAACCCCATCATTCCTGCCGCACCCATTGCCATTCCCCCTCCTCGTACAGCCATACCTCCGTACCTGCCAAATCGTCCTCCCCCCGGTGTAGCGGCAGCTCCTGCGGGAGTTAAAGGCATTCCCGATCTGGCAGCTGAAGCTGCTGTAGCAGCTCTTCTTGATGCGTAGGTACCTCTCCGAGCTCCCCTTCCAGCTCCTCCTGGTAATCCTCCTCCCCGTCCACCTATTCCACCACTAGAATAAATAGCTCTTTCTATACGGATGAGCGCACTGTACTCTTTCCACCGAGCACGTGCGAGCGCTATCAAACTAGCACCAGCAGCCGCCAATGTTATATAGATATTTTCTTTCAACCAATTAATTATCTGGTCGGTCCACTTAGCAATCTTCGCCGTGAACAAGAAAGTCTTCTCTGTAGGCGTTAACGCCTTTTTCGCTAACTCCGCTTGCTCTTCTCTATACTTGTTCGCTGCCTCGTTTGCTGCTTTATCATCACCAGCAAACTCCTCCATCTTGTTCATAAATCCGCTACCCGGTCCCAGCTGCTCCGCTAGAATACGCGCCGCTATTGGATTCTTCTGAAGCTCCGCGTTACCCTGGATAATCTCATTGCGCAACTGAGTCGGCAGATCGGAAAACCGTTTTAGCACCATCGCCATCAAACGCGGGTCCCCCTTAGCTGCCTGGAGAACTTCCCGCATCGCTTGGATCTCGTTCAGAGTACCTTTTTTGATCCCTTCACTAACAAACTTCAAACGTCGCTTAACACGCTCATCTCCAGCTGCAGCAAACTCATCTATTCGATTCATGATATCGTGTGCAGATTGTACACCGAAAATATTTTTAAGCTGCGTACTCTGCAAGGTGGTCAGAAGTTTCACCACCCCAGAGTTCATACTTTTGATTTCCTCTACGTTCAGTCCCGCCTCCCTGCCTATCTTCTGCAACGGTACCAGCGCAGCCGCAAACGCCCCCGTGTTCAAAGCACCAAACTTCATCGCCTCACTGGCTTCCTGCATGGTAGCCATCCAGTCCTGTGCTTTGAGGTTTGCCTTCTCTAACTCACCTGGCGTCTTGCGGAGCTCCTTCAAATACGTATCATACGCCTTTGCCACCAACATCGTTTCATTCTGTGCTTCTTTGAGCGTCCTGTTGGTACGTCGCATACGTTCGTCGGTGTATGCCATGAACTTAGGTAAATCCATCCCCAACCGACGCGTCAGCAGCAGTGCATCCCGCGACAGGTCCTTCAGCACTCCCCGACTATCTTTGTATGCTTGGATCTGTGTGATAAATTGTTTCCTGGCTGCCTCCTGAATCTTCATCCCCTCATCAGAGGAAATGTAGAATTCGTCCATAAGTTCGTTGGTAATTTTATATTGCTGCCAAACTAGATTAACACTCTTCTGTAAACCCTTGCTTGCTTTCTCCTGCATCCCCGTGTGGTACAACAAAGATCTCGTGTAGAGTTCTTGCCCTTCACGGAGAACTTTCAAATGGCGATTGTACTGTGCAGTTACATTGGTAAGCTTTTTGAACTCGACTACTGCTCCTGTAGCCGCTTGCTTCATTGTATTGGTAGCGTGCGTGGCACCAAAGGTTTCGTCCGTGTACTTCTTTAGCTGCTGCCAACTTTCCTTCAACTTGTCGTTGAGTGTCTGTGCTTCTTCCGCAGCTCGCTTCGCACGACGGCCAAAGTTCTGTGTCTTGTCTGCAGCAGGAACAATAGTCTGGCTGTAGCGCTGTATGTTAGCTGCACTTTCGCTCAGCGCCCTCCCCATTTCCTTAGACGCTTTGGTAGCCTCGTCCAGAGATGCAGACATCCCTTCGCTGGTTTTTGTAACCGCCTCGGTTTTTTTACTGAGGTCGTCTACTCCAAAGAGATCATCGTTGTCAGCCATAACAAGTTCCTACAATTGTTCCAATAAGAATATCGCTACTTTCCTACTACTTTTGGTCGGATGAAGGTTCCTACGAAATCCAGGAACTGGTCCCGATCTGTAGATTCATACAGGTCCACGATGTCACTACTCTTAACCCACTTCGGCGCGTTGATGCCGACCTTGCTACCGAACGACTTCCGAACGTGGTCCAGCAAATTGGGTTCCATGATTGCCGCCAACGGAATGAACAGTTCGTCAGGAGCCATTCTACGCTTGCCGCCACCACGGTCCCGCATTGCTTCTATGTCATCTCTCTCCCATAGTACCCCCAAAGCCTTCTTGAGATCTCTAAACCTCTCCTCCTCTACCAGCGTCTGCCAGTAGTCCATGAACAACAAGGCGGTCTTGTTCTTCCACAAATCCTTCGCTTTGGACTCCGTCGGAAGAACGCCTGCTCGCGCTATGACTCGTCCCCAGACTGCGAGTTCGTCGTCGTCTCTACTTCTTGGGATGGCATGGCTAAAGGGTAGAGAGTCGCCTTATCCATCTGGCGGTCCTTCATCACCTCCCGTTTCTTATCAAACAACAAAGGCAGCTCTTCGTACGGGCCGAACTCTTCCTCCAGGAATTCGCTAAACCTCTCCGCACAAAGTAACCGGAGGTCTGTGGGCATATCAAATGGATCCAGTTGCGCGCCACAAGAAAAACATTCTTTCTCATCTACACTAACCTGCACACCACACGTACAGAACTTGCGGAAGATGTTTACGGAGATTGTCTTTGCGTCTACCACTTCCCCCTTTTCAGCAGCACGACTGATCGTGTGCTCTTCCACCAAGGGAATACTCAAAAATTCGTAGATGGGTACACCGTCCACTCCCACCAATCCCGCTGACACCATCAACGCCGCAGCATTGATTCCCTCGTCTCGCAGGTTCAACGCAACCCAGTTGTCCAACCGCCCGTTCGTTGGCGCGAAATGCCACTTCACCCCAGCCCATTCCACAGCCGCTGGTTTGATCTGAGCCAACCCCAGATTGGCCTTCAACTTCGCCAGCGCTGGGTGCTCCTTCTTTTTCGGGACCACACGCTCCAACGTGTACCCCTCTGCGATGTTCTCCGCTACCTGCCGCGCCTCCGCTGCACCTCCGTAGTCACCTCGATTGCGCAGCTCCACCTCCTGGTCCAGAAGCTGCCGAAGCATCTCGGCACTGTTCTCAAACAGCGCCTGCTGCGCCGCTGATGCAGCAGCAGTAGGTTGCGCAGCAGCAGGAGCTTGCTGTGGCGCTCCCTCCTGCACCTGCTGGTACGCCTGGGCTTCACCAGGAGGAGGCCCCGCAGGTGACTGCCGCAAGTAATCCGGCATCATCTCCTCAGCTTTGCTTTGAGCTGCCGGATTCGCCGCCGGTCCCCTTTGCTGAGCTCCCCTCTGCATCTCGGGCTTCTTCCCATCCTTGTCCGTCATACTAGGCTCGAACATCGGCACACCCTCACCAGCCTGCATCCGATGCGCCCGTTCGAGATCTTCGTTCGATACGGGGCGCACCCGACGCCCCATCATCTGCTGGACGGGAGCGTTCGCCACAAACCCCGAAGGGTCATCCACGATGTTCCCCGAGTCTTCCGTAAGCCCCAGATCCTCCTCCACCGCTCCCGTTTCTCCCGAAGGAGTATCCGGACCTTCAGGTGGTCCACCGCTGTTGATGCCTGTTTTCTGCGTTCCCATCTGTTAGCCTTTCTTTACGCTGCCAGGAAATCCCATCTGCCAATGCCCCGGCCCCACTTGCGCGTGATCGCGTGTGGCACCAAAGGACAGTAGTAGTGAGACCCCTCTCGTTTAGCTGGTTGGACAGGGTGTGTTTGATTCAAAATATCAGCCCACTCAGATTGTTCCGATTTCACGTACGGGTGGAGCTCCACAAATTTGTCTACGTCCAAACATGGTTTATTGTTTTCCCCTTGAACGCGCATGATCGATTCGTGGATACCCAGCAGGCACATGTTGTCGATTACTGTGTACGCTCCGAATATCAAGTAGAAGGCGTAACCCAGCGCTGGGTGTAAACACTCCCTGATTACAGACTCCGGAAGCCTACGCCCGCTATGAGAAATTACGGGAAACTTGGCTACCCCTACTACAACATCTTCCCCCAACAAACCCTCGCGAGGCTTCTGCAACCGAGTCAGTAAATCGAAGCTCTCCTCCAAATCACTATCCACCGCCTTCTCCGTCGCCTCCGCAAGCTGCTTCTCCGTTACACGCCACCCCCGCTTCTGTGCTTTCTCAAGGAAAGGCGCAAGCGCTGTGTCCTCCTCTGTGTGGAAGAGCGCACGCGGAGAGGCAGCAATGATGTTGGGGTTGGTAGGAAGGGTGACAGCGGCAGCAATCTTCGTGTAGGGAATGAGCTTGAAGCGCGCTGCTTCTGTATCAGTAACGACACGCTGCAGCCGGTTCTGTATGAGAGCTACCCGGCTGGTGATGCTGCCACGGGCAAAGACTGCCAGAGAATCCACCACCTGCAAAATTTCGTCCGCTGTACGCGCCAGGTCTTGCAGCATTCCAGCTGCTTCGTGGTCACTCGTCTCTTTCTTCGCTCCCTGCTGAAAACAAATGGAGGCACTCTCGAGCTTTGATTGCAAAACGTGCGCCCGGCGAGTGATGGTTTGTGGAAGGTGCTTGCCAGCTTGGATGTGCTTCCGCGTTCTCTCAAACGATAAGAAATTTAATAACTCTTCCGCAGTATTTGCAGCGTCCAATACAAGCTGGAGCACACCCTCCACCACTTGAGCTGTGCGCACGCGTCGCAGAGAGCTCCTAGTTGGTTGAGTAGTTTTGTGGTAGTCCTTGAATTTATAAGAGGTTGTGGGTGTTCGAGATCTCGTTGTTCGCATTAGCCGCCCGCTTCCTTGATAAACTTGACAGCGTCATGTTTATTTTACAATGGATCTACTGATTTTGAGTGATAGCTTCAGAGAACCAGTGAAAGTTTAGCAGATCTGCCCCCAGATCCGCAACCCAAACAACACAATATTTTTGACGAAAGGTAGACCAGACTACAAGGATATGCAGTCCACCTGTAGAATTACAGGAAAGAGGAGGAGCTCAGCTAGGCGATGATCTGCCGCGCGACGTAGTTGAATTGGAAGTTCGCGATGACCCTCGCGTTCCCTCCAGCCTCGTAAGCTGTTTCGTTACGGTCGGTTAGCCAGCAGCCACGGTACACCCAGATGCGGTACTCGCTAACACCGCGCCACCAGAACTCGTGCGCGGTGAAGGGATGCGTCTGCTCGATGAGGTCGTTCAGCTGACCCTGGCCCTTCAGACCCAGCTGAATATCGATCTCCTTGTCCCACATCTCGGCCACAGTCGCCGCGATGGTCAAGCCCTCCCACCGACCAGGCACGTAATCCACCGGCTTGCCCCACGTGAGGTCACTGAGCTCGTAGACGTGCTCACCACCACGTGCCCAGGCACCCGACGTGTCCCAGCTTTGGATACGCCCAATCACGTTCCCGTCCACAGCAATCGAAATACCGTGGTACGTTTTGCTCGTTGGAGCATGCTCATGACTGTAGTCGAGCGGTGCAGACTCTTGACCGTACGGGTTCCCAGCATAAGGTTCGTAGTTTAGTTCCGCCGGTGCTGGCATGAATCACATCCTTCCAAGGATTACTGCAACGCTTCGAGGACCTTCGCCAGGTCAGGCAATGCAGCTTTGGCGTTTCCCAATTTCTTAGTAGTGGCCGCGCTCTCACTCCAAGCGGCAATCCGCAACACACTACGTAGCTTGAGCTCCTTGCTCGAGTCCTGCTCCGTCCCCGCGAGCGCCAGGGCAATCTCCCGTACCAGAGTACCGTTCGGACCCTCCGGTAGCTCCTTCACACCAAGGTACGTGCACGCCAACCTGACACCGTGTTCAGACAGCTCTTCACCCAACTTGATGGCATCCTCGTGATGACCAGCCAAAGCAAGCTTGCGCTGGATGGCCTTCAACTCTCTGTAGGCAACAGCTTTCTGCATAGCAAATCTCGTTAGACTGTCGTCGCTTTGATGATTTCCTGGCCAGCGGGCAGTTGCACACTTACCTCAGTTTGTCCGAACAATATAAATCTAACTATTTTTTCTTCCACCAAATCCAGGTTCTCCACAGAAACGACATGCCTCGTCGCCGCTGTAGTATCCAAATCGATCTGCGGTGTGAAATCATAGTCCCGCAAAGCAGGAGAAGGAACGTCCTCGTCTACCACAGTGTACTGGTACGTACCGCTGTAAAGAGGATTGTCTCCGAAGCCCAGGTCGAGAACGTGAACGATCGTTAGATGCACACTCGACCCACTCGAATTGTACAAACGAATCAACGGGTCGAAAATGAACTTCGCCGTTTGCATTTCATCTTCGACGGTAAACGAGATGGTCTCGCCAGGGTCGAGCCGGTACGGCCACAAAAATTTAACGGGAACCAAGCTCATAGTTTCGCCTCTAGTCAGGGTGCCTTTCGCGCCCTTCCTCGTCCCAGGTGTTCGCGTGGTCCTTCACAGGCTTCCCAGACAACATCGGATTCGTCGCAATGTCGTGGTAGGGAAGCTCGTCACTCACCGATACCTCGTTCTCCGTGTATCCCGTACGACCGTCCTGGAGCTCCACCTCAAAACGAACTCGTAGATGGTTCTGCAAAGGAGGATGGATGAAAAATATCCAGTACCCCTCTTCACCCTCGTTGTAGTCCCGCTCCTCGAGCTCCTTCGTCAAAATGGCTTCGCCACCCTTAGTCAAAGAAACCAGACCAGACTCCAACATCCGATGAAGAGAGGTACCGTCCTCCTCCTGAAGCACAGCCGCCACCTGCACCATGTCCTGCGTGCCGTGGTACGTCGCTATCGCCTCAATTACCAACTACTACGCCTCGTCCTGACGCGCGTCCCAGAACTTCGTGTCCACCGAGAACAGACCGTACAGCCGCTTGATCGGATACCGGATGTTGTACCAGTACCCGAAGTGGTACAGCGTTCGGTCCTGCTCATCCACAAACACGTAAATGTCCGTCGCAGGATTGATCGGCCGCGGAGCTGGCGGGTCCAGCTCGTCCCCGTAACGCGAAATAACCTTCGAAGAAACTATCTGCGAAAGGTCGTCCGCCAGGAAAGACCGCACAATCGCTACACCCGCTGCAGCACTCGGAGGTACAATGGCTACCAGAGCTTCGTCCATGTCGCGCGCAATCTTGCGCGTTACATAGATCTTCTGGTTCATCGCACTGATTTCCTTCAAGTCCTGCGGCGACGGCGTCACCGTCGTAGACTGCTCGAATCGGAACAGCCCACCACCCACAGACGAGCAGTACAGAATCAACGAGCTCCCCAGGATAATCTCCTCCTGCTCGTTCCACGTCTGCATGTCGTCGAACGCCGGTACATCCTTCCGCAACAACGTAGTCGAGGGAGCCCGGAACGCCGCGTTGTACGCCGCAGCGTACGCCGCCAAGAACGACCCGTCCAACGTCACCGTCGTCACCGTACCATCGTCCAGAATCACCGTCCGGTCCACCGAAGTGTTCCCCAGCAGAACGATGTGACCCCGACCAGGGTTGTCCCCGCTGAACTGCAGCGTCTTCGTCGCCAGATAAACTAGCGTGTCCGGAGTGTCCGAATCACCCAACGGAGTTCCAATCGGCACACCCTGCCACAGCATTCGTTCCGCGTTCTCAAACGGGTCCGCCATCCGCTCGATAGATGCCTTCGCCTCCGCCAGCGCCGGATAGAAGTTCACCACTACCAGATCGGTGATGTCCTTCACCGTCTCCGTAGCCTGGATGGCCCGACGGAAGTCCGCCGTCGTGAACACCCGGTTGCCCGCAGCATCCCGCACCTGACAGAAGTACGCGCCGAAGAAACTCGTGTCGAACGCGATGTCCCCAGCTATCCAGATGAAGTTGTCCGTCGCCTTCGGACCCAACCCACGCTCCATGTCCTCACGTGTGAGGTAACGCGTGGGAGTCTCGTACTCGCTCGTCAACCGAAGCCGCTGAGCGCTCACGTAGTAAATGTTCCCCGGGTCCGGTTCCCTACCTCGATGCTCGTACTTCACCTCTACATCTACACCCGGATCACCAGACAGCATCAGGTACGAAGTGTTCTCCCCAGCATCCTGAACGATGGTGTAGGACAACAACGTCCCATCTGTAGCCTTCTTGACCCAGATCACCGATTCCGGAGTATCACTGAGAATAACGTACCAACTCGTGGGCACCCCGGTAACTTGACCCATCGGGTCCTGGTACACCTCATCCGCCGGAATAGTTTCCGTTGCCCGCGTTCTCAGCGACCAGTCTACCAAGTCCTCATTCACCGTAGTGAAATTGAACTTGTCGTTGGTGGCAAATTGGTTTGTCGTGTCCGTCGTCGGGAAATTTCGCACGGACAAATCAATGTTGTCCGACATGCTCACGTACGGGTCCGCAGCCGCCACCGTGAAACTACCGAAGCTCCCCTCGTACGTATTCGTGTACCACGCTACCACCATCGAGGTAGCTGGGCCCGGCGTCGGCGTAAGTGCCCCCACCGTCAACGAGTACAGCCGGTCGTCCTTCGCTGTGTAGTCCTTCCGAGCCGCCCGCGCCACGAACGTCCAGGTGTCGCCCTCAACGAAGTTGAATGCCTGGCGATGCCGTGCGTACTTCGCCGCGAAGTCGTTCAGGAAGTTAATCGCACTGGTGAGGTCCGTGATAGTGATGTCGTCCAGCACGAAAACATCGTCAATCGGAATGTGCATCACTGCGTCACTGATGTGAGCCGTGTACAACGTTTGGAGCTCTACGCAAGCTGCCAGAAGCTCCGTCAAGTTGGTCGGAGCAGCTACTGTAGTCTGGTGCTGGCTCGTTGCCGGTACACCGCCAGAGTGGAATACAGGAGGTCCGGGGTTACTGTCGTTGTCGTGTGCATCGTACTGCGTCTGCGCATCCGCACACAACGCCAGTGCGGTAGCCAGGTCCGCTGCAGTACCAGCTGTGATAACATTCACAGCATCCACTGCAACGTGGCCCGCACCCAGATTGAAATCAACGTAAATTCCATCCTCGAGATGAATGCCCGTCAACGGGTACTGCGCTACGTTGTTCTCCCGAATCTGAATGAGCCCCTCGGTGTACGGGTCCTCATCCCACGCCGACCACACTACGTTGAACTCGCGGTTACCCGAAGGACCATCACCCTGCGGACCGGGACCAGACGGGTAGTACACCTGCAGCTTGTAGTGACGATCGTATTCGCCTGTGTAATTCGTGGAATCGTTGAGCGTGATCTCTCCCGACCCACTAGCTGCAGCCGCCGTCAGATGGTTGAGCCCCTCAGCAGGCTCCGACACCTCCGAGAACTGATTGTCGTTGTCGTGCGCACTCGAGAGCTCGATGAGCCCGGGACCGAAGCTGTCCCAAGTGAACACGTCGTCCGTGTTGTAGTCGCCTGGTGTGAAATCGAAAACCAGCACTATGTCGTCGCTGAACCCGTAGTTCACTGCTGTAGACAGCGTGATAGTGTCGGTGAATGGTGCAACACCGGGCCGGGTAGCCGTGAATTGGTAAGAACGGCCTGCAGGCAGGGCGGCGGTGCCAACAAACGAAGAGTGCTCTGGCACCTTGTTGACTTGGCTATTTCCACCCGAAAGTGGAGTGACCACGAGCTCAAAGGTAGCGTCCACCCCTGCATTGAATGCACGGCAGTACAGCGTGTACTGCATCGAGTAATCACGCGAGTACGCGGAGGTGCTGTCGTGTGACACGAGCCCCACACCAGTACCAGCACTCTTTGCGACGATGGTGTTGCGTCCCGTCAGCTGCGAGTTGTTCGGGTCCGAGATCAGGGCGTCGGGGTCCCCGCCAATCACGTCACCCAAAATCTCCGTGACGACACGATAGTCCGTGAACTCTTTATAGAGATCCTGACCTTCCGTGTCCCCCACCAGCATCATCTGGCGAAGCTGGTCGAAGTTCAACGGGTCCTTGATGTCGTCGCGCTCTACGCTCTGATAATCGATCAGATACGTCGCGTGCTTGTCGAACTTCGTCAGCTGAATCTCCACCCGGTCCCACACACCAGAACCCGGTACCGACTCCCGGAATGCCCACTTGTCCGTTGGCACTACCTCTTTGTTCTGCTTGTACAGCGTGGTCACGATTTCCTGATCGTTCAACGCCGCGTACGGCAGCACAGCTTGATAGGGAGGAGTCAGAGAAAAAGACAGCTGCTGGTTCTCTACGTACGACCGACGATGCGGTACGTTCACCTCGAGCTTCAACCGGCTACCCACACCCACGTAACAAGGATACCGCGGGTTGCCAGGGTCGGTAGAGGGCCGCGGAATCGCTACGTAGCCAATGTACGCGCCCGGTCGTACCCACCGACTATTTGTTAGACGGAAGTCGCCAATCGCCATGATCGATCTCCTTCAGATTTTTACTTCTTCTGACGCAAAGCTGTTTCAGGTCTGCGTGGCTGGAAGTTGTAGAAGTACAACTTGGACCGCTTGTCCAACATAGAATAACTAGTTTGCACCATCAGAAACACCGCATTACCTAGATATTCAACGGGCCACTACCGTCACTTCCTTTTCAGCCACTATCGTTCCTACATGACGCGGCTTCGTAGGCTCAGGCTTCACTTCCGTTTGCCCCTTCGCCACCATGATCTTGAACGTCCCCAACCTCTTCGGCCAAATTACCCAATGCGTCTTGTCCTGATATATCAACGCTACCTTCGAATCGTTGCTGTACACCCGAACCGGGTAAGGCATCTGCTGTATCCCAAACCGCGACTTCTTGTTCAATCGTACCTTGTCTGGAGCGTTCAGTTGAATAGACCCCTGCTGCGGAAGATACTTCGGGTGAGCACTGTATTGAATATACGTGCTGTTCTCGAACTCCACCGTCATACTGCAGGACGCCTGCCACAGCTGCCGCCGAGGATCTCCATCTAACGATGAATGAGATTTTGCACTCATCGAGTGAGTCAACGGAACTCGCACCTCCCAATAAATCCCGTGCCGCGTGTCCGGAGGCCGCAGAATATAATTACACGTGAACCGCTGAAACTGCCCGAACGCCGCACTCACAAAAGCTTCCAGGTCTTCTATCTGCTGCTCATCCGTTGCTGCGCAAACAATCTCTATCGGAATCGGTATCACATCCATCACACGAACTATCTGCGTGTGGTTCCTGTCCCGAGCGTTTATCCCCGACGTCAAGCTTCCTAACGATGCAGGCTTGTATTCGTACCCGCCGTCCTGAATGAATATCTGCGGCGGAGCTCTCCGCATCCCAGAGAAGTACCGAGCAATCTGTAGATGCCGCTTGTCAGAATCCCGGTCCAGCACCTCGTTGACCACGAACTCATCCATGAAAGTCGCAAAGTGTTTGAAGAACTTTCTGAACTGCCCCTTCTCGTGCACACACGCTTCCAGGTACTTCTGGAGGGTGAGCTTCGTGATTTTGAGATACTGGGAGATATCCCCGTGGTACAGCCCACCGATAGCCGACCTGTCTAGGTCGTCCACCTGAATAAAGTGTGGCAGCTTTCGTTGAAGGTCCGTAGTCGACATCTAGTTCGCAGGCTCGGTGGAGGGGGCGCTCTTCACTAGCGAGAGCTCTTTCATTGTTCGGTAGGCGGCAGAGTAGTACTTCCCGTAACCACGCTTCGTAAAGAGAGCTCCACTTTTCGCGTCACCCAAACTCTGTTTCAGTCTCTTCTTCACATACTTCGGGAAAGGGCACATCCAAAAGTAGAAGCTCTTGGTGAACTCCTTCGAGCGCCGTTCGATGTACTCGTCATCAATAGCCACTCCGTTCCAATGGCGAACCGCTATGGACAGACCGTACATCTGAAATTCCCAGTGAGCTCGGAAGAACCCAAAGGGTGGGAAAGACACCAGAGCACACCCCAGCACGAAAATCAGCCCAGCCCACCAAGGAAGCCACACGAAGAACATCCAACCAAAGAGCAGCGCTGGAACCAAATAGACCGGAGTACCCAGCAGGTACAGAGCACCAAAGAGGAACCGTGTGAGCTTCTTGGCCTGCAGCCCATGGCCAGCCTCGTGCCACAACGTGCGCCAGCCAGCCCTATCCTTCCCCGGACATCCCACTGTGAACCCGAGAGTTGTGTAGTAGCGCTCCATGTAGTCTGGATTGCCAAATACTTTCAGGAGTTTCCCGATGGTTCGATGTAGCCACGAGTCTTCCTTCGAGATAATTTTGAGCTTCGGGACGAACTCCTTGCACGTCGCCACCGTAGCATCGTAAATTTCCAGGTCTGTAGGCATACCAAGTCCTCGGTTTCGTTGGCCTAACAGAAGCTAACTAGACCGCCTACAAAAAATTGGCCCCCTGGCCGATGGAAGGGAAGCCAGGGGGCCTGTCCAAGGAAAGCAGAATGGGTCGCCACGTAATAATCACCACCAGTTGGAGCGGTGTAACCCACCCAGTGGTGAGGTAGCAATGGAGTCCAGATGGACCTGTGTTGCTACCAGAACCTAACCTGATTTTTCGTATTATTTCTTGGAGAGAAAAAGGTGCGCGGAGGTAGGAAGACCTTGGGGGGACTGGGGAGGGGGAAAGGCTGGGCCACCAACCTCCGCGCTATCCGGATTTTTGTAGTTTCTAACAGATGCCCAAACGGAAGTCAAGTAGAAAATGCTAGATAGCGTAATCCTCCGCCAACTTCAGCTTGGCACCGTTCACCACTCCACTAGGGTGTGCAGCAGAAGTTCCCGCTGCGTCCGTGATGCGCCGACTAGCAACTGCTTGGTACCAGTACTTGTCCCAGCTACTACGGCTGCGGAACTGAGCTACCACCAGCAGCTGCGCTTCCGGGTCCGCAGCACAGTGCTGAGTCACAATCTCCTGGGCCGCAGATTGGTTAGCCGCTTTGCACGCGCCCTTATCCAAATCACTTCGGTCTTTCCCACCATGCTTCTCGTAGTGCTTCCACCAAAGCGCCTTCATCCCACTCTCCCCATCCTCCCCATAATCGATGTACTTCCCCAACGTCTCGTTCCACCACGTACCATAATAGAGCTCGGGCCACTTGTACCCCTTCGGGTCGCTCTTCTCCCAATCCTCAATCCCCTTCCAGAAAGGCTTCCGACTCCCGCTCCACATAGTACCGTTCTGCACCACCGAATCACAGAACAGTAGCACTGCACGCTCCCAGTACTTCTTCATCGATGGATCGTCTTCCCAAGCGTCGAACGCACCAAACGCCCGCAACTCCTTCATCGCCAACTTCAGTAGCTTCTCCTCAAAATATCGCATCTGGGTCTTGATGCCCTCAGTCGAGCCAAACCAATCCTGGATCGTAGGATTCACCACCTTCTTGTCCGCACCGTTGTACACGTTCACCAAATCACTACGCCCGGCCAACTTCAACATCGAAACAACAGACCCGTAGCTGTTGCACTGGAAAATGCCGTAGTTCGCTCCGGCTCCATCACCAATGTCGTTCTCGGCCATCCCGAAAGCATCCCGTCGATTCGACACCTCGTAGAAAGCGATGACACTCATGATACGCGTGTTCAGGTCCGGCACGAAACCCGCCGCGTGCGCTTGAGGTAGTAACACAGAAGCTGTGCCCTTCCCGATAACTCCGTCTACCGGTTCGAGGTTGTTCTTCTCCTGGAACGCTTTGACAGCTTCCGCAGACCCATTCCCAAACCACCCGTCGACCTCCCCATCGTAAGCGCCTACAGCTTTCAGAGCTCCCTGGTAGAGAAACACCTCGGGCCTCTTGGTCGTAGCTTTGATCGTTGCCTTGCTGTACCTCTGATACTCCATCGGTTCCTCTCCTGTTGGTGGTTTCGGTTGTTCTGGTTGCTCGGGCTCTTCAGGTTCCTCCTCGAGAGGGCGCAGGAGCTCGATTGCCTCCTCGTCGATCAAAGAGATGTGCCAGGTCGTGGTAATCGTGGCGTCGAACCTGCCACCCACCTTCATCTCAACCACGAGGTTGTCCCCAGCTACTTCAGTTACTGCGAAAGTCTGGCCCTCCCCAATCGTAATTTTCACGTTCAGGTCGGTACCCATTGCGTCGAAGTCGAACGCACGCTTGATGCGTATGACGTCCCCTACTTGCCAATCGATCATCTTGTCTCCTTCACGGAACTCGTTTCAGACATTTCTTCTGCACCCAACGACGCACCTCTACGTCGTCCGATGCAGCGAAGCACAGGTACGCTTCTTCCCCGTTCAGTTTTTCTATGGTTGCCTGAGCTCCCGCAGGAAGCGAGAGCTCCAAAGGTTGCTTGTGGTAGGATGCTACAGGGTGCTCGACTGACAACGTAGCCGTAATGCTAAGGTCGTAATCAAGCTCCACCACATCCCCACAACGGAAATGCTTGGGCATTGGTGTTAATCCTCCAAGTAGAGGATTAACTATTTACTTTGGAAATTAGAGAAAGGGATGGATAGCTGAAGGAGGAATTACTTGCCCGGCTTCATGCTCATCTTGTAGAGCTTGTTCCCACGGTAGAAGTGCAGCTGCCCCTTCACGCGGGCCAGCATCATGTCACCACCCAGCACCGGGTCTTCCAGATAGCTCAGCTTCCGAGAACGATGGTCCGCTTTGAACATCTCGAGCTTCTCATCCTCGTTCAGACAAACAGCCACACCCGAATCGAGCACCACGAAGTTCAGTCCAGCTGGTGTAATATTTTCGACCACGCGTACGTCGTACTCCGCGTCCTCGAAACGGAACACCAACCGGTCGTACTGCCCCTGCTTCTCACCCACCACCATCAAAACACCGCGGTCGTACCTGGCGTCCACAATCCGGTAGCCCTTGAGCTCATCAGGTAGCAACTGTACTGTGATACCACTCCTCGGAAACACCGACACCACCATCGTATCCAGCATATCCTGGATCACTACCCCCGGAAACATCTGCGTAGAATTCTCCATCACAGTACACGCCAACCGCGTCGTCGCTACCAAATCCGCGCCCATGTCGGCCAACACCAACTCATACACACTGTCCCGTACCCGCATGTACACACGTCCATCGTAGGCCATCAGGTCCGACGCCTCCAAAGAAAACGCCACGCCCCGACGGTCCGTGAGGTTGTACAGCTTCACACCCCGACTCGTCTTCTCCACCGATACCGCTTTGTTACGTGCAGGACTGTACGCTACCGCGTCCACCGACATCCCAGCTTCCGGAATCGAGTGGCCGTTCAGCCACACCAGGTCGTCCGTCACCACCGTCACATGCTGCCCGAAACCCCACACACTCCGCACTACGCACTTCTCACCCCCGTACGACCCCACCTCCACAATGTCCAGCAAGTCCGTGCCCACAATCTCCCGCAGGTCCGGAACCAGCACCATCACCATGCCCGGAGCAACCGGAGGAGCCGCCCGCTTCCCATCCTCGAATACCGCCCGATACCAATCACGATACTCACTCGGAATCACCGTCACAGGGTACGCCGCCTTCGGCACACGCACACTCGAGCTAAACACTGACACGTTCGCCTTCATGCGCGCGTCCAGTCCCTTCAGCTGCTTGTGCTTCCCCTTGAACGGATGAATACCACAGAACATCTGGAAGCTCACCACCCCAAACGCGAACCAGTCCGTCAGCTCCGTGAACGCCAACGGCCCCTTCATGTGCCTGTCGCGCACACTCTCCATCAACGCCGTTGCTGGGAACGATTTCGTTTGGTAGGAGTCCACATCAATAAAACGAATTTCCTCGAAGCTCTTACTCACCAGGAAATTCATTTCGTTCAGGTCGACGATCAAAATTTTCGCCTGGTGAACGTGCCCCACACCTTCCTGCAGCTCCCGAACCAGGTGGGTAATCTGAGCCAGGTCCAGCCCCTCCCGCTCCCTAAACGCTCGAGGGAACAGCTGGCACAAGGCGTACCCACCTCGCACCAACGCCATCGTGTAGCCCACTGGGGTTCCCTTCGCGTTCGTGATCACTTCTAGCGGCTTCACCACCCGCTTGTCCGTCAACGCGCTCAGCTCCTGGATTTTCGCCACCGGTATCATCTTCTTCCGGTCCGCGTAAATCTTGTATGCTGTGCTCCCTCGCGCGTACACCGCACCCTCTCCACCCTGGCCGAGGTAGTGCCGCTTGTCGAGGCGTACCGCTTGTCCGTTGACGTAGATTTGCATCTACTCTTTCCAATATTTGGAAAACGCTGGTGCTGTTCCAGTTAACCGGTCCTCTGCAGCCATCTGTCGATAAGGAGCGCCCTCCCTGCTCATGGTGCCGCAGCCTTCCGGAAGTTTGTCCACGTACGTGTGTACCGTGAAGCCGGGAACTGCTTCGTGCTCCCCTACCACTAGCCACCTTCCTCGAGGCTTGTTCACCCGGAAAATCTCCAGCTTGAAACCCTCATGGTTATACACGTAAGCTGCCATTCTTTTTCTCCTTAGTCGTACACCTCGAAAGAGACGCGCATCCCACATTTGCTACACGTCCACTCTACCCACGAGCCTCCCCACTCATCGTGCTCCTTCTGAGACTCCGGTGGGTAATCATGGTCACATTCCTCGTCTCCTCCACGTGTTTTGCAAGTATGAGGACAGCAGTATACAGGCAATTTAATTTTTCGGTTTTCAGTTGGCATTCATTCTCCTACGTACACCGCCCCCATACTAAAATCGTCGTAATTCGACCACCCGTTCTTCTTGCAGAACTTTCCCAGAAACCGCTTGCACCGTCGGGTGACGAACTCCCCCTTCACCGTCTTGAACTTCAGTAGCTGCTGCAACACCGCCTGCAAAGGCACCGTCTCCAAAACCCCGTCCTGCTTTCTTTGGAAAGACAGCACACCATCCGACATCACGGTGACCAGGTCGAACGTTCTCCTGTCGAAACACTTGACCCACCAGAAATCGTCCGGATGCTTGGTCACCTTGTCAGTGAACCTGTGCTCTGGAATCTCCTCCCACTCCGTCAGGTCCGCGTTAGCCTCGTACCCCCGCTCTGTTCGTAAACCACACTCTCCGAGCTCCGCTCCGCTACTCAACGAACCACTCGTGTACGCTTCCATGCGAAGCTGGTTTATCTGGTAGCTTAGGTAAGCTGGAGCGTTATTGTTAAACTCCAGCTCTGTCACAAGAACACTGCCGTCTCTACGCCTCGCCGCAATGACCCCATCCCCACAAGCGAATACGTAAATCAACTTTGGTGTAGTGTGTACGAAAAGAATGGTGGAGTCCAGGCACTCCACTTGAGGACCCGCGCCCAGAAACCGACAGGCCATCGGCAAAACGCCGCGGAAGAAAAACCGGTTGTCGGAAGACCGCAAGCACTGCTCCGCGCCGAAGCACAGAAACCGAGCCCCCAAATCTGTGTGCGGAGAGGACGAGCATCCATCAGCCACCGCTGCGAAGAAACTCCCATCGACCTCCCCGGCCAACGCGTAGTCCTGGCAAACCTTGTGACTGCTGCCGATGGAAAAATAGAAATCGGAGTACACGGGCGCCTCCCAGACTACGCTGCCTTACGCTGCTGTGTAGTAGGTTTGAATTGTTTTCGGTCCGCTACTTTTACGCTTACTTTTCAGATAAGCGACGCACCAAGCTTCTACCGAGTCTACTTTGGCGACAACAGAATGAACCGCGGTGCCGTTTTCATAGACGTCACAATGCTCGCAGTGCCATGCTAGAGCAGTTGCTGCTGAGAAAAGTGGCAGCAATTCCCTTCCACAACGTGAGCAAACACCTTCCTGCATAATACCTCCATCTACTAGAGGACGCTTAGCCCACGAACTCTAGAAGGCCAATGATTTACTTGGACCTCCCGTGCCGAGTGCCTGCGACTGCGAGCTGATGCTTTGCGAAATAAAGCCACCCAGCTTCGCCAGCTGCTTCTCTGTGGCATCCGCAATCTCCACGTACTGCGTGAACCCCGCTTCGTCGGTGAACTCCTTCAGGTAGTTCCCCAGCTGGTCCGCGAGCGTGTTCACACCAACGAGCACCGAAACGATGGATTCCATCGATTCCGTTTTCACTGCTTCCCGCATGGCGTCCTTCACCATCCCCCGCGTCAGCTTGGACTTGTTGTCCATTCCGTCGGTCACGCACACCAGAATGGCGTTGACGTCGAAATCGTTTTCAGCGAGATCACGGCTGTACTGCGTCATCGACTGCACACCGTTGTAAACGGCATCATAAAGCGCAGTGAGTCCCGCAGGCTGGATGCACCCGTCGTAGTCGTCCTCGTTGCACTCCGACAGCGGCTTGAAGCCGTGGTACTCGTCGACGCTCGAGTTGAAGGTAATCACCCGGAGCATCAGGTTGTCCGCCCGAGGACTGCGCCGACAAGCCCTCGCCACCTCCTTCACCACCTTCTCCATGTCGTCCGCGAAGTCGGTGATGGAAGGGCTGCAATCGATCACCAGCAGCGCCAGCGTATACTCGCTCGCCCCCAGCTCGTCGATGCGCTTCGCAGAAAATTGGAAGTTGGACGTGCCCACCTGGTGGGTCTCCATCGTCGGATCGTTGTTGTCAAATCGCGGCATAATGTACCTCCTCGTAATATTGCACGTTCCAGTAGGGAACGCTTACTTCAGAAAATCGACCGTCGTGGTGAGCTTCATGCCCTTGGCGGTAAGCTCCTTGACGAAATCCTCGCCCAGGTTCTCGAACCCCGGCACACTCGAAGAAGCGTCCGTCAGCAGGTGCACCTTCTCCACGTACTTCGGATCGCTGAACGCATCCGCCGTGTCCCGCATGGTATTGGCCACGCAGTGCGACAGCGCCTCGCCCGCCAGCAGGATGATGTCTGCATCTTCCAGTGTCTGCACGAAGCGGGCGTTCAGCTGCGTGGTGGGATCCTCGGGGTCGGGAACCTCTGCCTTCACCGCGCTGAAGTGCTCGGTGTAAACGTTGCTCCCCTTCGTCACGAAGTCCACCGTGGCGAAGCTTCCTTCCCACACCTGAAGCGCCTCGAACATGGTGGGGTAGATGCTGTAGCCCCAACTGCCGATGAGGCAGTGCGGGGGCCAGATGCAGTGCGGGTAGCGGTTTCGGGACTCGAGCTCCTCCAGGTACTTGAGGGTGCGGTCGTACAGGCTGGGAAGCTTGGTGGTCCACTTTCCTGCTTTGACGTCAGCTGCGGTGATGATGGTGAAGGGGTCGGGCTTGGCACCCGAAGAGTCACGCCACCAAATGGGGTGAGCGATGTCCACCAAACGGTGGCTGTCGAGCGTAACGTGGATGTCGTCGAGCTTGTCGGGAATCCGCTTGATCATGGCTGCGAGACGCTCCATGTCCTTGTCGGCTCCCGGAGTGTAGAGTGACCCGTTGGGATCACAAAAGTCGTTCTGCGGGTCGATGATGACCAAATGAATGGAGACTGGCTTGCTCATGGTGATTTTCCTTTCGTAATCGGGCCGTAATACTTCGCAGCATTTTTCCATGCTGCAAGCTTTTTTCACGCAGTTAACTCGTACCTTTTCTGCGTTACGTTGTCAAGAAAAAATTCTGATTACTGCTGTATCTCCCTGTCAAGATACAGTTTAGGGAGCATCATTTCTGGAGCCCAAGTTGCTTGTAGTTTTTCTGGGTCGTCCTCTGTCTGATATTTTCCTTGCTTCGTGTACTTCTTTTCGACAGGAGCCGTTCGACTAAACTCGATCTGAGCGATCCTTCTACCTACAACCAACGGCAGTGTATAGTAGCGGCTGTTGTTCGTGATCTCCATCGTCCAGCGAGTGCAATAACCAATGTCGCCCATACCGGCACAGCGGCACATCTCAAGGAAGTTTCGTCCTATACTCGAGCGTGCAAACATCTTCGTGGTAATATTATTGGAGCAGCCACCGATGAACTCGATCGTGTGCCCAAGGATACTTTCACCAGGAGCTATCAGCACCACTTTATCAGTAGGACTTATCCCGCTCAGTTGCTGTAGCTGCTTAGCGGTAAACGGCGTGCTAGCGAGCACTGCTTCGTCCTTCTGAAAAAGGTACTCAACATCCCGTGCATCGTAGGGATTGTAGAGGTCGGATACTTCAACGTGATCAGACTGGCTACGTACTATGCGAAGACGGTCTAGTCTTTTGCTGGGAGCAACTTCACGCCACACATGTGGGCCGAACGTAACGTCGTAGCTGTTCGGTCCCACGTTTTCTTCATCGAAAGGGCTGATTAAAATGTTTCCCGCTTCGAGCTCAGCCAGTATTTCAGGTCTGCTCAGTAGACTCATCTGTCGCTTCCTTTTGTGCTTTGGGGTTCAGCCACAAGCATTCAGTGCGTCCTTGCGTTACCTTGATTACTCCGTCGCCCTGTAGCTGGGTATGCTTTGTTCTCGCTGCTGCGTTGCAGGACCGGTCGAAGCTCACCAGTTGCCACCCGTCCTTCTTGAGCTCCTTGTACGTATCGTTCGGGTATCCCGACAGCACCACCATCCCCTGCAGCTTCCTAGCCGCCTCCACCATCTCCTCCTGCTCTTCCTTCGTCATTTCGAAGTAGTACCAGCCATCCCGACGTGTCTCCCGAGGATAAGGAGGGTCCAGATAGAACAATGTGTCCTCACCGTCGTACGCAGAGAACATCTCCTTGTAGTCGACGTTGTGAATCAACACCCTCTTCATCCTCTCCGCCACCCGCGGCAACATCTTGATCGCCCCGACGTACGCATTAATAGGCTGAGCCATCCCACGCACGCTCGTGTTCGTTACCAGCCCCCACGAGGACCTATCGATCATCCCACCCAACGACTGCCGACAATCCACGAAGAACATCCGAGCTCGCTCCACATCATCCTTCGCATCGTGCCAGTGGTCTTTACTGTGCAACCGCTCCTCACGGCTGTACGGCGTCAGCATCAGCTGCTCTATGAGCAACTCCCGCTGAGCGTCGTCCACTATCACCTCGAACAGTGTTGTAATGCGAGGGTCGATGTCGTTGAACACCTCGACCTCACTGTGCTCCTTCACCAGCAGCACGCTGCCACCGCCTCCGAAAGGTTCCACGTACACGCGGTGCTTGGGGAAGTAGGGGAGGATCCGCTTTCGCAGGACACCCTTTCCGCCGATGATTTTAATAGGGGACCGAAGAACTGCCATCAGTCTTCATCCGTGAGCGGAATGATTGCCAGCGGAGTGTTCTCTTGGTTACGTAGCTGCTGCACCACTTCTTCATAGGAGGCTACCCACCTCTTGGCTCCCGCTTCCGGCACGACGAGGTTACGTTCACCCACCGCCCACACCGGCCACTCTGCTTGGGTAATGTCTGCGTCACCTATCTCGACTGCACCATTATCCATTAGAGTAGTACCTGCTGGAATGACAACTGCTCCTTCGATGCCTCTTGCTTTCCGTCTTTTCGAAAACAGCTTTGGCTTCACGTTAGGACGCGTGACCTTGAAGTCGCTTACCGTGCAATCTTGCTGCGTCTCGTCCTCGAACATCACCAGAAGTCTATCCTCCTCGTGCAGTCCCCCAACGAAAACTATCTCGTCGTCCTCCAGCTGCTTGAACACTGGGAACTGCGTACGACGCTGGTCGGGCGGGAACGCCACATACTTGCCGCTCCGCGATAGCACCACAACGCATTCGTGGTCTTCCGACGCCACACCGATCACCTTCCCCACACTCTTGTCGAACTTCTCCATGAAAGAAATCGACACCGACTGCCCCACGTTGTCCTCCGACACTACCGCAAACTTCCCCGGCGTAGTCACCAGGTCCACGTATCCCCACGCTGCCCGACTCTTCAACGGTAGCTCTGTAAAACTGTCCACCTTGCCGTCCTCCGTTACCCCCACGTAGTACGTCGCCTCCGCTACCGTCAAATCCAAGTCGTCCTTCCCACCCCGCAACCGCGTCCCCCGCTTGTCCGCGTACTCCAGCATCTCCCGCAATCGACGTCCCACTACACGGTCCAGGTTCCCTAAGTCGTCCTTCACCTCGTCAATTCGATCACTGTACTCCTGAATCCGCTGCTCCAACTTCTCCTTGTTGATACTCATCAACCCCCGCACCGGAGTCTCCGCTATCACCTTCGCCTGGTCGTTCCCCACAAAACCAAACTCCTCCTGCAGCCTGTTAATCAAATCCTCCTCCGACTCCGCCTCCATCAAAATCTTCGTCACCAACGGCAAAGCCCGCACCGCTACCAACCGAGCCGCCTCCATCCCCCGCTTCCGCTCCAACTGCCGCTGCTCCTCCTCCAATACCAACTGCTCCACCTTCCGACGAAAACGTAAAAATATTTGCAGCAGCTCCTTTAAGCTGTACAGCACCGGACGCTTCTTGTTGTCCAGCGCGTAAAATTGGTACGTCATCGAAGACCGCAACAACGGCAACACCCGGTCGTTCACTATCTTCGGGTCCGTGAACTCCACTACCACCCGCGTCCCGATCTTCTTCGAGCTTTCATCGTTCGCCGCCGACTCCAACAGCTTCGCTTCCTTCAACTCCTCCGTTACCCGTACCAACTTCTTCGCATCAAATCCCGGACCGAAACTTGTGACCACCAACTTCTGCTTGCCCCCCTTCCCATCCTCGAAGTGGTAGTTACACGAGTACATCAACCGACCGCGCCCCGTTCCGTACACCGTCCGCAAATCATCCTTCCGAGACAACAAAATCCCCCCACCGTAATCCGGCCCCTTCACATGCTTCAACAAATCATCCGTCGTACACTCCGGATTCTCCAACACCTCCAACGCCGCGTTCACCATCTCCCCTAAATTGTGCGGAGGAATATTTGTGGCTATCGCCAGCGCTACCCCCTTGCAGCCGTTCACCAGCAACATCGGTACACGCACCGGCAACAGGAAAGGCTCCTCGTACTCCTCGGTGAACGACTTCACCAACGGCATGATCTTGATGTCGTCAAACACCCGGTCCGCAAACTTCGACAACCGCGTCTCCGTGTACCGGTACGCAGCCGGAGGAGCATCCATCAACGACTCCCGAATGCCGAAGTTACCGTGCTTCTGCACCAACGGATGCCGCAACCAACCCATGTTCACCAACGCACCGTAGCACGCCTCGTCACCGTGCGGATGGTACCGACCCAGCGTGTGCCCCACCGCTGTCACCGACTTCACCGGTATGTCCTTGCTGTGCCGCTTCAACTCGTGCAACGACCACAGCAGCCGACGCTGTACCGGCTTCAATCCGTCCCGCGCATCCGGTATCGCCCGGTCCTCGATCACGTACCTTCCGTACTCGAGTATGTACCCCTCGCGTACAATATCCGACGCTTTCTTCTGTTTCAACTTCGCCATCAACTTATCCCCAGATATCCAGAAACAATCTGAATGCCCAGCTCTTCTATCTTGTTCCGTCGAGGTGCGTGTTGCAAATCCGAAGTCTGGTGCAACTCCTCGAGCTCCGCACTAATCTCGCCCTCCCACCGCATCAGCTTCTCGTAGCTCCACTCGCCCCGCTTGATCGGCAACAACACACTCTCAGCCTCCACGCACTCCACGTGGATCGTCTTCTCGGTCAAAATTTCCCTACAGTTAATTAGAAGCCTGGCCAGATGCGTGGCGTGCTTCGAATCATAACCGTACTTCTCTTCTGACTCCTTACGCCGCGGATTACGCTCCTTCTTCCAGTGCAACCATGACTTGTACTCCTTGCGCGCCTTTTGATAGAGCTTCTCCTGCCGCAGCACCTCAAGAAAGTTGTCGTCGAATCCCAACGCCTTCCCAGCTGCTACCCAACTTTTCTCCTCCACTTCCTGCATCGTCAACGACAACGTGTGCTCCAAGAAGTTACGTAGCATATGCCGCACACCCATCGCTGCATCCTTGGCAATTCCCGACAACTCCTCCTCGATAGGATACTTGTTCAAGTGCCGACGGATCAGCTCCTGCGCCGCGTTGACCGTCTCCGTAGGAAGCTCCCTCCTATCCCGCAGCCCGAAGTCCTCCCGCTTAGGCTCCTTCAGCTCCCCCTTCATCAACCATTCCCGGTGACTCCGCATTCTACGCATCTGGCTGTGGGAGTAACCTCTGTACGAATGGAAACACTTCTTCGAGAGGAACCAGTCCCGGTGTTCCACCAAACGTTCCCAGTATCCACTGCTATCCGTCCAGTACTTCTCCGGTATCCACATCAACTCGATGATGTTCGGATTGTTCTGCGCTGCCAAGTGTAAAAACTTCGACAGCCCGTAGATAACCTCGTCCACTTCCTTCGGTGCGTACTGCTCGAACCGACTGGCGTAACCCAACCAGTACCGATGCGGCGGAATGCACACACCGCGGTAGTCGTAATCGGAATCCTTGTTGTGTGTTCCGTACACCCGAGAACCCGTGAGCGTTCTAAAAATAGTATGGTCTTTAACATCGAAATTCATCTCACCCTCCAGAACCATGTAAACGGTGGCAACGGATTCAAATCCCTCGCCGGAATAGTAAACGCACCGCTGAATACCCCACTGTCGTTCGGCCGCTTCGGCAACATAGCATCCGTCGCCCAACCAATCAAATGAGCTACCACCGGCTTCGGAGGCTTCATCTCCGTCACCAACACCAACACGTACACCCAATCCTCGTGACGCTCCTTCGGCCGCACAGCCAACCGGTACGCCAACAAATCCCTATCCGGGTTCCGAGCCAAGCTCGCTTTGAAATCAATGTTCGACCCGATGAAATCACTTCCACCATCTCCCACTGTAGGATTCTGGTTCGCCACCCACCGCGAGCGCAAGTACGGATCTGGACTCCCAAACAACCACAAGCTCCCCACGTACTGCCCCACCTGACCTACCAGTTGATCGTTCTTCAACGTCGCTTGCCGATCCCCACCCCGAATGTTTGACCTCCCACCAACACACGCCAGCTTCGCGTGCGCCGCTACCACGTTCATCTCCCCAGGAGAAATCTCCACCCGGATAATGTCGCTCCTCGTAATTGTCATTATTCCACGACGCCCAGGATCTTCTTCCGGTGCACGGGGTCCTTCCCCATGTACGCCAACACCAATTCCTGGTCCTTCTTGCCACCCCATAATACCTGGAACACCTTCCGCGTCTTCGGGCTCATCGCGTAAATCTGCAAGTCCCCCGCTTCCGACTCTCCCAAACCCTTGAACCGCGTGATCCGCGTCTTCACGTTCCCCTTTATCTGCTCCCGTACCTCCTCCACCGTATCCCCGTACACCCGCTGCTTCGCCGTCACCCCCATGAACAATGGACTCTCCACTACAAACAACCGACCATCCTCAATCAGCTGCGGCATGTGCGCCGCAAAGAAAGTTAATAGCAGCGCCTGAATATGCTTCCCATCCGAGTCCGCATCCATCAACAAGTAGATTCCCTTGTAGCGACACTTCGCCAGGTTGAACGCCGGACCAATCCCAGTACCCACCGCCTGCGTAACACTCGTAAGCTCCGCGTTCGCTAGAATCTTGTCGATGCCTACCTCCGCAGCGTTCTTCACCTTCCCACGTAAAGGCAAAATCTCCTGGAAATGCACGTTCTCTTTCAACGTCACCCGGGCATCCCGAGCACTCCCGAACGCCGAAGTACCCTCGACGATAAACAGTTCCCGCTCATCCGGAGAGCAATCAGAAGCTTCACACAGTTTGCCAGGTAGAATACTCTTGGCACCCTGCTTGACTTTCATCTCGCGGATCGCTTTTTGCTGCTCCCGCAACTTCTTCTTCGCGTCCCGCAGCAACACCGCCCGCTCGAGCAGCTGCTTCGTCACGTCCGGATTCGCAGCTACGAATTTTCGCAGCGCGCTCTCCACAATCTCCTGTACCTGCTCCTCCACCTCTCGATTCTGCAAACTGCGCTTCGTCTGCCCCCGAAACTCTGGCTCCAAAACGTGCGCGTGCACAATCCCCACTACACCTTCACGCAGATAGTCACCCTTCAGTTTACCGTACTTGCCGCTGGCAGCCTGGTCCTGCAGCACCTTTTGAATGGCCTTCTTCACCCCCGATACGTGCTTCCCGTGCTCTGGCGTGCTCGTCACGTTCACGAAAGACGACCACCACTCCGTACCAGCATCCGTCCAGACGAGTGCCACCTCCACCAACTCCTCTTCGACCACGATAGGCTCGTGTAGCTGAGCAACATCCGGATGCTCCTCCATGTACACCGGCAACATGTCCGCCAACCCACCGTCTGCCACAAACCGCTCTGGCGCTTCATTGTCCACCTTGAACTCCACTACCAACCCAGGGCACAAGTAGGCAATCGATTGTAGCCTTCTCCGAATGCGCCCAACGTCGAACTTCGCTCCTTTGAATATCTTCGGGTCCGGCCGGAACATGATCCGCGTCCCCGCCTGCATCTTCACCTTCGCCCTATTCACCTTCGTCGTTGGTTCGCCTCGCTCGAACGTCTGGTGATACACCTTCCCGTTCTGCACCGTCCACACAGACAGCTTCTCAGACAACGCGTTTGTCGCCTTGATACCAATGCCGTGCAGCCCCGCCACCGCGCTCGTGTACGCCCCCTGCCCAAACTTCCCTCCCGAGTGTAGCTTCGTGAGCACCGCCGTCAACAAAGGCAGCCCGGTCTTCTTGTGCTTCGATACAGGTATCCCGCGCCCGTTATCGATCACCACTGCTATCTGATTAGCCGTGTCAATTTTTACACCAACCGCAGTAACGTGCCCATCCATGAACTCGTCGATAGCGTTGGACACCACCTCCTCGAGAACATGATGTAATCCATCGGGGCCGGTGTCCCCGATGTACATGGCAGGTCTCAGGCGGATGGGCTCTAGGTTCTCGAGGATCTTTATTTTATCCCCGGCATAATGCTTCTTGCTCAACTTCTCTATCCTACGCTAGCTTGGAGGTTTCGCTTCTGCCACCAATCCCAATAGCTCAACGCCTTCCCCAACGGACCAGACTTCAGCTTCAGCTCGATGTTCTTCGACCCACACTCCTCGCACCGCTTGTTCTTGGGGTACGAAGTCTCTTCGCGTTCTTTCCCACATGCACGACACTTTACAACGTACTTCTCCTGGATGTCAATATCCACCTGGTCCGCCCACGTAGGCCCAATCGAGAAATCCGCCACGAAGGGAATCGACATCTTCACCCCGAACGGCTTCATCAGCTCCGGGTCCACCATGATTCGATCCGCCACCTCAATATACTCCTGCACATCCTCCACTGGAATCTCCGCAATAATCGAGTCGTGCACGATATTCAACAGCTTCCAGGGCTTCTTACACAAATCAATGTGTTTCTGAATAGCGATGCACGCCATCAGATTCGTGTCGCTAGCTATCGCTTGGATAGGCGCGTTTCGACAAACCCGGTCCTCGTAAGACCGATACTTCCCAATATCTGTTATAATGCGTCGTCCGTCTATCTCGAAATACTCGTTGTCGTCGGTAACCACAAATCCCGACACCAAATGCCGACGACGACCAATAGGTGACTCGACGTAGCCCCGGTTGAATCCATACTCCTCAATCCACGTGAGCCACTTGCGCGCTCGAGGAAATTGTTGCATGAATTTGTCTTGGAAGTCAGCTGCCTCCCTCGTAGAAATTCCAAGCGCCTCGGAAATTCCAAACACAGACATACCGTAGATGATCCCGAAGACGATCTGCTTCGAACCACCTCTTTCCAAATCTGTAATTTCGTGCGGAGGTTTACCAAAAATCTGTGAAGCGGTCTGTCGATGGAAGTCGCCTTCCTGGATCATCCGTCGACGATTCTCTTCCGTAGGATTCTCCAAGTAAGCTTTCTGAACTCGTGCAACAGCTTCAAAAGCGGCTTTGAGATTGGGATCACCCGTGATCTGCGCTAGCCACCGTACCTCTGCCTGGCTGTAGTCCGCGCAGACCATCAGGTGCCGTTCCTCCACGGTGTACACTCGTTTCACTGCCAGAGCGTTGACCGTCTTCCCCTTGGGGATGTTCTGCATGTTGGGCTCGCTCGAGCTTGTCCTCCCCGTGGCTGCGATGTGGAAGTTGAACGACGCGCGAATACGACCGTCGCGCATCTCCGGACTGTTCTGCAACATTCGATAGGGAGCTTCGATGTACGTTCCCCTCAGCTTGTCGAGCGACTTCCACTCGGATGCCAGGTCGACTTCTTTTACTCCCTTGTTCTCTTTGTAGAATGCCTTGTCGATTTTTGGGCGCTGTGTCTTTTCTGTTATCTGTGTTGGCAGTCTAAGCACATCGACGAACAAGGCTTTCTGCGAGTCGGGCTTGTTGATGTGGAAGAGCCACGGCTCTTTCGCTTGGCTTCCCCAGATACCCGCCATGCCACGAGTTCTCTTCACCTTCCGAAGCAGTATCTGATTCGCGTGCGTTACACTTTCCAAGTTCCGTAACTCGTCTTCGATATGGAACAACCTTCCGACGATAGGAGAATCTTTCCGCAGCAAGTAACGAAGTTGTTCCTTATTGGCTTTGATACCGTTTCGCTCCATGATAGCAGCGAACATCGATACGGGACCATGCATATGCACGCCCAACCGTTTGAGTTTTTCCTGGTACTCCATCTGCGCTGCCACCAGGTCCTGCATGTGATGCAGCCGCCAGGTTACGTAGCAGTCCATTCCGTTGTACTCGCACAGTGTGGAGAGGTCGGCTTCTTCCATCGAGCGTTTTTTACTACCACGGATTGCCAACGCTTGTACAATATCCTCATCCACGTACCCAGTGAACCCGAGCCACTCGTCGCTCAGCGTTTTCAGCCCGAAGGGGTATTGTGTTACGCCTTTTCTGTTCTCGTTCAGCGCGTGCGCTCGCAGCATTGTATCCTCGAGGGGGAGGTTCCACAATGGAATCCCAAACTCGTCCAGTGTAGCTGCGCACTCGAACTTGAGGTTGTGCGCTACCAAAGACCGAAAGGATACGTTGCGAGCAGTGAAGAACATGTGTAGTAGTTTCTTCACCTCGCGGAACTCTTTGCCACTCCATGGACTGTCGGGGTGTCGGTAAGGGATAACGAATCCCCGGTCGGGGCCGTAGGCAAACCCGACTGTCAATATCTTGTTGCCCACTCGCTGTAAGTTGGCTGTTTCGTAGTCCAGCACAACCACTCGATCCTTATCCAGGTTGCTCACCATATGCTTGAGCAACTTGTACACCTTATCTACTTCCTGCACTACTACTGTCGGCTTCCCTCGTTTACTGTAGTCTGGTACTACCCCTCGAGCTTTGTAGAACGCCCGAGAAATATCCTCCTCGAACATCCCTCCCATTCCTGGCGTTCTGCTGACGAAGGCGAAATGAAAAGTGATGATAGCCGGGTACTCCTCCCCGTCCGGCGTCTTTACCACTACCTCTTTTCCCCGCAGCCCGAATACTTTGGCAGCCGAGTCAATCTGCTCGCCTGTTTGCTTGTCCACCGCTAGCCCTACTGCTGCTGATTTACCAAGCAGCACAATATAGGCAGGCTTGACCTTCATGATGTCGCGCAAAATATTGCGTCGACACGTCCGCACCTCAGCCGAAGTAGGCGGTCGGTCCTTGCGAGGGTCTTCCTCGCGCACAGGTCTGCACCGCACCACGTTCCCGTAGGCCACCCCTTTTTGCGTTCCTCCGTTGACTTTGTGGACTAACTGCCGAAGGATCTGACCCGTTCCACCCACCATCGGTCGACCCACATCATTCTCTACCCGTCCTGGGGCCTCCGCGATAAACATCACGTCGACACCCATCCCCTTCCTATTCTTTCCTCCTCGGTAAACTTCGGTGGGAACCTGCTTACGAACGAAGCGGTTGCCTAACAGGGGGCACTCGTACTGTTTGCAGATGTTATCTGCGAGAGGAGAAAGGATGAACTGGTCGTCGGTCATTCGGTGAGCTCCCTGAACGTAGCACCGAATCGGTGATACGTAGTAGTTTTACCAGGGAGACACCCGTCGACGCCTTGTCCCGGAAAGGTCCAGGAGTTCGGTTCATCGCCGTGAGCACGCGGGAAAGGTTATTGGCGATTGTACGTGCGGTCGGTCCGTTGCATCCGTAGGTAGCAATAAAGTTTGCTACGTTCACGAAGTTTCCAGTCTCACCTCGGATGAACAAACCGTAGCCGCCTTGCACGTTCATCGCCCAGAATCGCATACCGGCGCCACCCTGCTCTAGTATTTTACAAGGTGGCTGCCCGTTTTGATGGGCGTTACTACTTCTCTGCCTACCTCTGCAGCATCCCATCGTTTTTACGCCTGTTCGCCTGCAAGAGACTTCTTTCCAAAAGAAGCCTCCTTCGGCCAATCACTAACGCCGTCAAATACTACGATAATACTATTTATTGTGTGATGGTCGCCTTCACGATACTTGTACATCAACTTCCTGCGCATGGTCAAGCTGCAAATCCAGTTCGGCCCCAGCTTCTCCGGGTACTCCAGTATCTTCGGATGCAACAGGATAGTATTTCCACACCGCTCAGTAGTGTAGGTGCCAGGAATCATGTGGATGATATCGGGGTCCCCATTCGCATTCTTCGAAGGGACTTTCTCGATAGGACGCAACACAAACACACCTCGAGGACCACCAGCTCCCTTCTCCGCCACAATCTCTACATACCAGAACTCTTCCGGTTGAGGAGCTTGCGACTGGTCCTCAATGTGCTCCCAAGAAAGAACTCCCGTCTTCCCCAACGTCTTGGAAATTACCTTGTTGTTGGGAGGGGCGTCTTCCTGCCTGTTTTTCATGAATTTGACTAATGTGATCAACGTAATGACTCCGTGAGTTAGAGGTACTTCCAGAAATGCACTCTGAGTCTTCCTACACGGATATACTCACCCTTATACACATCGAAGGTGAGCCGCACTGTGTAGGGCTTTCCAGTATCGAAAGTTCCTGAAGTCTGGTCTACCGTGACCGTGTGGTCTGTCCATGCACCAGACCCGTTAATGGTTCCTCCTGTAACTGTGACAGGGGCTTGGTTGGTGTCGTAGAGCTCTACCGTCAACTTCGTGTTGGGAGATGTAGCAAATTCTACGTAGGTATCGATGGATACCGGTCGTAGGTCCCCCTGTACGAAAAAGCTGAAATTCTGTACAAGCTGCTGTATGTTGGGTAGCGCGGTGGGGGAATTCTCTACCCGTTCGTTCACAACGAAACTTACTGCATCGAACTCGTTTTCCGTGAACGTGATATCTGTACCTACAGCCGAGTTGGCGTAGCGTTCGAAGGGAGGCACAAGCTCTACTGGCAAAGAGGTAGCCACGAGTTGTGTGTAGTCGTCTTCAGCCAACTTTGGAGCTTCAATGATATATTCCTGCACTAGGGGGAGCCCACCACCAGGATGATTTATCCACCCAATTACTACTCCATCAAATATGTCCGAATTGGAAAGTTGCGCCTCTTCTAGCGCGTACTCTACTGGAACCCCTCCAAGCGAACGCCGGTTCTCGTGCGTGGCTACTAATGTGTACCAGGTCGCTGTTCCTGGAGCTGTAAAGCTAAATGTGGTTTCCGTATCCTCTCGCCACATTACGCCGTTGTGCTGAAGGCCGTACCCTTCTCCCATTACCAGATTGTTGTCCGTATTCACAGACAAGTCGAATCCACGGTAAACACCTTTAGGATGCAATCCGTAATGAATCGTATTTTCGCTTAGGTCGTCTTGTGTTGCGCCGTAGTTGTAGTATCTCAGCTGTGCCATCTCGAGCTCCTAGCCGAAAACGAGCATCCCAATATAGTCAACTGTGTTGACAGCAACCTTGATCATGTCTGGTGTACTTGGGAACGTAACCTCGTAAGTGTTTCTCATCCCTGGCACCGCGGTCGTTGTTAGAGAACCCCATACTCCAGATATGTACGCGTACACCAGTGGTGGGTTCTGATACTGGAAATAAATTTCCGAGCGTACCTCTTCCAACGGAACCATCACTACGCGCCAGGTAGCACCAGACCCCGATTTCACATCCAGCGCTCGAGTTTGGTACCACCCCTCGGAACCCACCCTCAGTTTGCTGATATTGTTCATCGGGAGCGCGTACGGCAGGGTATCGTATCGTTCGTTGTTGGGGACCATATCGTGCAAGCTGGGAGCTCGGAAGTCCTCCATGTAGACAGTGGAGTTTCCGCCTGCCAACGTGTTGGCGATGTACATTAACGAATCATTTGCTGGAGCTTTCAGCAGGAAGTCTCGAACGGTTGTAGAGATGATACGTTTGTCCCGTGTTTCTGCTAGACGGAGCCCATCCCACATCACTTCTGCGATGTGGCATCCATCCTTTAGTTTATCGTACGTGTCGTAGGGATTGTGGGAAGCCCACATCATGATAGCGGCACCGGGTCCTGCGTCGGTTGCTTCATCGATAACGATCTGGTCGAGGCTAGAGAACACTTGTGAACTGCTGTTAACTGCTTGTGGTGTGATAGTATTTTTGGGTACCGGACCTGGGTCTACCCATGTTGAGTCGAACTCGAAGATGTGTTCAATTGAGTTTCCGTTTGCATCTTTGCCGTAGAGGTGGACCTTCACGACCATGGTGCCAGCACCGGAGGCATCTGCGAGGCCACACATGATACGAGCTGGTCCGTAGAGGTCGATGTCGAACGTGTCGGAAGTGGCTATAGGAGTGAGTAGTTTGTATCAGTATATTACTTGGGGGGACTTGATTAAACTTCCGGTTCCGTCTACCAAGATCTCGTAGATCATGGGGAACTTCTGGGCATCCGCAAACGCTTCCTGAGTGTTGGTTAGCGCGGTAAACCCAGAGCCCCCCGCGATGATGAGCTCCTCTGCGCTGGGGTTCTTGGTAGAAAATAGAATTTCATTACTTCCTACTGGGGGCTCGCAGGCATCCACTTTAGTGTAGTACATATGGACCGCCCAATCGGTTGGAACGGTTTCCCATATTACTACGCGGTTGGTGCCTACTACGATACTTCCAGCGTAGTCGGTTTCGGTGATTCCGTCTGTTACCCAGACTTTGCCTAATCGTACAGGATAGTTGGTAAGTTCGACGTATTGTGCGTTTGGGACAGATGTTTTTGACCCGGCGCCATCATCGGTTTTTATGGAAGCATAGGGGATTGCTACTTCACATCGGACACCGGGAATCTTGGCAATGGATCTATCGTCGGCCACAATCATCCCGTGATCTAGTTGTAGCTGCAGCGGCGAGAAGTCGCCAACGGTTAGATCGTTTTGTGATAGCGCGTGGGGGTTGGTTGCGGTGGATACGCCGGTTCCGATTTGTCCTCGATGCTCTACGTCTACAGCAGAGAACCAGGGACGGTTCCAGCTGTAGTTTCCTCGTGTGTGGTCAATCGACATCTGTGTGGTAACTGTAGATGTCAAAGGGTCTTCCACGTTTTGCATAGTGGCGATAGCAATCGGCACTAAGCTGTTGCGCACATCCTCGTCGTAGTTTTGATACGCGTCGAGTGTATCGATATCTACTTGTACATCTGCTTCTGACGCACTGTTAGGGGAACCTGGTCTCCAGGTTACTGGAATAACCGGATCGAGGTAATCATTCAGCTGTGAATCTCCGGGGTCGAGAACGTACCGGAGGTAGACAACGTTTGTGATGCCGACTTCTGGGTCGTCCAGCTCGATTTGGCGTACTGTGTCGGGGATGAGGATCCACATCCCGTCTTTTGTGACCGCCATACCTGGGCTAATATCAACAGATTCTGTGTTGTTATTATTTACTGAGACTGTGAGGGGAACGGTAGTTGTACCTGAAACAGCTGTTTCAGGGTTCTGTTCGCTTACGATTCCGTATGCGGGTGTGGTGAAGTAGTCGGGATGCCCTATCATGAGCAGCAGTCGCTGCACGAATTCTTCATTGTAGGTGTTGGCTTGATACTGCAGTCTGTCGAGCGACTGTCGAATCGTGTACGTGAGTCCTGGAATGTTTGCCATGGCGCGTGTCCTTAGACGTGGAGGTAGCCGCCGTTGAGCTTACCGTAGAAGCCCAGTTTGGTTTCGAGATCTTTAAGAGAGGGGAATAGTGGTTTGATAAAGAGGCCGTTCGCGGCGTAGGTGTGATCTCCCACCATTTGCGAAACGTACTCATGAGACACTGCGGCCACACGAGGAGTAGCGATATTCCAATCACCCATCTGTACTTCGCCCGCAGCGGCACCCTTCATGAGAATGTCGATACGTTCTATTGGTTCATCAGTAGATGACAACGTCGCGTTGACTAGAGTGGGTACTCCTGCAGTGATATTCACGTTGGTCCAATCGTTGGGAAAGAACCTGATGCGCAGTAAAATATCTTGGTCCGAGTTTATCTCGAAGCTCCATTGAGCTCCTCCAGTACCGCCAGCCATGCCAGTAATAAGGAAGTTGGGATCTGTGATGCTATACGTGATGGGGTTGTTACCATCTGTGCCTCTAAGCTCACTGAAAATTTGGAACGAATTGAAGATGCCAGGGTATTCTGCTCGAGCCAGGAGGTTTGCGCGGTTGATGGCAGCGCTGGTAAGGATAGCCACCTCAACGTCGGTAGTGGCAGCGCTTATATCGATGGTTTCCAGGTCGTCTGTACCACCACTCATAGTGAATGGTGGTACTCCGGGGGATGCTACCCAGCCGATGCCGATTAGGTTTGCTGTGAGCGTGATGAGCTGGTTGCCCTTGATGCTGATTTCATCGTGTGTCAGGTTTACGGTTGTGAGCATTCTGCTTGCGGTAATCTTCAGCGCAGCCACCGCATTGATTGCTGCCTCCGTTGCTACAGCAACATCAACCGCAAACACCGCGGATGAGATGTCTATTACTCGAGCTCCACTCGTAGCGACGAAGGTGGAATCGATTTTGTACTCAAACGTGATGCTGGTGCCAAACCCATCATCGAGAACAAAGTTGTCGTTGTTCAGTATTAGTCCAACAGCAGGGCTTACAGTGATCCAGCCTGTGGAAGCAGATGTCGGTGTTGGGACGTAGGCGCTGTTCGTTTGGAACTCGAACAGCATAGCGTTTTCACCATCGTCAATGCGGAACCAATCGTTGTTCACGATTCCTGCTGGGTCGACAGCAACCATTGAACCAGAAGCGTACGTGAACGGCACTTCTATAATGGGAGCGCAAGTATGCTTGAGCCACCATTTTCCTTCATCGTTTAAAAGAGCGAGGAACTTTTCTATATCCGCGTCGTAGTTTATTTCCCCGTCTACTCTGTCCCAGAAAAGAAACTGATCTGCTTTAATAGGGGTCTCTAAAAATATAGTGTTCTTCTTGATTTCAATTGGTACACCTAAAGCAGATAGAGAAGAATCGTATTTTTGAACATACTGCGTTTCCTTCATAGTGAAACCGGTAATGAAGGGAGAGGAGCGCCAATCTAGAAGGAATGGTCCTTGTACTTGTTTTACAAAGCTGGCATTAACAGGTAAAGGGAGAATTCTGGACTTGTATGCTAGATACGCACGGATTTGGATAATCTCTTCGTCGTCCAGGTCGCGGTGGATTCCGCGGTCCAAAGTAACTTGGTATTGGTAAATTCCGTTGACCAAGCTAACGAACTTGTAATCCAGTATGGTGTACTCTTTAAAAGCTGTGGTTATTTCAGGGGTGGAAGATATTGCAATAACGTCTCCCCGCACTACGTAGTCGGTGCTATCAATTACGATTATTTTTTTATCTGCTGAGTAGGCACCTTCTACTTTAATGGGGTTGGAGTAGTGGTAAACGGGTTCCCTTTCAGGGTGGTCTGCAAGAAGCCTACTTCCAAGAACAAGGACGTCATCGATGACGTCGGCCACTTCGTGGAGCTCACGTTCACCTATGGAGATGTATCCTCCAGCTTCTATCCAGGTTGGGACACGGTTGAGGGTAATGCGGTCTATAAGATATATAGCGTCTTCTTCGAGGCGGAATCTGTTATCGGGTGTGAAGAGGGGCATCACAGCGGTGAGTTTTTTCCCGTAGCGCACGTCACCTTTTGCGAAGATGTCGAGGGGCATCGTGATCCCTCGGGGGACGATATGCATCGCCAACCCTTGGTACATCTGGCGTTGGACTGCGTCCTTTGTTAGCTTGATGATGCCCATAAGTACAGCTCTAGTCCTGGTGGTGTTCGAGGTAGCCGATGAAGAGATCTAGTGTGTAAGTGCCTGTAGCGCCTACGGTTGCAGCTATCATCGAGCCAACCACCAGGTTTTTGAGGTCAACAGGACCCCAAAGAAAGTAACTATTACGCCAGCTTGGATTCCAGTAGGCGTGGAGGGTTAGCAGGAGGTGCGCAGCAGCGCCGGTCCAGATACCCATACAGAAGTAGCACTTCATGAATTTCTGGAAGAACTGCTGCACGAAACTCAAGGGAAACTGTAGAAGCCAGCGTCGAAGAGGGAGGACCCCAGATTCTCGGATGTACTTTTCGTCGGTGGGGTCTTGGAGGAAGGCTTTGGTAGACACACCAAAGATGGTGGCGTCTGCAGCTAGGAAGGCCAATCCGTAGGAAAGGAAAACGAATAGCAGGAACGAGAGTGTCATTGAGAAGGCGGTGCTGGGTTATCACGGATGTTGTTGACCACTTCTACGATCAGGTCGAAGTCTCTCCAAGTGAGAGCCACGGACCCTCCGTGGTCATCCTTGATGAGCACCTCGTCCTCTGAAACGAACACTTCAGGGCAATTGCGTCCTCGACAGCATGCTGTCCACTGTTTGTTTTCCGGCATCTTCTACCAGCGCATGATGTGAGCGTTCGAGCTCGTTTGCATCCCGTCACCCTTGGTGACCGCGTACAGCACCCCCACCACAAGCCCAATACCGATAGTTACCCCAACTGCAAGCCCCATCAACCCCTTGTTGCGCTCCCACCACGTGTTCCGAGCTCGGACCTTCGCCTCGATGTGCTCGAGCGCGGACTTGTTGATGAGCTTCCGTATCTCCAGATTCTGCCGCGCCGCCTCGAGCTCCTTACGCCTCCGGTCCCTTTCTGCCTTGATGGCTACGTAATACCGGGCCTTGTCTGCGTCGATCACTATCCCCGCATGCGGGGCCAGATCCCCCTTCTTTACTACGCTGCTCTTGCCCTCCGAGTAGCCCTCTCGTTTCTCAATAGGACCACTTACCAATGAACCGCGAGCTCCTACTTCCTTCTTCGCTTGCTCGTACGTCATGACAGGAGGCACCTTCACTGTCGCGCACCCCGACGACCCCACCACACCCAACGTAGCAGCAAACGCGATAATTACTGCCCACCAAGACAGAAACTGCCTACAGCAACTTGTTGAGCTCTTCCAGACGCTCTTGCTCATCATCTATCTCCTTGATCTCCTCCAGCTTCTTGACCACAGCCTCCTCCGCCTTCTTGGCCTCAGCTACTTTGATCTTCTCCTCGATGTCCGCCTTCGCCGTCTCATGCTTCGTCTTCGCAATAACGTCCTTCACGCCCTTCACTGGACCCTTCCCCTTCAACAGATAAAGGATCCCGAAGACTCCTGCAACAGCAGCACCAATAGCAGTGATGATGCCCACCACCCACAGAAGAACTTTTTTGCCAGTAGACCCCGTAGCTTTCTTGAGGTCTTGCTTGAGCTCCTCGCTCACCTTGGGCGTATCAGCCTTCTTCTCTTCTGTTTTAGGGGTTTCTTCCGTCTTGGGAGGGGTTAATGTGTCAGGCATCGTAATATTCCCTTTGGTAAGGGGAGCTCGTAGTCCCCCAGAGAGCCGCTACTTATCGTTCTTGGGCTCGTCTTTTTTCTCCTCTGGTTTCTCTTCCGGCTTTTCCTCAGGCGCTGCGGTCGTCTTTGACTCACCGTTTCCTTCAGTCCGCTTGAGTCCCAGCGCAGACTCGATTACATCACCCAAGTAGGCAGATCCCTTCTCCGCGAGCCCAGAGTCTACCAGGTACTTGTTGGCTGTCTTTATGGCCAGGTCGAGCTTCTCAGCGCTGTCCATCGGGTTGTCTTTGAGCTTGTGAGCAGCTTCCTCGGCCTTCCCGATACCGAACATCGCCGCTTTCAAAACCATGTCGTCAACCATCTGCTTGCTCTGCAGATTTGAAATCTTGAACTTCTTGTAGAGCCACGAAGTGAAGATGGGGATGAAGACGGTCAGGAAGGCACCTAGAAGGTAGAGAATCACCTGGAGGATCCATCCTCCGATGACGCTACCCTTCGAGTCTTTCTTAGCCGCTGGAGCAGCCTTGGCAGGCTGAGCTGGCACCATTGCAGCAGGGGCAGCCATAGTCGGCACAGCGGCCATCGCGGGAGCCATAACTGCTGGTGCAGCCATCGCGGCAGCAGGCGCCATTACTGCAGTCATTACCGCTGGTTTCGGCGCTGTCTTCGGCTTCTTTACTGCTGGACGAGGGCGCGGTTTGGGAGCAGCTCGCATCGCAGGAGCTGCCATTGCTGGAGCCATCGGAGCAGCTCGCATTGCAGGCGCCGGAGCTCCCATCGGCTGCGCGTCGACTGGAGCGCTCAGTACAGCTACCAATCCTAGGGTAGCAAACATCAATGTGATCTTCTTCATGGGATTGTTCTCCTCTTCCCTGATTTTACAAGATGAGCTCTGGTTCCTACGCTGTAGGCTGCTCGGTAGCTGGAGCTCCAGGCGCTTGCCCGTTCTTGCCTCGTTGTCTATACTTAGTCAGTACCGTCTGCCACATCAGACCGTTGTTGAACGCGAAGATGACTCCGCGTAGGGACAGCTTGTCTGCCTCCTTCTCGAGACCCTGCTGGATCGAGTAATACACCATCGCGGCGATGATGAAGCTCATCACAATGAGATGCGGCTGAAATTTGACAGACAGCCCTTTACTCTTCTGGTCTGCGTAGTCCCAGTAGTACGTCCCCAGCACACCCAGAACCAACGCCAGGAAGTAGAACAGCGCAGCATACCTGTCCTTGAAAGGCTTCTTCTTTACCGTGGTCTTCGTGACCACCTTCTCATCAGATCCAGGCTTCTCCTGAAGCCACCAGAAACTTTGCCGCATCACCTTTGGCCGCTTCTTGGGATGTACCCGCAGATGCTTGTGGTGGAACTTCCGTATGTGTGCGCGTACCTTCTGCTTAGCCTGGTACCGGATGAACTTCTCCATCGCCTGCTTTTCATGTACACGAACGTCGGCCATCCACGCTTTCACCGCAGGTGATTCAAGCCCCGTACATTGCACAATCCCATTTTGGATAAGCGTGACCTCGTCGGACGCGCAACGATTGAGCGCTGCTACATCTGTTTCTTTGGAACCGTCGGAGATGACCAGCTTGAGGACAGGTTCTGGCTTTGGCGGCTCAGGTGCCGTGACCTTTGCAGGACTGTATACTACTTTTTGTTCGGTGACCTTTTCGTTCCCATTGTCGACAGTACTCACTATCACAACCCCAACTATGAGGGGGATCACGATAGCCAGTGCTCCGATGACAACCGCATGCCGCTGCATCCACGTGGCAGATGGATTTTCCTCTTCTTCCTTGTTTTTGAACTTGTCTGCGAGGTATACTCCCAGGACAAACAGTCCCATGAGAGCACCCCACAGTACGGTGGAGCTGCCCATCTGCTACTCCTCAGCTTCCAGTATCTGCTTTGCTACTTCAATGCCAATATCTCTACGTTTCCTTACTAGTTTAGGATCGAAGTCCAGCCCGCTTCCTAATCCATGTGGTGGCATGAAGATGCGGATGTCTAGTTTTTTCTTTCCTTCAGCGTCGGGATGTCCAGCTTCGACAAGCTTGTTGCAGAGCAGTGCGTACTTCACATCTCGTAGGAATATTTCAGAGCTCATGAGGTCAACGCAACGCATTCCAATGGTGGCGGCATTACGTTTAGTGCCTAACCAGTTGTCGTGAGGATCTTTCTTACCCGTTACGGGAGGGCCAGTGAGGATGACGTCTATGGCTTCACAGCCAGCATCAATAGCACTCTGAAGAGGAGTCACACAACGATAGCCACCATCCATCCAGAAATCGTCTTTAATCCATCTACCAAGTAGGTATGGTTCAAGGCCACTGGATGCGCAAACCCACTTCCACAGGTTTTTAGTATTTTGGTCGGCTTCATAGTAATGGCCACCGCCATACGCGCAACAGCCAATTCGTATCTCTCTACCCGAAGCCTGGGCCAGTTCATCTTTTACGCGTTCCTTGATTAGCTCTTGGAGAGCCTTGGAGTTGTAGAATGCGTCTTTAGCTATCAGACCAGCTAGCATTCCCCAGATCCAGCGTTTGTAGATGTCCTTATTTCCGGTGAGTCCGAGCCAGATGTCATCTAGTGCATTGACAGCGTCATCCAGCACCCCGATGGGGTACTGACTAATCATTGATGCCTGGAGAGCTCCTACGCTTACTCCGCTAACAAACTCGTACTCGTAGTTATTCCTTACCAGCTCGGTTAGTACTCCTTGGGTGAAAGCGCCTTTGCTTCCACCCCCACTCATAACAAGACCGCGCATTATCTTTCTCCCGTTACTCCGATGTAGCATGCCATCGGAAGAGCATCATAAATCCGTTCATCTCACACGGTTCCGTTCCTGCGTAGTTTTTCTCTAGAACCATACCTAGTTTCCAGTGACGGCTTATCCATTCTACTAAATATGCATCAATTTCAAACACGCCTCTAGGTGAACCTAGGCTAACGTTGCGACAGAGGTAAATGGGGGGTGGTTCTACAAGTAATATTTGGATTCTTTGATCGTACTTTCCGAGTTCTGCAGAGTCGGTGTAAATAGTTATCTCTTCAGTTCTTTCGTTTACCACCCACGGACCGGAGCTGTCTGGGATAGGAACCGCAGCAGAGAGGTCGACATCGTATTCTCCATCTCCTGCTGCTGGGATAACGATGTAATTGTACGGGGCATCCATCAGGTTGCAGTTACCGGTGCCGCCCGGGTTGGGAGTAACAGAGCTGACTGCAAACTTTACGTAGACCGAAAAGAGATCTATTCCACTGAAGCCACTGACGGGCTTCCAATTTATCTCGCCATCGTGGAGGTAGACGCCTTCCGCAAATTGGAGTTCTATATTTTTTGCTCCAGTCTCTTCAGCAGCGTAGACGATGTGAGCAACAGTACCTTCACCACGTTTAACGGGTGGTCCCAGATCGTCTCCGCAAGAGGTATACCACGTGTAAGATCCTCCTGGAGCTGGTGTTGGGACAATCACCTGTTTCCCATCGCTGTCGAAACGAGCGCCTTCAATTTTAACTTCTACTGCGTCGTCTTCCAGTGGCTCTCCACTATGATTAGCAACAACAGTGTCTAGTCTGTTCCTGTTTTCACCATCTAGTTCGTTCTTGAACCAGATATTGCAATCGTCGTCAACAATCTCAATGTAGTCTAAGGCAACAGTGATTTCGCTTTCCTCTATCTCCTCAGTTAAACGAGGAATGTCTACCTTGTGATTTGGAAAGTCGTTTTGGATTGAGTATGTGTATTTTGTTGCAGCCATTTTACTACACCTGCATCAGCTCAATACGAGCTGCGCTCAAGCTTGCTGTTTGCGATTTATGCGAGGAGGCAAACTGAATTGCTATACTGTGTGAACCTTCCGTAAGAGCTCGCTTAGTAAAAAAACTATGCTCAATTGAGGCCCCCTTCCAACCACCATCACCCATACTCAAAGCTGGACTTACTTCTTTTTCTAACAATACGGTAACCCCGTCCAAAACAATTCTGTATTTTACATCTTTGTTGTACTTGGCTGCGCTTAGATTGAAGCCCCAATGGATATAATAGCTTCCACTGGGAATGAGAGGAACGTTGAGCGTAAGTGTATCAACATATTCAGTTCTGTTTGTTTTGTACTCTTTTTCCGATTCCGCGAACCACAGTTCTTCTTCTGGTGTTGGGTTCCCATCATGGCTACCAATAATACTAGAGCCGCTAGGAGGGGAGGTGTTACCGTCTAAAACAGTCTTGTCATCTGTGTCTAGCTCAGTAACAAATATTATGTTGCACACATCCCCTTTTGTACTGACACCTCGTAGGGCTGCTTTGATAGTGCTTACTCTTATTTCCTCTTCCAGCAGTGCTATGTTCACTTCTCCAAGAGGGAAATCTGAAGAGATGCTGTACGTGTATTCAAACCCAGGTCCCAACATCAGCTCAACCTCATTACTGTCAATCTGGTTCCATAGACAATTGTTCTCAATATACTTGGGCCAGACAGGCGTTCAACTCCAATGGCTAAACTGTCTCCGTTGTTGAGATCTAAAACAACTGTGGCGCTACAAGAAGTGGCACCCTGCGAAGCGTTTCGATGATACATCCGTGCACGTGTACCTGCCACTTCTATAAATCCTAATCCAGTGTCCAAAAACAAAGAAGCTTCGCTTTCTGTTCGCGTAGTACCACTATTTATACCAATAGTTGTTTCGCACACAATTTTGTATCTGCCATCCGCATTAACAGTGATTGCATCTGATGCTAGTGTGTACAGGTTTCCAATCACTGTAGTAGCGTCTAAATTAATTTGAGTTAGTGTGGTAAATGCTTGGTTACCTAGTGAGTCGTAGGCGGTAACAGCATCGTTTGCACGTTCACCGCCAATTCTGTACAGGCCTTCAGCTGTGTTGTAGTCGGCGGTTCCGCTGGCAACCGGGTGTCTATTGTCTATACCGTACGAAGGAGAGGTTGTTCCTAACCCGATAGGGCCATCTTTATCGAGGTGCAGTAGTTGGGTTGTGGTACCAGAGCTATTCTCTATGTGTAGCGGGTACGTATTAGCATCGTTGGCTGTTTTAATATACAGTCCGCTCCTATCCGTATCTCCACGGAGCGTGAGGCAGTAGTTAGATTCAGCTGCTCCTCCAATAGAAATTTCGTCGTTGGTGGGGTCAATTTTCAGTATGTTGGTAAATGTAGATCCAGGCCACGTAGTAATATCATTGTCATCTACTACGATGCCTGTGTCCTGTAACAAGTCTCCTCCTGTTCCATTCCACCGAGTTAACGCGTGGTCGGTGCTGGGAGGAGAAGCTTTCACCTGAGCATCATTAGTGACGTTTCCCAATCCTACTTGGGCAGCAGTTACGCTGTGCGGGTTAGTAGTGACATCACCTAGGTGGTTGTCAATCTGCGCATGACTGTTGACCCCCCTATTTAGAATAGTGAGGTGATCAACGTCTCCCTCTACTGTGCTAAACTTTATTTTCTTTTTGCTGTAGCCGTCGCTGCTGTCTTCGATCAGGAAAAGATCGTCTGCACCAATGTCAGCACTCGAGGGAAAAGAATCAAAGTCTGCCGCTTCCCTGTCTAGGCCAGCATGTACGTGGTCTGAACGTGAAACAGTGGAAGCACTTCCTGGTGCGTTCGTTGCCCCAACAGCTACCGGCGTTCCAGTAGTAATACCATGCTGGTGGTCACTACGAGCAAAATTATTAGCAGTTCCTTCCGCTGGTGAAGCTCCTACTTGTACGGCTACTGGGGTACCAGTAGATAGTGAATCGGCAGCCCCTGGAACATGCCTGGATGCATGAGATGATACGTCTACGCCATCTACCGTACCAACATTGGAGATGTTGTTGCTCCCCATGTTTAGGGAGCCACCCATTGCGCGGGCCCCACTGGTCAGAAGATACTGAGAGTGGTCATCCGACCCTAAACCAGCTAGATCTCCGTGCACAGTGATTGCAGTCCCACCCGACCCCGATGAAGCGCCAATAGGACGTTCATCTACAAACGAAACTATACCGTTTCCCTGTTCCACAATTAAACGCGAAAGATAAATACCACTCTCTTCTATGAATGTGGGTTTGTTCTCTAGCGAAGCAGCTTCAGCCAAAGTTTGGGTGGAGAACTCCTCAGTTCCATAAATAACTGATATACGGCCATCGGAAGTTAAGATCACTGTGTCAGACCGGAAATACCCAGCAGTCATCGCTGTAAGTGTCCCCGAATCGTCATAATTAGTTGTGTCTACGTCAATCTGGCTCGCTACTTCTGTCGCACCATTGGTCCCATAAAAATAAGAGAACGTAGCATCACCACCGCTACCAGCATAAGTAATAATATCTACGGCACGGTAGTAACTGCCGCTGCCCAGCTCAAATCTAGTACCAGTAGTTCCTGCTGTAACAGCTAATCCCGACTTTAAAAGCAGCTTACGTGTGGTGTTTAAATAATTCTGAAGTTTCGCACCAAACCCGTGACTGATGCTTCTAGTTTGGTGAATGAATCTTACGCTGGTTGGTCCGGTTTCAACGATAGCGAGTAGCAACGTGGTAGAGCCAGGTTCCGACGTAGCAGCTGTGATAGCTTCTGAGACAGAATCGTAACCAATGTAATTAGAAGCGTCCGCAGTTAGGGAAAGCCCAGTAACAGCGTCCCAAAAAACATCGAAAGCATCATCGTTGGCCTGTCTAGAAATCCATCCATTTCCAGCAGAGACATCTACAGTTAGCCCACCACCATCGGTGACAAGGCCATCACTGTCTTCTGTTATTCCAGTGGAGGTTTGGTCGTGGAACCACTTCTCCAACGCCATAGACTTGAAAGTTGTGAACCAATAACTAAAATCTCCGGCGAGGAAAGTGCGGGCAAAGGAAGTAGATTGCACTATACCTGAAAGAATTGAGCCAGGAACAGCGGACCATTTAAACTCATCTGAGGAGGCACTGACTAAAAATACTCCTGTAGCGCTATCACACTGACCATTAATAGTATTTCCAAAGTAAGCGCAACTTTGGATAATAAAGGTTGTATCAGACCCAGTCGACCCGATGCGAGTTCCTCTGTAGCAATTGGATACTTCGCTAGCAAGAAGTGTGCATTTGGAACCATTATCGGCTAGGAGCGCGTCCGGTGTATTGTCTTTGTTAGCTATTCTAAATGTAGCCCCTACAATATATGCTTCCGCAGAATCATCTACTATGATTCCGGTTTGTAAAGGGTTATTGGCGTACGCGGGAAGGACTGCAGATGGTACAGAGAAGAATCCTCCAACCATTCCTAGGTAGGAATCACTACCACTAACGCTAATACCTGTGGTAACTGCAATACCAGCGGCATCAATATTGATCGAGAAATTAGTGGCAATTACCTTAGCACCATTTTCAACTGCTACTCCCGTAGCACAGCCCTTTAATCCTACTCCGTGTAAAACCACCAGTGAATTTGCAGTAGCAGCGCGAATAATCGCTTTTGTTGGGTCCGTAACTCCATAACACTCCAATCCACAAATAGACCCACCAGTACACGTGAATAAATCTTCTGCTGAATTGTTGGCTTCTACGTAAACTGAATCCATCCTACTTGCAGACGTAGTGGTTACCAGTACTCCTGGTTGAACCGTCATTGGATCTTCAGTGTACGTACCAGGGAAAACTGCAATCTCGTAGGGATTAGTAGCAGACGCGCCAGCAGCTATTGCTGCGTCTATCGCAGCTTTAATTGATGTGTAATCTCCACCAGTAGGAGAAACCCTAAAATATTTTTCAGGGTTCTTTAATCTGTCGTCCGAATCAGTAACGTAAGGATTAGCGCCAGAAGGAGAACCACCTACCCCAGCAAGTGCGAATATTTGTGACGCTGTTACAGGGTTAAGGCCAGATACGTTGAAAGATATTTTTCCGTCTGTTACGTCCGACTTTAAAACGCTCCCAACGTTTTGTACCTCTCCCGTGAATGGGTCCTGATCTGGCGGAGGTCTCAGAAAATCACCAGCGTCACCTAGCACAAGTTGGTCCGTTACCGCCCACGATGATGTATCCGACGTGATAACTCCCTGGACTAACATCTCCCCATTAGTATCATCATTGACCGCCGAGACAATATAACCAATTGCTGGCCTTGCATTTGGATCGTCTTTGTCCGCCACTACGATTAACGGGAGATCTTCTGTGTCGTTCCACCCTCCTGAAGCTACTAGAGTGCCAGCTGGAATAACACTACCTGTTTCATTTCTGCACCCAACTATTATGCTGCCTTCACTCAGCTCGTCCAGCTTTGTTTTGTCTCCTGGGAGCATTAGCCCAGATTCGGTGGCAGTCACGTCGGGAATAATATCTGTGCCACCGTCAATATGACTAGAGGCGTGCGCGTTTGGGTCTCTGGGATCTCCCACATCATCTAGAGTAGCATCTGTAATAACCGCGTTTAGTTCGGCTAAAGAACCGCTACCAAGATTACCGACATCTGTTGCGTGAGGATTGTCTGTCTGCCCCCGATGAGTAGTATTCGCAGCTACGTCACTGTTCGCTGAAACTCTACCTTCCGTATAATAGAGATTAGACCCTTCTGTAACTTCATCGGTACTCAGTTGCCCATAATGTGCAGTGCCCCCAATCTCGTGTGGAGCAACAGCATCATCGTAAGCTTGGGCATAAGGGATTATCGATCCACCCTCACTATCAAGGCGAACTAAATCTCCTGTGGACAGCCCAGTGTCCAAGTTCACACTGCGTCGTATGTCTTCGAAGTAGTATGCTGAGTGCAGATCAATTTCTTCCCCGGCTGGAAGGGACAGACCTAAGTCTTCTATCTCGTAGCCTGCGCCAGTAGTATTTCGAATCCAGAATTCAGCCATGATGCCCTAGTCCTAGGTTCTCCACGAGGTCCAGATAATTATAGCTACATCATTTGAAGCAGCTCCCGTGGCAGACGCCTCAACCCAAACGTAGTCATCTTCATTCAAGTCTGTATTGGCAGAGTTATTTTTGTAAGTTCCAGCAGCCAATGAAAAGCTTAATACGCTTGATCCATTTACCAGTAAATCGAATTGTTTGGTTGCGTTGCCTGCTCTTGTTCTAGCTGTAATCCGTTTCACCGTGCAGTCTCTAGGAATTAGAATGCCTGTACCACTACCAGCATTGATAATTCCGTGGCCCCTCAATTGGTTTCCATCTGCATTATCATGCCCCCAACTATAAACGCATTCAGTAATGGAAAGCCATTTGGTACGAGTAGCATCGTAGTACTGCCACGACTCGAATGTAGTATTATAGTACATATCCCCATCACTTGGTGGTGGGGTTGTAGGATTGGTCGCAGAGGGAGGGTATATGTCTACTCCGCCCGTTTGCGCGTGGGTATGAAGTGCATCGGCGTTTGACCCATCAAGTAGAGTGTCTACATTTGGTGCAGTCCAGTTACCTGTGGTTAGTGCAACCCCGCCAATACGAAAAGCAGTTCCAGAAGGAACGTCTAATGCTGTGACAGACGTCCTCAAATCCACCAGCGGAGCATCGCCCTGCACGAATGTAGACGCCCTAAGAACAAGACGTCCTGATTGAGCTTCTACAATTCCGTTGGTGGTGAAATCATATTCGGTGCCATCAGTAGTGACATTTCCATTGGAGGCTAAATTCCAATTGTCAGCGGTGACCACAAGATCCCCTGTGGTGCCCCCAGCAGTAATATTTACATCACCGGAACCGCCAGCAGTTAAATTAAGGTTTCCTCCAGAAGTTACTACTGTGCCAGCTCCGCCGCTGAACAAAAGCGAAGTTCCGGAGATGCCTAGGCTTCCTGCTAGCTGAGCCGCGCCATTTTGTGCCAACACTAAAGCTAGGAGGTACCCTGGTTCAGAAAGATCTCCTGGGTCCGTTGGATTCTGTTTGTACTTGAAGTGCAGATCTTGAGCAGATGCGTCTGATACTATCTGCCAATTTTCTACATCCGACGCATCTGCAGAGGGTAAAGCTATCCCTGTATCTTCTGGTGTCCCAGCAGCAGCATCTTCATTTACTATCCAAACATTAGAATTGGTTCCGTCAGAATTAAAGTTTGTTGAATCTATGGTGGTGCAGTAGACGTCTCCCAATCTATTTGCGGCAGTACCAAAGTCGTGGCCGGTTGCTAGTACATCCGTCTGCACATTTATAGTAGGACCAGCTGGATTCAAACTCAGGAATTGAGTATACCCGGCCTCTGTTAAATCCGTTAGGTCGGTTGGGTTTGTTTTGTGCTCAAACCATAGAGCAGATGTTGGACCTAGTAAGCGGGTTCTCCAGGACTCAATATTACCTGATCCGTCACCAGCTGCCACAACGTGCCCTGCTATTTCGGCGGTTCCCCCAGCAGCATCATAGTTGATAATGAAGGGCTCAGCAGACGTTTGGAGCACGTCTGCGTTGACTGTCAATTCGCTCGAGGAAAAATCTCCGTAAATTAGCGGGGTGCTAGTACTGCTATTGGAGATATATAGTTTGTCGTCTCCCGCTTCGTTTTGGCCAGCGCGGAAACCTATAAATACATTGTTGCTTCCAGAAGCTCCTACAGATCCTGCTCTGTACCCGACTACTGTATTTTCGGTTCCGCTCACATTGTTTTGTAGTGCAGCCCTACCAATTGCGATGTTACCAGTACCGCCGGGGTTAAGCTGTAGAGCATCTGTCCCCAGTGCAATGCAATCTCTAGCGTTTGTGGCTGTGTAGAGGGCGTGGTACCCGAGAACAATGTTGTCGTGGCCTTGCGTGTTGGAATAGAGTGCTTCGTAACCAACAACAGTGTTTGCGTCACCATTTGTAGTTTGTGCGGCTGCTCCGTAGCCAATTGCTACGCCATACTCTGCTGATGTGGCGGCGCCAAAGGCTTCACTACCAATAGCAATGATGCCATTTGCTGTGTTCAGAGCGTCGAGAGTGTTGAAACCAATAGCTATTGTATCGTTGGCTGTTTGTTGCGTACTGCCAGCGCCGGTACCAAGAGCAGTATTTCGTTGACCCGTTGTTGTGCTATTTAACGCGTAGTAACCAACAGCAGTGTTGAAACCGGCTGCTGTCATATTTTCTAGCGCGTAATTTCCTACAGCAACACAGCGGCTTGTTGGGCCTGTGACCGAATTAAACGTGTTGCTGCCTACTCCAAGAATGTCTCCAGCTGATGTGGTGAAGTTGCCGGAGTTTCGCCCCAAGAAAAGATTATTGTTGTAGGCGTGTAGGAATCGGGTTCCACCGAGCTCCACTACACCGTTTCCTGCACCGGACGTTGCTGGAAGGGTTAGGTTACCAGCGAGGACGTCTATTCCGCTGCTCGCATCCAGATTACCATAAACAGTGGTTACGTTGGTTGGGCCGTCGTAACCGATAGCTGTAGTATAGCCGCCTTCTGAAAGGTCTTTGGGGTCTGTAGGGTTGGTCTTGTACTGAACGTGGAATTCTCGACCACTGGTTACGGTTAGCTGCCTCCAATTGTGGAGGGTAGTAACGCCATCGGTGGCCTCCCACATAACCCCCACATTTTCAGCAACCGCTGGAACCGCGTCCTGATTTACCGCCCAGACGTTGGCGTTTGTTCCGTCGGTATTGATAGGCCCGATAATATTGTTGGCGTTTAGATTGTTGCAGTAGATATCTCCTAATCTGTTGACGGCGGTTCCAAAATCATAGTTTGTTGCGAGTACATCACTTCCTATAGTGAGGCTTCCTGTTGCAGGCGCGATGTTACCGACGAGTAGTGTATCAGTATCGGCAATTTCGGTGTCGATTCGGGGCAGGGTGGGATCAAATGCTATGGCACGGTAGTTAGCCATTCCTAAGCCTTCTTCAGGGGTCTACTGAGCTCCACGACCAGAATAGAAGCAGTTTTCGCGTAGCCTACTTGCTGTATAACATTCCCGCTTGTGGATGGTGGAGTGATAGTGACAGCGCCCGCAGTAGTGGCTGAAACGTAGTAGTAGTTATCAGCAGTTAAAGTAAACCCGGTCATTTCTCCTGAACGCCCAACGATACACGTGGTTGGGTTGGGTTTAGCTCGCACTATTCCTACGCTTGGCATTGTAGCAGTTGTGTTTGCACGAGCTTTGTCTACACTATCTGGTCCCGTTTGATAAACTACATCCCGAATTGCCACTGTAGCTGGGCATGCCCATTCTGTTTCTAGCAGTTCAATTTGTGGGATGGGGTCGGCTCCATCGAAGACGTGCGTGCTGCCGTGTGCAGGAACTATTCCACCTGGTCCAATTATTACACCGTCCAGGTCATGTGTGGGTTCTCCAAACTTCTGCCTCAGTGCTCCTGTAGCATCTACCCAATAAGTGTACCCACCTAGGCGTAGTTTTGGCTCCTGGTCCCACTCCGACACGTAATCGATCACCTCATCCAGGTTAACAATTCTGATGATGTTTTTGGTAAGGAGATCGCGTATCCTGTAGTCGTTGGTGAGCTTGTCGTATTCTACATACTGGTAGTCCTTTGTTTGGCGCGGACCAAGATTATCGTCGACTGGATTAGGTAACCCAACCGGGCTCGTCATCAACAAATTTGTGATCCGCACACCCAATTAAAAACTCCTGTGCAAGCGAAAAGATTTATGCGGGCTCAGTGTACTGTACAAGAATCCCTACTGAAAGGGTGAGCTCAGCACCATCTGCTGGTACCGTAGCGATCTCCGTCCATTCAGCAGGCAACGGGTCTGGCAGCTCTATACTTCCAATCTCTGCTACAACCTCCTTCAGCATCTCCAATACAGTTTTTTCGCCATCAGCCGTGACCTCTACATCGAGACTCCCGTCACTCTGCAGACGTAGCGTAGCTGTGTGCTTCGTGTTTACACTGAACCCTCCAACATCTGCGCTCACTGGGGGCATCGTTAGTCTCCTTGTGTGCCGCTTGCTGATAAGCACCCAACAGAATGTTCGATGCGCATTAGCAAGCAGCCCCTACTACCAGGGCTGCTCATTATGCCGCCCCTACTACCAGGGCAGCGCGTTAAACCATCCCTACTACCAGGACGGCTCCTCGCTAAATTTAATGCGCGCACCGTGCAGGGAGCAATCGGTACGTCGCATGCGGTACCCTCCTTCTTATAGAATAAAGTGGATACCAGGCAGATCTCATGCCCGTAAGCTTGTTTCTCCTAGCTACGTACACTTTGTCCGGGTAACTGTTGCTATCAGGATTGTACCCTACGCAACCTGGCTGTCGCTGTGCGAGTACCGAGCTGAGCTTTAACGGGCTCGGGGTTACAACGGTCCAGTGGGACCACATGTAGTGCTCGTCGTCCGTTCCAACAGTGTACCATGGATCGGCCACCACAACATACTTTGGGCGCGACGTGTTCCTGTAAACCAGCTTGAGTGTGAGCTCATAGGTGCCCAAGTCAAAAGATTCAGTGGCAAACGAATCGTAGTTGTATGGGTACATCAAGTAAGCACGCCAACGGCCGGACAGATCTACTGGAAATATGATTGCAGATACAGCACTCGTGGCAGCAAGCCCCCAATCACGTGGGCCAGACGGTATCACAACCTGTAGAATCCTTTTCCTGCCATACTCTTGTAGAATGAATGGGTTTCCTACAACGTAACTTCCTGCAGGCGCCGGAACTACCCAACTTACTGCTGCTGTATCCCATACAGCACCACGTGCGTTTGGAGGCACGTTTACAATAGACCCAACCTTTGGGAGCCCGTGTTTGCTGCGCACCCGAATGGTGTGCCAAATAGCGTTGTCCTCATTGACTATAGGGAGCACTCCTGTGTCGGCTTGTACAATCCGTTGAGCGAGCTCACCGTAATAGTTGGTGTAGTATTGAGGAGCGTTAAACGCACTAGAAACTCCATATGGTTGCGTGCGCCGGTTGTATTTGTATTTTCCAAGAACAGAAGCTACCAATGAATTTCTATGCACCACCTTGTGCGGGAACGAGTCACTCACATCAACTCGTTCTTCTGTACGGAAATTCATGACACTGGCAGTGTAGACACCTCCAGCAGACGGGATTACTGTTTCCATCCAGCTGAAGAGATCGTTGATTGCGTCAAATCTTCGGTACTCCGTCCAAGTGCTTCCCGGATATTTCAAGCTCCAGTAGCAATACTTATACAGGGTGTCCCAGGTTCCCATGACGCGGTTTTCGAACCAGCTGAAAAACGCTGACCGCACCTGGGCGAACGGACGTCCTGAAACCGGTATCGTGTCTGAGTAAATCGAGACAGCTTTGTCTGCCGCACCCAACGGGTCTCCGTCTGTGTCCGACGTTGGTGTTCCATCTACCACCCGTGTAGTACCTGTAGCGTCAATCCAGTACTCGTGGGTTCCTATTGTCAGGTGCGGAGTTTCGTTCCAACTCCCAGAAAACTGGATGTCCATATCATCCAGATTTTTTATTTTCAGTACTCCCTTACGAAGGAGGTACTGCACGTTACCATTGTTAATCAGAGAGTCGTACTCAACGTCTTGGTAAACGCGTGCTTCCCCAATATTGAATGCTTGCCCACCAACACCAGGCACTACAAGTTTGAACGAGCCTTTGTTCCAGATTTTGACTGCCATCGTTTACCCTTCGTAATACGCGTCTTTGTTTATCTTTGGAAGCATCACTTTGCCCTGTAGCCAAGAATTGATAATATACGCAGGTTTGTCGTAGTAAAATATTTCCACTTCTTGGTTGGGGTAATTAGCAAACTCGTCGTACTCGTTCTTCGAAAGTGCGCCTGCGTTGATAGCGGAGACGAGGGTTGCCGGAGCTTCAGTAATCAGGCCTCCATCTACAAGGCCCGCGATCTCATCGTCCGACCATCCAAGGTCAGCCAGTTTTTGCCAGGTAGCAGGCATGATTGTGGGGCGTATGATACTCTCCAGGAAACGATGGAAGCTCCCGTTCGCTAGGGAGTCGTAAGCGTTCGCCTGGTCGATAGCTCCCAGGAAATCGTCAGGGTCGAGCACCTCGAAAGCGCGAGCGATGCCAGCAGCACGGATAGCTTTTTTCAGCAGGTCCTTGGCCATTAGTCGTTCTGCTTCCTATACTGGAGCTCCTTGAAGACGTTCTTCACGAGGCTCCAATCGATGCCCATGCAGCGTCTGCATTTATCCTCGAGCTCCTTGTAGCTTACTGAGCGCAGATAGCGTTGCTCTTTTTTGAACTTTTCAGGGTCGTCTTTCGCGAGATACCTCGCCACTTCATTTTCTGATGGCATTCCTGGAACGAGGACCCATTTGTGCTTTTCGTCGTGCCAGAAGACGCGACCGACCTTCGGGTTGTCTTTGGAGCCCCATTGTTGAAGCACACGCATGAGGGGTCCGACTTCGTTGCTGGCGAACCACTGGATACCGTACAAATCGGTGGCTACGCGAATGTACCTTTTTCCTCTATAGGTGATTCGTTGCATTGTTATAAAATCGCTATAAACTGCGGATGAATTACCAAAGTGTTGCTGTCTTTAGCGACTCCCATTATTTGAATGGTGTCTCCTGCACCATGTCCAGAAACGTTATTCGTGATCTGCCCTGCAGTAGTATCAAGGTAGTAGGTGTCGCCAGCTACGAGGGTGCCGCTGAATACGGCAGCTTCTCCAGCGTACTGGACCGTGGCTGTAGCAACGTCGGGTTTTGCGATACAGATTCCGACGGTGAAGTTGGCTCCTGTTGGCGACGATGCGTCTGCCTGCGAAACGGTGTTTGCTGCGGACACGTACACGGCATCAGCCACGTTCACGGTGGGCCCTGTGTAGGTACCAACGACGGCGCCAGTACTACCTCCGGCAGCGATATTTATCCACGTGTTTGGGGTGGTGGTCTTCCACCAAAGAGTGGCATTGCTTTGCTTATAGAACTGTCCGATGGGCAGGTTGTACAGCCACTGTTCACCTGGAGTCCCGAGAGGATTTACTGCGTTGGGGTCGCCGTCGTAGCCGAGAGGAGTAACCTTGTCGTTCAGCGTGGTCAACGGGGACCACGTGATGACCCGTCGCTCAATCTCAAACTGATTAAGGACCGGGTCTGCCATTATACAGTCTCCTCCACGGTCACATCTGTATCGTCTGAGCTCGAGCTGGTTGCTGCTGTATCGAGGATCCGCGCCGTAGTTGGGCTGCTACCAATCGTGCCTGCGAAGCACCAGCTGTTGGGGTCTGGTGTCGTCGTGGTGTTGAACGCTCTTTTGTTGGGCAAGTCTTTGAACGCCCACTCCAGCGTGCATTTAGCGTAGTCGGCCACTGCTGCATTGAACGTCGTTTCGTTGTTGAACGCGGGCAGCGTGATCGTTCTTGATACGAATCCTCCTATAATGTAGTTGCTATCTCCTGTGTAGGTGGTGGTCACCCTGTTTGCCAGATTGGTGGCTGCTAGGGTACCATAGGCGTACGTGCCCACAGTGTCATTGTCGTGGCACTGGAGGTCTCTGGTCCACACTTCGGGTCCGCCGGTCCAGCCAGCTCCCTGCCAGGTTCCTCCGCCAGCAGGTGGGGCGGCAATAGTGGGGGCGGTGATAAGGCGCTGGTTGGCGGTTAGCGTGATTGTGTGGTTTTGCGTGCTCGTGCCATCGTTGCCGCCAGTGCGCAATCTGGTGGCGGGTTCTGTCATCTGGATTTGGGCGAAGTCGTGTGCGATGTAGACTACGACATTCTCGGTTGTAGTTGCATCGTTGGCTGCTCGGTTTGCGGAGATCTGGTAGTTCGGGCTGGTGATGTTGTAGCCACCAGCGCTGCGTGCGACTCCAGCTTTGTTTGCAGCGTATGTGTTGGGGCTGGGAATCGAGAGTTGTCCTAGTGGCGAAAAGTAAGTGATTGTGTCGAAGTTGAGGCAGATCGAGTGCACGGTGACTGTTTCGGCGTCTTTTATTGCCTCTTGTGTTGCCGGGTACGTAATATCCGACTGGTCCATCGCCCCTACTGTTGGGTAGAGGTTGTTGAGGAAGACGAGGTCCTTGCCGTCTACAGTTCCGCCGCCTGCGTTGGTATACACCCAATCCGACCAGGTTCCCGTGGAGCGTTGTACTCTCACACGTGCTGGGAGTGCTTGGGTGGTGGTACCTCGGTCTGCGATATCGGAGGCGAAGGTATGGTTGGTTGTGGGTGCTACGCTGAAGCTCATTGCTTCGCAGGCGCCGCTGTTTTCCACTTCGACGTTGACAAACTGCAGGTCGGTTTGGATATTGATGTCGAAGGTGTCTGTAGCCTTGAGCTCGGTTTGCGTCCCAGGGTAGCCGCCCGTGAATTCGAGGGTGGTTATTTGTGGCTTTGCGTCTTCGGTCACGATGATGGTGTACGAGTTTCCATCTTGGTGTGTGGCTGTGATTGTGTACGGGAGTGTGAATCCTGTTAGGTCGGCTGTTCCGTGGTACGCTGTTGGGTCCTGGTTTGGAGAGGTACTCCAGACGACGGGTTCTCCATTCACGTCGACGTCTGGACGGACTTGTACGTGTCCGGTGTAGGCGAAGACGTGAACCGTGATCACGGTCACGTCCGGGCTAGCAGCTGCGCTGGCTACGCGGGTTCCATTCTCCGTGAGGGTGACGTCGATGTTGCCGATGTTGGGCGTGAGGTTGGAGATGAAGATCACGCCGTCGTAGTCGGGCCCTCCCCCGCCGCCTAATGGGTAATCGGTGGCACCGTCCCAAACGTGTACCAGGTTGTCACCAGAGTTCCAGTACATCAGACGGTCGAGCGGGTCGGTGCTGGGAGTAGTTGCTTGCTGCGGGTCGAAGTAGTAGGTGGGGCTCTTCGCAGAGGTGCCGAAGTAGCCATCTCGTGCGGTCCAGCTATCTCTACCGATGTAGACGTCTCGAGGTCTACGTAGTTGCACTCCGTCGTCTAGGGAGCCGATGTCGTAGACGGTGTCAGTGGTAAATTCTACGTGGCCACCGATGCGCAGTTGACCTTCTTGGTTGACTTCGAGGAAGTATGTGGAGCCGTCTCGAACGCGTAGGTAATCCACGGTGCCTTGAGTGGCCCAGATGTCTACGGGTCCGAGGTTGGGGTCGAGGTCGATGTAGGGGCCATCGCGGTACGATTCCCGCAGCGGCATAAATACGGTATTGTGGTCGTGCGTGTGTGCAGTGACAGGTGTAGGGACCTGTTCCAGCGTTAGCAGAACAATGTAGAACTGGATGTCCCCTATGTACCCTTCTTGGAGTAGGCGGCTTCCCAGGAAGACTGTATTCTCAGGCAGGCCAGCGAGCGAAGTTATTCTCGCTTTTTCCTCATCCTGCAGAACGTACTGTTCTGGGTCTACGATAGGGTCGAGGGATTTCAGCGTAACGCGAACTGCGTAGACGCGTGTTGCTGACGTCACCTGGGTGGTGATTTCTACAGCCATCGTGCAGCTAATTGCCTTTGGTTAGCTGTTCGCTGCGTCCAACTGCATCTTGTAGATGTGGTTGCCATTGGATGCAGTCGTGTGGGACTCTTCGGTAATAGTTGTGAACTCTACGTCCTCCTCGAGCCCAGCGCGGCTGACTATTTCAGGCAGCATGTTTTGCGCTGTGATGTAGTCTGTCGATGTTGGCAGAAGTTCCTCACGTGCAACTAGTGTCACCTTCACTGTAGCAGGTGAGCTATTTATCACCGAGGTGGTGATGGATAGAACAACCAGCCCGCTGGAGATTGGTTGCTTTTCGATTTGGGTAACCATAGCGCTTTCCTTTAGGCTTGCTTACCGTGTATGATGAGCTCCCTGATGTACCAATCTCGTACAAACTTGTGCGGGTCTAGCTGTACGGACACGCGGAATTGCACGGTGGAGGTGGAGGGGATACTTGCCGACGCGCAGTTGAGCTCTCTAAATTGTTCAGTCTCTGCGAAGCGATAGTAGACACGTAGCATGTCTGTTGGGATATCTCCTGCTACAGTCCAGCCTTCAATGGAAACAGGGACGTCGAATTGCAGCAGCCCGAAGTTGGCGAAGTTGTCTGTTGTGTACGCGTTGAGGTTGAACCGGTGCAACCGCTTATTGAGCGGGTCTGCACAGATCATGACATCCGTTTCCTCGTCGTCTAGCATTACGCGGTCTGCTACAACTCCTTGCGCGAAGCCCACAGCACCGTACACTTCTGTGGACATCCTGTTGTAGCTATTGAGCTCGTCTTCGAGCGCACGATAGCCGTAGGTTTTCTGATGAGACAGGGTCAGGTAGTCGAACTGCTCGATGAAGCCTGCGGCTCCGTTAGCTACGAAAACTTGTTTGAAACCTCCTAGCAAGTCGTGCACGTACACTTGGGCTGGTGAGTAGAGGGAGTACCCGGCTCCGGATGCTTCGATATACTTCAAGCATTTGGGGGACGTTCCGGAGAGATCAATAGCACCGACTTCACTGTTGCCGTTGGACACCCAAAGCAGCCCACCGTGGAAGAAGATATCGGTAGCGGTGGTGACCTCAGCGCTCAGGAGGCTACCAGTGGTCACGTAGAACATTTCGTGTGCGATGTACACAGGAGCTGTGGGTACGGTGATGTCGAAAGAGATTACGTACCCACGGTTTAGGGTGGCTCCAGCTGGCTGTCCTTCTGCGCACAGAATGTAGAGGATGCTATTCGTTTCGTCGCAGGCTACGCCTACCGGGTTGTTCAGCAGTGTAGAAGTATCTCCTGGGGTATCGATAGTTCCAATTCTCGCCTGGAAGGTGCCATCGAGAGAGTACTCATAGATGTTGCAGATGTGGTGGCTGCGCATAGTGATCGCCACGTATTCAGTGGTTCCCACTGTGAATGTACAGCAATCACTTGCATCGTCGTACTCGTCGGCTACCAGGTTGGCTCCGAAGTGCGGGAAGCGGTGTAGCACTTCGACTTCCTCGTTGAGTATAAGTACGCCACCTACCCGGTCTGCAAGGAGGTAGCGTTCATGATCTCCTACTGCTGTCGTTCGTTTCCAGAACTTACGGGGGTCGCTGATAAGCCCTTCACGAAATGCGGACAAGGTGGTAGTGAAACCTCTGGTATCGAACTTGATTGCGGTGTTAGTCGTATCCTGCTCGATCATCCCAAGCACCGAAATCACGTCCCCGAACCCTTGTGCTACAGAAATGTCGGGCGTGAGCGCGTCGATCCGATCCATTTGCGCCTGTAGAAATGTATCGTCTTGGTACAGCAAGTTGTTCCTACGAAAATCTTCAGAGGATACAGCCTGCTTGAGTGTAGCCTTGAACTGGTCAAACATCGTTCCCATGAGTTATATCCTCAATCCGTGCTGGAATTCGCTGAATTGGACCTGTTATAAGGTAACCTGCTTGCCTCTAGTTCTCACTGGTCTGCGCCTTCAACTGCTTTTCCAGATTTTCTACTCGAGCTTGCACATCCTTTATTTGCTTATTAGATTCTGCAGCCACCTTTCGAACAGCTCTCATCTCTTCCCGGCAGTACGAAAGTCCACTGTTCACCCTACTCGACTTCGCCACAGATTCCTCTAGCTGCAGTGCAATATTATTTACTTCGGTGAACAAATCGTTTACGGTTGAGGTCAATTCAGCAACTCGTCCTACAAGAGCACGCACTTCCACTTGTAGAAGGTCTCTATAGATTTCTATCGTGCGCTTACTTTTTTTACCCTCCATAATATTATTTTCCTATGCTAATGCGGGTTTCGGTCACAAATAGAAACACCGCTGCTGCAATTGTCACACGTTAGTTCACTGCCACTAACCTGTGTAAGCGTTTTGAAAGTGTCGCCGTTGTTGACCCTATCCGCGTCCCAAATATTGTCGTCTGCATCAAGGTATACTAAAAACGATGTAGAGCAGTTGGTACACGTTGCTATGTAAGGACGAAGGTGGGACTCGAAAGTATTGATAAGTAAATATTCGTCTGGAGACGCTGCACTGTCCATCGCTTTTTTGCTAGTAAACTTCTTGTTGACGGCAACCAAAGGTTTTAGATCTTCGTCCAGCAACCCTAATAACTCTTCTATGTTTTCTGCTTCAGTGGTAAACAAAAATGAAGCTGCAGTTATGGGTCCCCCCTCACTAAGCGTAGCTTCACGTGTGCTCGTATCAAATACAGTGACATTCTTGACCGGTTTACCATTGGCTTCCAACACCGAAAGAGATTCTACTAAAAGAGCGTCGGAAGTTGCTTTATTGATGATCATTTTGTGCTCCTTACCAGCCGCAACCAGCAGAGAAGTCTGTGATGTCGTACTCTACTCTCACAATGTAAACATAGCTAGCACTACTGGAAGCTGTAACGCCGTTTAAAAATTGTACATAATACGAATATTGCGTATTGTCTACGGTAGAACTTAGCCCAGATAGGGTAATCGTTTGTACACCGGAAGATAACGCTCCAGTAGTAGTTCCCAGCGAGGTACTAATACTAGGAGATCCCGCATTGACTGGATGGCGATAAAGAGTAACCTTAGCTCCACTAGTAGGAACATTTTGGTGATAGCAAACCACCTCAATTTCTTTAATTGTAGAAGCATGTGGTATATAAAGAGGAGCACAAATTGTTCTAGCAGCTGTCCCTAACGTATACCACCGTTGTGCTGAAGTAGTGCATTGGTATTGCCAATACGACGTTGTCGTGTTGGTCATATTTTCTTGGAATGAACTGGTGGGTGCCTGTCTTACGTTTGTCTTGGTAGCATTAAATACAATTGCCCGCCTGGTATCTTCAGTATTACCGCCAGCATAAGCATGATTTAATTCTAAACACTTACCGCTACTAGTTGTGTTAAGACTACCAACGAACAGCGCAGGGGAGGTGTTACTGCTATTACTATTACTGATATTGACAACCGCCGCCCCTAGTGCAGTCCACTCACCACTTCCCCGTTGGAACAGATTTGACCCCGCACTGGAGTACACCCCATAAGTACAGTTATTGCCCGCGTTAAATGCGCACATGTCTAGATCGGTCGATGCGCTGTCTGCTTGAGCATAAAAAGAATTCAAAGCCCCAGCGGTATCGGAGGCGTGACGTGTGTGGTAGTAACTGTAGCCGTAGTAGGTTCCGCTCGCAACAGCGGAACTGGAAAGTGACTCTACATGGATCGTGCCTTCACCGGGAGCTTGCTGTTTACTAAGGTCATTTCCTACATAAAGACCATAGTGCCAATTGTCGTTGGCATGAAATGCGAACGATCCAACCGAATCGTTGGCGTTTGCGTTCTGCATGTTTGCACGGACGCCATACCAACTACTGCCGTCTGATTGGCTAGCATCTGGGGAAATGTCTAAATTAATACACCTGCCTTCAATGGAGCTATTTAGACGACCACTTAAATTGAGGTCAACATAATTAATATCGCTTGTAACGGTACCAAAATCCTCTGTACCCGACCACAAACCGGAGGAAATCCAAAATGCGTAGTGGTCTGCGGGCCAAGTAGAATCAAAATAAATACCTCGTTTTGATGCGGATCCATTATCAGTAGTCGTTACATACAAACCGTAATAAAATGCCCCACCATCATTATTATCATCGGTGATAGATGCTTTGTAACAAGCTACTTTATCATTTGATGCCAATCCAGCGGCATCAGTAGCAATAATACTCTCTACTGTCCACCATGCAGCGCTACCGCCACCATTTGCGGGCTCAGATTTAAAATAATTTCTGGAAGAGCTAACAAATGCGCCCCAGTCCCAATTATCATCTGTATAGAAACCTGTCTTTACAGAACTACCAGTAGCACTTCCTTCAGCATAAACTCCGTAGTATCCTGAAGAAGCATTATCGGCAGCATTGGCAGTAATATTTGCGTTTAAAACTCGAACAGCATCTCCCAAACCAAGAGCAGCACTTGCAGCACTATAACGGTTATCGCTAACAGATACAGTTCCGCCAGGAGCACTACCCGGAGTTACCCCCACAAAACTAAGTGCAGTTGTGTATAGTCCATAATCCCAATTGGAATCGGTAAAGAAAGCAATTTTATTAGCTGAACCTGTAGTAGACCCGGCAGCATAAAACCCCATGTAATAAGCGTTGGAATTATCAGCAGCATTGGGAGTAATGGTAGCGTGGTAAACTAAAACAGAACTGGTGGCTCCTAACGCAGCACCACTAGCATCATAACCGCCCCCATAAACACTATAGAGGCCAGCAGTAGCAGTGCTAGGTGTGGGCTCTACAAAAACTGGAGAAGCACTGTTTAATCCATAGTCCCAATCACCGTCAACCAACACACCAATAGTATCGTTGCTAGCGCTAGCATCCGGAGTAAGGGATAAATTTACACCTCTTATTTTACTGGCGTCGGTAGCGCTTTCAGTTACATCAAAATTAAAACCGACTAAATCAGGTGCACCCAAGCCAGAAGTGGTTACTACAGCGTCATAAACATTTACACCGGAACTAATACTACTTAAGGTGGCGTAGATTTTTGCGCCAGAATAAAGACCGTAATCCCAAGCTGTATCTGCGTAAAATCCATATTTTACAGCTGATCCAGTGGCAGTCCCATTTGCATAAAATCCACGAATAGAAGCAGTACCAGGATCACTAGCATGCCCATTAATTTGAGACTCTATACCATTTAAAACAACACCCGCCCCAAGAGTGGTAGAAGATGAAACCACTTGGAGGCAACTATCAGCTGTAGTAAATGAATCTGTGATATATGCTTTAGCTAATCCGTAAAAACTCTCTTCCCAATTTTGATCTGCATAAAAAGCTCGCTTGGTAGCGCTTCCCGTAGCAGTACCTTCAGCCAAATAACCATAATATGACCCACCAGCATTATCACCTGCATCTCCAGTAGGTTTGGCACGATAATGATAAATTATTGCACCGCTAGCTAATCCTGGAGAGGTATACTGACTATCTACAACATGTGTGGAACCAGCAGAAGAACTGGCAGGAGCTAACACAACAGCAGCTAAAGATTCACTGTACAATCCATAATCGAAATTAGCGTCTGCATAAAATCCATACTGGTTTGTCCAACTACCAACAGTAGTACCCGCTGCACTAAAAGCTCTAAATGTACCACCACTGTCAGCAGCATCAGCGCTTAGAGTGCCGTAGTAAGCGTGAACATCGGCATTAGTCACACCTGTAGTAGAAGAAAATTCTGATTTAGAAATGGTAATGGTGCCTAAATTACCGCCAACTGCGTCTTCATAAACAGAAGCAAAAGAAGGCTGGTCGTCTACAGACCCAACCGGAGAATTTTTAGCTTGGAGAATGGGAGAGTTGGTGCTAGCAGAACCTAATCCACGATAAACGTGCAGTCCATACCCAGTGGTAGAGGTTTGCTCGAATACGAGAGGAGCGCCATCAATATCCAGGTGTTTATCGTTGGCGTAGATCATATCCCAGGTAATGAATCCACCACTATTAAGTTCATTAATAGCACCAACAATATTTTTTGTTGTGGTGTCTAACGTGACATCAGCGGTAGAGTTAAATGGGATATCTCCAGACCCGTGAGCTTCAAACAGAATGTCGCTGCTGGCGTGATTAGGAACACTTAGAGTTAAATCATAAGCAGCAGTATCAACATGCATGTTGAGCGTGCGGCCTGAACTAATAGTGGTATTGCCGCCACTTTGGATAACTAATTGAGCGGAGCTGCCTGTATCAGCAGAAATATAAATAGCGCCGCCGTTGGTGGTTTGGATATAGCTAACTCCAGTACCTTCATTTTTAATATCAAATCCGTAACCGCCGTTATCAGTACCAGCGGTAATGTTCACCTGTCGATCTACAGAGGCAACAAAATTTAATCCGGGGTTAAAATTGACACTTCCATTAGCGTTGGTAAAGTTAATATTTCCTGTACTACAACTAACATTCCAATTACCACTACTTTGTGTCCAAGTAGAGCTACTACCAGCATTGTGAGAAATACCATTGGTGGACGTTATGGCAACTGTACTGTTTGTACCATCTGCAGTTAAATAAAGGTGCCCGTTAATAGCAGCTGTGCCCAGATTGAGGACACCTGTTGCAGCTTCTGCATCGAAGTACGTGTTGCCATTTGTATCGTCGATAGTAAAGTTGTACGGGGAAGATAGCCGCCAGGTCAGATTCCTGGCGTCCATCGTTACTAATCCTGCGGATACGCCGAAGGCGTCGTAGGCCTGATCTAGATCGTTTCCGTCCCCAGTATTGATTTTCACCCACGTGGTGCCATCGTGGGCGAGCTCCCACTCGCTCGTGCTGCTGTTGTAGCGGATGCCAGGATCGTTGGAGCCTGTTTGGAGAGCAGTGATAGTTTTCGTATTGGCTGCTGTGGGGCCGAGCTCGAGGTTCTGTGCTTTGATGACGGTGCCTCCACCGTCTACCTGGGTAACCGCGTAGATATAGTCGGGGCTGTTACCTCCCGACCATCCGATGTTGCCGCCACCCGTAGTGTCCCACAGCAGGTCTGCTCCACTGCTACCCACCAGGTAGAAGTCTCCGCTCTGCTTGAAGCGGAAGAGTTCTTGGTAAGCTAAGGCGGCATTGGTGTAGCCCATCGAGAACAGGTCTGCTTCCTGGGGTGGGCTGTTGGTCTGAATGTCGTGGGTGATACGGAACGCGATGTCGTCGTCGGTAGGGCTACCGGAATCGCGGACCTTGAAGTCGGTTATCCAACCGGTGCCGCTGGTGAGCTTTCGAACGGTAAGCAGGTGATCGGAGTTGTGCGCGTCGTTTAGGGTGAGCGCGTCTTGCGCTTCGTATGCATCTACTGTGAGGGCGGACTCGGAAAACGAGGAGAGGCTTTTGAGCTTGGTCTCACCACCGTTCAGAACTTGGAGGACCTCGTTCCCAGTGCCTCCCCTTTCAAGCGTGATAACGTTTCCGGTAGCCTCGGTGTAATTGTGGTGGATGGTGTCGTCACCACTGTACACCCCAAAACCAGCGTCGAACCAAACTGGTGTTTTGTTCGCCATAATAGAGCCTCAGGCGTGAGTAGTTGGAAGGTGGGCTACTGCAGCTCGCAGCCCCAATCAAACGCGGGAGAGGGAGGTTTGTTTCCCTCTCCCGCGTTCTCAGAGACTACGAACTACTACAGGCTGACGCGTGTGCCAATCTGGATGACGAACTTGTTGGCAGCGGTGATGACTCCGACTTTCTGCACAACAGAGGCACCAGGAGTAGTAGAAACTGCTCCGTCCGCATTCATGTACACGTACTCGCCAGTGTCAGCAGCGGCCAATGCACTACTAGATGTCACCTCTCCAGCGAGTGCGATTTCGATGTCTACACCGATCGCGCCACCGTTCAGCGCTACACCAATAGCGCGGCTGGCTGCTGCCACCCCCTGGTCTGCCTGGTACACCGTATTAGCTGCACCGTTATCCAAGGCTACGAGGTCACCTGTGGTGATGGCTTCTGCAGCTGGGTAAGTGATGGTGGTGTCGCCAACACCAGCAACAGCTGTATCCAACGCGAGCAGCGCACTCACTATGGATGTTTCCGCTCCGATGTAGGTACCACCAGTGATGTCCTGGTTGACCGCGTCGTTGTAGGTGAGAGAGTTTCCTGCGGACCCACGTGCCTCGAACGTGATGTCCCCAGTTGCCCCAGCGACGAGGTCTACGTCGGTAGTTCCGTCGTTCACACCAATCGTGATAGTGCGGTCGCCATCGGTTCCGATGTTGATACCAAAGTCATCATCATCGTTACCGATGTTTATGGCACCCCCATCGGAATTTAGCGATAACGTAGTACCAGCATCCAGGTCCATCGTAGTTGTGGCATCTAGACCGATTGAGGTGGTAGCTGTTACTGTGGTGCTAGTTGTGGAGTCAATAGCCACAGCGCCATCCGAATCGATGTCGATGTCGTCGGCTACCAAGTAGACTTCCGTAGCATCGTTGCTACCTACTTGGATGGTCCGTGCGCCACCAGTACCAACGTTGATATTCTGCGCTACAGCATCATCACCAACGTTAATGACTCCTCCAGACGAGTTTATGGAGAGTATGCCACCAGCATCTAGATCCATTGTCGTTGTGGAGGTTGCTGCAACTGCCCCGTCCGAATCGATGTCGATGTCGTCGGCTACCAAGTAGACTTCCGTAGCATCGTTGCTACCTACTTGGATGGTCCGTGCGCCACCAGTACCAACGTTGATGTTTTGAGCTACTGCATCGTTACCAACGTTAATTACGTCGCCAGAGGAATTGATGGACACTGCACCGGTTCCATCGATATCCACTGTTGTACCAGCTACTCCTACTGGGATGGCCCCGCCAGCACCAACGTTGAAGGCTGTGCCATCGAAGTCCATATCGCCGCCGTCCACATCTAGTGTGGTAGCGTTGAGATCGACTGTTTGCCCAGTACCATCAAGTGTTAGTGTGCCTCCAGTAGAGGTGACTGTCACACCACCACCACCTGTGAGGCTGAGCAGGTTCGCACCTGTAGTCGACACCGTCATGGTGTTCGCGTTGGTCAGCGTGCGCCCAGCCGTACCGTCGAACGTGATGTTGGTGCCTACGAGGCCAGCGAAATTTACTTCGCGCTCGTTCACGCCGCCAGTGGACCCAAGGATCAACGCATCATTGGTCTCGTCGACCCGCAGGAAATCGTCACCATTGTCATCTGTCCAGATAATGTCCCAGTCGGAACCAGCTGTAACTTCCCAAGTAAGGTCCCCTGTGGCATCGAGGGTAACTGTTGCCGGTCCACCACCGAAGGCATCGTAGGCTTGCTGCAAGTCGTTACCGAGGGAACTACCGACAGCTGTCCAGTTCATTCCATCAGCATCACAGAAGTAGATTTTACCACCAGCAGCGGTGCTCATGCATATGTCACCAGTGGTACCAGTGACGTTTCCATCCGGGTCTCCGTTGTACACGAAGATGGATCCGTTGATCGAACCTTCTTCGTCAGCGAGTGTTAGGATCGCCTGTTCGGTCGCGCCACGTGTAATTGTTGCGCCACCATTTTTATTCATTGTCAGGCGCGCGTCTGCGTACCCGTTGTACACCTCGAATAGGTTGTCGTCTGTATTCAGCGCGTAGTTGACGGGTCCTACGTTTGCTGTGAACGCAGCGTTGACTTCGAGTGAGGTGTCATTAGTAATCGAGTCGACTCTTCTAATGTCTATTGTTGTACCGTTATCGAGGTCAACTTCGATGGCATCGCCCACCTGTAGCTCTGTGGTGAACGACGAGTTGGTAGCGGTTAGTGTTGTCCCGTTTGTGGTGTAGTTGTCGCGCGTGAGCGCTACACCCAAACCACCTTGCGCGATTGTGGTTCCTTCGGGAACAATCTTCAGATCGCCACTCGTGGTAGTGAAGTGGGATGTAACTGCAGCCGCGAAGTTAATCGCCTGATCTACACTAGCTGTGATGGTCAGTGTATCAGTAGAGGCGTCACCGATATCGGTGTCGCCATTGAAGGTTGCAGAGCCTGTTACTGTCTCCGCACCGTCCACATCGAGGTCACCCTTGATAGTAACTGTTTGCCCCACGCGTCCGATGTTGATATCGGTGGCGTTCGTTCCGCCGATATTAAACGCTTGCACAGCATCCGTATCGATGCCTACACCGAACTGCACCACCGTTGCGTTCGTTCCACCGATGACCAGCGCTTCCGCTGCGTCTTTATCGATGTTTGCACCGAACTCGACAGCAGTCGCGTTCGTTCCACCTACTGTCAGAACGCCACCACCGGAACCAAAGTCAACTGATGCTGCCAGAAGACCATCGTTGTCGGAGTCCAGTTGTGTGACTGATCCAGCGTTAATCCAAAGTGCTTCTCTGTCTGCCATGGGTTGCCCCTTTCCTTTTTAGAGTCCACGATTCGCGAAGTAAGCGCTGGCCTTTTCAACCCACGGCTGGAGGGTTGCCTTGTCTCTGCCAGCTGGTTCCGGTCCGTTGCCCGACATGTTCACGTATCGGACAACGAGATTTTTTTCTTTTCTCGTAATCTGTTCCACCCCACTAACAGCGGGGTCTATGGTTGGATCTCCAGTCGCCGCCTCGAACAGCTTTTCTGTACTTGGGTTGCCGATAATCCAAGTACCATTCACTTTCACGGCAGGAGGAGGCATCGTTTCAATTGCATCCATCATCCGTTGGTTGGTGGTCTCAATAATGTCTGTGGACGCATTGAAGGTAAGCTTGTACACTTTACTCTTAGTAACGTCTTCGACATCCCCACGCCACGCAAAGAACACTTCGATGTTTCCAGAGCCATCGATAAACCCCGCTTCAGTAAGCGCGGTAATCAGCGTGGTTTTGACTTTGTATTTCGCCATGCGGCTGCCTCCCTGAACTGTTTCCGTTTGTAAACGGTTGGTTTTACTGCCGTGAAATCCTGAAGCAGGTGCAAAAGAACACACCCAGCCTTCACTGTTTCGCTATACAATAACTTGGTTTTTTGTGGGATAGAGAGGAGGGAAAGGAAGGGATTTCTGGCAGGCTACGTTTCCGACTCGCGTTCCACCGCGACCTGGTCGAAGGAAGCATCGTCTACCCTGTCCAGAGCCTCGTTTACCGCAGGTGCCGACATGTGCCACACGTGCCCTTCCCACCCCGAATCGTACTCCTCACCCTCCACCTCCTGAGTACTCCTAACGAACTCGTGGTTGTGCTCGAGGTACCAAGCCCGCAGAAGGTCGTCAGCACGATTCAGAATCGAGTTCCGGGTCTCGTGGCCCAGTTGCGAAATCATGAGCGCCGCTTTGGGGCGGTCTCCACTTCGGTGATCTACCATCACCCCGACGTACACCGGGTCGTCGTCATCGAGGTCCATTTGGCCACCACCAGAAACTACCACCACATTGCTCAGGAAATCCACGAGGTCGTCCACCTCGGGGTCCTTCCGAATGTAGTCAGCACGTTTCCGCTGTTTTTTCCAGCCCTTCAGTTTCTGTGGAGTCGACATTCTCACGCTCCTCACGGATACTCGATGGTCACCTGGTAGAAGTGGACCGCTTTGTTGTGCCTGCACTGGCAAGGCATGTGCAAGATGGCGAACAGGAAGCTCGTACCAATTTCTGCTGGGATGGGTGACCAAATAATTTCTGCGAACAGCCCGAGCTCGCCTATGGGCGCGGTTACTACTTCCTTTGGAACTCTACACCAATAGGTAACTTCCCACGGGTCCATTGGGTAGTTGGTGGTATCGTACGTAATTTGTGTTATGCGGCTTCGATATATCTCGTTGATCAATGCGGTGTCTGCAGTGTTCACCGGAACAACTGTAGTGGGGGCCGTGGGCACAAATCCGCCGGTTCCCACCGCGAATTCGGTGATCGCGTAGATGGTGCCGTCTACTGCCGATCGGGCGATGTACCCGGCTGGGAAGGGATCGTCCGCCAGGTCGGTAAGCTGCAGATCACTCGCTCCCGGAGTGCCCGATAGAATAGGTGCTGTTTGCAGCTGTACTCGAACCTGGGTAAGGAACGCCTCTCCCTCGAGGACCACCATCCCGTATTCGGCTCCATCAATTTCTGCGATGGTCCAGGGAGCTCCGCTGAAGGGAGAGGTGAAGTACTCTTCCCGGAGCTCGAACCAGCTCCCACCAGTGTTCCCGATGGAGAAGGTCTTCCCCACGTACGTTTCGCCGCCATAGCGAATGAGCGGCGCCACGACCGCAGTTGTGGTAGCTCCGCCCAGCCTCACGATGCAACGTACCTGCACAGCGTACGCTTGCTCTCCTGGAGGGAAAGCTCCTACTGGTGGGCCTACGGTGAACGTGCCGTACTGGGTGGTCCCTACTGCAGTAGCGTCCGCTCCCAGGTAGCTCGTGTTGTAATCGGGAGGAGTTTCGTCCACGTTCTGCCAACGAGAGCCTGGAACTTGTGGGGGCACCTGTACCGGGTAGTCTTGGTGGTAGCCATCAGCGGTGGGTAGCATATCGAAGGTGTTCAGGGGCGTGTGTTTCTGGAACACCTCGGCAGCTACCGTGGTGACGCGCAAGTCGCCGTCCAGGTTCTTCACCCCTACCTCGAGCAGGTCCACCTGCGCAGAGTTCCAAGACGTGTACCCCGGGGACCCAGATGGCCATCCAGTAGAAGGGTCGTTGATGAACTCCTCCTCAATCAGATGCCACTTGCCATCTGCTGGGATTTCCCAACCTTCATCACTGTGAGCTCCCAGATAGTTCGTTCCTGCTGAGCGACTTACCACAGCACAGCGCGCAACGTTCTCTCCCATGTTTTTGACCAGACAGCTGGCCTGCACCCGGTCGATATTGGGAGGGTAGGTAGGCGTCGTAAAATTTGAGAGCGTAAAAATGGATATGGGGAGCCAACCGTTCTCCTGGTACGCCAAGGATAACCCGTCGTCGCCCACCACAAAGATGTTGGTTGCCAGGCTTCCCCAGATACCGTAGAGGTGCTCCGTACGGAAGGAGGGCTTCTCCTGCCACAGCGCGCCATCCCAGCGAAGGGTCAAGCCGTTCTCCCCCACAACGAGCACGTCGGTGCTACTGCCACCCCACACACCTTGTAGGGATTCCACTGTACCGGATGCCATCGGTGCCCAGACTGCACCGTTCCAGTGTAGGATTGTTCCAGCGAACCCGACTGCGAAAACATCCGACGCGGCGGTACCCCACACACCGAACAGGTCTCGGATGGTTCCACTAACAAGAGGAGCCCAGACGGCTCCGTTGTAGTAGATGATTTCGCCCGTGTCACCCACGACGAAGATGTTGTTCGCATCAGCACCCCAGATGGCGTAGAGGTCTTGCGCAGACCCCGATGCCATAGGAACCCAGGTAACACCATCCCAGTTGGTGACGAGCCCGTTTCTGCCCACTGCGAAGACGTTGTTGGTTGCGGTGCCCCAGACTCCTCGCAGCTGCTCGAGGGTGTTCGAGGTCAAATCTGTCCAGGAGGTACCATCGTAGTGGAGGATAGTGCCTAGGTTTCCTACGGCGAACATGTCGTTGTTCGCGGTGCCCCACACTCCGTACAGGTCTTTTTCGGTACCCGAATCTTGCTCATCCCACGTCGAGCCATCCCAGTAGAGGATGGTTCCGCCATCGCCCACAGCGAACACATCGTTGCTGGCGAAGCCGTACACGTCCCGGAGTGTCTCGGTAACTTCGGTGTCCAGCACCTGCCAAGCGGTAGTAGAGTAGATGTAGCTGCCGTCTCCGTCGAATTTGCCGACGGACATGTGGGCGCTGGCAGTACCTGGGTAGTTGTGCCACTCCTGGAAGGAAGGGTTGATGCCGTTGGCTGCCATGGTTTGGTGCGAATAGAGCTCGGTGTGGACCTGAATTTCGAGCTTCGTACAGCGAAGTTCTGATCCTTCTACATAGACAAGTCCTGCTTCAACACCGTTGAGGCTGGTGGAGTTCCAGGCGGTTCCGTTGGGGCCTTGAAAGTAGGTGGCTGGTATTTCGATGTAGGTGTTGGAGGAGATAGTGATCTCTTCGCTATCGTAGTCTACACCTAGTTGCCGGACACGAAGCTTAAATTTTGTGGGAAGAGCGCCGTTGACACGCACTGTTGCAATGAGAGTTGCGCTGCCCACTCGAGTAGGTCGTACGTACGATCCGGAAGAAGTATCGCTAAAGCAGACCGTAAAAGCGCCAGGCTCAGTTGTGTAGACGTAAGCAGTATCTCCATCAGAGTCCGCTTCATTGAGATTAGCCCAGAATGGATTTGCATTGTTGCTCGTCCAGTAGGTTGCGTACCGTCCTACGTTGTCTGGTCTGAGGATTTGGAGCGCCATGAGGGACTACCTTAGAACTGCACGTTGACGCGAAAGGCGTACTTCATGGAGCTGTTTTTGCAGATGAGTGGGAAGTGCGCGATGGCTGCAAGGAAGACGGTGCCCACTTCGGATGTGATGGGGGAGCATTTGATTTCGGCCCAGATGCCTACTTCACTGAGGCGTTCGTTGGCTTCGGTAGTATCGAGTAAGCAGTACACGCAGGCTGCGTTGTCGTTGGGGTGCTCGTACTCTGTGATGGCTTTAGTGGGACTACCTCCGATGTTGATGGGGAGCTCGAGCTGCACAGCATCGGGGTTGACGGGAGTGGATACGAGGTAGTCGAAGGGATCAAGTCCTCCTTGGCCGACGGAGAACTCTATGGTCTCGAAACCCGTTCCATCTACCTTTCCACGAGCGAGCAGAGCTCGAGCTCGGGAGGTTACTTCGGCGTCTGTTTCCAGTAGCAGGAAGGTGCTCGGGTCTCCTCCGAAGACTGCGGAACCGAATTCTGAAGTGCCGAAGATGCCCATATGTTAGCCGTTGGTACCGATGGCTGCTCCAAGGTCGTCCATTTCGTAGTTCATAAGAGCAGCATATAAAAAAGGAACTCCTGTAGTGTTGGCTGTAGCTGTACGGAACCTCAGAGAGTAGGAGTGGCCGGTTCTGTCGATGTTGAACGATCCGGAGAGTGTGATAGTATTCACTCCCATGTCGGAAGCATAGGCAGTGGACAACACAGTAACGCTACTTCCTACTCCAGTATCTTTTTCTAGAAGCTCCAAACGGGGGCGCTGGCCTATAACGCCTGGCAATACTCCACCTCCCCAGTAGCCCCACACTTGCACTGATTTCAGGACAGCCCGATTGGGAAGTGGGAGCGGGATAGCCAAGCGTTTGTCGTAGGAGTTGGAGCCAGTTTCGGTGCACTGCCAATAAATAGAAACTGGTGCAGAGTCGTCTGTGATATTGTAGAAGAAGTCTGGTTCGTACGTGCCTGCATCGAGGGTGTGCTGAGTGACGTAGGTAGCCGGGTCGAGGTACATCCGTACCGGCCGTACAGAGCTCAGCATTAAGGTGTAGCGGTTGCCTTCAGTGAGAGATGAGTTGAAGGTGGTTATGTAAAGAGCGCTCCCCGAGCTTGAGTTGCAGTCACTAGTTACTTTCACTCCATGACCAGAGCTGTTGTTCTGGAGCACCTCCAACGCAGGGCCAGATGCTGCGCAGGTTACCAACGCAGCCCCTTCTGTATCCGATGCGTTCTTGTTTTCGACGTGCAGTATAGGGGAGTCTGCTACCGCTTGGTCGCGGTCTACAACGAACCCGTAGTCGGTCGTAGCAGTCTGCGTGTACGTCAACGGAGATGCGTTGATATCGAGCGCCTGGTCCAGTGCGTAGAGACCGTCCCAACTGTTGATGCCGGTGGCTGCCAGGTCGGTAAACGTTCCTACCGGATCGCCCGCTTTGTGGTAAGAAACGTTCCCAGTGCCGCTATCGATGAATATCCCACCTTCCGCCTGCAACCCTGGCCACACTGCGTGGCTTCCTGCCATGCGGACGCCCTGGTTGGGTACACCACTCACCGTGAGCAGCCCCCAATCTACAGAGGTGACAGCGGGGTCGTCTAGCTTCCCCACACGCGTTTGCACAGCTACCAGTGCATCATCTGTGTTGTTACGGTACTCCGCAGCAATGTTGCGCGCAGGGTCGGCGGGAGGAATCACATCGACTTTCGTAGGGCCTAAAGTCGTTGCGTCGTCGAAGTCAGTAGGATATTTTGTGCTCATGAGCGAGCGCCTTCACGGTGGGGGCAGGGAACTATTGCTGTTGCTGCTGAGGCGGCGCGTCTACCGTGTCGCCCGTCTCGAGGTTCAGCTCCTTCCCTTCCGGTACCTCCAACACCTTTTTGAGTTTGTCGTATCGGGGTTTGTAGATAGCGCGAAGCTCTTCGTGGTCTCTACTAACCAACAGTTTGTTGGTTTCTAGCAGCTGCGCTTCCGTGCTGAGCCTCGCTTGCCGCTCCTCGAAAACACCCACCTGTTTGGCGAGTGCTGCCATCTTCAGTTGTAGCACGAACAGCTCCTGCTGCTCTTGCTTCGGATCGTATTCAGTTTCAGCGTTTTTCTCGTCCATTCTTTAACCTCTAGTGATGATGCCTGTTTGTACGTCCACTTTGTCTTTACCCGGAGTCAGGTTGTACTTCTCGTTCAGCTGAGACATGAGGCGGCTCAGTTGGGCTTCGGCAGCTTCCTTCTCGCGCTCCCTTTCTCCCACTCTTGCCTGTGCGAGCTGCATTTGCAGGTCGGCGTTGTCACGGGCGCCGATCGCTACTTGGATAACGAGTCGGTCCGCTACCTCTACCGTCTCTTGAGGAGAGGATTCTTTTTTCTTGGCTGCAGATTTCTTCTTAGGTGCTTTCTTCTTTGTTGGCATTTCAAATACCTCTTGTGCTGTTGTCGGTTGGTCTACCGGTCTGTACCTATTTTACAAGATGGTGTGGCTACTTTTTCGATTTCAGAAGGGGGCGCCCCTTGGGCCAGAAGGCGTCGATGGCGGTGCCGTCGAGATCGTCCTGTGTGTAGGCCCCCGAAGCAGCCCCCACCCCTCCAGTAGGCCCACCGGACATTTGGATCACCAATTGATTTTTGTATGTATCTGCGGTTGGGTTGACCAATAGCCCGAAGCAAACATATGCCATCGGGCCTCCGTGGTCGCTGCTGTAGTAGACTCGACCGCTGTCTGAGAACAACGGCTCTCCCGGCATGTAGGGATACGCTCCCGGCGTCAGGTCGTTATTGTCCAGCAGAAGGTGTGCATCCTTGCACACGTCGGCCAACGGGGTGCCTGTCCCGGGTACCAGTACCGGCATATTGTAGCGATACGAAATGCTGGCACCGCCAACTCCGCTGAGGTAGATTCCTCGGCCCGCGTTTCTGCTGTCGGAGGTTGCGGTTAACAGACCTTCCAACGTTGCAATCGTTGCAGGAGACCATGCGGGATACTCGATTTGGAGGCCCTTCAGCGAAGTAACACCGATGGATTGGGAGTCCTCAAGCGTTGCTGGTTCGGGGAAAAAAACGGCTCCGGTAGCCCATGTAAGTAGTCTTCGGTGGGCCGACGAGCCAAATGGTATAGTGACAATATCGGTTACTCTCCCTACATGGAACTCTGCTTCTGTACCTGTATTTTTGTTATACACCTCTTCCGTATCTATAGCTGCATAGCTGCCATAGATGTACCCATCATTGGCAGCAGGTTGCACGTACGAAACAAGCGTTGCGGTATTTACTCGATTTGCATTGTCACTGTTAGCTAGGTACCACTCGATTATACTACCAGGATTAACAGTGTAGTACACATCTCGCCGAGCTCCTGCTAGCGTTAAATCTTGCAAGGACGTCCACTTAGGGTCTGCTGAACCTACGGGGGTCAGATATTTGGATGGTAATGTGGACCCTCCGGATATAGGGAGCTGCTTTCCATTGTTTTCCCACAAGGTAGTAAACCACAATGTAAGAAATTCATCTATGTCGGCGTACACCGCTAACCGTTTGACTACCTGCGATCCTTTAACACGGGGATCGATATACAAGTCTAGCTGCTGTGCTGCTCCAGAAGTTTCCCACCTACTTGTAGTGAGCTCACCTGTTGTGTACGGCCCTGCAGTGTACATAAAAGGTGTTATAACAGCGCCCTCTTCTTGCTGTGCGGGTGCTCCTACTGTGCATAGGGGTGTGAGGCTGTTCACAAATTGGTCTATACGAGGGACAGGTACGGATGGCGGCGCTACCGGTTCGTAACCGGGAGCGTAGCAACGGTACCCAGAAGCTACTCCTGCTCTAGCAGGGTCGAAGTCGAAATTCATTGCGCCTGTGTGGTAAGCGCTTGCGAACATACTAGTGTTAATGGGGAACGGCATACGCAACATAGAAGCTGCGTTACACGTATGGTTGGCTAGTACTCTCGAAGTGAGATCTGTAGTTCCTCCTCCTTGTATTCCTTTCACAACGATCGTTTCGTTGTACATTTCGAAGCGCGCACTTCCGAGTAGTGCGGAAGCTGCTCCGAGTCCAACGTGGTTCGCTGGGATACCTGTCCAGGAGTCAACTCCAGAAAAGTACGAGCACGCCCCTGATTGGGACACATAGAAATCGCTGTTCGCTTCCACCTTGCCATGCAGCAGTTCTTTGCACTTGGGCAGCGCTGTACCGATGGTGGCTTGCTGCTCTCCATCAGAGCTCAGTCCCTGGTAAGGTGTATACGTGTAATGTATTACACACCTATCGGATGCTGCTGTACTCAACGCCTTGTGCGCCGGTACGATAACCAAGGCGTACTGGGAGAAGTCATCCGATTTGTAGGACACCAGGTTGCTGTGCTCATGCCCAGCTTCGGTTGTCTCTGGAAGAACTCCGATGGGAACGTTTCGTACGAGGTTCCAGTCTGCACCAAGAGCAGCCCGTGTCCAACAAATAGGCATCGCCTCGCTGGTGGTGTTTCCGCCTACGCTGACGTTTCTCCAGGTAGCTCCCCCGATGCTGTACGAGAAGTCACCACTAGGAGCGGGTACTGTGTGGTCGATGTCAAGCTCTTCCCACTCGAAGTATGCCTGAACCGATTTGCCTCCTCTGCCTACTTCCACCCACTTGTTCATATCACTCGTCGAGAAGAAAACTGGCATGTCGACTGAGCCAGTGAAAACCCCTGCGCCAAAGTCTACGACGATGGTGTCACGCGCGTCGTTCATGGTGACAGTAGCCGGGCCTAAAAGCACAGTTGGGTCTTCGGCAACAGCCGACAGTCGGTCTACGCCCATAAGAGTGACAGTTCCGGATATTCCGGACGCTGCAGTCACATCGGCGTCTGTGATAGTAATCGAAGTACCCACGATCGGCTTCCGCACGGTTGTATACATCGGCCCAACATGAAGCTCCTCATCGGTGCCACCTGGGTCCTTGACCACCTTGTGTACAGTATCCGGAATCCCAGATAGCCCGTAGTTGGCCGAATAGTTGCTGCCGGTGAAGCTCCTATCGAAGTGCACCCACCACGTTAGGACTGCCGTTCCACTTGTGATGCCGGTGGTGTCGATCTCCCCCGTCATCTCGATAGCACGCCCCTTTGCATCAGTGACGGTTACATCGAACCCCTGACCACCAGTATAGGGCCGCGTGATGTCGGGGTAGTAGTAAAAAGATATCTCGTCTTCGGTCCCCGCAGGAACCGGTGGTACCACTACCGGAGGGGTTCCGGAAGAGTCAATCCATTTTGCTGCTGCAGGTGATGGGTGAACAGGGTTTCCCGTGGTGAGGAGCCTCTCCTGCTGGGTAGTCCAGCAGGGGGGACCATAAAATTTGAGGTAAGCGATTGAGCCTTCATCCGCCCCAGTGTATAGCATCGCAGGGGTGTGCCGCACGATTTGTGCGTACGCAGTAGGAAAACCAGGAGCCCTGATTTGCAGTGTTCCCTGCGTGCCTGCGTGGTTGTAATTGTAGAGGTCACCGGAAGAGCTCGCTAGGATGTCAAACTCAATAGATACCGGGTAGAACTCTCGAGCGTCACTCCAGATCTTCCGCACCCCATCCGGAGCAGACAGCTGCGCGGCCCCACCCACCGCGCCCAAAGCGTCTGCCTGCAGAATTCTCGCTCCCGCCACTTCACCCGTGGTGCCCCCTGCACCTAAGTGCTTGTTGGCCAGTCGTGTGCGCAGCTGCCCTTTCATCATCCGATCGATGTCCCGCTTGAGACGCTCCTCGAGCTCGTGCTCCTCGATGCCCACTTCGTGCCGCAGGTCTACCAGATCGTCGGGATACACACGATCCGGATCGGTAAGACCATCCGGGCGTCCAGCACCACTTCCGTTGGGGTTGGTATCAAACGCCCACGGTTGTGTGTTTTTACGATGGATGACAGCAATGGGAATGGCCCACTCTGCCAGGAAGGGGTGGATGCGATCGTCCGCGTCGATGGCGATAGACTTGGACCAGATACCACCGTCCTCGTACTGCGCGCCAGACCCAGCCATCGTGACATCACCGCGGGTCCAGCCTGCAGCCACCATTGCATCCGCTTCGTCTAGATAATCATTATTACCCAGATCTTCCGCTACCAATTGCCACTGTACGTAGCCACGCTTCCACCCTTGCCCTCTAATCGTCCCGCTGCTGTTGGAGGGTATATAAGGTCGGTGGCGTCTACTTACCAGGTATTCCGAGTTAGCCGTACCATCTGCGTTGTCGTACAGTGTGATATTCATTTTCAAGTAGACGAGATTCCTCGCCCACCCATTAACAGCAGTGGGAGCGCTGGGCATCGTCAACTGAGGTCCACACGGAAACTCCAGCCAGTCTTCGATGCCGCGTACGCGTACTTTAACCTGCTCGTCGTACACCACCAAGTTGGTGGGAAAGGCCCCCGTCTGCATCACGTGGTCCATCCCAGTTAAGAACCCGCTAGGTTCGTCGTAGGGATAGTGATTGACGCCGAAGGGGGTTTCCTCTTTCAGGTAAACGGAATCGATAGCCTTCCGAGCGGAGTGGGAAACGTCGGCTACAGGGTAGACGGGAAAAACGAACCGAACACCGTCCCTGAAAACCTGGATAGCGTTGGGGATGACTTCGAGGCTCGTGCGCTTTACAACGAAGAGCGGAATAGCCCAGCTGTAGCCGTCGACAGACGAGACAGCTGCGGGAGCTACCCAAATGCGGTCGTCTGCTGTACTACCAGCAGGCTGTCCGGTAAATGGGTTGCCATCGATGTTTGTGCAATCACTGGCGACGTTGGCGTGTCCTGGGTTGTAGAGTGCCAGGGTAGTGGCTGTAAGATTTGACGCAGTTCCGAGTCGGTACCGAAGAACGTTCCAGCCGTGATCATCGGCATCGATGGGATTGAGGTTGAAGTTGTCTGCGGGTGGTGCTGTTGGGATGCCCTGCTGCCACTCGAGCTTCTGAAGTTTCTCATCTACTTCGGAGATGGTGTACTTCAGAGTTCCGTCGGGGTTCCTGTCGTACCGGATATCTTCGGGAACAGCCGCCGATGGGTCGATGTATTCTCGCCATACTTCGAGGAAGATGATGTCGTAGCGTTCCCCGATGCCGGGTTTGGGGTCCATGGTGACGTACTGGCCATGGAGCTCGACGCGGTGTCCATTGACATCTGCGGTGAAGGAGTCGAAGCCTATCTGGTCGGCTACGGTTGGGGTTTCAACGATCAGAATTTCGGTATCACTGGCATAGTTTCCAGCGCTGTTGGGTCGTGGTCCTGCGACCACACCGGAGCCTTCGACGTTCCTCTCGTGCTGGCTTTCTACCAGCATGTGATTCATGAGGGTGGTTTCGGTGTTGTAGGAGCCGGTGTTGAGGGGGCTCCAGGCGGTACCGGTCCAGAAGTGGAACGTGCGATCGGACAGGACGAAGTAGAAATCTCCCACACGGTTGATGTGCGGTGGCGGTACGGGGAGAGCTGCTGGAGTGGCTGCGGTGCCGCGGTACCAATCGCGACCGAGAGGGTTGATTTCATCTCGGTAGTCGAAGTAGAGGTCGTTCGGGGTGACGCTTACAGCTGCGGGCGGGATATCCGCGACGCAGTAGACGATGAGGTAGTCTTTTTGCGCATGTACGAGGTAGTCTGCTTCCTTGTAGGAGTGCCACTCGAGGGTTGGGGTAGCTGGGCTTCCTCCAGCGTTGTACTTCGCCCATAGAACGATGTAGTTCTTTTCGTTGGCGAGGACAGGCAGCGTTTGTGGGGCATCCTCTACTACTGTCATACCATCGAAGCTGATGGCGACGGAGGGGTCCACTACGACGTTGAGGCCAATGCCTGGTACGACGTTGCCGCCGAAGATAACGCCTCGGTTGACGACTCGTTCCAGTCGTTCGTTGAGGTTGCTGGTGGAATCCGGGTTCTTCCAGATGAAGGAAGCTCTGAGAGTCATGCGATGCTCCTAAAAATAGGTGCCAGCGTCGGTGTGCTACAAGAACACGCTGACGCGAAATTCTGCTGTATCGGAACCAGTGAACACGACCAGAGGTCGGTGGTGGATGGCGAACAGGAATATGGTGCCTTCTGGTTCCGGGTCCCCTGATGGAACACAAGTCGTTTCAGCCCATAACCCCAAGGCGCTCACGGGACCTGTGACCTCGTGTTTCCGCACGTTGCAGACGAATACTGGGCAGAAGTCGTTTACCCATTCGTACGCATCGATGGGTTCCAGTCCAAAGACGGAAGCTCCAATATCTGTTGCGGAGGGGTCAATGGCGAGTGACACTGTGGGATCGAGGAAATCGTGTCCTGTAGCTGCGAGCGAGAAGTACTTGACTATGAAGGACTTTCCGTTGGTCCACCCTACAGCTTCGCGTCGTTTGGCTTCGTTGGTGAGAAGTGCGATGGAGTCGTACGCCATGGGTAATTAATCCTGTTTCGTTTGGTTTTTCCTGGTGTGCACCAGGGCAGACTCCACCTTTTGCGCCGAAATTGTGTTCACGGGCTTATTGCTCCTCTAAATGTACCTTGTAAATCAGGATCTTGTAGGCGGGAAAGCCTGCAGTTTTTCTACCTATCGTCACAATCAGAACGTCATCTGTCACGCTGGTTAAGCTGATACTTGACATGGCAGCTAGCGTGGTTCGTGTTATCTGGTTGGGTAGTGTTACTGATTGGAAGGTGGAGGACCAGGTGGTTCCTATTTCATCCCAGTACCACAGGTCGGAAGACCGTTGCAGGATGAGCTCTCCCTCTGTGAACGCGATATCCATTTTGTAGTCGATACTCAGGTCGTAGAGGGTGGGGTTGGGGTCTGGTAGTCCTTCCACCTGTGAGATGGCGCATGGTTCTGGTGGGTCTGTTACGTCCAGAACGCAGGCGTGATGGCTTTGACCTGCGGTTACACCGGGGGGATCGATGAACACTTTACGCACTATTTCTGAGTCTGTGAAGTCCACCCCTATCTGGTTGGAAGAGAAATCCCAGTTGTCCCAATTTTTGAAGATGCCTCCATCTCGTTTGAAGTGTCTCCAAGATAGGTAATCGATGTCGGCTCGTCCGATGTCGTAGGGGAGTCCTGGCGAAGTTCCGAAGGCGAGATACGAGAAGAACGGCAGGTAGTGCGGGAAGTCTTGCCAGAACCCAGCTTGGAGCAGGGGAGTTTCTGCATAATCAATAAATACTTCAACCTGTCCATAATCGCCGGGGACTTGATTTCGGTCGATTCTCAGTCGCACATGGAGGTCTTTGTTGACGTAGTCAAACGGGACGAGTGCAGCGTAGTTGTTGGGGTCAAGCGGGTTTACCGAGTCTTCAATGAGTCCCAAGTGGAGGACTCCTCCCAACTTTACAGCTGCTAACGAAATGCCTGTGGTGTCGAACATATCGAACAGCAGCCAGGTGTAGCCATCCGGAGCTGCTGTTGGGTTGGTGATAATTAAACGTGTTTCCGCTTCGGTAACGTAGTCGTTTCGGAACTCGTCTGGGGTATACGGCAGCAAAATTGGACCGATGTACGCGAAGCTGTTCAGTGGGTCTACGTCGTCCACGCGGAGGTAGTTGTTGCCAGTGATGGCGCCTGGTACACCTCCTCCAGCGGTGATCCAATTTAGGGGTCCAACGATGGCATCAGGCGTTACTCCATCGAAGGGGTCGTAGAAGGTGGGACCGTACACGTATTCAATTTCGAGCCATAGTTGGCTGATGTCTATTCGTCCTGCTGCTGCTACAGTGGTCACGCCAGCTCCGAGAGAGCTCGTGTCTGCGAGGGTGAATCTGGTCAGTGTGGTCCAGTCTTCGCGGACGCGGATGAGGCCGTTTTGCCAACCTAGGTTGACGTTCACGGTGGCTCCTACGGTGTGCGGGGCGCCTCCTTGAGTAATTTGGAAGTCGACCTGGTTGGTTCCGGCAACGTTTGCTCGTATGCGGTAGTGGAGTGTCACTGCCATGATGCGGCCCATAGTGGGGGCCCATCCGGCGCCACAGTGGAAGTTGGAGGTTTCTGCTACGGTATCAGAGTAGACGTAGCTGCTGTCATCGGATGTGTTGAGCACAGCTTCCCAACCAGAGGGGGCGTTGGAGACGCTCCAATCTGCTGCTGTTCCGGGAGCGCTTGTAGGTACGATGATGCGTGGCATGGGTTAGACCAGTTCGTCGAAGTAGGGGTTATCGAGCAGTCCGGGTGTATCTCCTCCGAAGATGGGGTTGTTGGGCGTGTGTACAGCGGTAGCTGTATCTGCGCACGCCATCGTAGTAAATTTTACAGTGTCGGGCCCGTTCATGCAGCAGTTGGCGTCCTCGTCGTGCACTCCGTGGAGTGGGTACGTGTCGAGGCATCTGCTGAAGTCGAACATCTTCTTGGTGGATGTACCCACCCAGAAGTCTGTCAGGAGGTCGATATCATAGATAGAATCGAATGGTGGCGTAGGTGGAAGAGGAACAGGTTCTGTATCCAGAGTGTCTCCGCTGTCAAAGAAGTGACTACTACCGATGCCGGGATGCTCGACGGTCTGGTCGAAGGGCGTAGCGTAGGCGCAGATGGGGATATCTGCTTTGAAGAGCATGGCGCCGACAACGTAGACGCTGTCCATACAGCCCATGTACTCGATGAGAGCTTGTGCAGAGCAGACGTCATCGAGGGTGTCGAACTGGTGTGCGGAGAATTCGGTGGTATCTGCTGGCGCTACCGTGATTACGTCTTCTCCGTAGGTGGCGAAGTCGTAGTAGTCTGCTACGTTATTGACGAGCTTGCTGAAAGCGACCCAGCGGGCTACGCAGAGGTTGGGCAGCCAGACGTGTCCTTCGAACCCGAAGACATCGTCTGCGGAGGTCACGGGTTGGTAGAGGTCGGGTTGCCAGAGCTCGGGGTTGCGCGTTTCTTTGAACACGGGTGTGGACGAGACGAATCCGGATACGTAATCGGTAACTCCGCCTTCGGTGCCTCCTTCTGCGAACAGGCTGATGGCCATCGCTTTGACGGCGAGGATGCGAAGGGATCTGATGGAGGGCAGGTATTTACGCCATGGGAGCTGGTACTCTGCGATGAAGGAGGCCCATTTGGAATTCAGGAGGTTGAAGTATTTCTCTACTTGGCGTCCGGAGTATTCGTAGAGCTGTCTACTACCCATCTCCAGGATGGAGGTCATGTAGGTGGCAGCGATAGCCAGGTGTACGGGCTCGTCCACACCGTTGTAGGCTGTAAGAAAGTTTATAGCTGGTGGTTCGAACAGATTGATGTAAACGGGCTGCGAGTTCGATTTTGGGATAATCGTTCCCATTGGCTCGTCGTTTATCGTAATATGAACTGGGTCTTCTCTATCTGTGGTCAGAATAAATTCGGTTGGTTTTGAAGACCTGGGCACTCGGATATCCGCGAACAGGTAGAAGGAGCCTGGAGGGACCTGTGCGGTCATATCATCTGTGGAGAATGTCCACGGGTAGATTCTTGGGTAGAAGTTCAACATGATGGTTTACTGTGCGGAGAAGATGGACCCTGGTGATAGCACTGGGTACTCTGTTCTTCCATCGAATTCGATGGGCGACACATCTTGGACACCTTCGTCTAGCCGGGCGAAAACGAGGACGGTAAACGTGCTCAATCCGGGCACAGCAGCTAGGACGGTGTCTTGGTAATCGCGTGGGTCGAGTGTGGCTCCAAATCGTTTTCTGGTAGCAGATGGAGAAATGGGGTCGTTGAAGTAGAACTCCGTGTATTCCTGAATAGCGACGTTTACAGCGTCCTGGTCTTCTGCAGACGTTGCTACAGCTCGAGCTTGTACAAAAACTGGGACAGCGTATCCTAGTCGTACGAGGACGTCGTTTCCGAAAGGTTTTCCCCTACCTTGCAGAGCGGTGTTCGCGTCCACAATACCCTCGTAGTTGAAATATTTGATTTCAACTGTTTGCCCAGGTTGTAGCGCGGTTGACAACGTAACTCGATCGTTGGCCCTTGGCGAATTACGAAACGCTTGTGCTGAGTCTGGCGTGAAGGTGAACGTAGCCCGTTCTCCATCAACCATGACATACTGAACTGACTGTACTGGGGGCTTATCGAGCGGGATAGACAGCTCTCCTCCTAACGCGGTGAACGTTTGGAGCTCATTCCCAAGGGTGTCTGTAATCACGTAGACGTCGTAGGCTGTGCGGCCATTAACGTAAGCTTGTCGTTCGAAGAGCTCGAACTCACTGGACGAAACGAGGGCTACATCGGTAGCTGCTACATCGTAGTCGAGGATGGTGGTTACCAGCCTACCAGTGAGGTCTGTATCCAGGGCCTGCAGGTTATTCCAGATGAGGTTTCTGAAGCTGGTTCTATCGAGTGGGTCGAATCCTCCGAGGGCCGCTTCGAAGTTGGTTACTCCATCGAAGTCGTTGACTCCGCTGATGATCGAGGTGATAGTTTCGGGTGGCAGGTTGAAGTCGTCGCCTATGGAAACGGCTTCGACTTCTCCGCGAACCTCGTACCGTCTTTCTGTTGGATTGTAGTAGATGTCCGGGTTATTTCCATCCATCACAATATCGTCAGTGGTGATGAATGTGTACCTTTGGTCTTCGGTACCGACGAGGGCGCCTTGTGGGATGACGTATACCTCTCCTGCTATTGGTCTGGATTCTCTGTAGAACGTTACTACAGCGTCTGCGAGCTCTCCGACATTGGGGTCTAGTGAGTAGTTATTCCCCAACGCTTCTATATCGTCATCGTCGATGTCTTCTGTGTTTTCTAGCTGGTACACCGTAGTTAGGTAAGCTGCTTGCGTTTCAGTAGCAGAGAGTTCAGTTGCTGTGGCGTAGATGAGCACACCGAGGGGGCCTTTGGCCACATCGATAGTGGGGTCGATATCCTCGAAGGTTTCTCCCATCGATTCGATAATTTCGTCTACATTTCTTGGAGCGGTAGCCATGGTTTTTCCTTAGAGGTAGGTTACCGAGCTTTCTGGGGTGGTGATGAAGTTCAACAAATCTTGTGCTTCGAGAGAAGACGGAAGTTGTTGACTAAGGTTAATAGTGAAATTGAGGGGAACGTCGTCTTCGCTTTCAGTGATTACTCTCAGGAAAAATCCGTAGGAAGATTTTCCTAGGTTTCTCACCCAGAGCTCTCGTATTTCTTCGATAAGCTCGTCTGCTTCTGCGTAGGAGTCTTCATCTTGGAGATCGATAAGGCGATCTACAGAGCTTTCCACAGCGAACCGTATACGTTCTTCAGCGGAGATAGCGTCTAGGGAGACTGGGTCGGAGTCGATAAGGTAGAGCTCGCTGCCGTTGTAGTAGACAGACGTTTCTGGGTCCCAGTTGTTCAGCAGAGACTCTGCTATATCCTGGGCGCATTTTTCAATGCCTGTAACTATCATGAAGCGGCCCCCGGTGCTTACCATGAGGTCGCCGTCGTCGCATTTGAGTGTCAAGCTCACGCTGTACTCCTTTAGTTATGGGTACGACACGAAGGCTCGTATCCATGACCGAAGTTCTTTTCTGACATCGTTCTCTTCTTTTTGTTTGTACTGTGCTTCCATCACGCCATCAAACATGCGGTGGAAGTATTCATTTCGGTCTATGTCTACGAGACGTCCAAGCGACCTGGTCATTGCTTGGAGGACAGGTTGCATACCTGTTTGGATAGATAATCCTCCGCTGTCTAGGGTTCCTGAGAAGCTATCGAGGAAGTCGTTGAACTTTCCTGTGATAGTCAGCAATTCTGCAGCTACGAGCTCGCTGTAGAGAACTTGTTGCTCGGTTACTTCTTTGAGCAGCGCGTTGTAATCTTTCGTACGTTGGCTTGATTCTCCTTTGGTCAGCTGCTTCAGGTAGGCGACAGCCTTCTTTTTAGTAGTAGAGGATAGGAGAATTAGGGCATCTTCTGTGGACGCCGGGATAGCTTGCGATACACCATTCACTGAATCGTAGTAGGAGGGTGTTACCTGCCGTCTGTTGGCTACTAGTTTTTTCAGTTGGTTATCGGAGAGTGCCATGTGTTTGCTTTCTTTGTGCCAAAAGCAGTGTTATAAAATAACTTCAAAGCCTTAATTAGATAAATTGTGTTATTGCATCTGTGAGCGCGCCAACTGATACAGGGGCGCAGCTTTCTTGGGTTGTTACCGTAGTACCGATTTTCAGAGACAGTTCGGACGCATCTTCACCTAGCAGCTCTTTGATGGCTTTGTCGAACTCGTTGAGCACGTCTACTTTGGACTCTACACTTTTGGTGATATCCTCCATAACTTCCTTGATGCCTCTAGATATTTCTTGGGAGGTGGTGGTAGCAGTTTTGAGGACGTCTCCAGTGAAGTCTTCTATTTCTTCGCTTATTTCAGTTGTCTCTGGTTCTGTGGGGAACAAGCTTGCTTGAGGTAGTGTATCGTACACAGCGGAGAGCTCTTCCGATTCGTTGATGGTGTGTTGGACCTCGTCTGGTGAACACTCGTTGTTGGGGTCTGTTCCTTCTTTGCAGGGGTTAGTCTCACCTTCGAGGTCGATGCCGAGGATGTCGTCCATGATGGCAGTGATCATGCAGAGGGGTTTCTCGATGATACTAATCATTTTCTCGAAAGCTGTAGTAATAGTCTCGTCGAGGACAGCGCTGAGCTCTTTAAGGGCATCTCCCAGCAGGGACATGGGGATTGGGATACCACCGATGCTAACGGAGCCTCCTCCGAGGGATGGCGTACTGATGCTTCCTGTAGCGGCGGAAGCAGCACCCAGCAGGCATTGGGTGAGGTTGTTGTTGACGAGGTTGTCTGCAAGTGACAAGATATTTTGCAGGGTATTCAGAACGGGCTTTACGAGGCTCATCATGCCATCAATGAGTCGGTCAAACACTCCAGTAGCTGTGGTCACAACGGAAGACAGCGCGCCGAAAGCCGCCTCCACTTTCTTGGCCACGTCTGGCAGCTCTGGGGAAGGTAGGTTGGCGAGGGCTTCCTGGGCCGTGTTCAGGTTTGAGCTCAGGTAGTCTGGGACCTGGGATATTGTTCCGGTGGCCAGATTGAGTACGTCTGAGACGGGGGACTCGAGACTGGTTCTCATATTTTTGAGTTGGCGGGCGCAGCCCCTACCTCGAGTGGCCATTTCTTTTGCCAGGTCTTTGTCTTCTCCTGTTTTGGACAGGTCGATGGCTTGTGCGGCTGCTAAAGATTTCTTGACTTTGGAGCGCATGCCATTCGGGAGTATTTCCTTGTTGTCTCTGACAATGGATGCTATCTTGCTCTGCTTGTTAGATGGGTCGTTTGCGTCTGGTACGGCAATACCATCTATGTCTTTTTCTAGCAGCTCTACTATTTCAGCATCCGTGAACTGGAACTTCGTGAAGAGCTCTGGGTCGTCGATTACTTTGACAACAGGTATTTGAGCGTAGCCCGCGAAGTCTCCCTCATCCAGCACAGGGGTTTCTCCTGCGAGGATGTCAGTGAGCATCAGATCTGGGTAGCCCCACACGTACAACTTGTTGTAACTGGAGATGGTGGTTTGTGTTTCTCCAAGCTCCCCAATCCAGAAGATGTAGCCGTTGAGCTGCGAGATGTCTCCGTTGGTGTAGAGGTCTGCGGTGCTTTGCAGAGATTGGTTGTAGGCACGATACTGTTCTTGGATGACTGGGGTTGCTACGATTTCTCCACAGACTTCTTCGTATGTATTGACTTCCACGTTTTGCGTGATGAACAGGTGCGGAAGATTGGGGGTCTCGTTCATTTTTGTGAGAAAGTCTTTAGTCTGCTGGAGGTCGTTTCCTAACAGGGTGTAGAGTTGCCTGATGCCAACGAGGTTGGTTCCTTCTACCAGGAAAAGCTTTTTGTTAATGATGACGATTTCGTCGTCGGTTGACTCGAGGTAGGCAGCGGCTTCCTCTGCCGACTCCACTACAGGAATATCGATAGCAGTCATCAGCTGCTGGTAGGTGTTGTAGCCGAACTGCTTGGCAATGGTGTTAGAAGTATCCTCGGCGTCTTTAACGGGGGTGCCAGCGCCTCCTTCGAGGAAGGTGTACTCTACGATGTCTGGAGTGTCGACACCACTTCCGACGAGAGTTCCGCTGACCAGATCGGTGACATCTGTGTTGGCGAGCCATTTAGTTAACGTTGCTCCCATGTTGTACCGAGTAGACACTGCACCATCTACGTCCACCCCTAGCGAGAGTACGATGGTTGTTCCGTTGACACTCGAGGATGGTTCTCTCAAACGGGCGGTGATGACCCCATTTAAGCCAGCTTCGGTAATGCCGTCGTAGGTGTTGACCAGTATCAGATGAGTGTTGCTGTAGATACGCCATACTGTGTACGCTCTGAGGACGTTGCTGGAGTCTGTGATTTGAAGTTGGTCTCCTGCGTTTATCTCTGTAGTGAATAGCGTACCGGCCCCGTAGACGTTGGTGTCCCCGTTGGTTACGCTAAGCGTTCCAGTGATGGCATCATTCGCGTAGATAGGCCCTTCATAGATGTAGCCGATTTGGATATCGTTTCCATCCCGACCAGGTTCTTTTGCTTTCCAGAGAACCTTGTTGTTGGCAGTAGAACCGATGGTCACCTCGGCGTAGGATTTCGTAGTAGCATTTATTTTTGTTAGCTCCGTACTCAGATCAGCCAGTGTGGTTTCACCTTCTGCTTCGATGTCTCGAAGGGATTGGTTGACCTCTTTGAGGGCTTCCGCAATATCGTCTTCGATTGCACAGCCTAGGTAAATGGATGGAGACATTGGTATTATCCGCTGGCAAAAACTTGCTTGCTTGGTATTTGGTTAGCTGTAGAGAGGGCACCAGCCAACGCTGTTGCTAGCGCTGCTGCAGCCACGCCAATAGGGTTTGGTGCAGGAAAGGTTGCGGTAAGCGCGCTGGTGAGTCCTTGCATGGCACCGAAGGCGGTATTAAACGCAGTAGTTGTGGGCGCTGCTAGGGCAATAGGTAGCAGCGGTGCTTTACCAAAGTGGGTAATGGGTGCTTTTAGGTGCACTTTAGCGGATTCAACTGTGAACAGTGTAGACGCGTTGAACTTGGTAGTTGGTGCGGTAGTGGTGAGAGATGTTCCGTATATGTAGGAGCCTCCTTTAACAAACTTGGTTTTGATATCTTGGGCAGTCAACCGAAGAACGTTTTTAGCTCCAAGGTCTACTTTGGTTTCTATCGAGGTTGATGTGTTGCTTAATAGGATGTTCAGATTCTGGTCTACCTGATGAAGCAGGTAGCCTGCGGCTTTGTGGTAAATTTTTTTGTGGTAGCGCAGGTCGAAGTTGGTACTGCTTTGTTTGGTAAACAGCCCGAGCCCGTCTACGATATCGCCTTCCTGGTGTTCGATGATGGGGACACCCAGTCTGTTGTTGAGCCAGCGACTGTACTCTACGGCGAACTCGGTGGTAGGCAGCTTGATATACTGCTGCATGGAGTTTTTGAAGATGGTGTCGGGTCTTTTCACAACACCGAAGCGCTCCTCGTTCGCGACGGTGTAGGGAGGGCTGGTGTGGAGCTTTCGTGCGTAGGTTGGTGCGATGCTGCGGAGCTCGAGTCTACTTTGGGAGAGCTCCTGGCGGATGGTGCCGCCTCGAGTTTCTACGTCTCCTCCTTTTCCGAGGAAGAGGTAGGCTCTACCGTTGGACATCATTTCCATCTCGCCGGGATTGAGAGGACGGTAGAGCTGTTGGTCGGCTTCGAAGCTTGCCACGTTGCTGTCGGGGTCTGATGAGAAATAGCCGACGATTGTATTGAGAGGGGTGTCACCTCTTTGGAGGGTGAGCACTTCGGTGCTGGCTTCGGGCATCACACGCATCCAGCTGTTAGGTCCTACATAAGGATGTCGCACTCCTAGTCTGGTGAAGCCGGTCTCTAGACCCATATCGACTTCGATAGCTTCGAAATCGGGAAGTACCTGCTTGACGACGCCACGGATAGGCAAGCGTAGGCGTTGCTCTACCTCTTTGTGGCGTCGTGCTTCTGTATGTGCAAGTGTGCTCGCTGGCATTGCCAATCCTATCGGATGGGTAGAACTTTATCTCCACTGGCGAGCCCCTTCATTGAGCTTCTTCCGCGCTTTGCCTGGTTTCTGAGATATTTCTTCGTTTGTTCGCCAACAAATTTGTTGCTCATCAGCATCTGCAGCCCCTTTTTAAACTTTTTGCCTCTTCGTGAATATAAAAATCCCTTTCCTTCGTACAAGGCAGCAAGCTCCTTAGCAGGTTTTGCAGCACATTTTTTGAGCTTTTCTTTATTGTACACGTACCCAGTACTGATTTTGAGGTACTGTCCAGTGAACATGTCGCGCGCTCGCGCTTTCAGTTTACACTTTTTAATCTGTACTTCTAGCTGGTTTATTCGTTTTTGGCTGAAGCGTTGACAAAATGTAGCCGCCGCATTGTTATATGCAGCGTCTAACCTGGCAAAATTCGCCTGCTCACTCATAACCCTGTGGTACTTCTGTACTTTACCGTTAGGTTTTGGTATAAGTAGCTGCGATGGCAAAAAGAAAAATGCCCCGTTCACCCAAACCCATAGCTGCCCCCTACCTATTCCTTCAGGTGGGACGACAAACTTTTTGTACGTATTCCTTTTTTTATAGTACGCTATAACATCTTTCACTGTAATCTTCTTTTTGCCTTTAACCCAACGCCTGATTCCCCGCCTGCGCCAGTATGAATTCCAATAACCTCTAGCTTCTTTGTTCATTGTATTAGGTATTTTGTTTGGGCCTTTCCGTGGATCTGACCCGGTGTACCCAGTATAAAAAGTGGCCCTGGCCCGTATCTGCGCATCTATGTACTGCTTGTTCGCTGCCAACGTGACTCGTAAAGACTCATCGTCTGCAGCATTTCCTGTACTTCTATTTCTTACCTGCATACCAAAATGCAAGTGCTCATTCGAAGTCCCACTGTTCCCAGACCAGCAAATCTGTTCACCAGCTCGCATCAAAGGTTTGTCTGGGCTGCCACGTTTCCAGTTTTTATGCCCACCTAAAGTTTGATCTTTATTCGGTCCCATCCTTCGGATATCGGATAGATGAATGTAAGCAAGTTTGACCCAAAGCTTTCCACCATTGTTGAGGGAAATTTGAGTGCTCCCCTCTTTATGCTTTGGCAGTGATGCCCAACCTTCAATATCCAAGCGTAGCCCACCACTTTGATGTTTACGTTCCAATTTAATACCACTGCGCCACCCACCAAGATTTTTCCATATTACGTAAGGCTCAAAATATATTTTCATATAGCCTTTCTTTACTTCTTCCTTGATCCTACCCAGCGCAAACTGTTTAAGCGCTCTTCTACTACTACTCCCCCGACCAATCTTCACCCACGCAATGCGACTGATTCCCGACTCTCCCCACCTTCCTACTTTCATAGAAGCATGCGCTTTGATCACATCAATAGGAGTAAGACATGGAGTTCCTACACCTGCGGGTAAATCCCACCCATAATGAGCAGCGTCTCTCCCTCCACGCCCCTTCTTAAATTTTTTCCTGGTTAAGTAAGGGTCCTCATACGCTTCGTAACCGCACCTCTGAAACCTACGCAAAAATCCAAAGGCTGAATACTCAACCTGCCTACCGGGAGAAGGAATATACTTCCAAGCGTCCCGCATGTACAGAATCGGGTCCCCGGTAGCCCTCCCAACCTCGACATTCGTTAAGTCGGGTGGGCTTGTTGGATTTGTTTTGACAGGAGACTTAGACCGAATACCCGCTGTAACCGTCTCCACCGCCATCCCGCGAGGCATCGACATACGACGCATATTGACCGGAGTTGCGTACGCAGCCCCCCATTGCGTCGCTACCGCTGCAGAAAAAGCACTAGCCGTCCGCGCCGCCGTGGCCAAGTCACCAGAACACCCCGCACCAGTAGTGCTCGCCTTCGTCGCCTTCCCACCACCCTTCGGACCCTCTTTAGGTGTTAGCACCTTGTTCCCATCCCGCGAAAATAGCCCCGTAAAAAAGTTCGTGTAATTAATCGGCTGCCTAGGCCCACCCGCAATAAACCTAAAAGTTCCATCACGGAACAGCCATCGCGTGTACGCCAGGTTGGTATCCGTATTACAAGTTCCCAAAGGAGGATTCATCGTATGCGTAACAGATTTCACCAACCCTATCCGCTGCCTTGGTACCAACCAAATAGGACGGTTCGGAACAACGTAAGGACGGAACGGCATCGACACCTGCATGCTGTGCGCTTGCCCCAACTGCCGCTGAATGTGGAACAGCGCATATATCTTCAGCTGGTCAGCCGCCTGCTGCAGCTCAGTCTTAGTGAACTGAACCTTCCCATCTTTCCCCTTTTTCTTTGATACATCACCTGCACCACCCAATCCAGGGATCTTGAGATTGATGTTCTCTACCCGCACGCCCAAACGCCGCGCCAAAGTAGTCGCTATGAATACACGCGTCCGAAAAAAGTTCTCATTAAGCGTTCCCTTCGTTTGGTTCTCGAGCTGCTTGTCTATATGAATACCCTTGACTACCCAAGCTGTAGGTATCTCCTGCGCCTCCTCCGCTATCGTAGCGTCAGACCAATCACGACTTAACGTATACGCCTGATGTACGATGTTCCCGAAATCCCGTGGGAACGCATTATAATGAGGGAACTCGAAAACAAAGTCTCCCCACCCATTTATCCAATACTGGTAATCGATCACCGAGCATATATCATCCAACAACTTCTTCCGTGTCTCGTACACCACATTAAGTGAATTGTGCGTAACCTTCGAAGTGTTCTTTTGTACAATTGTAGAAGCGCCTGTGCCACCCGCAGGCATCAATAAATGGTAAAAAGCATTCAAAGGAGAAAACGCGCTACCCATATCCGATGTGGTCCCCTGACCCGCCTCCGTAACCTCTGGGTAGGTTAACGGTCTCCCCATTATACCGAACAAGACTATCCGATTCCACTTGTCCAACAAATGCCTTCCAGGAATATTTTTATATGCTTGCGCTGTATTTCGTTTGTCTGTGTAAGACGCTAGCTTTGTAATGAATCCTCTAAATATAGGTGTCTGCTCACAACACAGATACTCTATCGCTTGCTCGAATGACTTCCCCATTAAAGGATGCGGTTGGTCACCCATTTTACTCAAAAGGTCTGCAAAAATCCCAGCGTGCTTCTTCTCGAAGTGAGCAAACTTCAGCAGTGCGTCCGCTGTGGTGTGTACGCGCTTCGTTTCTTCTTTGCCCTTCTCCGTTGTACGTCGTAGGTGCTGTAGAAAACGTCCTATGCGATCTAATCCGACGATTGTCGCAGACCCCTTCACCATGTTCCGCAGCTGCTCCCGCTTCCAGTTCACCCACCGTAGCGCTTCGCTTATATTCACTCCGCGTTGTTGACCAGTGAATGTGGAGATGTACGCTTGGTAGCTGCCATTAATGTTCTTTTTACTTGGAGTCAGCTGATTGAATATCTGACCCTTTATTTCCTTTGCTACCCCGTCCGCTTTGTTACTAGCAATAAGGTATGACTGTTCCCACTCGTTCATCCTCGGACCCAGCGCAGCCTCAATCTCGTTCCACTTAGCGACACCCAAGTTAGGGGATGTTACTGCTTCCACTTGTGTTGCCGGAACCGACCGCTCCCCACGAAAAACTACCCACCAGTCTACCCTAATTTCAGCAAATCCCAACCGCTTGCGCCAAGAATTTTTCGTGCTAGCACTCGCTGGATTATCCCGCTGCTCCCTCAACTGCTTCTGCCTGTCCTCTGCTCCCTTGATTCGCTCTGCATACCACTGCTTCTGAGCAGCGCTAGTAGCCGCCGCCTTTGCAGCGTTCAAATCTGCTATATGTTTTTTCAGAAAAGCCAGGTTTTTTTGTATAATTTCGTAGTTCTTCGTCTGAATGGGTTTCACGTCTTTGCTGAGCAGACGGTTTCCCATGCTGTATAAATTGTCATTTACATATTTGACGTACGCAGTTAGCCTCTTTCCATATTCTTTGGTTATCTCTAATGGACCCGATTGCTTTAAATCCGTTGCTTCGGCTGCTGTTATTTTTCCGCTACTACGTGCAGAATCCACCCACTTTTCCCAACCACTCGTTTTAGTAGATGACGCAAACCGTGCCAATTCACTAGTATTACTACCATAAGCTTTATACTTCATAACTGCCGCATTTAAGTACGCCGCAGCTACATAATAAATAGATGCGTCTTTGACGAAAACCTGTTTAACTGTCTTCCCGTCTTTGAATGCGTTTTTTGTAAGAGCCTCGTACGCTTTGCGCGCCAAGTACTTGACCGATGATTTCTCCGCCTTATCCGCAGTAGCTTTAGGAACATTAGCAACGGGAGCTAGCTCTACTTCTAACACCCTTCTAGTTTTCTGAATAGACGGCCTTATCTTGCTTGCTTTACCCCTAACCAAATAGGGCTCCCCTACCAGATCGTAGATAGCCATTATATCCTGAAGAACGTACCCAAGTGAATCAGTAATGTCCTCCGCAATCTTGGACATAGAAACGTCCACTTTGGCTAACACTTGCTTTGCACAAGCATCATTGTAGTCTTCCCCAGCTTTTGAATATTCCCCTCTACTAATATCGAGCTTACCCTTGCGACCTAAACACGCTTTTGTTTTCCCACCACCGCTCATTTCTTTCGCAGTCCACAAACGATGAAGGTCGATATAAGTATCTTCTAAATAGAAACCATCACGTCCATAAATATATGGATTACTATTTTTAGCGTAGAGTGCTTGGGTAGAGGAGATAGCGTAGACTTCTTTGAGCTTCTTTCCCCAAGCTTCCCCAATACGAACAGCTCGTCTTAGATAAGCAAACTTTTTGTGCGACGCTTCCCTGGTTCCTGTGCGTTTATTCGTTTTTCCATCTTCACGCTTGCCGCTTCCTTCCGGAGTAGATTTTCCAGTACCAGATTCCCTTCCTCCTGTGTTGGGCAGTGCATGGACACGTACACGCATTCGCTCAAACAACGCTCGATAGTCGTAGCAAGTGATGCTGACGGACCGCTTGCCTTCGATGGGGTAGTCGCTCCATGAATACTTGTCGATGAAGCCAGTGAATGCGGGCATCCAAAGGTCGTACCATTCTTTCATGCCTTTGTTCAGGACGGCAGGCACGTGGGGCAGTCGAACGAAAACTCGTACAGCGTCGTTCTTGTTGAAGATACAGCTGAACGGGTTGAGGGGGTATAGCCACATACCGGTGAAGGTATCTATTTGCTTTTTCCCTCCGGTGGGGTTGACGCGCTCGTACTTACTTTTGTAGATTTGCCATTTAGCGAGCTCATCCACACGCCAGGTGTGTCGGGTGACAGATTTGTAGACGTAGTGGCGACCCTTACGAGATTTCCAGCGATTCAGTCTCCATGCGCCGACGTTGTACGGACCAGCGCAAACGTTCTCTGGTGTGACAATGAAAGCGTCCTGGGTATTGTTCAGAACGAATCTGCAGGTATTCACTCCGCCTGTGGATTCTATGGTCCAGCTGATCGAGCCTTCGACGTAAGGGGTGACCTCCGCGCCTTCAATAAAAACCCGGAACTCGTTCTCCTGGTTCTGGTACTTACGCTCCCTAAATTTGATCACCCCATCCAGAGTCTTCTCACACAACCACTTTCCCTGCGCACCTCTACGCACCGCTGGCCTTTGGCTCGCGGGTGTGTACACAGTTAGGTCCGGTTTGCACTCTGCCCCCGGAGGCGATGTTCTCCGCTTTGCCGCTATCGCGTTGAAGGAAGGAGTGTTGTACTGGGCGATGACTTGTTTAGCTCTACGTTGGGCGTTGTTTTGTGCTATTCGTCTAGCACGTTCTTTGTGGCCAACAACTCCAGGAGTCCCGTAAGAGTAAATTACGCCGCCTTTAACATCAGAAGATTTCTTCGCCCTGGTGAAAGTTAGAAAAGAAGTCGAAGAATCATGCGACTTCCCTTGAGGCGTCTTCTTGGTCTTATTTTCTGGCTGCTTCTTGCCTGTTTTAGGTGTAGCCACTATTACCCACCATTTCTAGTCCGCTGCGCTCGAGCTGCAGCTTCTCGCATGTTGTGTAGCGCCAAGTCTGCATCTGTTCCTATGAACTGCTCTCCCTCGCGCGCCCGTCCTTTCGCACCGTCATTTCGAAACGACTCTCGAATCAGGTGCGTCGTGAGCTCCTCTTCGAGCTCCGTCATCTCCATCACGTCTAGAAGCTCCCGCACCAACTTCAACAAGTTGGTGCTTGTGAAGAGCTCCAAGAATTGGTCCGCGCTGAACTCTCGAGATGCTGAAGAACCAGCAGACCGAGTTACCGCTTCACCTTCCCCAGCCGCCACCGGTTCCTGTTGCTCCTCCTCGTACCGGTCCACCACCAGCCGCTCTAACCGAGCCGCAGCTCGAGCCGCACATTCCTGACGCGTGAACGCGTCCTCTAGAACCCGAAACACCTCTCCCTCGAAGGTCTTCCACGATCTACTTTCCGTCATCAGATTCCCTCGCCCCACCTAACTTTTCCGGGTCTCGCTCAATAGCCCCCGTGTGCACATCTACCTGTCGATGGTCCACCAAACCGTACCGCGTCGCCAAATCGTTTGAAAACGCCATCAACGTTCGACTCGCCTCCATCAACTGCAATTGAGCTGTGTCTATTTGTAGCGTGAAGAAATCTACGTTCCGATTCAACAACCGCAACTTCCAGAAATCCGCCTCGTCCAGCTTCTCCGCTTTCTGTTGGTCTACCACCGGCTTCTCTTGATTTTCCATCGTAATCCTTTCCTCTCTACTGCAGCATCGCCAACATCTTGATCACCTTCGTCTCCACCTCCTCACCCTCCTGCTCTACACTCTCCAACGCCTTCCCGATCACCGTCCCCGTCACCACCTCCACACCAACCTTCTGTGCCTTCCCTTCATCAGCACTTACCAACAAATCACCAGGCACCACATCCCCTCCTCCCGTCGTGCAATACACATCCACGATCCCACACACCGACAACGGATACTGATTCTCCACCTCCACACTCCTCCCCAAATTAATTCCTGGCTCCTCAGCAATTACTCCCACCACCTTCGCATCCGCTACCGATGTAGACTTTTTGTACACTCCATCTGTATCCATGATGATCACGTTCCCGGATTCACACTCATCAGGTACTACGATCCATTCGGCTACGTCGCAACCACCCATAGGAGTGATAGATCCATGTGCTTCAATGTCTCCGTGAGTACATACGTTCCCATTGTTCAAAACAGTAAATTGGTCAATCCAAACACCTGGGGTAGTAAACTCTACTTGACATCGAATGAAGTGACTTTTGCTAGCTACCTGTTCAGTATCCTGATTTCTCATCAGCAGCATAGTACCGTGGTAATCGTTCATTAATCCACGGATAGCCGAGATGGCATCGTTGGTAGATCCATTTACCAAGTCGCTGTACACGATAAACTTGGGATTGAAGTTGCTCAGAATGCTGCGCCCTGGGTCCGCACCCGACCCCGTAGCAGCAGCGTTCACTTCCAAGTGCATATCGTAATTAGCATTTCGAGGAACGAAACGAATCGTCTTATCACCTAGTTCAGTATTCAATACGATATCGAAATCTTCTGTGCTGTTGCTTCCTGTGATCAATAGAGCTTTCGTATTGGTCACCCCATATGTGTAGTCACCAATGAAAAGGGTAGGTTCAGTTCCTCCGCTTACGAATCCTCCAAGCTTCACCGTCGTCCCTATAGGAATGAACCCCGAGTACCCACCACTCTTGATCCCCGTCGTGTCGTACCAAAACTCCACTGCAGGATTAGCGCGAACCTCCATCCCGTACCCAGACCGTAACACCAACCCCTTCTCATTCCCATCCAATACCTGCTCACCACCCTCGATCACGCTATACCCATTCGTCGCTCCCAAATTATCTCGACGGCCACCTATGTACAACCGCCCTGTGCTGTACGTGTCATTTTCTCCATTACTACCCAACTGAACCGTGTCCGCCCCCAAAACCATGTCCACCCTAACATTTGTAGATGTATCCGAACTACTGTCAAAGTATACTGTGGCTAGTTGCTTCCGAGGATCCACCAGAGGTCTTGTGTCCATACCTCGAGTGATCCGCAGGTAGTTCTTATGCCCAGCTGCAGGCTGGTTATCAGAATCCACCATCAAATACATGTCGTCCATAGACAACACGTTCCCACCGAACCCCGCTCCGTAATCCAACCCAGCTACGATCGCGTCCACTTCAGCATCAGTTAAATTGGCATCCAACTCTCGAAGTGTCTGTGCCGATCCATCGTTTGCGTATACTGTTGCGTAACGCAATGACCGAATTATCCCGTCCACCACTCGACTCTGCACGTAAGGAATGCCCATTTTTTCCTGCTCCTCTAGCCTGTCTCAGAATAAATTCCGCCACCGAAACCGCTTACCACGCGGTTTCTCCTTAAATCTAACTAGCTTCCGCTGTATCTACGTGTCCAATTTGCATTCTCATCCAATTTGATCTGCAACCGCACCGTATCCTTCGCATCACCCAAATGCTTCAGCACATTCCCGCACAACTTCTCGAACGATTCCCACGTCTGCTGATAAATAGCCAACTCCGGTACCACCAGCCCCACAGCCTGTCGAGCCCCCGCTCCACTCGTCCGCCCATTGATCACCCCCACCCGAGCCAACTCCTGACGCACTAACACCTCCAACTTCCCCAACGCACGTACCACCTTCATCGTACTCATCTGTACCGCCATCATACGGTCCACACCAGCCTGCAAACGATGCACTGCCTCCTGTGACCGGCCCACCGAATCAGCATCCCCACTGTTCACTCGCTTAGGTATCCACCGCGCTACATCCATATACGAACGCACTTCACCCACCAAATCCCCACCTATCTCCAGCACTTCAGCCTTGCGTTCCAGCTCCCCCAGTACCTCCCTCACCCCACCTCGATCACGGATCCCATCTACGTCCAAAACTTCCTTAGCCATCGATCACACCTCGATCACAACTTCCCCTCATATTTTACAAGACTTCACACCCCTCACAAAAGAGACGCACAAACAACCCCTTATACCCTCGAACACTCGCGCGCAACACGGGGGGCTCTTTTGGAACAAAAAGAAAAACCCAAAAAAAGACCACATCGTAAATGTGTCACAGATACACCAGCACAAATCTCCCCAACGTCTCAACGTTTCAAATTGTCTTTGTGTGTTTCAGGGACCCGTTCAAAGAAAAAAGCGAGCCCACCTTCCACAGTGGACCCGCTTCAAGTCATCATGCAACCAATGGTACCCACTAAGTGCTTTGACCGATCGATGGAATGAACGAACAGTGGATACCCAGCTACACGATCAACGTCTCCCGTTTCTACTCACGTTCCGCGGCAAAGTCAAGTAAAAAATCGCCCCAAGTACAAAAAAGTTCCGCCTTCCTCTCCTACCGGTTCACCAGTAATTACCCCACCTTCCAACCAGAAAATAGACTAAAATGCCCAAAAGAATACACCACCCCATCCCTTGGCCGTAATTGCAAGGAAAATACCCCTCAGAACAACGCCGCACTATTTATTCAGGAGGTCCTCGAGCCCACCAGCCCACCGCAGACTCTCGGCTACAGCAGTCCTCGTACCGCACCACCGCACCGAAGTTGGCAGGATTCTGGAGGCGCTCCTTTCGCAGCGTCCACAGAACCAAGCAGGTCAGCGTGATCTCCAGCAGCTTCTGCTGCACACCACGCCATAGTAGCCGCCGCAGCAGCACCAGGTCATCCCACGCCTCGAACTCCGACACTGTCCAGTGGCCACGCCACAGAAGCTCCCCGTCCCCGTACGCTAGCAACCGACGCACGTACCGAGGGTGGAAGTCCTCCACCGCTTCAGCACCCTCCCCCAGCAACCGAGGTACCGGACTGTAGAGCTCAGGCTGCTTGAACAGCGCAGACTCCTGCTGGTACAGAAGAGCCGTCTGCAACCGAGGCATCAGCCAGTCGAAAGCTGGTGGATGGTGCAACTGCCAGCGAGCTCTATCAGGATGGTCGTAGCGCCGCTCTACCTGAGAAGGATACCGGAGCAGGTACGACCAGCTCTCCCGCAGCACATCCTCCACCATCCGCGCCAGACGTTTCACCGCTTCGAGCGGGATACCAATCTCAGTACACTCGTTGACTATCATCCCCCGGTGGTCGTTTACCACCCTGCGGATGTAGAAGGTGTACTGCTTCCGTGGATGACATTGACGCAGCCGTCTTCGCCACGCCTCCGCGCGTATTGCTGCGTTCCTGGCTAACAGCTTGTTGGAAGGCTTGCGGTAGTTCGCGTTCTCGCAGTGCAGCTCCAGGATTTCAGAGCCTGTGCCCGCCACACCATCCATCGTATCCCGAAGCCGCAGCTCCGTACGCCCCAGCACCCGACGCTCCCCGTAGGACATCTTGCCCTTCGTGTTGGACCCCTCCAGCGCAGCTGCCATCGCAGTCAATCGGCTGAAGGTCGTCAGGAAGGCTTTCAGATGCTCCTTGTCCGCCAGGTTGTAGCAGAGCGCCCGTGTGGTCTGCTTGAATCGGTGAGGCTTCTTGATTCCACGCTTGGTGAGCCCACCAGTGACCCGTAGCCCCTTGGCCAGCTGTAGTAGCAGAGTGCTTTGGTGTTCTTGCACACCAACCCACGTCTGCTCGGGTCGACCGTGATACCAACGGTCCGACTCTACAGCTCGAAGAAACCTGGCGCTTCTCACGTCCAAGGACACAGCTCTACCTCAGTGGGACAGGCCCACCTCCCCCTATTTTACAAGGTGCACGTTGTCTTCGAGGGCGCCTAGAGAGACGCGCGAGCAGATTCTGTCGAGCTTACCTCATTGGAAGGAATTTCTTGAGTAGTTTCAGCTATCTTGCCAACACCGCCCGACACCTCTTCGAGCTCCGCCAGCACCTTCTGCACCAGCGAATCCTCCTGGTTCAACCTGCACGCGCTCACCTTGTTCTCGGACTCGTCGATGTTGTCTCGCTCGTAGACCTCCAGGTACCCACGCTCCTTTGCCGCCTGGAACACCTCCTGGCAGAGCCGCACCTCTCGGAACTCCTCTCCCAAACGCCACATCACTCGAGTGATGAAATATTTGACACCAACGAAGGGCATCATTCCCTCACTCGCTGCCAGAAGCCGAATCAAGCTCGCGTAGTTGAACCCGTCCATATCGAAGGAAGACTCTTTGTACTGGTCACGGTACTTGTTCTCAAACAGCGTCCTGGTGGGAACGTAGATGCAGTTGTCGGGGGCTACGATACGTTGAGCACGCTGGTACCTGCACACCATCACCACCCCCATCCCTTCCTGCACCAGCCGCTTGGCGAGCTCGTTGTAGTTCACTCCGCCCACTACCAGTACTACAACGTCGAACTGCTTGCGCGCCAGCGTGCCGTGCGCGTCGAACAGAAGATTGAGGTTCAGGTCGTCCTCCGTGAACCCATCTTCTTGCGTGTAGACTTTTGCGAATCCTCGAGAACGCCACGCTCGGTGGTCCACCCCATCGCCCGATACGATGTCCCGGCTGTAGTAGACTGTCCCACTACAGAACCTTCCTACGGACTGCACGAACTTCTGTACGCCGCGGGCGATCACTTCGTCCTGCAAATCGTCCCTCTCAGCCAACAAACCGTCCAAGTCGATAAACACCCCAATCTTGGGACGATTCTGCATCTCATCAATCCTGTCTCTAATCTGTTTTACCTGTTGGGAAGACATTTCCACTTCCTCCATTGCTATCTGCGCCGGTAGCTCTGGTTACGATTGTAGCCACCTCTGCGCCGTTTATTCACGCGTTTATTCCCTCCCCGCTTCTTGTTCAGTGTGCCTATCAGGTAGCTTCCAGCTGATGTACCTGCCAGGGTTTCATGCTCTATATTGTCTCCAAGTTCGTCTAGGAATCGAGAAGGAGTGCAATCAATCACGGAGTTGTATCGAAACTCCTCCCTCGTGTGCGTGATTGTTAAGTAGCGTTCCGCACGTGTGAGCGCCACGAAGAATATCCGCCTTTCCTCCTCGATGTCTTTCTGCATCTGCTTAGTAGACTTGAGTTGACCAAAGTCGTCTTCTTGCCTCACGATGGGCATTACTCCATCAATAGCACCAATCACGTACAGACGAGGTAACTCCAGCCCCTTCGCCGCGTGGCACGTCATCAGATGCACCCGGTCGTCGTTTTCGTCTTCATCAGTAGATTGCATCAAAGCGGTCCACTCGATGAAGCGGAGAAGACCGCTTCCATGCGCTTCATCGAATTCCTGCGCCGCTTGGATGAGCTCATCAATGTGCTCGAGCTTCCCTAAACTTTTGGCGTCCCCGTCTGTTTCTAGCACCTGCCGATACCGTGTTACCTCCACCACCTTCTCGATCATCGGGGCTACCAAATCCCGCGGCATCTGATGTAGCGCTGCCAGAACCTCCCGGATGTTCTCAGCCCCCCGCAAAGAGCGCCCCTTGAGCACCCCTTCGTAGTCACGCTTCTTGAACACCGTCAGAATATGGCAACCAAGCTCCTCTTTGAGCTTGTAGAGCTTTGCGTAGCTCGTTTCCCCAAAGCCTCTGGGCGGCTTGTTGTAGATACGGATGAAGCTAGCGTCGTCCGCACCATTCAGGACGAGCTTGAGGTACGCTAAGATGTCCTTCACAATCGACCGATTGTAGAATCCAAGACCACCAATGATTCGGTGAGGAACGTTGTTCGTGACCATGAGCTCTTCAAAGATACGAGACTTCGTGTGCATCCGGTACAGGATGGCAAAGTCGCCCCAGTTGGCTTTCTCTTTTCGTACCTCCGTAAGGATTTGGTCCACCACCACAGCTGCTTCCTGTTTAGGGTCGAGGCACTCAAGGCAGCGCACAGGTTCCCCATCTACTCGTGCTCGGATTTTCTTAGGTTTCCTTCCTTCGTTGTGCTCGATGAGCTCGTTGGCCACTTCAGCAATCTGGTGGGTTGAGCGAAAGTTGTCTTCCAGGAAGTACACCTTCAAATCCGGGAAGTCCTGCTCCATTGCATTCATGTTTTCAGGTCGTGCTCCTCGGAAGGCATAAATAGACTGGTCGTCGTCCCCGATAACATACACATTGCCATGGGAACTGGCTAGGTGTTTAACCAATTCGTATTGGCTGAGATTGGTGTCCTGACCTTCGTCTACTAGTAGGAACTGAGTCCGCTCAGCATATTTAGTTCTGACATCCTCATCTTCTCGAAGTAGTAGAACTGTTTTCATAATGAGGTCATCAAAGTCTAGCGTACGCGTTTTTTCTAGCGTAGCAGCGTAGCGTCTGTATACCTTCGCGTAGAAGACGTCTTCTTTGCTAGACCCTTCATCCAGCGCATCATAGACGTCATTAGGGAGATAAAGCTGCTGTTTCTTTTTTGAGATAAACCGTTTTGCACGGTCGGGTGATTGATAGTTTTTCTGTCCCTTAACCTTTTTCGGATCGGTCCCTGTCTCCAACGCAATAGCTTGCACTACATACGCTTTTGAGTCGGAGTCATCACAGATGGTGTAATTTTCAGGCAACCCTGCTGCTTTGTGTTCGTACCGAAGCAGTCTGGCACATAGGGAATGGAAGGTAGAGACATGCACCATCTGAGCTGCGGATTTAGGTAACATCTGGGCTACACGTTCTCTCATCTCATCCGCTGCTTTGTTAGTAAACGTAATCGCTACGATGTTTCGTGGGCTCACCTTGTGGTGTTTGATTAGGTGCGCAATGCGATGTGTAGCGCAGCGGGTTTTCCCTGACCCGGGGCCGCTTACCACCAGTGCCGCCCCCTCAAAGTGTGTCGTCGCTGCTCGTTGCTGTGGTGTAAGATGCTCTAAGTAATCTTGTTCCATCGTAGTAATCAGCGCCGCTCTAGCGCGTCCCCAATAGTAGCCCGCTCCTGCGGGTCCAGTTCGTTCTGTGAGCTCCGCGCCAAATCCCGCTTGAGCTCAGCTTCTTGTATCCCCTGTTCTATCGCTTTTTCCGACCAACCGCAAGGCTTAAATCCATAGAGCTTCTTGTACTGCCTACGCAAACTCTCCAACCGCGTCAGCTCCTTCGGCCCCTGATGCCAATGTGGAACCACTCCACTAGAGTCCGTCTTTCCACTGTCCTGCTGTTTCGAGGTGAGTTGCTCCATCGCTGAATCCTGCTTCGTCATGTTCCTTCGTCTTCCCCTTGTACACGAGGTGATAATCACACTCGCCTATTCCGGCCTTCCACAGCCGGATGTTGTCGTCCGCAGCTATCGGTACCGGGTCCTTCCGACGTATGTCGTCCGCGTCCGAGTACGCAATCGCCAGATACCAGGTATGCAGATGTATAATAGGAGTGCCAACGTACAGCAAGATATAACCTAGTAGACGCTCCCGAGAAAATTTCGCCGCCTTCCCATACACGCCCACCAGAGATACCCGGTCTCCATGCTGCTTGATCACTTCATGGTGAGGCTGCTCATCATGGGCGATGGACTTCAGTTTTAACACAAACCCGTGGTCACCGCAACGGGTAATAAACGCACTCTCGTAAAGGTTCCACTGCTCGACCGCAGTCCGCAACACTCCCTCTAACTCGCTAGACTCTCCTCTAGCATGTCCAGGTCGATCTGCGACATGAAGTACTCGATCCTCCCGTTGTCGCTCTCCGCTGCCCTTACGATTACTTTTCTTCCGTTCCATAGCTCTACCGTCAATGGCGTTACCTCAGGAGCCAGATTCAAAATGCTCTCGAAGTAATGCTGGTTGAGATACATAATCACCGGACCGCCCCCACGAGCCTTCGCCGTCGATGTAGGAATCTTCGACAACCCCGTCTTCCCATCCTTCTGCGCCGCCAACAGCACCTCGCTCTTCTCCACCTTCACATTCAACGTCAACGGCTCCGTTGCCGTCGAACTTACCTTCCCCACCGTCGACACCGCTTCCCGAATGTTCTTCCGAAGCGCCGTGAACATGCAGTCCATCTGCCCCTCCACCGTCTCCTTGTACACCGCGTCCGCATCCATGAATGGAGCCTCGATCGTCGGGTAGAACAAGTCCGCGTCCGCAGACTTGAACCGCACCATCCGAGTCTCCTCTATGTTACGCTCCACCCCAATCTCCACCATAGACCCCTCGATGCTCCCCAGTATCGTGCTCAACGATACCGCCTTCAGTATGAACCGAGCGTTCGTACGTACCTTGATGTCTGTCGACCGCAGAAGACAGCGCCCGTAACTGTAGAAGTCGAGCCCCACCATCTCCAGCAACGCGCGCCCATCACCACCAGCCGGGCCAAGCTTGAACTGCATCCGCATCTCTTCTTGCTTCAGCCCCGGCTTGATCGCCACAAACCCAGCCGTCCGTGCCAACGCGTCCGACGGTATCCGCGCCACAATTGGCATCTCGTAGTCCGTAGGCTTCGTGTTCTCTATCACGTCCGCCGCTTCCTGGTCCGCGGGCAAGTCATACTTCGTCTTCTTCGTCGAAAAGTGCACCAATCGAACGTTGTAGTCGTACTCGATGGTCACCGTCCCCGACAACCGGTACTTCGCTACCTCCACCAGATCTACCCCGATGCTCCCCTCCCGCAACGTCTTCGCCTTCACAGCTTTCTGTACGTACGCTCCGTTGTTAGCTACATCGATCAGCAGTAGCCCCTCTACCACCTTCAAACGCCCCTTGAACCCACCGTCCCCCGTCTTCTTCGTGCTTTCAGTGCTCAGCTTCTGAAGCGTCTGTAACGCCTTCACCGTCTTCTTCAGGTCCTTCGCCGCTATTTGCACTTTCATCAGGATGGCTCCTTTCGTGTGAGCCGGTCTATCGTTGGCACGTCTACCCGGTACAACTGCTGCTCAGCCAGGAACTTCATCAGCCCAGTCGGGTTCCCATCCTGGCGCTTCGAGAGCAAACGTAACCCATCGCGCAGCTTCACCAATCGGTAGTTGAGCTCAATCTGCTCCCTGTATTTTACAACACGTTCCAGCTGTTTCCCCGTCAACACCCCCTTGGCCTTCGCTACCCTGTATGCCGCTCCAGGGGATGTCCCACACCCAGCGAGCTCCGTCAGAAGCACTGTCTTCATCCTCGGCACCCCTCGAGGAATGTTGTCCGAGTCCCCCAGAAACGCCTTCATGCACGCCACGTTCTCCGGAGGAACGCCCAGTGTTTCCTTGCACTTGTGTGCATCTATTAGACCTCCTTTACGCACTACGGCGCACACCCGCTCCCCGCGGATTAGTTGCCAGAGATCTCTGTCTTCACTGATCATGAACGCCCGCTCACCCTTTTCCAACTTCTGAACGAAACAAGCTATCGCATCATCCGCTTCACCATGAGGAGCTTTTATTAGCTTTCCACGCATAAAATCTAGCAACTTCAGTGTTTTAGCCATAAACCCCTCGAACTCCAGATCCCTTTTTCTGTCCCCCTTATACCCCGGAAACATACGAGCCCGGATCTCCCTGCCATCCCCCTCCAAAGCAACAACTAATTCAGCTCCAGGATACTCGCGCCGCAATTTTGCCAACATAAATATAAGCAATTCCAACGCCTTGGGCCGGTCCGTTGAATGATAAGCGCGCCTAACAAAGTTCGCCCAGTCCACAATTACATATTGTTTTTGCTGTGGAAATATAGGCGACATGCCTGATTTCATTGGGTTTTTAATACTTATCATCCTTTTTCTGCTAATTTTTTACTTGACAGCGTCAAGGCCCATTGCCACAATTAGGGTATAGTGTACTTTTAACACTGGAAAGGAGTTGACCCATGCAAAACCGAAATCGTCATCTCCGAGTGAGCCAAACGCAGCTTCAGACCCTCAACCGTTACCCGCGCCACCCCGGCGTTTGGCGCCAGCTCGGCGTGCGCCTGGGTAGAGGTACTCGTGTCGTTGTCGGCAACCACGGTGTACGCCTCGTGCGTCCGGGAGGTACCCGTCGCTAGTACGTGGAGTTTGTCCAACCTTCACTATTCGCGCTCATCGCTCCCGTTTCCCTTTTCTTGCCTTGCTGCACTCCTTGACCTCCCTGAGCTGAAGAAACCTCAATCCGCATGATGTCCAACTTGAATTTGGCGCTAAACCGTCTAGGGCGCCCATGCCGTGCCTTGGCCAAGCGGATCTCCACGTTCCCACTTTCCTCCTCCTCAGGACCGTAGGGCCACCATATCCAGTAATCTGTGTTCTCCTGGATAGCCCGACCGTACTTCACCTTCTCGTCTTCCGAAAGCTGTGACAGCAGGATGACCACGCAGTTGAGCCTCTTCGCCAACATCGCCAAGTAGCGAGAATACTCCATCTGCATCTGCCATGTGCTCTGGTTATTGCGCGTGTGCATCAACGTGATGTAGTCGACGATGATGCTGTCGTACATCAGAGGCGCCGTCGTAGCCTCCACCTTCTGAGGCGTGAATATCGGGTCCTTCACAGGCCAGATTGTGTAGCAGCATTCATTGTTACTGCCATGCTTCTGCCACTTTTGGAACGCACGCTCAGTTTCCTTCCGCTCCTCAGCGTTCAAGTACTTGGTCACACGAACCTTGTCGTGAGGTACCCGGCTGATGTTTGACATCACACGCCGTAGGAACTCCCTCTTCGTCATCTCGATAGAAACGTAGCAAACGTTGTGGTTCGCTTTGAGGTACTGGTTGATGCTCATCTGCATCGCCAGCGTGCTTTTACCCCCTGCTGGCGGAGCGGATATAGTTACTAGATTACCCCGCTCGAATCCATGTATGTGATCGTCCAGACCCTTTAATCCCGTAGAAACGAATTGCGCCGGGCTGTACGTCATAAGGTCATCGTACTCCCGCTTCGCCTCCATCCCCGATGACCTGCTGCCGAAGTGTACCAGCGTTTGCTTCTCGTATCCTCCGTGTAGCTCTCCCAGCCCCTTCTCCCACGCCGCACGAATCTGCTCGATCTCCTCCTCGCTCACATTCCCCTCAGCAAGAGTGTTGACCTCCTGCTGAATGCTGTAGATGGCGCGCACCTGCTCGTAGGTCTTCAGCTTCTGAATCAGGTCCGCTACACGCTTCTTGTCAAATTTCCCAGCCGCCCGTCGACGCTCGGGCGTAGCTTGCAGGAACGCTACCGCCCCCTTCGAACTCGAGATAGCAGCGTCCGAAGCAAAGTCTCTTGCAGTGCCAAAACTCTTTCCAGCCCTGAGCAGCACGTTCATGCGCCTGCGTATCAACTGCCCGTATTCCGAACCGTATGTGTCCTCGTCCGTCTCCGCTAGTACCATCGCACGGATCGTTTCGCTCCTCGTCTCCAGTGCACAGATGAGTATCTTCTGCTCGAGCTCCGTGTTGTACAGATGCGCCATCTACTCAGCCCTCAGTTGTTCAGGAGTCAAATCTTTCACACGAAGCACCACATCCGGGTACAGCCCCGCCTTCGACACCGCCCACCGTTCCGGTTCTTTCGTCCCACTAATCACCACCAGCCTCACTGTGTAGTGAAACCTCGCGATGATATCCCGCACACTCTGCACCCGTTCAGGAGTTGCCTTCTCCAAGATGTTGTGAAGAATCATGCACCCTGGATACGTCTCCAACCTCGGCACATCCTGAGCCGTGTCTACCGTAGCTACGTCACGCCCCGTCAACTTGTTGTACTCCACCAGCATGTAGAGAGCCAGGTGCAGCCCACCTGTATCCGTCGGCTCAGACCCAATCACTACCAAAGGAGCTTTCCGTGGAATGCTTTTCGCAAGCTTCTTCACCCATTGCTTCTGCGCTACAGCAGATAAGGAGACTCCTCGGAATTTCGTTGCCCGAAAGTGGATGAGCTCTGTTCGAGGATTCCAGAGGTAGGCTGGAATGCGCATTCGGCACAGCAGACGTTCCTGATCTGTTTTGACTATCGCCGCGTCCGGGCTACTTTTTCCGCTTCGCATAGTTCTTCCAGACTCCCACTCTGCCTGCTTGTTCAGTTCCCACTGGTACTACTTTTACATCCCAGCCATGTGATCTACACAGCCTCATCCGGTTGTTGTACGCACCGGATAGCTGCCCACCACCTTCATCCACGTAATCCCGAATGATGGGCTTCTTCTTTCCCGCCAACCAACGACGCGCCCTCCCGTACGCCTGCTTCGTCTCCCCTTTGGAGCTGGCTGGAGTTACATAGTGCAAACAGTCCACACGTGGCAGGTTGACGAGCTTGTTCAGGACCTTCCCAGCGAACAGTATCTGCACCTTCCCTTCGCGCACCTCTTTATAGATGAGCTTGCGAACAGGCTTTTTCACTTTCCCGTCTACGTACCGGACGTCATAACCGTCCTGAGACAGTAGAAGGTGAAGCTTCTTTGCGACTGCTGTACGTTGGGGCGCAACGCAAGCGATTACCCGCCCCGCGTCCGCGTCCTTCCGAAGGTACTCTTGGATGATTCGGTAGCGGTCATCATCTTGGATGAGGTGGTCCATGATGACTTTCCACTGATAGTGTCGCGGGAAGTTTTTCTTGTACTGCCAGGTGGGGCACTGCGATCCGGTTTCGATGAAGTGAACGGTGGGAGGCATCTGTTTCGCCTTCCCTTTTGCTACCACCGGGCCTACCATGTCGAAGATGAGATGGTGGCGGTTGTCCTTCCTATCCACAGTGGCAGTAAGCCCCAGTGTCGCGAGAGGGTTCAGAGCTTGCACTACTTTTGAGAATTGTTCAGCCCCGAAGTCCTGTACCTCGTCTATCACGAGGAGACCGAAGTCGTTGCGATGTTGGCGAAGCCATTTCTTCCCTCGTGTTTTGATGAAGGATTGGACCGTCCCAACGGTGATCGGGAAGAAGTTTTTCTTTCTGTTGGCTTTGAATGGGCCGACGAGCTTTCTTCCTGTAATTTCCTCAAGTTCCCGTATGTTCGTGTGCTCTTCGAGCTCCTCTATCCACTGATCTGTTCCGTCTGTCAAGGAGCTGAGAATCAACGTCGTCATCCCCAGCATGGCGATAACACCGACTCCCATCACCGTCTTACCGCTACCGGTGTCCCCTTCGATGATGCCGTAGCCCCGTTTCAGGTACTCGTGGATGCAGCGTTCTTGGTCTGCCCAGCGGTGGTCTTCGAGGGTGCTCTCGCTCATTTCGAGTTGCACCTCGAGGGGAACAACTGGGCGCAGGTCCTGGTAGCCCTGCCGGAGAAACGGTTCCAGCTTCTCCAGGTTGCCTCGGGGGAAGGAGATGTAGCTCGTTCCGTCTTTGCCAAACAACTCCCGGTACGTAAGGAACGACTCCTCTACATCCTGCTTCTGCCTTATGGGCTCGTCGTACTCGTCGTGTAGTACTTCCCCAAACTCATTTTCTTTCAGGCTGTACTTGCGCTCCTTCCACTTGTAGTGAAACGCCCGCAGGTCACGGTTGGTAACCAGGTCAGCAGGCACAATAAGTCGGTTGGATAAGGTAATGTTGCTACGAGCCATGGGAAGCTACTTGCGGATGCCTTCGATCACTGCGTACCGGTCCAGTATATACGGTAGAACGCTGGGGTCAACAGGTTGCCCATCCGGATCGTGCACCACCTCGTAGTCCTGCTTCCTACGCGACCACAACATCAACTTCCGGATTGCAAACTGGTCCTGCATAGGAGCGAGGTCACAGTTCACTCGAACAACACACAGCTTCTGTACGGTCACCACTACTGCATCCCAGTTGAGGATGTTGTCGTGGCGAGTGATACCCGATCGACTGTAGATGACGTGTAAGTGGTTCTTCGCGTACTCTGGCATCGCTCGGTAGACGTCATCGGGCTTGGCTTCAGTTTCGAAGATGGGGGCTATCAGGAGGGCGATCGGGATGATGTAGCGCCGTTCATACCCAACTAGCAGGTCCGTCTGCTTCGTGGGCATTCCTACTTCGTAGATTTTTGCAGATGGAGGCAGCTCGAGGATAGGGTGCCCCTTTGGTGGTTTGAGCTCCCCACCTCCCAGTACGTTCACCTCACGTCCGATGCCCTTCTCCGACATGGTGTTCAGTATTTTCTGTGCGTCGTCGTTCTGCGTCATAGTCAATCCCCATTCTACTTCTGCACCGGGCGGATTCTGATCTCTTTCGCCTTGTTTACCACGTTCCCGTCTTCATCCTTCACGTCCATGTCTTCGTATCCGAAGGATGCGTACAGGTCTGTCTCCGCAGCTCCCACTATCGAGATGTCGCCGTAGAACGCAGGTGCGGACTTGTCAGCTTCAAACTCTTTCGTTACCACCTCGTCCCCCTCTACCCCAACCGCTTTGATACGCCAGCCACCGAAACCAGACTCGTCGATGTCCCACGCTACCACCAACAGCTGCCCCGGGTACCCCACTAGAACAAACGCTTGTCGCTTATCGGGGTCAAACTCGACAGGGGTAGCCTCTTCACCACCGAAGTTGATAACGATGGGTGCAGGTTGCTGCTTACTCTTCTTTTTCGGCATCGTTTTTCTCGTCGGTGTCCTCGTCTTGCTCAGCAGCCAGCATTTCCGCAGCACGCTTCTTGGATTCCCGTAGTTTGGCAGCGCGCTTCTTCAACTCCTCTGCGAATGTGTCATCTACCAGCTTGTCCCAGGCTTCACGGTCTATCCATGCTAGCCTGCGGCTATCGTGCATCAACCCATCGTGCTTGAAGATGTGCGCGCTGTAGCTGTCCCCTGATTGAGACGCACGGAGTACCAGAATAGGAGTTACTCGAGTTGGCGTCAGCGGACCTTGAGGAGCATCCGCTACGCCGGTTTCCAGGTAGTACCCCTGGAACTTTGTGAGGTCCACACCGAATCGTTCGTAGAACATGCCTACCGTAGCAGCTTCATTGGCGAAGAACTTCTGCACTGCGTCCGCCATCTCCTTCTTGTTGCCCAGACGACTGAACTCGACCCAGTTGGGAAGCATAGCCTCGACAGCATCGAACTCCTCTGGTGCAGGCGCGTTTTCAATATCAGCTAGGGTGGGCCCGCTCCCGTTGCTCTCATTACTCATCCTCTTCCTCCTCTTCATCGTTGCCAAGGAATGCTTCCTCCAGCTCGTCCACGTCCTCTCCCCGTTGCCGTGCCTCTTTCAGCAACTGTTGCATCTGTGCATCTGATATTATGTCTGGGTAGTCTTCAAGCTCTTCTTCTGATATAGGTTGCGCCATAATTCGATACACGTCGTCCAGATGTAGCGGTTCCACCTTCTTCCCCGTGTGCAAGGCAATAGCCATTCCGGTCGTAAGCAGTTCCGCATTGAGCTCCACAAACATGAAGTCATTGTCATTCCCCTCTATAGGCACCACTACCATAATAATCGCGTCCAGTATGTTCATCTCGTACGGTGGTTCCTGCGACTCGAAATTAGCTGCTATTAGTAATGTAACAGAGTATTTTCCTATGGGCCATTTGTGGATATTCAACGAGTCCAGTGCACCAGCATGAATAAAATCTGGGCAGCTCAATGCTGGAGTGAACGCGGGTGCCCCCACTATCTCCCAAATAGGTTCGTCAACACTATCTGGGTGTTCTTCGTGTTTATCTATTTCGACGCTTATTGTAAATCCGTTGGCGTATAACGCGTACAGCGTTTGGTGGTTTTCATCAACCAAGCTGAAAACAGATAGCCCCTTTTCCGCTACCTCTTCGGAGGCCACGTTGGCAAGCGTTGCTGTGTTCACCACTGTGCCTACTCGTTTCAACTCCTTACGGCCCGTTAGCTCCCCTGTTTTCGGGTCTGCTTCTTCGAAGGTGATCAAATCTCCTTCCCGTAACGAGAATACCCCATCGTTGAGCTTCAGGTCGAACGTCTTCGTACCGTTCTTGTACTGCTCGAACTCTTCCGGATCACAAGCGTGCTTCAGATGCTGTACAGGTTCTCTTGTCAACATTTTTAGCACTCCGTGTGCATGCAGGTTACACAGTAGGGACACTTGCCCGGGATATTGACGTACGTAGCGTTTCCACACTTTGGGCAGATGTCGAAGTCGAACCCGACGTGGTCGATTTCTGTGTCTTCTTCGTTGAACACGTCCCGGTCCTCGTTAGTAATCCAAGCAGTTACTTCTTGCTGGTCCACCTCCTGGTCGCCCGCCAACTGCTTCAGGAATGGTTCCACTTGGTCTTCCCCCATCGGAACGTTCGCCATCGGGAAGTTCCCAGACAGGTACTCGTGTAGTATCTGAGCGATACCATCCGGCAACGACATCACCTTGTCTGGGCCAAATCCTACCTGCCCACGTCCCGGTATCCGATGTAGTTGGTCTCGGATAATCTCTAGGCGAGCCTCCTGTGAAATAGTTTCCCCGTCTGGCATCCGCAAAATCACCGATATCAGCCGACCCAGCGCTTGCACGTCCGCGGATACGTCCCCCTTCCCACTCACCAAAAACAGATCGTACGGCTTCCCTGTCTTGTGGTGCATCCGTAACGTCGCATGCAGACGCCCAACCGGGGTCTGCTTGCTCATCGTGACCCCTATGCCACTCTCGATTTTCGGTCGCAGCACCGCCATGCCGTTCTGCTTCTTGTACTCGTCCACCACCACTACTGGAATGTCCCTTTCCTTCGGCTTGCTTCGCTTTTTCTCTTCTTCCTTGTAGTAGAGCACCTGCTTGTCTCGGCTACCATCTCGGTAGACTGTTCCACCCTTGCAGCCGAGGTCGTACATCAGCTTGTACGCTCGAGCTACATCGTCCCGCGTAGCACTGTTGGGCAAATTAACAGTTTTGGAAATAGATGCATCTATCCATTTTTGTGCTGCGGCCTGCGTGCGCACATGTTCCTCTGGAGTGATATCCTGCGTCGTTACGAAGTAATTGGGGAATTCGTTACCGTACTTCTTCCTCATCTCAGTGAGGATATTGGCTTCTTCATCCGCTGATCCTATCCGGCTTCGCGCAACCCATGCTGGTAGGAAGTAAGGTTCGATACTTGTTGTTGTCCCTAAGTACGTTCCTACTGAACCTGTAGGGGCAATTGTGTTCAGCGTTACATTGCGTATACCATGGCTACGTATATTATCTACGAGGTCCGGGTGCGCCTCTGTGAGCTTTTGTACAAACCTAGACTGCAAATACTTGTTGGCATCAAACTTTGGGAATGGTCCACGTTCTTGCGCAAGCTGTATTGATGTACAATAGCTCGTATATGCTAACTCACGGAATAGGGCGTCTGTGAACTTGATAGCAGCGTCGGAGCCATAGCGAAGCCCTAATCGCACGAGGAGTTCACCGTATCCAAGAATGCCCACCCCCACACGGCGTTCATCGTGCTGCTGTTGCTCATTTTCTTTAATGTGATAATTGTTTAGGTCTGTTACATTGTCGAGGAACCGCACCACCATAGAGACCACGGCTTTGAACTGGTCTTTGTTAAATGCTTGCCACGCGTCTTCCCAGGTCGCTCCTTTTTTCGGAAGATGCTCCACTCCATTTTTTACGAACTTTGCTAGGTTAACGTGCCCTAAATTGCACACGCCGAACTTTGGCAAATTTTGCTCGCCACAAGGATTTGTACAACTAAGCCTATTGAAGTAATAGGAGTTCGACATCTTGTTGGAGCGTTCCATGAACAGCAGCCCCGGCTCTCCGGACGCCCATGCATGATCGATGATCAGCTGCCAAAGCCATTTCGCTTTCACCACGTTGTGAACGTTGACCGGCTTTCCCTCTTCTTTCCATTTGTCTAGGTCCCCGTCCCAGCTTTTGTCGTAGGAAGGATGGGTTGTGTCTGGAAACACAAGTTCCCAATCTTCGTCACGTTCTACTGCTTCCATGAAGGAGTCAGAAATTAGAACGGACACGTTCGCGTTTTTCAGCAGCTCTTTGCTACGGGAAATTTTTTTCCCATCGACTACAAACTCTTCACGTAACGATTTTGCTTGAATGAATTCGACGATGTCGGGATGCCAACACCACAATCCACATAATGCGGCACCCCTTCTCGAGCCACCTTGTTCGACGGCTCCAGTGATCTGTGAGTACTGCTCCATCCAACTTACTGCACCACTACTCCTCCCGTTCACTTTTTTCACCACAGCACCACGAGGTCGATGGCTGCTATTGTCCCACCCAACACCTCCGCCAAGACTGAAGGTGTCAAACAAGAGCGCCCAATGATTCGCAATGCCCCTGCGGCTATCGTGTGGAGGAGGAAACACGTAGCAATTGAAAAAAGTAAGCGTCCGGTCCTTGCAGCCCAGACCCGCCAAGATACGCCCAGCCGGAATAAACTCCCGATTCACCATCGCTTGGTAAACCGCGTCCTGAAACTCCTTGTTGTCAGGCTCGTTCTCTACCACCCCCGCAGACACCCTCCTGCAGATGTCCTCGTAACAGGTCTCCTTGAGCACCTCAATCTTGTGCCGTTCCAACCCCGTAGCCACCTCCCACTCCTCTTCCGGTAACGAACGGTCCACCAGCTTGACGCTGAAAAGAGGAGCCCCACCGCCATCCTCCTTCTTCATTACCACCCCCACCTCGCGCGATTCGATCTCCTCCCCATCCCTCTCAAAACGTCGCTTCATCGATACCACCACCCGAGCTCCAATCTCCACCTCTGCTGTAGCGTCTTTTTGTGCGTAGCGATCAGCTAGGATCCTCTCCTGGTAGTCCTTCGACGATGGCATAGATTGTCCTTTTACAACTGATTCCAAGGTGTTGCGAACCATTCCCTCCTTGCGCACTCGACAATAATTGTGGCGCTCTCCGTTCTAGCACCAGCTGTGCGCAGGAGGAGGAAAGCCGACCACCACGGCCCGGCTTCCCCTTACAACAGTTTTACAAGGTAGCGTTGGATTCTGACGCTAACGGCGGCAGCCGCAGCGAGGGCAGACTTGCATGTCCCGACCAGGATGCTGTGTAGACCCCGTTCGGAACATCTTCCGGTTCATTCCACCACCACAATTCGGGCAGCCACCAGAAGTCCCAACCTTCCTACTCGCTCCTCCCGGAACGGTCGACTCTCTCTGGACGTCCGCATCCGTGTTCTCTTTCTCCGATGGCATCCTCTTCCTCCTAGTCTTCACCGAGCAGCTTGTCCACCTCAGAGCTCGGCAACACGATAGCACCCGTAGAGCCCAAAGGACCGCTCGTCGGCTTGAACTCACAGTCAATACGCATGAGCTCGTCGGTCTCGTTTACCTCCAACACCTTGAGCACCCGCAACCCCGTTACAGGCTCCAGCTCTGCACGCTCTGCCAGCTGCTTCTCGAGCTCCTCTCGGTCAGCAACCAGTTTGGCGTTTTCAGCCTTCGCACCATCCAGCTGACGCAGCAGCTCAGCCTGCGTCTCCTGATGCTTGCCCTTTACCGCCTCGAGCTCCTCCTTCAACTTATCAACCTGATCATCCTGCCCCTCTCCGTCAAGAGCCTCCTCCAATTTCCCCTCAAGCTCCGCATTCCTCCTCTCCAACCCCTCGATCTTCTCGTTGATAGCTTCCTGGTCCTTCTCCCATCTACTCCGCATATCCGCGAGCTTCTCCGCCTCCGCTTTCACCACCTGAAGTTCCTCGTTCTTCGCCCGCAGCTCCACCACTTTCTTCTGCAGCTTCTCCACACCTACGTCTTCCTGTGCCTGCTGGCCCATCGGAGGCCCCATGTGTACATCTGTGTGTGGCGCTTTCTGTGGCTTGATTCTGCTGAGCTCCCCACGACGAAGTCTTTGCATGTTCTTGCGCATGTCTTTTCCCTTTTGCTATTCGGTCCGAAGATGGACCAATTTATAGTCGTGTGCGTACTTGGCAACATTGGCCGCATCCACTTCATGTTCAGTGCTCAGATGCTGCCACTCCTTGTACGTTGTGATGTCGTACTTCTTTTTGATCTTCCCCTTCACCTTTTTATTGGAATACCCCACCTCGAAATTCCGCGCGAGCCACGCTTTGTGCTCAGCTGCCGTAACAAGCTCGCAGCCTATGCCATGGAAACGACAGATCATCCGGCACTGCCCAATCATCAAGTTCACGAGCTCCATGTTCTTCACAGAACCACGACCAGGACGTTGATGAAACCGCTCGATACAACAGATGTCCGCTTCAGCATACCGAACTACCCGCTCGAAGAAAACACCCACGGTGTCCAATCTGTCAATAGTTTCAGCACCTTCTATGACTTCGGTCTCCTCGAGACCGTCGTCCCCGTAGATGGCCCATGCGAAATTGACTTTGCCAGGGTCGCAGCCCAGCACCCGAAAATCAGGAGTTTCTATAGCTGAATCAGACACCGTAATTTGCCTCGTAATATATTTTACAACATCAGTAATTGATAACCTGGTTGGTGTTCAGTACGATCCCTGAGATGATTTGGTGTTTGTGCATCCGGAAAAGTCCGTGCAACTCCCGTAAAGCGTCAATGCACTGTGGAAGTGTAGCCGCTACTACTGTGGTTGCGTTTACTACGTCGTTGTTTGGATGAACTCCGGCAGCTGTTCTGTGCGCATCGTATTTCCCTTGGAGGGCTCCAATGAATATTACCAAGGCGGCAAGGTTAGTAGGTGCAGCAGACGTCTCCAGGTTGCCTGTATCGGCCAACGAGTGCACGGCGAGGCTGACAATGTGAGCATTGTAGGCGTTGCGGATGTCGTCTGCAGTGCTAAGCGCAGACGGAAGGTCGAAGGCTCCAAAGGGTGCAGGAAGGTGGCCAAGGTCGTTCACTATGTGTACGTTGGTGAGCTCCACCACCTCGAGCTCCCCTCTTTGCATGTAGCTGGCGAGGTCTGATTTCGATCCAGCACCCCATTTTTTGAGCTCCTCCTGCGTAATCTGTCTGGTCTGCCCTGGACCGAGACCAATGTAGATAGGACGCCCCTGCGCACCCATGTAACTGGAGGCAACGCCAACTCGGTAGGTAGATGTATTTCGGATTTCGATCATGAAGGAGCTCCAGTTGTTAGTAGGTAATTATCTGGTTCGGGTTCAATACGACCCCTGCAGGCGGATTCCATTGGCGCTTGTGCTGTCTGAATTTCCAGTCAAGCTCTTTGAGAGCATCGATGTTCTGAGCTAGTGTGCCTGTGGCAGCAGCTACTGTGTTCCATATGTCGGCTACCACATGGGTGGCTGCCCCAAGGCCAAGATGTGTGTTGAAGTTTCCTTGCAGGGATACAATAAACGCGGTAAGCAGAGGTAATGTGGTAGGTTTGCCCAACGTTTCCAGATTCGCAAGGTCGGGCGCGAGGTGAATGTTAGCGCTGACGATGTGCCCGTTGTAGGCGTTGCGAATGTCATCTGCAGTATCGCAGGCAGACGGCAAGTCAAACGCTCCGAACTGAGCTGGCTTGTTCCCCAGATCGTCCACAATGTGCAGCGCAGTCAGCTGGGTTACCTGGAGGATTCCACGCTGAACGTAGCCTGCGAGATCTGCCTTCGACCCATCCCCCCAGTTACGCAGCTCCTCCTGCGTCAGCCGTTTCAACTCTGACGGGCCAAGTCCTATGTAAAGTGGGCGTCCCTGTGCTCCTGTGTAGCTAGAGGACAGGCCGACCCTGTACTGTGACGGATTGAAAATTTCGACCATTCCCATGGTGTACTTCCTACCGCGGCACCTTCATGAACGGCTGCCCCTCCTGGACCACCTTCGCCTGAACGTCCCAACTCGTGAGCTGCCCATGTGGTGCGAATTCTTTCGCCTCGAAGATCTTCCATCGGGAATCCCCCTCAACAGAAGCCAGAAAATCTTCGGTGGTTATCGATTTGAGCGTACTATCCATCCAAAACAACTGGATCTCCCAGTTGTCAATCAGCCCCAACTCTTCCAACATATCACTCTTCCCAGTACGAGGAATGTTGGCCTTGACCACGTTGTTGTGAATATTTTTGTAACGTAGGTACACCGTCTTCAAAAACGGCGACGGGGTCTTTGGTGACTCCCGACTCATCTCCACTCGAATATCTATCCACGGATTGAACAACCGCTGCTGCACGTTGGCCCGAGTAAGCAGCACCCACGTCTGGTCGGATGGAGCTTTCACGTACGCCTTCATACTTGTCCCAGGTTCAATCAGATAGTCGGAGTGCAGCGCGTCAATCTCCCCTGTAGTAGACGTCAAAGGAATCCTCGCTTCAATAGAACCGAAACGAGCTCCATCGATCAGCACCAAAGGAGTCGGCTTCCTTCTCCTCTTCCAATCAGGAATAACATTCGACGTACGCAGATTCGGGTAAGTAACATCCACCACCTGCAGCGTCGTGCCGTACTTCTGATACCCACCAACAATTCCTGTGCCAAAGCACGCTCGACACATCCCGTCCGGGCTCGTCTCCACATCAAAGCAGCTGCACCGACGTCCTGCACGTATCGCCTGGTAGAAGAAAATACTGATGGGAACTGTTTTCACAGCCATCTTGTTCCGCTGCTCAATTCGTGGAATGAGCTGCTCTACCGCAATGTCGTGAGCATGCTTCTCCAGTATTTGTGACCCATCAGTCACTGGAGCTGCTTTGTGGGTGGGCCTGTAGCTTCTTGTAGCCATTTATTCACACAAAAATGCACTCCACCTTCGTGGCGTACATATCCGTTTATACCTAACCTAAATCTGAAACGTTATTGTTACCTTATAAGTAACGGCGGAAACAGGAACAACAAGTAATGCAGTATGCTCGTGCTACATCGGCAGTGTTTGAAGCTTCCTTTGTAAACCAGGATGGCGAGCCCATCCCCGCTTTGAACACAACGAACTCCCCGACGGTCGATATCAAGGACCCAGCTGGTACTTCTGTTGCTACTGGCATTGGAAAGCCGTTGGGAGGCGGAAAATACTCCTTCCAGTGGTTTGTTCCGGCGGATGCGGAAATCAACACGATGGATCGCCCCTGGTCCATCACTTGGTTCTTCGTTACCGATACAGGCCACAACAAGGACTACGAAGAGACTTTCAACGTAGTCGACGAGGTAGAACCCGAGCCTGAGGAGCGCAAGTGGACCTATCTTACGCGTTCCGGGAAGAGCGAGCGCATCTTACTCCCATTGGACGCGCAGCCAGAAGAGATGGGACTGGACATTCTGGATGCCTCTAACAACATGTACGTCAGCATCACTCCAGGCACGAACACGGTAACGGATGACGTGAAGGCTGCTTCGACTGCGACCGCTCTTGCTAGTCGGAAAATCGGGCGCATTATTCGGGATGGTAGGTATCACTACTTTTTCGATACAGACCCGTTGGAGATGGGTGAGTACCTGGTCTTCTGGCGTATTCGCGAGACGTCCGTGTCTCCGGAGGATGAAATTCAGCAGCTATTACGAGTGCCAGAAATGAATTTCTGGCGATTGGTACAGCCGTTACGGATACTCATTGACAAGCTGCAGAAGCGCATCGGTTGGGTACAAGCGTATGCGGACAGTGATGTCTACGAGTACATATTACGTGGGATGGACGCGGCCAACTTCGTACAACCAACTACGAATTGGACGTTGAGCTCCCTTCCGCTCAAATCGTCTCGCGGCGTAATTAGCGCGGTGTTACTTTACGCTGCTACGTGGGGCCTCATCTCTCAGCAGATATTGGAGGTGGAGCTTCAGTACGACCATGGTGGTCAGACGGTTCAGCTAACTTACAATCACGATTACTCGGGAATATTAGGGCTCATCAACGGGTTGCTGGACAACTTCAAGGAAAGCAAGCAGCACATCTACCGGATCGCCAACGGTCCGGGGCTCGTTGGTGTACGTCCGAAGAACTGGCGCTACAACAATCGTGTGTGGCGCGTGGATAACTGGGGCAGTGGGTCGCCCTACGATGTAGCAGCGCTTGCGACTTCGCTCGGTCTGTAGGACTGGGTAGCAAGCACAAAGGAGTTTCGAGATGGATATTCAGGAGATGGTGGACAAGAACATTCCGATTTACGTAGTGAACCGCAGTGCGCGAGTGTTGGGGAAGGCACACGTGCTGGTGATCGAGTTTCCGCATCCGACGGGTGCGCGGGGCAGCACGGTGAAGATTCCTCCCATCAAGCATCCGATCAATCTGACGCGCCGGGTAGCACCTCCGCAGGCCATTCCGTTGAGCACAGCGTTCATTGATTGGGTGAACAAGGGGGTGTTGGAGATTATCGATGTAGATCGGGCGAAGGAGATTCTGTCGGACCCGGAAGTCCAGGCTTCTATTACGCACGCGTACAAGAAGTTGGACACTCGTCGTGGGGAGGCGTTGGTAAACCGGCCGCAGTTCGCAGTGAAGGCTGGTGGTTCTCGGGAGACACACGCGGTGGCAGATTTGTCGGATGCACGTTTGAGCATGACAGATTTCCAGAGCAGTGTGCCACCGGGGATGGATTTGCCTCAACCGAAGCCACAGGGTGCGTTGGAGGTGTCAGCGGAGACGATTAAGATTAATCCTAAGCTCCAGCAGTTCTGTGCGGACCTGCAGGAGGACCCTTCCTTGAAGGGGGACTATCTGTTGGAGCTCAAGGGATGGGATGAGGAGACGTTGAGTGACGACGATGTTGGGTATATGCTGTCTCACTTGAGCGAGTTCGACAACATCTGTGCGTACCTGCGGTCTATCAAGGCGGATCGGGCTGGGGAGAAGCCGAAGGCTACTTCTAAGAAGCGCGGTCGGAAGCGCGGTAACAAGGGCCCTTCCATCATGAATGAGGACGACCTGTAGGAGTTTAGGAAAGCCAATGGCGAAAGTTAGCCGTTTAAAGGCGCTAGGGAAAATTTCGCGAGCCAACCGTAGAGCTACGGGAGGTTTGACGGAGGCGGCACACGATGTTGTGCTTGACACCCCTCCTTACTGGGAGAGAGCTTTCCAGGGTTACCGCAGCGCTATGGTGGTGACGAGTAGCCATTGGCTTTATCAAAACAAATACATTGTCCTTTATGTGAATCCACGAGAGATGTCGTGGAACATGCCAAAGCGTGAAAGCGTGTCAAAGACAGCTGCTGGCTCGATCAGGAACGCGTGGCGAAACCGTTTCCGTGGCACCTACTACGATGAGCCCACGATAAACATCACTTTCCAAACAGGCAACCTGATGCCTGGGTCTGGTATTCCAACGCATCTTTTTGGGCGTCGTGGTATTGAGTATTATACAGCAGATAATGGTTCTCAAATCCCTCGTAATATACGGTATGGGGAGAACGCAGATGCAGTAGCCCATTTGCTTCAAACTCCTCCTGTTCCTCCTGGATTGAACAATTTCTACGACTTCTTGTCGTTAGTAGACCAACCCATGCTTGGTGGCGGCAACGGGGAAAATAGGCACATCTTGCTGTACCGTACGCGGGTGTTTCCCAGGATGCGGTTGGAGGGCTACTTCACAGGGGACCCGATCACGTTCACGGAAAGCGCCGACAACGCAAACACGATTACGTGGAATGCCACGTTTATGGTGTACGATTCCTACCCCAAATTCTGGTCCGCCACTGCGTTAAAAGTGGCTTTCTCAGATGCAATACGCTCCTACGGTGGGATGAGTGAAGTTGTCCCTCGTGACTTTGATCTTGAGGAGTTCCAGCGTTATTGGGAAGAAACTCGTGGAGAGGATCTCGAGGATGCAGACCTTCCCTATAAAACAGCGAAACTGGATTCTCAGACTGGTAGGAAAAAGAAGAAGGCTGGATTGGTGGCTACCACTCCTGGTAAGACGGCTACCAAGGCAGCAGACAAAATGATTCTAAGTAACGAGGCTATAGCCAGTGATAATGTGTTCGCCACGAAGAAAATCCTCAGCTCTTACGAAGGCGCAAACGAGCCACCGGGAGACTACGCTGGCAAAACAATAGCACAGACGCAGTACTGGCCAGACATACAGCAGGCGATACAGGACGAATTCTTGGCCGGAAGAGACCCCAAAGATCCACCTCCTTCTGTTAGCGAGGTCAATGAGTTTGCCGCAATGTGGATGAAGCAGAATATGCTTCCAGAGGACCAGGCGCGCTACGGCGATCTGATCCGTCGCCTTGAAGGAGCAAGTGGTCCATCCGGTGTCGCTGGTCCTTAGCGGCGCCTTCAGTTAGAGCTTCCTTTCCTGCTCCCGTACTACTTCCCACAACCTGTGCAAGTACTCCTTTGGCATGTTGCCGGGGTCCTTCCCGTCCGGGCACACGAAGTGCTTCACGTCAAACATTTCTCGCAAGCTAGGGGCGATTTCCAGCCGTGCCGATTCCCCCGCCTCATCCGAGTCCATCGCTAAAATCACCCCTCGAGCTCCAGCGTTCATCATGTGTATCCTGTTGTCGTCGTGGTAATTTCCCGTCCCCAAGATGGAAAGTGCGGGGATACCATAGTTCACCAGTCGGATAGCATCGTAAGGCCCCTCCACCAACACCACCACACGACGCTTCATTTTGATAACGTAATCTAACGGGTACAGAACATCCAACGATGACATATCGGTGGCGTTACGGTAGGGTGTATCCAGCTTCTGCCCCGGAGGAGCCTTGTCCGTACGTCGTGCTACCCATCCTTCTATTTCTCCGTACATGGGAACGGGAAACAGCACACGCTCACAGCGGTCCCGAGGATTCGAGTCGTCGTACCACCGCAACGCATCCAGCCTACGCAGCGTATCGTTGGGGACGTGCCGGAACGGTTTCTTCCATGGTTCCACGTCCCAGGGGATGTCTACCGATGCGACTGCTTTCTGAATGTGCTTCTCCAGCTGCTTGTTCATCAGCATGAAGGGGTCTGGCATCGCCTCTTCGGACAGCTGGTCGGCGTTAATGTGGGCTGCCAGAGCGTTCCAGTTGCGTCCCTTCACATGGCAGCCGAAGCACCAGAACATCCCGTCCCAACGTCGGATGGACAAGCTGGGGGTCTTGGCGTCGTGGCCACGGAAGCAGTAGGTCTTCAGGTTGTCTCTGGTGCTGTCCGCGCCGAAGACAGGCATTCCTTTCGCATTGAGCTGTGCGACGATAAAGTCGGTGAGGTCGGTGGGGGTGCCCATATTGTAAAACTATAGTAGCGGCAGCTACTTTGTGCCCTTCATTTTACATCACTAGGAGCCTGTTTTGTCAATCTTCGACGTTCCCAGAGCTGAAAAACTTGACCGGGATCTCAACAAAAGCTTCAACGAAATTAAGTGGATGCGTCGGAAGGTCGAGCATTCCGAGTACATTCAGCTTCGTGCGAGCAGCTTCCCGATTTGTCCTCGCGCGTACGTTATATACCGTCGTCTTCCAGTACGCAAGCGACCTCGACGTGAGGAGACGTTCATTGCGGAGAGCTCGGCGTGGATGGGAACTGCGTTGCACTTGGCGTTGCAGAAGTGGTTTGCGCTCGAGGGGCAGCTTCATGGGAACTGGGTGTGCGTGCATTGCAAGCTGATTCGTCGGCACTGTACGGGGATGCAGAAGTGTCAGAAGTGTGGCCGCGAGATGGTCTACCATGAATACGCCATCAAGCGCACGAAGAGTGTTCCATTCACGGGTCACATTGATGGTATTCTGCGTACGCGTACCTGTAACTACCTGATTGACTTCAAGGGTTCAAGTTTGGATAAGATACGTAATTTCCGAGCGGATGGGAGGCCGAAGGAGTCTCACTATCTGCAGATCAATGCGTACGCGAATGTGGTGAATGACAACCTGGCGGAGTATGGGTTAAAGGAAAAGCTGAGGAAGATAATTATTATCTACGTAGACAGGGGCACGCCTTGGAAGACGTGGTTGCCACTCCAGGTACCTATCAACCGTCAGGTGTACAACGATGTGCTTGGGCGGATACGTCTTGCGCAGGAGTGTCTGAAGACGGGCAAGGTGCCTCGCGGTTTGTGCACTGCACCGTCCGACGATTACGCTAAGTACTGTCCTTGGCGCACGGTTTGTTTTTCGCCTGCTGTAGAGGGAATCCTGAGCAGGAAGGTAGAGATTGAGGGTCATCCTCAGGAGGTGTCTGAGCACGAGCTTTTCCTTCTCGCATCGTTTTTGGAATCGCACTAGCAGAGAAAGGATAGACAGATGTCTGATCAGGACCAGGTCATTGAAGAAGTCGACGAAGAGATTGAGAGATCAGACGAAGAGCTCCAGCCGCCGGGTTTTCAGTGCGCGGCGGATTTCGTGGATGCTGAGATTGACTTATTGGACGATGGTTCAATAAGTGATTTGAGTGTGGAAGCGCTGGTAACACTCACAGTGTTGCGCATTGTGGACAACCCGGATGAACTGCGTGTGAACATCACTCGAGCGAGCAGGATGACTGTCATCGAGTTGGACGTTCACGAGGACGACTTGGGGAAGGTCATCGGGAAGTACGGGCACACGATTGACGCCATTCGTTCGATAGCTCGTTCCGCAGCTGGGGAATCACCTATCGAGTATGACATCGTGCCGTTGGAGAAGGGGAAGCCCCCAGCGCGCAACCGGCGTCGTCGTGGGAACCACAACAACTGGCGCAGGTATCGTGGTGCAGATCGCCGTCGGCACTACAATCGATAGCTAGGGAATTTCAACGAGGTCGCCGCCTCGGTCGGGGGAGACGAATTTTTTGGGTGGGATTCGTTGGTGGGCAGGTTTCTGCGCCATCCGGGTAAGCTGTTGTTTGGCAGCTGCTGTTTTCGCCTCTTGCATGGCCTCCATGCGTCGCGCTGCCAGGTCGTCTGTTTGCTGCAGGGCGAACTTGGAAGCGTTTATCAGGTGCTTGCAAAGGTGGGGGAACATCTGGCGGTTTCGTACGATGGGCAGTTGCCCATTTGACTGTAGAATAGACGAACTATTATAACGTGTTAGGCACACTTCGAGCGAGAAGCAGAACATTGGGCAGGAACACCAGACCCAGACGGGTGTAGTGGGTTCTGGGGGCCCGTAAAAGCGTACGTAGCTGATTCGTTTTCCGTCTGTACATACGGAGTAGAAGCGTACTTCGTTGTAGAAGATCCGGTCTGGGCTGTAAACTCTTTTGAATCCGTCACGGCTGCCAACGTTGTACTCTTTACGAATCGTGTGACACTGTTGGTTGGCTCGCTTGATGACTTCAGGGTACCTCGCGTTGGTAGCGAAGATGAGCTGCTTGAGGTTCATGCGCCGAACAGGTGTAGCGGCGTATTTCTTGGGCATAATATTTGTACCTTGCGGTTTCTGTTTGACTTCTTGTAAAATTTAATACAAGATTTGGGATCAGGGTCCTACTTCAGAGGATAACTAACCCTGCTGGATAGGTCAAGCGGATGCATGCGGTAAATCATTCTCAAGCGGAAAACTGGAGTACTTTTAATGACTTAGCCAAGAGGACTCTTGAATATGATCCTTTGGTGAAAGAGGATCTAACTCGGACGTTCCTCCAAATCGAACAGTTGATATTCAAGGGTGTAGACTATCTCCTGATGGCTACTACGTTCGTGGAAGACAATTTGTGCTATCTTCTCGCAGAGATAGCGTCTGGAGTCATTAAGAGCCGGAAGGTCTACAAGGGGAAACGGGTCCGCCGACGAGTTGCCATGAACGACGAGATAGAAATGGGCGCTGAAAACAAGCGGATCTTCGGTATCGGCTTCGATCTCTTCAAACTCTCACGCATGGATCGCCAACACGCAGTTCCCTTCTCCAAACGTATCATTCGCACACTCCGCATTTCTACCAGCCACTACGAAAACATCCTTACCGCGTTCGCTAAGGTGGGCGCCCGCTACATTGAAGTATCCGACGATCTCGCCCACACTACCCTGCGCTTGATCAACCAACGCCAGAAAAACGAGAAGCGTGCTACGAAAAAGGGAGCAGCTTCCGAAACAGCGCTTACCAAGCAGGCCGAAGAGTTCATCGATCAAATGGACCTCCTCGAGCTCGATATGGGGTGCGTTGAGCCCAATCTTCTCTACGGCACCATCCGCGCAGTAGTTCGCATCCTGAAGCGCGTGCGCGTTCTGCAAGAGCGCATTCTGAAAGCGTACTCCCGTTTGGTGCTGAAGCCAGTGAAAGGCCGCGCACAAACAGAGATGGAGGCCCTTGACCTGTTTCAATCAGGTAGCCTGGGCCTCTCACGCGCCATCTCCTTGTACGATCTCCGCTGCGGCACCAGCTTCCCTACCTTCGCAAATTGGTGGATACGTCAGAAAATACTCGGGAGCGCGAAGCACAGCGGTTCCCTCATCAAGTTACCTGGTTCCGTAATCGAACGCTACCAGGAGATCACGAAAGCTGAACGTTTCTTTGAATCCAACCCCGACCTCCGCGATTCTTATACTATAGAAGATGTAGCCGCACGTTGCAAAACTACAGCCAAGTCCGTCGAGCTTGTACTCCGAAAAGTGCGCAGCACCCGTGTGGTCTCTCTAGAGTCGATGGTGAGCAGCAACGAGGAGGGGTACGAAAGTGACCTGGCAGCCGACCGAGCTCTGCTTGATGAGTCAATGGAAGAAGAGGAGGCGCTTCAGGCCACCTCCGAGTTCGTTTCTCAAGTACTCAGTCATGTAGAGGAAAGCCAACGCAACCTCGTGTGCCTGCGTTACGGAATCATTGAGCGCGTGGTATCTAAACTTGACCCTCGTCAAGAGGTACGTGAGCTCTTCCGCCAAGCTGCATGCAAAGCTTTGCTGCAGCAGAAGATGTCGATGCGTGCTAACAGCCATCTAGCGATGCTCCGGGTGGAGGAGCTTCCCGCCGACCAAAAATAGCCCAGACGTGTAGAAACCACACCTTCTCTTGTAAAATACGAGAAGGCAGAACACTGCTGAGCTGTGACACGGAATCACTACCGTTTACCGGATACTGAAAGGAGCCAGTGAGCATGGCAAAGAAAACACCGTATGGTAGAGGACGCAGATCGATTTCTAACGCCCCCGGTGGCGGAAATTATGCCGAGAAGTGGCATCAGAAGCTGGATTATTTGGAGAAGCCGAAGAACAAGAAGCCGAAGGAGATTCGAATTGTCGGTGGGCTGTTCACCATTTTCCAGCACTTCGTCCGCTTCAAGCGCAAGGACGGCAGCAAGGGTGGTTTTTACGAGGTTTGCCCGGATTTCGATTGGGAGACTGGAGAATTTCGTAAGGGGCCCGATGCGGTGTGCCCGCTGTGCGCGGATTTCCAAGCGGATGACCTTCCGCAGGATTTGCGCCTGCTAGGGTCCTTCCGTTACTACATGGACGTTTTCGATGTGTCTGCCGCGAAGGAAGGCCGCAAGGACGGTCTTTTCGGGGTCGTTTTCACCAACAAGTATGGAAAGAACGACCTGGCAACGATCGGGGACATCCTGGGCGCCGAGGTTGATGATCTCAAGAACGGCTGCACGGTACACTGGCACTACAACGATAAAGCACAGGACCCGAAGGACCGCGTGCGCTTCTATCAGGGCAACAAGCTGCCGGTCGGGTTCGACGAGGACAAAGGAGTTTTCGTTCTGAAGGGTGGAGGGATGCGCTTCGAGGGCAACCCGACGCCGTTCGACGAGATTGTGGAAGTGAAGAGCGCCGACGATATCCGAGCCGACCTGAAGCGGTTGGGTCTGTACAAGAAGCTGGACGAGGTGCTCGAGGTGGTGGCGAGTCGGGAGGAGAACACGGGTGGCCGTGGGAACGCTTCTCGGGATGCTTCTTCGGGTGGCTGGGGTGATAATGAGCAGTCCGAGGAACCCCGTCGGCAGAGGCAACAACGTTCCTCCGGTAATAAGGGTGGGAGTAAGCAGGAATCGTTCTCTTCCGACAGTGGTTGGGGTGACGACTCGTCTGGTTCTGAGGAGCTCGAGACCGCTCCCGCTGACGAAGGGTGGGGCGACGATAGCCAAGCTTCTTCCTCCTCTTCAAATGAAGGGTGGGGAGAGGAGAGCAGCTCCTCTTCCTCCGACGAAGGTTGGGGCGAAGATTCTTCTAGTGGTGGAAACGGCGCTTCCGATGAAGGGTGGGGAGAGGAGAGCAAAGCGTCTTCCTCTGATGACAGCTGGGGCGAAGCTCCTTCTGGTGGCGGCGATAGCGCTCCCACACACGACGACAGCTTCTTCGGGAGTGACGAGGGGTGGGGAGATGACTCTTCTAGCGGCTCCTCCAGTAAATCTTCGGGCGACGACCCTGATGGGTGGTAGCAGGTTTCTCGAGCAAGCTAGTGTGCATCGATAGAACTATCAGAGATTTCGCAGGGAATGTTTACCCCGTTTCGTGGGATGCCGCGCTGGCCCTCCGTGACCTGGGAGCTGAGTTTTTCCTGCTTGTGTCTAATGATAGTCCTTTGTGTGATCGCTTCGAGAAAACTTTGTTGGGGTTCCTTCAGCACCAGAAACTATTGGTGTACGTGGCCAGAGTTTCTGTTGCTGAAGACCCCACCGCTGCAGTGCACTTGGGAGTTACGTACGTACCCCAAGTGCGCTTCTACCGAGATGGCGAGGAGATTGGACGTCATCGAGGATTGGCGTCCTACGAAACCTTCTCCCGTCTTATCGGTTTGATGGAGTAACACAGCATGGGCGCGAAGAAAAAAGCCAAGCCTGTCATCGTGCATCCAGCGGAAGCTGCGTCCGCAGCATTCGACGAGATGACCGAACTCGACTGTATCAACCTACGCCAGGGACAGCGAGTAAAAGATGTTCTGTCTACCGGCAGCCTGTCGCTAGACCTGATTCTTGGAGGTGGCTTTAAACCAGGTCTTATGGGCACCATCTTCGGTCCCGAAGGTAGCGGCAAATCCACGCTTCTGCTTTCCATCCTTGCCAGCTCGCAGCTGCTGAATATCCCTGCATGCCTCTACGACCCTGAAGCAGGTTCGGACCCCGTGTACATGCGCACGATGGGCATCGATCTCAACTACCAAATCAAATACAAAGAAGGAAAAAAGACCCACACCCGCTCAGGCTTCTTCTACACACAGCCCGATACAGGGGAAGCAGTTTACCGCCACATCCTTCGAGTGCTCAGCAAACTGCCTATCGTGGATGATGGACCACCCCGTATGCTGTTCCTCATAGACAGCTTTGCCGGTATGGGCAGCGAAGAAGTCGATGAGGTTGGCGATGGAGGACGCATCGCAGATGAAGCCCGTATGCACAGCTACTTCCTTAAAAGGGTTGTTCCCCGCCTGCGCCGACGAGGAGCTCTCCTCATCGGTACAAACCAGATGCGCACTAATATCGGTGGCTACGGAGCCCCCCAACAAGAAGCTGGCGGCAAAGCGCTTCGATTCTGGCCAGGCTACAAAATCCGCTCCTCTGTGAAGCGCGTAGAACCCGATAAGATTGGTGTTCAGACAGTGCCAGTCATCTGGCGTACCACGAAGAACAAAGCGTTCCCTCCCTTCCGCAGTACAGACATGCGTCTGATGCTTGGTAGGGGACTCGATAAATCGTACGACGCCTTCTACTTCTTGAAGCACCTTGGGCTTCTCGAAATCCGTGCTGGCAAGCAGAAGATCCATATCGATGGGTACGATAACAAGGTACTCAGTTGGGCAGATTTCCGTCGCACCGTAGAGCAACCCAGTTTCCGCGATATGTGCTTCGCGATGCTCCGGGAGAACTCTACGTACAAAACGTACTTCGAGAACAGCAACGAAGCAACCTACTTCTACGACGCCGACTATGACGACCCTGACGACCCTTCCGAAGATGATCTCAAGCAGCAGGTAGAAGACGAAGCAGCTGAGTACGCAGAGGGTCGACAAAAACGTCTCAAAGCTGGTAAAAAGCCTGCCAGCAAAAGCAAGCGAGAAGACCACGAAAGTGTAAGCTTCGACGAATCGTTCTGATGTCTGAAGGACTCGCATCTATTACCGACGTATTCAGCTCGCTTTTCGTCTTGCTGAAACGTCGCGACGATGGCACCTACGGGGCGCTGGCTATCACCGCTGCGCCCAGCCTTCACGGACCCGCTCTCCCATTCGATGCAGTAGAGCCCGGTGTGTACCGGTTCCATTGGACTGCCGATGAAGCGAAGCAGGTTTCCATGGCGCTGCGTAAGCTGGGCTACATCACCTACTTTTTCAACTTTGAGCGCTTACAGGAACAATTCACGCCACTACGTGAACTGACTCCTCTTGCGGGCGCACAGCCCACGTACCCACATCTAGCGGAGATTGCCGAATACCTTCCCGAATGCCAGATCTACGTAGAAGTGTTCGGAGGACGCACCCCACTTTTGATGGCGCGCACTCCAGCTCCCGTCGAAGTTTTCAACGATTACGCTCGAGCAGCCATCTCCTTTTTCCACGTTCTGCGAGACCCTGAGCTGTTCACTGATTTCTACCTCCTTGGGCGTGTTCTGCCACCGTCGCTGCAGCTCCCTGCGTTCCATCTGTTTTCCGCGTGGGAACTGCTCAGCGACAGCGATGCGGCCCTTGCATCTTACGCGTGGTACTGTTATGTTCGCCAGGCGTTCCCAGAGGTATCTGTACCAGAAGAACGGCAGGAAATACCAGACGGCACACCAGCAAAGGTGATGGCAGCTCTCCACAGCGTAGACTACATGCTTCCGCGGATACACAACCGTTTGTACCGTGTGCAGATAGAGCACAATATCATAGATGCAGTGCTCAAAATTTACGATTCGGACAAAACCCTCTTTTGGGTAGACCCTCCCCACGAAGGGGCAGGAGCACTCGACCTCGCAGGTACCTACGATCTGCTGTCCCATCTGGATATGCAGGAAGGCTCTGTAGCCCTGTACGACAATCAGAATCCAAACATCCGACAGATGATGCGGATTAAAGATGGACCCTGGAAAAACTGGGAACCGGCGCAGTTCGGTCCCGCAACAGTGTACCTGAAACAGTGTACAACCGATGCCTGAAAAGGAGAAAATCATGGCAGCCAAAAAGAAAAGTAAGAAGGTTCTCACCGAGCAGCAAATGAGGAAGGCCACTGGCGAGTTCTTCAAAACGTACGGCCCTAAAGTCATCACGGCTTCGCGTGTGAAAGAGTACTACGGTTCCCTCGGCCTCCGTGTCGACAGCACGTTGGCAGAGTCGCTCGCGCGGAAGTACACCGAGATGATGCTCAACGCAGCCCTTCGTTGCGTTGGCAACAAGCGTGGTACCGTGCGCCCGGTAGACCTGTAGGCCACAGCGAAGTAGTATGCCAAAGTTTCTGCACACCGCAGACCTGCACCTCAACGCCCTCAGGCGCTTCAGCCAGTTCTACCTGGAGCGCGCTCAGGAGTGCCTTCGGTCGATTCACCAAATCGCCAAAGAGCACCACGTAGAGTTCATTGTGGTCGCAGGAGATATCTACGACCGACGTGATATCACCCACGCGGAAAGGTTACTCCTGTCGGAGTGGCTGGCTGATTGTGACATTCCCATTATCATGATTAGCGGTAACCACGACAAGCGCTCCGCAGAAATTGGAGATACCTGCATCAGCTACCTCTCCACTTTCTCCCACCGCTTGGGTGACCACCACGTCTACGATGGACCTCCCTCCGTCTACGAGCGCTTCGGCTGCTACTTCGCCCTCTTCCCTTTCCAGGGATGGATGGATCAGGAGCTCTTCCTCATCCTACAAACCCTCATCGCAGACCACTGCCCGAACCAGTCCCTCCCGGTCATCGTGGTCATGCACGAGGCTGTGTACGGTTGTAAAACGGATGTCGGAATGACTATTACCAAGTCAAACCAAATCCGCCTCGACACCAGCTTTCCTCGAGTAACCTATTGGGCACTCGGGGATATGCACCTCCCACAACGTATCTCCGACTTCGCTCGTTACTCCGGGTCGCCACATCAAACCCGTTTCGATGAAGTCGAAGATAAGGGGGTGCTCATCGTTGATACCGACAACCCTGCATATCCGGAATTCGTTCCTGTTCCATCCATCCCCCTTCGTATCGTTACCGAGGAACCAGACCATTGGCCCTCTCCACAGGAAGCGCTTATCCAGTTTCGGCCCGATGGACCGTTCCCCGAACGTGCCCTGCCACTCAATGTGGAGTTTCACCCTAGCGTCGTCGCCCTCCACCACACCCAGGAACGAGACCGCAACGCCATCCGCGTAGGCATCTTCGAAGGACTCGACGCCGCATTGCAGCGCGCCCGACTCCACGAAGACCTGTTCCCACTCGCGTGGCGCCTCGCCGTGAAATTAGCGAAAACAGCCGGAGTAGAAGTACCTCTACCCGATAGATACCAGACCGAGGATACATCCGATGAGTGAACAGAACCTGCACCTGGCAGCAAAGTGGCGCCCCAAATCCTTCGACGAAGTCGTAGGCCAACAGGAAATTGTGGACAGCCTCCGAGGGATGATCCTCAGCAAGAAAATCGACCCCGTTCTCATCTTCCACGGTCCCTACAGTACCGGCAAGACTACCCTCGCAAGACTCGTTGCCTACTATATCAACTGCCAGAAACCCAACGGCATCGAGCCCTGCAAAGAGTGCCCCAGCTGTAAACAGATGCAGCCCGTACTCCTCGGGCGCTCCCAACACCCCGATGTGACTGAGCTCAACATCGCACTGCACGGAGGCATCGACGAGTTCCGCCGCCTCTCCTCCATCGCACCACAAGCCCCCCGTTACAACTTCCGCGTCTTCATCCTGGACGAAGCTCACCAGACCACCGCTGCCGCTTTCCAAGCCGCTCAGAAGATGTTCGAGGACCCACCGCGCCGCACTCGCTACATTCTGTGTACCACCGAGTTCCAGAAGCTCCCCGCTACTATTCGTAGCCGATCAGCTATCTTCTCAACGCAACCACTCCCAACCGAGCTGGTAGCACGCCGCCTCTTTCACGTCGCCGCACAAGAAGGCTTCAAGCCCCCCAAGGAGCAGCTGAAGCAGCTCTGTCTCCAGATCGCCACCGTTAGCGATGGCCACCTGCGCGACGCCCTCAATCTGCTGAGCACCGTTATCAACAACGCCAAGGCCACAAAAAGCAAAACATCCGACTGGCAGGAGCTACTCACTGAGGTAGTGAAACAATCTACCGAGCTGCAAACTAGCGAAGTCATCCGTGCGTACATGAAAGCCGTAGTCACCAGAGATATACCAGCGGCCTTCTCAGCTCTGCGTCACGTGACAAACGATGTGTACTTTACGCAGCAGGTTATCATCGCCTTCCAACAGATTTTCTACTTCTGGATTGACGAAGACCTCTGCGACCGCGGTAAGCTCTGGCTCATCAAAGGTGTCCCAAGGGTCCCCACACCATCCAACACTGTGGAGACCATCCCAGCCATCCTGGATGAGTATGTTGGCGCCCTGGAACGGCTCCGAACTTACGCCACAGACCCTCTCGCTGTGCTCGAAGCAGCCACGCTCCGCGTGATGAAAATGATGCCACCCAAACCCCAGCGTAGCTAGCTACAATGCCCCTCATCGAATACGAATCCCTCGATTTCGAGAACGCCTACATCTACCGGAAGTGTAGCTTCCCCCTGGAAAATCAGGGGCTCGTGCTCGTCCGCGGCCTCAACGTCGACGATGGCGGCTACCTGGGTGCTGGCAAGTCTTCTATCTTTGAGGTGTTTGCTTCCCTTCAGGTGGGAAGAGGCGGTAAAAGAGAGCGCCGCCAAGGCAACTTCCGCACCAACCTGGTGAACTCGTTCGTCGGGGAAGATATGGTAGCTTCCCTCAAGCTCCGCGTCGACGGCCATCCGTACGAAATACGACAGTACCAGCAGCACCACCGTTTTCACAACAAAATACTGGTCATCGATCGCGTGACCGGACAGGACATCCGACCCCGCTCCAGTGGCCACTCTCCCTTCAAATGGGTGCGTGATGAGTTTCTGCGTATCGATGAGACTACGTTCTTCAATCTCATCTATCTGGTGCAGGAGCTTAATAATGTGATGATCCACGGGAAGGAGTACGAGCGCCGCAATCGCTTGACAGCGATGTTCGATTTGGATATCTACGATGAGCTCCGCGCACTAGCTAAACGGGCCCTCTCAATGCATACTACTTCCATGTCGGACTTCGAGGAAGTCCGCAGCGAGCTTAGAGAGGTAAAACAGAAAATCTTCGCCCTACCGGACTTGGTAGACCTCGAAGCGGAGTTCGAAACAGCGGAAGCCCTCCTGAACCATATGCAGGAGCAGCACGAAGAGGATACTCAGGAATACACGCAGGTAGCCGATCTCTGCTCAAAACTTCGGCAACGCTCCACAGGACGTCGGCAAATCATGTCGAAGTTCAAAGGCAGCTCCCTGACAAACACGTTCGACCACCCCAAGGATATTACCATTCGCAACGTGAAAAGATGGAAGAGTCGCTATGATAACTTCAGCGCTGACTACATGGCTGCCCAGACAGACCTCGAGAAGCTCGAGAAACGCGATGCCCTTCGTGCCCAACTATTGAAGCTGAGCGACCGTGATGCAGAAGAGATTCAGGACGACTTGACCGACACCAAGACGAAGCTCACCTATATGAATCAGGTCGAGCTCCCTCAATCGGAAGAACGTCAGAGCCTGCTCATCAAATTGCAGCGGTTGACGGAGCCCGTTACACCGCTGGAAGAGCTTGAGGATGAGTTGGAAGCTGAGCAAAAGGAAGAGACAGAACTCAAGCGTGACGTGAAGGACCTGGATGCCGAAGTGCGTGAAGCTGTATGCCCACACTGCAAGCGCCCCTTTGATATGACAGCTGAGGAGCTAGCGGAGAAGCGAGGACGCTTAGCTACTGCGCGGGACAGACTGCAGGAGCTTACACGAACAATCCATAAGCTGAAGAAGGAAATCAAGGCCTCCCGCGACATCAAAAACATCCGTGGGCGACTCAAGGCGTTCGAGACGCAGCGCTCCCCCGAGGAAGTGACAGAAGATATTCGGGAGCTTTCAGGTAAAGAGCGCAGGCTCGCCTCCGAACTCGAGACGTCGCGCCAGCGTACCAGGATAGAAGCAGAACTGGAGACGATGCCCACCGCGAGCAAAGATGAGCTCATCGAAAAGTGCAGCAAGCTTCGTCGCAGTGTCGAACGCGCCAGGGAACGCCACGAGGTGGGGAAGTTCATTGTGGAGAAGTTGGAGGAGTTGAAAAACCTCCCCAAGGGAAGCTTGGACGAAGCACAAGGACTACTACGAGAACTTCAAGGACGCATGACGAGGATGTCGTCGAAAATTTCACAGGCGAGCGCAGATGCAACACACCTGAAAGAGCGTGTCAACGAGCTGCGTCAGCTACTTCGGCGGGAGACCACCCTGAAGCGCACGTTGGAAAAGCAGAAAGCAATCGTCTCCGAGATTACGTGCTTGGAAGCCCTGAACAAAGCGTTCGGCACCAACGGTATGAAACAAGACCGCTTCGCCACCATCCTATCCGATGCGGCTGAGCGTACAGTCCCTGCATACTCAGATATCCTGTGGCCAAACCGTAACGTTTCCCTAGACTTGTCCGGTGAAGATGGCTCCTCGCTCCAGTTTGCGCTGGGGCGCCAGTCGGGAAATGTGGCCACCAGAAGCAGTATGCTCTCTGGCGGCGAACGCCATAAAGCAGGGCTCGCTTTCCTTTTCGGGCTGCGCGACCTCAAGGAGCTCTACACGGGCAGCCGGTCCAACGTTCTTATCGTGGACGAGCCCTTCGGAAACCTCGATCCTCTCGGAACCGAAGGACTCATTTCCATCTTCGCTCTGCTCAAACAGAAGTTCGGTTCCGTCTTCGTCATCAGTCACAGACCAGAAGTTCTGTCCCATCCAGTGTGGGACCAGACGTGGTGGGCCATTCGCGAAAACAACAACGCGACACTTTATTTGGAAGACCCACCAGCGCGGTACCATCAAATTGCCAACAACCTTGTAAAACAATAATAGGTGGCTGTGTGCTTACTCGAGCTTTTGTTTCGTTATCCAAACAGTCACCCGATGAGGTGTTGGAGTGGCTGTGTGGCGTCCTGAACGCAGACTCCGTTGAAGTTCCCGGAGTTAGCGGTGATGAGGTAAGAATAATTGCCCGTAAGGGTGATGAGCAACAGCAGCCTCTTTGGGACGATAAAAAGCTTCTGGCAACGTTGGAACGTACTGCCAATACGCCTTTGGGCATGGCAGTTGTATGGCTACTGCTTTGTTTTCATGACGTTTATTACGATACCGACATTTTGTTGCGAGATTACGTGAAGCATGTAAGTGGAGTCCAGTTAGAGCCAGTACCGTTCGAGTTATCGGATGGCCACCTCGTTACAGCTTGCAGTCCGTCTGTATGTACGAGTAAACCAGAAAATTCTGGCCAGGTGATTTTTCGGGTTGACAAAAACAGTATGCACGTGTTACTCCCTTTAAGCAGTTCTGAATTGAGAGACCTGCTTTTAGGGCGGCTTCGGAGGAACGGTTCATGAGCCAGCCTGCCTTGGTGAAAGCAGTCGGATTTGCATTTATCAGTCCGGAAGCGTTCGTGTTGGTAGCAAACCACAAGCGGGACCACATTCACTTGTTCCCTGCAAAGAAAAACAGCGAACCTCTGGTGTTCCAGCGGGAGCAGCGGCGTCAAGTTGTAGCTCTCCGTGCGGTGGAGCGCATGGGGCAGCTCATCCCTCACGCGGACAAAATCGATTTAATTGTAGCCTTCGGGGAGGCAGCGGACTTGCAGGAGCTTGGCATTCCTATGATGGATGCTGGGTTCGATGAGGACGGTAAGCTGGTGGGGCATCCTCGTCAGAGCCGTGATGAGCTTCTCGCGCGCATAGAGAAGGAAGCTGTTGAATTACAGGTGGATAAGTCCCTTTCTACCGTGAAGCGTGCTCGTCGTCGTGCAAAGGAGTCCGCAGCTTATTCTGGGCCCACTTTCCGTGACCAGATGCGTGGCATTCGTGATGCTGTACGAGCTTCTGGAGCTGAGGGTTTTGACTTTGTCAACGAGGCTGCTATTCCTGCGGTGCTTCGGTTGATGGGAGACACAAATCAGGCGGATTTCAAGAGTGCTTGTCAGGGGATGATTAAGCGCGGTGGGGTGCCCGAAGAGACAGCGAAGAGCTTCTTCAAGTGGGTTGAGGGAATCGATGGCATCGGGCCCGAGCTTGGGAAAGCGGTGGATGCGTTGCTGTTCACAGATGATGATGTGGAGCGCACCGAGGACGAGATGGCTACGCAGTACGGGGTGGATGTGAAGGACGTGGCCTTGGTGGCGAACAGCTACAGACAGATAACAGAGACAGAAACCGAAGACGACGAATAGAACCAGCAGCGTTCACGCATTATTGGAGGAGATTAACAGATGGCGAAGAAAGACGTTACGAAGGGACTCGACCCTGATCTGTTCGATGCGGGGCTCGACGATGACGAGTCTGATAAAGAAGAGATTACGGAGGAGGGTAGCTCCGAGGAGGAAGCTCCCTCTGAGGAGACCCCTTCCGTTGCTGAAGAGGCTCCTCCTACCGAGGAAGAGGCTTCCGAGGAAGCTGCAGCCGATGAGTCCAAAGATGAGGAGCAAAAAGACGACGTGCCGGAAGAGGCTGTTTCGGAAGAGAACGACCCGGAGTCTGAAGAGGCTACTGAGGAGGGCACAGCCGACGAAAGTACGGAAAAGCATACAGAGGAGAACGATGGTGCTCCTGAGGAGGCCAGCAAGAAGGGTGATGGGGGAGGGGAGGACGGTGGGGACCCTTCGAAGGAAGAGGAACCAATCGCTCCTGCGGACATAGATTCAATAGCGGCCACTTATGTGGTACAGCGCGGTTTCACAGATACGAATGGAAAGACGTACCATCCTGGGGACGTCATTCCTATTCAGTGTCGCCACTGTGCTTTGTGGGAGCGAGAATGGTTGGGCAAAAAACGTTGTAGTCCTGGACGTCGTTTGGACGAAGATACTGTGATGCATCCAGAGCGCTATTCTTGCGAGACCTTCTTTATTTGCAAGGAGAACGACCCGGAGCTCACTACGTTCCTCAACATGTCGGTGCCTGAAATTCTGACCGTACGCGCAATGCTGCCTGGCATCAAGAAGATTCTGCGCGCGGCTGATTTTCTCGACAAGTGGGCGGAGCGTGAGGATTTCAAGGGTGATAAGGGGGAGGTGTTCACGAACGCCAAGGGTTTCGTGACAGTTTTTAGTAGCTTGGAGCAGCTACTCTTGGCGGAAGGATTCATGCGTGAGTACATCAAGGCAGCATCCAAGCGTGCTGCCTACACCAAGCGTCCCCCGCGCCCGAAGTTCGAGCCAGGTGATTGGATCGAGTGGAAGGATTTGAAGACAGGTGAGACGATAGAAGGCATCCTTCTTTCCAAGGGAGCTGGTAATATCCACTTCGCGGGTACCAAGGTACACGCAGGGCAGAAGTTCACGTTCAAGCTCAAGGAGTGGAAAAAGAAGTGCGAGCCCAAGATTACCCGGAAGACGTCTTCTCCTGATGTCGAGTAGACCTGCAATCACGAGGAAATTACGATGGAACGAGACCTCAGTTATCTCGATACTCTAGAAGTCGATACACTCAAGGAAGCTATCCTTGTCCTCGAGGAGCTGGAGGAGACATCCGGCCCGAAAGCCCGCAAGCAGGTCATCGAAAAGCACAAGACCAACCCTGTACTTCAGGAGTTCTTCTTGCGTGCGTTGGGGACCGAGAAGTACTACGTTCGTTTCAAAGAGGAAATCCTGTCCGCCGCCGAGAGCTATTCTCCTCTCGATTCGTACAAGAAATTTCTCTCCGCTCTCAATGCATTGTGCGAGCGTAGGGTTACGGGAGATGAAGCTCGAGAGAGAGTGACTACGTTCCTTTCTAAATGCCATCCCCGCCTTCGGAAGTGGTACCTGCGAGTGCTCGACCACGATCTGCGTATTGGTGTAGGCCGTACCAGTATCAACAAAATATACGGGACTGGTTTCTGGTTCGGAGTGGAGGAGGACGAGTTTCACTATCATGGGTGCTGCCTTGCGAAAGACTACGAAAAAGTGGTCACGGAGGAGAAGCCCCTCACCTACCCGGTGGCCGTCGAGTTCAAGCTGGATGGCGAACGCGCTTTGGTGTACGTGTTTCCTGACAAGCGTGAGATCCAGGTGTACACCCGTGGGCTGCTTCGGAAGACCGAGGTGGAGGGTGTGGAAGCGCTCGTGGACCAGTTTATCCAGGTGACCGCGAAGCTGAACGAGCTGCGTGGGGAGCCTGAGAACACCCCGTTGTTTTTGGATGGGGAGTTCCTGGCCACGGTTTGGAATGACACCTCGAGTGTGGTGGGTAGCACGACGAACTTCGATGCGGAGGAGTTCCTGGCGGACGTGAAGGTTCTCTTGTTCGACTGGGCTCCTGTCGAGGACTACATCAAAAAGAAGTTCGACGTTCCGTGGAAGCCCCGGAAGCAGTTGCTCATGCGGGCGGCTGGTGCCAAGGGTCCTTACGAGAAGGTAATGCAGGCGGCGGACAACATCTACGTGCTGGGTCATCGTATTGTACATAGTGAGGAGGAGCTCAACGCTTTTCATGCGTGGGCGTTGGATGGTGATTTTGAGGGGACGATGATCAAGGTGCTTGACGCGCCGCACGTTTTCCATCGGAGGCACAAGTACGTTCTGAAGCTGAAGCCTACGAAGGAGGAGACGGGTGTTATCGTGGGGGCTGTAGCGGGGGAGAAGCAGAACGCTGCAGCGTCTCCTCGAGACAAGGAAATCATTTGGAACGCGATGGTGGATGATTTCGAGGGGGCGGAGAATGACGGGTACTACTACCATTGCTACGTGGACAATCCTGAAGAGGTAGCGGAGCACTTGCGGACGTTGGTGAAGGATGATAGAGATCGTCGAATCACCACTCATATAGATGGTGCTGTTTCCTATCGTTACAGTGCTCGGTTGGGTGCGTTCGTGGTGAAGTTGGGTGAGGATGAGGTGAACATTGGTGGTGGGTACAAGTACAAGGCGGGGCAGGATGAGCGAATGGAGTTCTGGCAACGTCGCGAAGAGTTGGTCGGCGTTAAGATAGATGTGAAGCTACAAGGAGACAAGGTCAAAGTAGCGAAGGCCAGGTTTAACAGTTTCGTGAGGCTTCGTTGGGACCTGACGGAACAGCAGAACAGCGAAGAAAGCGCATAGAAGGAGGCAAATTATGCCGAGGAAGAAAGCCCAGCAAGTAACATTGGTAGGAGTTCGCGGAGCCAAGCTGCCTGTCTCCGAGTGTCTGTTGGTAAGCGAGGACGCTGACAGCTACGTGGTACAGGCGGTCCGGAAGACACGCGGGCGTGCAGCGAACAAGCTCGCCACGTACGTGCTGCCGAAGTCGATGGTGCAGTACTATTATTCGGAGGAGGACATCGAGGGTGACGTTGACGGTGTCCCCGTGGCGGCTGCGAAGGCTGCTCCTCGCGCGGCAGCCAAGAAACCCGCAGCGAAAAAGAAGGTGGCGAAGAAACCCGCAGCGAAAAAGAAGGTGGCGAAGAAGGCCGCTGCTCCGAAGAAGCGTGGTCGTCCGAAGGGCAGCAAGAACAAGCCCAAGGAAGGTGCTGCTGCTCCGAAGAAGCGTGGTCGGCCTAAGGGCTCGAAGAACAAGTCCAAGGAAGGTGCTGCTGCTCCGAAGAAGCGTGGTCGTCCGAAGGGCAGCAAGAACAAGCCCAAGGAAGGTGCTGCTGCTCCGAAGAAGCGTGGTCGGCCTAAGGGCTCGAAGAACAAGTCCAAGGATGCCGGTTCGGCCAAAGCGAATAAAGCTGCATCACTTTTCGATGAGAGCTTCTAGTAGCTTAGCAGTGTAGCTACCCCTCCATTACCCCTCAAAATTACCCCAATATTACCGTTGCGCCGACATTACGTCGGCCATCCTCTACGTCAATTTGCTGTATTGGGGAAGTCCCATGCCCACAAAAAAAGTGCGCCACGATTGCGCCTCTTACGAAGTTTGTCAAGACCTCCGAAACCTACTTTTAAAGTTTAAAGTACCTAAAGGAGAGCTGACCGAGCTGTGTGACACCTCAGATGCTACGTGGCCCTGCAGTGCAATGCTACACTATGTGCGACAGCTCTATGATAATATCTCTCCCTCTAACGCTACGGAGGTACTAGAGTTCATCACACCCCTGTTTGCAAAACGCGAACAACTTGTTAGCAGCCGCTTCGATCAACATTCGGGAGATGCCCCTTTTCACTGCCCCGAGCTCGATGTAGACATGTACCAGCCGTGCCTGACCACTTCGTGCGCGTTCCACACCGCAGACCCGTGGGCACTCAACTGCATCCTGTTCTACCGGTTACGCTACGAGCGCGACACACTCAATCTGAACGAGCTCTCCTTCTTACTTAATAAGGAAGTTGGGGTGCTGCGGTCCATCCTCAATCGCACCTTTCGACAACTAAGCCAGGGAGCACTCAAGGAAACCATCGCTCGGGATGGGGACAGTGAGCTCGTTCTGCGGGTGCACTCAGATAATGTGTGCGTAGTGTGTGAGCATAAAATAGAGGCTCGCCGCAAGACTATTACCAAATCTGGCTTCACCTATTGTAGTAAAGGGTGCGCAACGTACAAACCTCCCCAGGTTATCCGGATGGAGCAGGAATTCGAGCTACCTATTGAACGGGTGCTGGACCTGTGTGTGCAGCGCTTTTCCAGTGTGAAAAACATGTGCGCCGCGTTGGGGGTTGGGCCTTCCGTGTTCTCGAATTGGTGTGATCGCTATTCTGTTATAATCCCTCCCGCCAAGATTTCTAAGTAGCCTACAATCTTTTCTCCCCCTCCGCCATTATCTTCCACCGTTTGAAGGTTAATATCTATACGTAGTTGCGGCTCAAGCCACAAGGTTGCCTTCGTGTGTTCGTTGCTTCTTGTGCCTTGCCGTTCGGATTCTCACGGATAAACCCAGGTGGTTAAGTAGGAGAAACAACAGATGTCGGATTACAAAAATGACATTGCTGCTCGACTCAGCGAGCGCCTGCAGCAGCGAGTAGCCAGCACACGCAGTGGGCGCTTCGACCTGAAGCTGGCTGACTACGCCATCACGAGCCCCCACGAGGCACGTGTTATGGTGGCTTTCACTTCGGAAATGGGGCAGCCGAAACGCTCCGAGCTCGACCAGTGGGTCACGTCGTCCTTCAACGGAAACGTGAGCCTCACACTCGAGACTCTGCGTCTGTACCCGGACCTCAACGTCGTTACTGCATTCGTGCGTAAGAACCGTCGGTATCGTCCGCTCGAGGACACCAAGAAGTACCGCATGGCTTCTGTAGGCAAGAACCAGTACATGGACGACGAGAAGGTCATCTGGGAAGTCATGAGCAACGGGGACGAGCGCTTCCTAGCCCGCGCTGAAAAGGACGACCTCGAGGAAATCATGCGCGTACGCCTCTCCCGCGAGCGCACTGCTTCCATGCATCACCGGTTGCGCCTGTCCGACATCGTGACCGCTGGTATCAATAGCCTCGAGTCCGGTGACCGCGTGTCCTTCTCTTATGAGGGCATCCTTCAGCAGGGCGAAGTGAGCAACGTCGGCAAGGATACAGTCACCATCAAGGCCAACGGTAAGTCTGTCACCGTGGACCGCCTCGCAGTGGTCGACGTGACCGAGAAGGCTCCGAAAGCTCAGGCTGAGCAGAAGCGGTTCTTGGAGGACTTCTTCACCCGCGCTTACGGTGACAAGGCGTTCGCCAAGGAACTCGTATCCAAGGGTGACTAGAGGGAGACTTCTCATGAGCGCCCCTTCGCACATCAAGTACAAAGGCGCTACGTATCGCCGTCGCTGCCGGGTGGCCGTATGGGAACCCTCTAAAGGTGAGAAGAATTTCAGCGCAGCTTCTTTGCTGGAAGCTTTTCCAGACCTTTCCGAAGGGGTAGTCAACCAGCTTGCCGAAGATGCTAAAGGTGTCTACGGTAAGAACGCCTCAGCTTTCTTGGAAAAGGCCGATACCGCTATCGGCGGTTTCGGTGTAGAAGCTGTTCGTTCTGAAGGTGCGTGGGATTCCTACTACGGTGACGTCGTTGCCGAATATGTAAATACTGGCGATACGTACAACGCAACCCTTCTCCACGACATCGAAGATGATGAGATCTACTTGACGACATATGGAGATTGGGTTCAGGCCTGGGAATACGAGAAGGAAAAAGAGGACAATCAATGACCACTCCCAAGTACATCCGTGTAGCTGGGCAGCTTTACCGTCAGCGTGAAGAGGAAATTCCTGCGTTCGTCAAGCACGACGGCTGGATCTACAAGCTCGCACAGACGGGAGCAGAGAACGTCGCTGCTATCGACGCACTTACCAAGCTGTCAAACCTGGCGAAGAAAATGGCCGACAGCGTAAAGGACCAGCAGATCTCCAAATTGCTTCAACAGGCTTACGGAGAGCTCGGTGTCCTCGCTACCAAGCTGGCCAAAGGTGACTTCGAGGCGAAGTCCGCTGCGTTGAAAAACTGGGAAGACCTCAAAAAGGGCCTTTCCCAGTTCGCCCAACAGCTCGAAAAAGCGCAGCTGTCCAAACTCAGCAGTGCACTCACCAAGATGCTACAGGACAGCGATACCGCCCTTTCCGAACTCCAGAAAGCCGAAGGACTCGGCGCCGAGTTCGGTACCCCGGGTGGCGTCACTCCTTCTGGTAAGCCCAGCGTCGATTGGGGAGAGCACGCGCCGAAGAAGGATGAGCCTCAGCCGCTGCACGCGTCTACCGTGCCGGGCTTTTTCACACACAAGGGTGAGCAGTACCGTCCTCTCCTCCCGATTACCAAGGAAGCCGTTGCCTGGGCGACGTCTACCGATCCGAACGTGATCGCGGAGCGAAAGACGTTCCCACCCCTCGTGGTGCACCTGCTCGCGTCCGGTGTAGCGTAGGCCCAGGTCATGGCCAAGCACGGCCCAGACTTCTACAACGTTACCATCACGGCTGTCCGCAACTACGAACCCGGTAAGGGACCGCCGAGGAAGGCACAGTTTTGGAACTTCTCCCAGGCTGTGCAATCCAACAGCGGGCCATCGGGAGCCCTCGCCGCGATGGTGGACAAGTTTTTCAGGTACTACCCCAACCATGCTGTCGTCCTCCCTGATGGAGAACGTGGTCAAAAAATTCTCACGTGTGAAAACCGTTCCGGGGTAGAGAGCTACTTGTCCGGAAGAACTACGCGTTCTCATGGCGACATAATGCTTGAGAGCGCAGATTCTACACTACTCATTAAGAAGATGCGCGCTCTCTCCGGAGAAACCCCTATAGGTCTCACGCCCAAGAGCGAAAAAGAGTACGACGACGCGCTGCAGGGTAACATGGAATCCTATAAGTGGTGGCAGGACCCAATCGTGCAGATGCCCGCCCCCATCTACGTTTTAGATAAAGCAGCCGAGTCCGAAGATGCTCCCGGTACCATTCGGTACAAAGGGCGCCTCTACAGACGGGCAGCTGCAACTTCTTTGGCAGACCTCCCGCCCGAGAAGGCTAAAGCACTTTTCTTTGGCATCATGGAGAAGGTGACAGAAGGGATAACCACCGTTCATCAGCTCCTCGTGGACGCTGGGGAACAGCTGCAAACGGAAGAGGGAGACGCTACTCCTCTCCTCGCAGATGCTGCCAAACGAACATACAAAGAAGTACTCCCGCTCATCCTGGACGCTCGAGATATCGCGCATTCTTTAAAGGAGCTTCCCAGTGAGTAGGCAGCTCCTCAGATACCGCGGCGTCCTCTACAAAAGAGTAGAGGCCACCCAACATCCGGTCAGCGGAGATGAGTTGAAGTCGTTGGCCACGGAGCTTGAGGTTGCACAAACTCATCTTGCAGAAGTGATCGCAGACGCTGAAAAAGTCACCAACGATGCGAAGAAGCTTCAAAAATCTCTCGCTACCGGAGCTCACGAGGTGCTACGGTCTCTTCGTAGTGACGGAGAGGTAGACCCCAGCGAGGTTCGGTTGCTCACTCCGGAAGGACGGCAAGAAGGGTATATGAATCCTCTCCGTTCCATGGAGAAGGCCAACCGGATGCTCAACTACACCGTGGACGCTGCCATCGCTGCTATCAAGACCAGCATCGAGCAGGTCGATACGATGGTAGATGAGTGGCACGCCGCTCTCGATGAAATGAATTCACCTAACACGTCCCGCGAGCTCACCGCTCCCATGGTGATGACTGATAGTCCCGCGGACGACGTGCCAACGCTTTGAGGTTGCCTATGCGCCCTACTAGAACACTCACAGATCCACTCAACATGGACCTCGAGGCCCGCCTGCGCCAGCGGTTCGCAGAGTTCCCTCGACAGGCTGCAGAACCAGAGCTCGAGGCAACAGAAGGGGACCCGGTTCCAGTAGAGCAGCCTCTTCCAGTAGCAGAAGATGGCATTTCTTCCGAAGAGCTCGCCATCCAACAGCTTCGCCCACTCTACGAGAACCTGTTGCGCGCTCGTCGTCAGCTGAACAGCCTCTCTGGAGAGCTCACTCGAAGGAAGCTCACCGATTCCCAGTTCAAAGATCTAGGCATCGTAGAAGACTGGCTCGGTGTCACCAAGAGCATCGCACGCCAGTACGGCGAAGCGCTCATTCAGATGGAACAGATTCTCGAGCAGCTCATTGAAGGCGTCATCGCGTATCGAGCCAAGTTCAACAAGGATCCCAGTTTCCTCGAAGGCGAGTAGCACCATGGACGTTGGGTTTCGTAACGGACAGGGTTACTACGATCGCGAGCAGCGTCGCACCGATTGGATCACAGCCTACGACAAAGATACCCTCGAAAAAGTAGGCACCGTCCTGTTCCGCGTTCACGGAAACAAATGCTACGTGCAAGACGTTTTCGTGTTCCCAAATTTTCGTAGACAAGGATTCGCTACTCGCCTTGTACAAGCGATGATCTCCAACACCAAGCTCCCCTACCAACAACTTCGGTGGGGAATCAAATCGGATGATGGAGTGGCATTGAAACGAGCTCTAGACCGCCGATTCGGGAAAGGAGACCAATGAGCCGAGTGAGAGTAAGACGATGCCGGGCAAACTCCGGGAGCCCCATCCGCTACGTCAACTACGGTTACGGCCCCGCTGCCACACCAGGCAGACCGTCTCCAGGACGAATCGTGCGCGTAGCTCCCGGTCTCCCCTGGGCCAACCGAGGTGTGCGCTACCCCGTGCATCCACTCAACTACGTTGACACTTCCAGGTACTTTTTTAATCGTAATCCTGGTTACTTTTAGAGGTCGTTATGGATCAGCACTCGCTTCTACAACAGCATCTGCAGTTCCTGCGCCGCCTCGCGGGTCCCTCGAGAGCTCGTACGGCCGCGGGTGACTTCGAGGTGTTCAGCACCCATCCATCGGTACACATCTACCAGCGTGTGCCTACCATCAAAGCAGCCGTCGAGCTCGTGCACAAGCTCGCTCCTGAGCACCCGGATGTGATGTTGAACGTGTGGACGCCTGAGCAGAAGCACGCCTACCAGGCTATCTTCCGCGCAGACGAGGGTAGGCTCGACGTGCTCATCGGTAGCCAGTGGAGCCCTAAGGAGCTTCCGAGAGCCGCTGAAATTATTCGGTATCGGGGAGCTACGTATTACAAGGAAGGGCCCAACATGCCAAAGCCCCCAAAGAAGATCAAAGTTAATGGGCAGGTCTACGAGTTGGCAAGTGTGAAGAAGGAAGCTGCGCATTACAAACCTGTGGATACTGCTCCACCGGAAACCAAGTATCAGTTCCTGATTTCCTTGGGTCCCAAACAGTACGTGTTTTTCTTTGATGGTGACCGACGCTTTCTCGGATGGGCTCCTTCTATGGCGCAAGGCTTGAACATTCCCGAAGATGCAGAGGTAGCAGAGACCAACTACCAGTTAGCTTTGATCCCGGGCCAATGGACCAAGTAGCTCTTGACATCCAGCATCGCTCTGCTACATTGTGGCCATCGAAGGATTAGCTGAGTCAATGAGAACACGGAAACAGACAGCAACGTCAGTGTTGGGAGCGCGGATGCGCTGCGTCCCAGCACATCCGTGCCTCTTCGGGGCCAATTGGGAGAGTCTGTACGGCATCTCCACCGACCCCGAAGATCCGGGTGGCTAATCCGTGTAGAAGCAGAAAAGGATACACGAGAAAGCCACCCGGGAAACCAGGTGGCTTTTTTGTTGCTCACACCCAGTGAGCCAGCGTAGATAGGTTGGGACCAGGTTGTAGGTAGGCTGGTTTGCGGGTGAGACGTAGACCCAGATTCTGGATTCGTCTGGACCTGTGGGACGTCAAGAGAGGGTGAGCAGATTCATACGGCAGCCTTCTTGCCAACCGAAAGGCTGCAGTCCCTCCGAGGGTGGGGCGGCGACGGCGTTCGCTGTTGGAGCGCCGCCCCACCCTTGTTTTTCTACTCGTCTTTTAGCGCTGCCAGAAGTGCTTCGAGGCGACTTGGTAGGGTGGGCACCACGCTGGATAGGTAGGATTTGTCACCTGCTGCCAAAGCTGTCGCTGTCATCACAAGCTTCTCCATGAGCTCAGCCATAGCGTACTCAGGTGAACTCGTTTCTCCTGCTTTGTGCAGTCCATTGAGAAGGTTCGAAATCTCGCGATGGGCTGTTCCTAGTGATTTGTCTATCTGCCGCAGCTTCGCGGAAAAGTCTTCATCCGCTTTGCGGTACAGATGTCCCCCAACTTTGATGTAGGCAGGAATTTTCATGCGCCTAGTCGTCGAGCTCGTACAGTGCGCCCCGAAAGCGGATCTGCTTCGGCGCAGCTTCCACCTTCCTATAGACGTGACCACCGACCTTGATGCGGTCCGGTACCACACCCGCTTCCTTCTTGCCCTTGCCAGCTTCCTGGCCCTTCTCGGCCAGCAGGTCCATCGTCTTCTCGACGGTGTTCTCCGGACCCTTCACCTCGGTGAGGTTCGGTGTCTGAAGACTCTTCTCCCAATCCTTGATTTCACTGGTAGGAACCTTCTCTTCCGGTCCACCCTCGTTGGGAATTTCCACTTCGGGAGAGTCGCCCAGGTTGCCCTGCAGGTTGTTGTCCACTTCTAGTTTCTTCTCGTCTGCCATGACTTCTTCCTTTGCGTTTTCAAAAGTCGTGTGAAATATTTCTCAGCAGCTAACCGCCGCCGTTGCCTCCACCGTTTCCGCCACCACCCCCATCCCCACCAGCTCCTGCGCCACCATCACCACCTAGAGCTCCAGCGTAATCGCCTTCACCGATATCCGGATTCACTCCAGTCTCAATTTGACTGGGGTGCTTGACCTTCTTTTCCGCCTTCTCCCGCGGGAGTGAGTAGATGTCCTTGCTCTGCTTGATGGCGTCCTGGACCTTCTTGTTCTCGCCCTTCTCGCGAGGCTGCTCGTCGCTGATAGGTACGGCGACGGCGCCGTAGTCACCTTCGCGCAGGATGTACGTGGCTCCCTTGTAAATCAATTTTTTGGTCGGTTTGTTTTTACGCACCATGCTGAACCTTCTTTGCAGACTACCAGTTGATGACTACCTTGGCGTTCAAGGCTTCACCGATCTGCTCCTCTAGTCGATGTTGCACCTTACGAAATTCATCACTCTGTGCTTCGTGCTTCACGTCCCGCAGGAATTCCACACGCTGCGCTGTATCTACAAAGCCCATCTCTCGAGCCACTTTGCTCAGCGCACTCAGAGCGCGGTACACATCCATGTGAGCGTCGAAGAGGGCTTTGAAGTCTTCGTGGAGCCACTTGTATCCTTTCTCCACTGTTTCTTTGTCAGCACCTGTTCGGAGATAGGTGGCGCCTCTGTACTTGATTTTATCGGGTGCTTCTTTACTCATCGTTTCCTCTCCGTGTGTACTTACGCCCTTTGTACTCGATAGCAGTTGGAGCCGAGCTCGAGGACCAATGAAGCGTCTTCAGCCCTAGTGGATAGATAGCCTCTTCCGGACCTTCCGCTCCAGGAACTCCCTTCCAGTCGGTGATGTCGCCGCCAGTGATTGGCTCTCTGCCTTCCTCACTTTCCTGCTGCACGTCACGCTCACGTACCGACCAGGGGAAGTAGCTCGAGGCCAGCTCCGGGTCGAGAATACCAGCTCGCAAGAAAGTACGCACAGTACGTTGGAGTATCTTGTTGGCTGCTTCCATAGGAGCCGCGAGCCCTGTTAGTCGATTGGCCACCCTCCCATACGATTTTACATCTTCAGGGTCCCCATGGTCGATTTCCCGCTTGAGGGTGTCCGCACTTTCTGCTACTATGTCGAGGATGGTCGCCAGCTCACCTACCCGCTGTCGGGCCTTGCGGTACTGCTGGTTCTGAGCGGACACGAGTCGGTATACTCGACCGTGAACACGAATGTGTGTGGGAAGCTTTTCCTGAGACATAGTTCTACTTCTTTGAACATACACGGGAAGGTTCTTTATACTATAACTAGAAAGAACTGAGCTCCCGCTGCGGAAAGCTGTCTTGTAAAACAGAGTAGAGAGGTAACAATGTCACGCGTGTACAGCAACAATTGGCTCCAGTTGGAAGGTGGCGAACTGGAAGGTTACTATAACGAAGCTATGCAATGGGTGGTCTACAAGAGCTCTAACGACGGTTTCTGGTACGGCTTTCACAAGAAGTCAGAGCCTGTGTGGCAGATAGGTCCGTACGATACACGAGAGGACGCCATGAATTGGTGCCTCCGTGTTCAGCTGCACGCGGATTTCGTGCATGGCAGGGAGCCAAGCACTGTGGCTGCTGGGTGAATGTGCCATGTCTGTCGAGCAAGCACTATCTTATTTCGAGAGTGCTCTGCACGCGGTGGAGAGCGATCGTGAGCGGGAGTGCGACGAAACCGATTACCACGCTGCTATGGTGTATGTAGGCTACGGGATTTTGCGGCTTCCCGAAGCAGAGGAACCAAAGGATTGGTTCTGGTTGGTAAAGGAAGACTACTATCAGCTGGTTTCAGCGCTTGTCATGTGGGGCAAAATCGACCACAATCACTTTGTTAAATATCTTAAACGCATGGTCAATCGAGTGAAGCACGACGATCCAGATGGACCAAGCATTGCTTTCAAACGTCGAAAGACTCAGTGGGAGAAAATGCGCGACGGCGAATTAATTCTTCCGGAGGATTTATAATGCAAGCACAGATACCAGCGCCCGTACCGTTTGAGCCTGCTAGCTTTGTGGACGGGAAGATGCCGAAACGAAAACAGGTAGTAAGGGAAATGAATATCCACGTCTGTGCAAAGTGCGACGCAGAATTGGAGTACAGCTACCCCACTTACACCTGTCCAGAGTGTGGCGAGACTTACACGTTCAAGGTATAAACGTATGGTTGACGCACCAGTTGGAACATTCAGGGCTATTGATCGGTGGGCACCTGGCTGCCAGATGGGATCGTTGAAGGTGTCCCCCTCCGAGTGGTCTGCTGATGGGCGCTACGTCGACTTCCATTGCAAAATCACATTTCTTCCTTTTCCCTGCGAAGCTACTGCTGCACCTGAAGTTCTGGGAGATGACGATGATTTACACGTTTGGACGGACATTCACTTACGATAAGTACCTGCGCACGGCAATGTTCCCCGAGAAGCTAGGACGAAGCAACGGTTACCCGGGAGGTTCTGTGTGGAAGACACGTGAGGAAGCTCAGGCTTTCGTTGATAGCTTTCCCAACGGCCACTGTCCTGATTGGGAACCTGAGGACTTTTCTGTCTACGGCGTGGAAGCTGATTGGGAAACTGATACTTACATCTACGCAGGTGATCACCGAGCTCCTTGGCGGTCCTTGAAGCGCAACGCCAAACTAATCAAACTGTCATGAACTACGCAGGTATAGGCACGCGGTACCCTTCCGAGGAACAGGCAGCACTCTGTTCTAAGATTGGTACGTACCTGGCTGTGCGTGGCTATGTGCTCCACACGGGAGCAGCTCCCGGTGTAGACCAATTGTTCACTCGAGCAGCTCTCAAAGCTGGAGGCCGAGTAGTCCTGCATCTACCGTGGCCGAAGCACGAGCAGGAGTTTCGAGATAGCATACCAAAGGAGCTCCAGCAGTTCGTCGAGGTTCGCGTGCTCCAGTCGAAGAAGAAAGAGCGCGACCATATTGCTTTCGATTCAGTAGACGAGTATCACCCTGCATCCACGAGGCTCAGTTGGGGCGCTCTCTGCCTGCACGCGCGAAACTATCGCATCGTGGTGCCGGAGGACGACCACCCAGTGGACTTCGTGCTCGCCTACCCCAGCCCCCACGGTGGCGGAACGATGCAAGGTGTGCGAATAGCTCACGCGCTCGAACGACCGGTAGTGCGGTTGGACCAGCTTTCGCCTTCTGAAGCAAGAGCCTGGATTAACGACTTGACGCGCACGCACACGTAGCGCAAAAAGGATAAATTAATGGCAGACACACGTGTCTACACAGAAGTGACTTCAGATGTTCTATCTTCCTTGCGCGTCCTGCTTGCGAAGAAGCACGTAGAGATGCCTACGGGTGACAGTGGAGACTTCGTGGTACAGCATGGAGGGCTGGTCACCATCGAGCTCTCCTTCAGTCGGGACGACGAAACCGACGAGCTCGTGCTAGAAATTACGGACAAGCCCGAATACGTTCCCGAGGACAACGTGTGGAAAGTGTTCGACAAGGGCATTACGGATTGCGGTGGGCAGACTGTTTAGTGCAGCTATTGTTTCTGCTGGCGTAGCTCAACTGGTAGAGCAGCTGATTTGTAATCAGCCGGTTGGGGTTTCGAGCACCTCCGCCAGCTTTCCTCTCTAGTTATCCTCCAATGTACGCCTATTTTACTTGACCTTTCTAACTAACTCCTATACTGTACGGAGGAAAACTGATGACCACTAAGGTCCCTATGCTAGGTTCCCACTATTTGGAGTCCAGGTTGTACAAAACGTGGCCAATATTCAACTACTTAACCTGCACCATCTGCGGCCAGAAGTTTCGGCGCCAATGGATATGGAAATTCCTGAAGCGCCGCAAGTACACCCTTGAGCGTCAGGAGTACAAATTCGCCTGCCACAGCTGCACCTCGAGTAACTACAACACCGCAGTGAAAGCGTTGGACAAACACTACCAGGAGCTAGCTCTACGACCTTGGAGAAAAAAGAAACCTTCCCAAAAGTAGCCACATCTTGTAAAATTACCAGAGACGAATTACCATGCTCACGCAAATCGTTTGCATAAGCGACACCCACGGTCGGCAGGGCGCCCTCCGTGTGCCGGACGGCGACATCCTGATCGTAGCCGGAGACCTTACCGCCTACGGCAAGCGGTCAGAGTACCGCCGATTCAACACTTGGCTCGAGGAGCTGCCACACAAACACAAAATCGTCATCGCGGGCAACCACGACAAAGCACTCTACTACATGCCCAAAGAGAGCTCACAGGAACGTCTGTCCAACGCGACTTACCTTATGGACGATGAGGTAACCGTCGAGGGTATCAGAATTTACGGCTCCCCCTGGACACCGACTTTCTATCACTGGTATTTCATGCTGGACCGCGGTCCCGAAATCCGTGCCAAGTGGGACCTGATTCCCGAAGGTATCGATATCCTCGTAACCCACGGACCGCCAGCTGGCTACTGTGACTGGTCCTACTACAGTGAAACGTACATGGGCTGCGAGGAGCTCCGCGCTGCCGTAGAACGTGTGCAGCCCAAGTTGCACGTGTTCGGGCACAACCACAGTGACTACGGGCAAGCCCGTAACGCAAATACGTTGTTTGTGAACGCCTCAGTGTGCACGGAGAGCTACGAACCGATGAACGATCCGGTGGTGATTCACTGGCCCTTTGAAGTGTGGAAGGATTTGTAATGGGACGAGCATTGCGTAGACACCATCGCCAACGCCTCTGGCGAAAGCGCCGCAGATACTACGGCTGCGAGTTCGACCTGGAAGCAGGATGGCCAGCTAGCTCAGCTAGTAAGCGTGTCGTCATCAACACGCCCAAATTGTGCAGCACCTGTTGCAGCGGTAACTACATGCGCAGATTCTTCGGTCACGTAACCAGAAAAGAAGAGCTCGCGGAGCTGAAGGAAAAGGAACAGCTGCAGGAGCTCGAGTAGCGCCTGTTTATTACGAAGGAGAATTACCGTGCTGAAGAAAGTTGACCTTCAAGGCGAAAGTAACGGCGTAGCGTTGGAGAACGTTCGCCGCATCATTATCGATCGAGGCGACAAAGGTGAAGTGATTATTACGGAACGAGAAGGCAAACTGTCTGTCTACAGCCAGGGCCGCGTTCTCTATAGTGAGGAAAGTAGACGAGTTACGAGAGGGGCGCGAGGAAACCCTGGTGAGGGTGCGTATCCAGATACTGATGATTTGTAGTCGAGCAACGTAACGGGGATGTGGTGTAATCTGGTAACACACGTGCTTTGGGAGCACGAATTGCCGTTCAAATCGGACGTCCCCGATAAACAAGGAGGGTCAGAAAATGACCGCTAAACAGATCAAAAAATCAGATCTCCGGGAAACACGTTTCCGCCTCGCCCACGAAGACCTCAGAGATTCAGGGTCGGGCTGCCTCATCTATCACGTACCAACGAAACAGAGCTGGGTATCAGAAGTAGACCAACACTACATCGACAACAAGAAGACAGCCATCGAACAGATGTGCAAAGATCTCGGCACTACCGTTGAAGCACTTCAGCAACAACAGGATTCCACCGCCTTCCCTCACTGGGAAACCACCGAGCTGCACCACCGGACCATCGGAGGTACCACCATCACGGTGTTCTTCCTTCGAGAAGAGGAAGACCCCGAGCTACGTGGTTGGACGTGGGGACTCGATGACGATCGAATCGAGTACGATCCCGGTATCTACGAAACAGCCGCAGCAGCCATACGTGCCGCCGAGAAGTGGGCAGACGAAACCCTCGTCGTCAAAGCGTCAGAGAAAACTGATGACAGTAAGCCCGATTGATAGCGTAATCGCTCAGCTGCACAGTAATCTGAGTACCCTCGAGAAATTCGAGAACTTTATCGAACGCGCAACCAACGGGCGTTACGACAACGATATGCAGGTGGAAAACCAGGAAGAGGTCAAGGACAACGCCGACCTCCTCATGGCCGCACGAGGTGCCTTGGTCTACCATGTGTTCGCACGAGCAGCCCAGCTTCTGATGACGGAGGGTGAGCTGGCCGATCTAGTAGAAGACGTCGAAGAGCCTCCAGGTGACGAGGACGATGGGAAAAATTGAATGGTGGCGGATAGACACCCGTTGGGCTTGTGGTGGCCTTCAAACCAGAGATGGTGTAGTCGTCCATGGAGCTCCCATCTTCAAAAAGTTCAAGGGCCAAACGATCTCCAGATTACGACGCTCCTACCACGTGGAGAAATTAAATGATGGCCCTACAGAAGAGAGAAGCCCTGGCCGAAATCGACCCCGAAATCCTGACCTTTCATGGGTTCGATGACGCCCTCATCGGCTACACCGACAGTTGGGGACCTGAAAACTCTCGAGATCTCCGCGCCGTCTACAGCTACGAAAAATGCATCACCGTCTTGCTGGATGATGGCCTGTCGTACGAGGAAGCTGTGGAGCACCTCGAATTCAACACCCTCGGTGCGTACGTAGGTACGCGGACCCCGGTGGTCGTACATTTGGTGTAAATCATGAAAGAAGACAGCTTCCCTGAACGTTTAGTAGAAGCTGCCAGATTGACAGAGCCCATGTTGCGTGAGTACAGCCAATCCTTGGCTGACCGACACGACGCCAGCTTGGAAGGGCTTAAACGGTTGCTTACCAACATACACGATATTGAGCCTGAGTTTGCTCAGGTTGTAGAGGACAATTTCTGGGACTTGGTGTAGTATGCCTACGAAGAACCTCCGCGCACATTACTACTCCGAGTGCCGCATGGGGTGTGGCTTCCTTGTAGGAAACGCAACTCCATTGAAGGTGTGTGCGGTGTGTCGGCAAGAGCTCGAGCTTCCTCCCTGTGAGGCTACTACAGCACCAGAAGTACTAGAAGACGAGTGGAAAGAAATATTACCATGACTACTATTACCGAAGTATTAGGCAAAGCTGCGTCCTCCCAGAGCAGCGTCATCGGCAAGAACGCGAAGCCTGTAGGTATCACACCCGCTATCGCGCTCACCAACCCGAAGTTTGCCCACAACGTCGGCGCCGCTCAGCGAGCAGCCTCCTGCTTCGGCGTCCAGCAACTCTGGTTCACCGGCAACAGGGTTTCGCTCGAGCCCGAGAAGGGCCAGCGTCTTCCCCGCGAAGAACGCATGAAGGGATACAAGGACGTCGAGCTCATCCAATTCGACTACTTCTTCGACCAGTTCACGGACGTGACGCCTGTTGCTGTAGAGCTCCGGCCCAACAGTGAGAACCTCGTCCACTTCGAGCACCCCGAAAACGCGCTTTATATTTTTGGCCCCGAAGACGGTTCCATCCCGCAGGTAGCTCTGCGGCACTGCCACCGCTTCGTCACCATACCAACCAGACACTGTGTGAACCTGGCAGCAGCGGTCTACATCATCCTGTACGACCGACTGCTCAAACAGACAAGAGAGGGTAGCTTATGAGCGAAGAGAAGAAGGGTGACCTGGTAAAAATCGGCGCGTTGTGGACCAACACAGACAGAAATGGTAACAGATGTCTCACTGGGAGAATGGGAGACGCTGTCCTTCTGGTTTTCAAGAACCAGTTCAAGCAAGAAGACAAGCAACCAGACTACATTGCATACGTTGCGCGTCCTACTGAGAAGAAAGAAGACGGTCCGCAAGATTCCAAAGCCAAGTCGCTTTTCGATGGAAATAGCGGCAACCCCAACGTCGTGAACGCGGATGACGGTGCAGATATTCCGTTTTGATCCATGATTTGTAAAGACTGCAAAACTATCATCGGTTTCGAAGAGGAAACCGATACCACAGATTGCCACGTTTGCCGCGGTGTGCTCTGTCCCGTGTGTACCAAAGAGGGCGATATATGGTACTGCTATAAATGCGACCTGGTGATTTGTGACCAGTGTGTAACCGTAGTCAGCAGCGACGCCCACGACGACGACATTGATGACGCATCGGAATCCTACACAGTTTGCCCTCTATGTGGCAGAGAGGTTATGCTGTTTAACGACTATTTGTAAAAGATACGCCAATGTCGATCACTAAAAAGCAAGCGAAGCTCCTCCAGCTTCCCGTTGTCCGCCTCCTTTGCTGGGACCTCGAGCTCGGTCACCCCCGGCGCCCCAAACCTAATGAAAGACAGCCCAACATCATCTACAGCCTTGACGACCTCGAAATTTCCACTAAAGTAGTCAAACTTTCAGACAAACGAAAACCGGAAGACGTAGTTACTTGCGAGAAGACAGGCCTTCCCCTGCGCCCCGTCTACTGGGACGACCAAGAAGGTAAAATACTACGCGCTATACCTATTAGCTGGCGAGAAGGTGTTTCCTATTATGAATACCGAGATGCAACCTCCCGAGCTCGGGACTAACTCCACCATCCAGCAAGTTCGTTTCATCTCCGAGAAACGTGCCTACGAGCTTGAAGGCCACACCTTCCACGGCATGATCTCCATTACCGAACCCAGCCGCACAGCCCCCATCGACAAAGACAAATGGGGCGCCCTCCTGCGCCTCCGGTTCCACGATATCGATAAGCACCGGCAGAACTATATCCTCTTCAACCACAAGTACGCCAAGCGTATCATCAACTGGTTGAAGGAGAACGAGGACATCCTAACCGTTGTGCACGTTCACTGCGCCCAGGGTATCTCCCGCTCCGCCGCTGTAGCCAAATTTATCGCGGAAGTCTACGGGCTCGAGTTTCCCAACACCTACGCTCTTTACAACAAACACGTTTACGCGGAGCTCCGCAAGTACTACTACAAGTACGACCCGATAGCCGACTCTCCTTTCAGAGAAGAAGCCACGAAGAAATCCAACGATCAATACGACATCCGTTTCGCGAAGGACGATAACGACGATGACAACGAGTAACGATTTCGACGTAACAGCCCTCGACGATAACACCGTACACGCCCTCTGGTGTGCTGTCCTGCTCCAGGTAGACGACATCCACATCGACCCTCCCAGCGATGTCTGGGACCGCCTTGAGGAGCTCAAAAATGAGTTGACCAGCGAGTGGGATAAACGGAACGGCTACGGCGAAGAAGAGGCTTTACTTTAAACAGAATCGAACAGCGTTGGTTGTATCGATGAGCGGGTCACCTTCCCCCGTCTGGCTCGTCGCTGTCCAGAACTTTCGCTGTTCTTACGGGGCCATAGCTCAATTCGGGAGAGCCCTGGCTTTGCAAGCCAGCTGTTGGGGGTTCGAGTCCCCCTGGCTCCATCTTGTAAAACATTCTGCATGAAAGAAATCTACGAGTTCGTCCGCGATACAGAAGCTGAAATCCAGCGCCGCCTCGGCAAGCCCAATCTCACCGTCGAGCTCGTCCCCCGAAGCTGCTGGTGCTCCAACGTCCGCACCGTCGCCACCAAAGACCAGTGGGACACGCTACGCAAAGCAACCTACAAACACTACAGCCACCGCTGCGCCGTGTGCGGCGGTAAAGGTCCCAAGTGGCCCGTCGAATGCCACGAGATGTGGCAGTACGATATCCTGCCCAAAGGCAACACACAGAAGCTCCGATACCTCATTGCCCTGTGCCCCAGCTGCCATGAGGTAAAACATTTCGGGCGAGCTCAAATGGTAGGCCGCGCAGAAGTAGCACTGTCACATTTGATGGCGATCAATGAGTGGCCTCAAGAAGAAGCCGTGTGGTATCTGCAACAAGTTTCCAAGATTTTTGGGGCCCGCAGCGAAATCGTAGATTGGGCACTAGACCTCAGCTGGGTAGGCAGCCGCTTCGACATTAAACTCGATACAACACATAGAGGAGGGCACCGTGGAATGGACTGAAACCGATAATCCACTTCGCGTCAAAGTTACCGCGAAGCTAGGAAGCGCCGACATCGAAGTAGAGCTCAACTGGAACGCCGCATTCTACGTACTCACTGAGTTCGTCAACGGCAGCGACCCCCAGTACTTCACCGAGGACGCTGTAAACCTTCTCAGAGCTCGAGCTCAGCAAATCCAAGATGCCATCGACATGCGCGATGGAAATGTGTAAACAGCTTCCCATCTTGTAAAACACTACAGGAAGACCTTCACCATCACAGGAGAAAACCATGAAACGTATCGCAGCTCCCGCCTTAACTCTTTTCATGCTCGCCACCCTGGCAGCGTGCCCACCTCCCAACCCTAACGACCCCAAGGCCAAGTACGCCGCAGGGTACACCATCGTCACCTACGGCAAGTTCGTTATCCAAACCGCCCACGCAGGCTTCAAGGGCTTCGTAGCTATCAAACACAATGAGTGCAACGACCTCGTCTGTGTCAAACTCCACCCCGACAAGAAATCCGAAGCCTACAAAACCTGCATGACGCAGGACCACTCCGCCGTCGCAGAGTTCAAAAAGTGCTACGGAAAGCTCGGGCAAGCAGAAGCCATCATCGACAAGGCTGTTCCCCTCTGCCAATCTATCCTGAATGACATCAAGGATATCCTCGACCTCAAGGTCCAATACGACATCGCCAAAGAATCTGCCACCAAGAAACCCGAGGAGCTCAAGCAGTTCTGTGATACCGTCTTCCCCGCCAAGTCCGGAGACGAGTACGAGAAGTGCCAGAAGGGCGAGCTTGTCAAAAAATTCGACTACATGGCAGCCTTTAAGGGCCGTGCCTGTAGCGGCTACTACGCTTTCGCCTTCGTCCCCGCACCGTACAACAAGTACACCGACCCCGTCCGTATGTGGTTCAAGGGCTACGGCGGCAACTGCAAATAGGAGACCACGATGACAATTAAACTAGGCAACAAAGTCAAAGATGCCATCACAGGTTTCACTGGCATTGCCATCTCGAAAACAAAGTACCTGCACGGTTGCACTCAATGGGGGCTCCGCAGCCAGGAGCTCCACGAAGGCAAACCAATCGCAGTTCAGTGGTTCGACGAGCCACGCCTCGAGGTTCTGGAAGCGTCCGAACCTGTGCGCACCGAGGGTAGCGATGCGCGTCCTGGTGGACCCCGTTCTACACCTCCCAGTCGCTCCCCTTCAACCGCGGGCTGACTCAAACAAAAAGTTCTTGACAGAGTCCAGAAATTCCTGTACGTTGGTTGCTGGAAATCCTCGGAAGGTCGATTGGCCGACCGGGGTCAGCGGCCCTGCCCAACCGGTGCTGCGATACCACCGAGCAGGAGGCGCAAAGGGCAGTCGCAGCTGTCCGGATGCGTCGGTCTCAGGTTGCCGTATTGGGCGACGTTAAGCGAGGCTCGCTGAAACTTTAGTTTGCTTGCGGAGTGGAGCAGAGGCAGCTCGCGTGGCTCATAACCACGAGGTCGGCGGTTCGATCCCGCCCTCCGCTAATACTCTCGTGAACCCCGTCAGGGTCGGAAGGCAGCAGCGGTAGCGAGAGCTCGCAAAAACTCATGACTAAAAAGTATTTCTACCACGTTTCTCCCAACCACAACATCCACAAAGGCACTTCCGCTTCCTGCACTCTCTGCAAACGAGAGAAGGTGCATCGAAAAAAAGCTTCCAAAGCCACCACCAAGACAAGCGGTAAAAAAGGTGGCAAGAAGTCCAGCAAACGCGCCAAGAAAGTTCGCCACGACAAAGCTACTCCACGCACCTGCTCCGTTTGTGGAAAGAAGATAGACCGGAAGAACAAGAGCGGTCTCTGCATCGTTCACTACAACGAACAACGAAACGTCGCCAAGAAAAAGGCCGACGCCTCTCGTAAGCAGTGCAGCATGGAAGGCTGTACCAACCTTCTTGGGCCCACCAACCAATCCGGTTTGTGCTTCAAGTGCTTCGCGAAATCAGACGCCTGGAACCAGCGACGCAAAACGCACGGTGAGTGGGTCACCTCGGCTATTCGTGCTCGAGGTATCAAAGACCCCACTGACGATGCTCCCGAGCCCCCTTCCCGTTCCTAGCAAGTTACTCTATGTCAACCACAGTAACTTTTGAAGGAGCTCCATCATGGCAGCCGTTCCTGTACTAGACGAGTATCTGATCAACTTTTGGCAGCAGGTCTGCGACATCGCTGTAGACTACAGTGAGGTTGATACGTTTCGAGCAGACGTTCACGCTCGGGACAAGCTTATCAACGTGCTGTGGAGCACACAGCGTGACGACCTTATCACGTTGTTCAGCGCTGGGAAGACAGCGGCCGACAACATCATCGACGCCGTACGAGGAGCTACACCTCGGCCCACTCTCACTACACCTGTAGAAGCGGGCGACATCCCCATCTACCCCTTAGAGTTCTCTGTGTCCCCGAATTACGGTCAGGTGCTCACGTACTCGTACAACCGCGAGGACTTCAATCCAGACGTCGTCCCTACACCACCTCTTCCTACCTGGTGGTATATCGGCTCAGACCTATACCGCATGGTCCTGCGTTCCGACGATTACATCCTCAATGCTTCTCCCATCGAAGCTGTATCTGGTACCACTCTGGGTGTGTGGGGGGCTAATCTGTGCTACGGTGTGATCAGTCTTGAGTTGCTGCACAATGGCTACGCTTCTGCTCGAGCTCAGGCAGAAGCAGCGTCCATCCAGATCGTCTCCATTCTCAACGAGAAGTCTCGCAGGAACCGCTAGCTCCATCCAAAATAGTGTCGCTGAAACAGTTGCTTTCAGAAGCGGCGTCTTGTAAAATACTGTTCACAATGGGCACCGATGCAGAAAATAGAGCTTCCTCTATCCTGCTGCCAGGACAGCAGCTGCCACCTGTAGAGATTACTCCACCCGAAACGACGAGCTCAAACTCCAACACCACCTGGTCTCCAGCTGCACCAGCGGCCACCTTCTGGGAACAAGTTGTCCTGGACCATCCACTAATTTTTACACCCATTGACGTTGTAGTCCTCCAATTCAGTGGCCAACAGTTAGAGCCATGGAGCTTGTCTCTACAGGTGAAATATGTAGACGACACCTTTGCGGAAACAATCGTCGACGATGGTACCGGAGCCCTCGAGAGCCTGAAATTCAGCGCTCGGATGAATTATCAAACAGGCGCCCTAACCGTCTCTGAAGTGGCAGCCTCCATTGAATACATACAAGCCACGTTCCAAACCAAACAGGTAGCACAGTGACAACCATCAAATTCCAGCGTAATGCCCACGACGCGGAAGGCAACGTCCGCAAAGAAGCCCTCACCGATGTAGCAGACAAGGCTGTGCGCACGGCCACGTTCTCTCTCCATATGGCCAACGGGCACGAAGCGTTGACCTTCTCCGAGCTCGTAGAAGAGCACAGAAAGTACGACAAAGATTGGCCCGATGAGCCGTTCGGGTACAGCATCCCCGATATGCTGCGCGGTCTAGCAGACCTCGTGGAAGCTCGGTTGATTAGGGTGGTGAAGGAGGATTAAGTGGAACATTTCTACCAGCTCATCAAATTCCTGTGGACGAAGTATCCCCACTCGTGCGAGACGTGCGGAGCGGCAACCGAAACCATTTCACCGCACGAAGCCATGCGCGTCTCGAGTATCGGGACGAGCCACCCTCCGCTGCCATCTTGGGGCTTCAAGGAATTCAAATTTCTCCAATGTGCGAAAGGGCACCTCACGCGCCTGCAAGCTCCCTTCTCCATTTTGCGGTGGGCCTGTGCACCTCACTGGACTGCCAATTTAGAAGATGACTGAGAAACCTTGGACAGTGTGCGAAAAGGCTTCCCCGTGCCCACTCTGCCACAAGAAGCCTCTTCATCACCCAGATGGCCTGTGGCTGTATCATACGTGCCCCAAGACACTTGTGTATTGCGATGAACAGCAGTGGGAAGACTTTGTACGAAGAAACAGAAAACAACGTGCTACCGGTGACCTGCCGAAAATTCCAAAGGAACGATAATGCAACCCTACGGCTTTTCCAAACGCGACCGCGGCTACGATTGCCCGTGCTGAGATAACACGGAGGACCCGGCCTGGTCCAAGGCCGGAAGGAAAAGAGCTCGACAGGAAGCACGTAAAGCAGCAAAGACAGCAGCCATGGACCACCAGAAATCAGTCAGCACTAGCAAGTTCCTCAGCCTCGTGCTGCGCCACAAGCCAGAAACCATCGGGCTCCAGCTCGACCCAGGAGGCTGGGCCGACGTCGACGAGCTCCTGCGTAAGTGTGGTCGAGCTCGCCGCGGTCGAAATATCACACGAGCCGATCTCGAAGAAGTCGTCGCCACCAACAACAAAAAACGTTTCGCGTTTAGCGAAGACGGCCGAAAAATACGCGCCAGTCAAGGCCACTCCCTCCCCGTCGACCTGGGCTACGAGCCCATCGAACCTCCCGTTCACCTCTGGCACGGTACCGCCCGTCGTTTCCTAGGTAGCATATTTGAGAAGGGTCTGCTCAAGATGAACCGACAACACGTCCATCTTTCCGCAGACTTTCACACGGCGTACACAGTAGGCCAACGTCACGGCAAGCCTGTTGTGTTCCGTGTGCACGCACTCGATATGTACAACGATGGCCACAGCTTTTTCCTGTCTGCTAACGAAGTGTGGTTGACAGATCGGGTACCCGTGAGGTATCTGACGAAGGAGCCCGATGGTCATCCAACGTAGGGGAGGGACCCATGCAGGACTACGACAGGCTCGCCAGCAAGCTGTTCAACGACGCCATGGAAGGCCTATTGATCATCCACCGTACAGCTAGAGACCACCGAATCTCAGCGTTCCTGCGCGCCGATGACGATCGACTTATCGTTGGTCCCTTCGACGCTGTCTCCGAGAAGATGGCACCCCGTTTCCGCGAACAGCTTGAGAGGCTCGAGTTCGAGCCCCAGGACAAAGTCAACGCGTGGATTTTCGATACGTCGGTGTTCCGACGGGGAAGGAAAACGGATGGTTAATAGAAGAGGTTTTCTGGCGCTTTGTGGAGCAGGTGCTGCAGCTGCAGTGCTCCCTGAAATGGAAGCGAGTGGCACTCCCAAAACGAAGGTGTTCATCAATGACATAGATGTATCGAAGTATGTACGTCCTGGTGCGTACATCACTGTGCCAGAGTACACTTATGCGCAAGAGACAAGTTTGCGCACTTTCTACCAATATCTTGCGCTGCTCGACAGGAGTGGTGCAGTAGCGCCTGGGATTGGACCTTACTATGATAAGCTTGTCTTTACGAGAACCTATCCAGCAGATAGGCTTATAGTAAGTGGTCGTACTAACATTCCAATGAAGAAGCTCAGTTCCATGTGGGAGCTTGCTGAACGTGCTGCACAGCATTCATTGCGCCCCTCCGCCGAACGTGCCATGAAGGAGTTCTTCGATGGTTGATGAAAAGAAATCAAAGGATAGACCTTCGACGATAACTCCCGAGGATATCGAGAAGTCACTGGAGCGTTCCAAAAAGAGCATTCAGTATCTGGAGCCTATTTTGCGGAACGTCTTCCGAAAACCACCACCCAAGATTGTTTTGGATTGACAGGAAAACACCAATGAGCCAAGGATTCAACCGAAGAGGATTTTTAACGGCTTGCGGCGCGGCAACAGTAGCTGCTACGGTCCCCGGAGACAAGACGCAGTCAATTGAACCCGACTTCCATCAGGAGACTGCACGTCGTGTATGGGAAGGTTCATGCCCTTCCTCCGAAGGAGTAGACGCCAAGAAGTTGGTGTGGGACGAGTCTCAAGGCACCTATGTGCTAAAGTGTGACCTCACTGAGAAAGAACAACAAGAGATCCTCGACGCCCTCTTCGCCGCTGGCCGCACCGGCAAGCTGAGCGGGAAAATCGTGGTGCGTGAAGGCGTGGACGTACTCCACAAGTTGATAACTACCAGGAAAATTCCATGGGCGAAAAAGGCATAACCAGACGAGGCTTCTTTCGAATCCTCGGGGCTGTAGCTGCTACGGCAGCTGCTCCGAAGCTCCTCGCGAGAGCTAAGAAGGAAGAGCTCGTCGTCCACGAAGTCAAGCAACTGAAACTTCAGAACCCGCCAGCTTCTGAGTTTGCTGCTTTGGCGGACGTGATTGCTGACCACATCTTCGAGACAATGCAGAGGCCGGGCTTCTGCGATCGACTCTGGGGCACCGCGGTGTAGCGATGGCGATTTACGAGTACCTTTGTGACGATTGCCAAGAAGTGACTGAGCTCGAGCGGAAGCACCTTGAGCGACACGACCCCGTTGATTGTAGTCACTGCGGTTCCCGAAAGACCAGCTTGACAATATCGAAAAACTCGTTCACGTTGGAAGGGAGTGGTTGGGCTACTGATGGGTATAAGGGGCGAAGGACGACAGTGAAATGACCAACTACAAAGATTACCGCTTCGACGTAGAACTTACAGTTTCCGACCAGGCCAACCCCGACGATCTAATTTTTCAGATAGATGACGAAGCCGCAGCCGCCGGTTGGATAACCTACGCCGTGGGCGATCCGCGTTCTCTATACATCCAAATTGTTGGGGACTCAAACGAGATAACACCTCGCGGCAGAGACAGTTTTTGCAAGTGGCTAGCTGCCCTAGACGGTGTAACTCGCTGCAGGTCCACTGGAATCCATAGCGTCCGCGCAGACGCCCCACCATTCGTGCACGACTACACATGCGGACCAGGTTAACCTTTAATAGAAAGGAGCCCAACCATGGCCAACATCATTTACGCTCTCCCCGTTTCCTGCAGCAACTGTTCCCACGTCTTCAACGTTCCGCTCGACATCCGTCGAGTTACCACGGGTGGGGAGCTCGACGTTCTCAGGCTCAATCCAACCGGTCAAGTGGAACTCGACTTCGTGGAGCTCGGAGAACTCCCCACCGAGTGCCCTAACTGTGGGGAACCGTTCTCCTGATGCCCATCCGGTCAGCTACTTTTACACGTGCTTCATGGGATGGGCCACGGGACACATAGCCAAGCTCCAGCAGGGCGAGACGGTTTCCTTTCGCCCTCGGGGCAACTCGATGAAACCGATCATCAAGTCGGGACAGCTGTGCACCGTGGCACCTGTCGACCCCTCCACTCTCAAAGCTGGGGACATTGTACTCTGCCGGGTGAGGGGCAACGAGTACTTGCATCTTGTGAAGGCCGTCCAACAAAATCGCTTCCAAATTGGAAATAATCGTGGTAGGATCAACGGCTGGATCGGACCACATTCCATATTCGGGAAACTGGAACGAGTCGATGACTAAAGAGGCCAAGATTGTTTTCGCAATATACTGTGTACTACTAGCTGGCGTTGGAGTAACGTTGTGTTTTTGCAGGAACAGTAGTCGGTTAGTGGTAGTCCTTTTGCTCGCTGCAGTATTGCTTAGCGTACTTGCTTCGGCAGTTTCTCAAGTGTGGTACGAGTATAATCAGCAATTTATTACCGATGAGGAGCAAACTGATGGCTGACCCTTTTCTGCAAACCAACTTCAAACTACCCCGGCACCGCAAAACCTGCGCGTACGTCACGAGCAAAGGGAAAGAGCTCTGCGACTGCTCCGCGAAGTTCAACGGTAAGCCCTTCGCCCACTGGCAACGAATGGCACAGAAGGACGTCGTGGAAACACTTGTGCGCGCACTATCTATCGCTGAGTCGAGCGCTCCCTACTCTTTGCCTGCAGTATTAGTTGTGCAGCAGTTGTTGCATCTGCTGGAATCATTCTCAGTTGATGTAGTTGATGAAGTGAACTACGACCGGGAGCGCTGTGTGGCCGGGTTCGCTGCCATCATGCGTGATATTTGTAGCGGTGAGTGGTCCCCTTACTTCGACCCCTCCGCAGTAGGTCTTCCCGACAATCGCGATGACTCAGTTTCGTAGAAACACTCCCGAACCCGCTAGCAAAGTAGTCTACCTGCCCGTGGACATGCGAGACTTTACAGAGTCCAAGGAAGGTGCTATAGCTACAGCTAAGGCTATGCCCGGTGCGGACCAGGGATACATCACGGTACTCTGTTTTCACCCTGGCTGTTTCGACGACTACCTTCTGAACGCCATACCAGACGAGCCCGTCGATGCGATATAATGCCAAGGTAGTAGGCGTTTGCGAGCATTGCGGACTCGAGTGGATAGCTCGAGGCGAACCTTCCGAAGAAGGTACACAGTGCATGGTGCAGCGGTGCTATTGTCACGTTGATATGTCTTTCGATCAATTGGACAGTTGCATCAGAGATTTAAGGAAGTCTCTGGAGGAATCTAATAAGTAGGTCCCGTAAGAAAAGCCGCTTCATCGACGTCGTCGCTCCTGGTAACGGGAAGATTTTCCGGCGAAGCGCCAACAAAGCCATGCGAGCCAGAACGCGTACCCTTCTCAAACGATGCCTGTTCGATATCCTGCCCGTGCGCCTCGAGGAGGTCAGCGATATCTACGACTACAAGGACTACAGCTGCTACGTGAGTACCGACGACACCGAGTGGCGACTTAAAGAGCTCGAGCGGCAGAAAAGAAAATGACGCATGATGACTTCCCGCCCAAGCCCCCTCCCAGATTCGTCTTTCCTTCCGGGTCTTTAGTTGGTGGCGACTGCTCCACCGCAGAAAACTTGCCCGAGTGCCCCAACTGCGGTACGATCATGATCGTTGTTGAAGGGGTAGCAGCCCACTGCCCGGAGTGTTGCTACAAACAAAAATACCCTTGGATGGTACTGGAGGAGTTGTAAATGACAAAGTATGCTGAGCGTTTTAACAAAGAGATTGCACAACTATTACCGCAGAATAGGCGAGCAGCTTTCGAGATTCTACGGGTGCTCATGCATCCGAAGAGCGATCTCAAACAAGGTCCAGCAGCTGAAGCGTTAGCACTAGCAAATATTTACCACGCAGTAGCAAATCCAAAAAGAGGCGTGAATTTGCTCGCACCGTTTCTTGGCGACCTTGACGTAAAAAGAGCTATCCGTAAAGTTTGGGACCAAGCGTTCAAGGGGTGGCCCGGAGAGCTAGAGATTAAAGAACAGCAGTCTATTATTGTTTATCGCCCTACTCCTGGAGGATTGCTTAGCGATGCTACTTGATGAGAATGGAAAGTTGGCCACGGTACCCGACGACGAGTTCCCCTACGAGCTCGACGAAGACGGTAATTGGGTCCGCAAGGACAGAATAAAACCTGGGGAGTTTGACAACAACCTCTACAAGCTCATCGACTTCCAAATCGACAAGCAAGTGGTAGAGGACATCCTGCAAAACACCATCAACTATTACTGGGAGGAAAACTGTGAAGGTGAAACCCCTCCCAACATCGAAGTGGTAGAAGCAACGCACGACAAAATCACCTTCCTCGTCCACGAGCCAGAACCATGGTCCTTCTCAGTTCCCATCTAAGCTCGCAACCTCATGGTGTTCCAGCTCGAGCTCTCACCATCACTCCGGACATAGCCAAGCAACTTGCTAGAGAATCTCAGCAGGTGCGCAAAGAATTCCGTAAACGTATCCGCAAGATGTGGCACATCCCACCGCATGAACGCCGTGCCGTTTCCAGATAAGCTGTAGTTCTACATTATTCTATGATATGCCAGACCGCCGCTTCTACATGCGGTTGCGGGTGCTTCATGTTGAGGACGATGAGGGGATCGGGGAGCTTGTAGAGAAGCTACTAGATCTCTCCTACCTAGACATGCACCTGCAGCGCGTGACTACCCTCCAAGAAGGGATAGACTTGCTGTACCAACAGCGGTGGGACGTAATCCTGCTCGACCTCACCCTTCCAGACAGCGCACCCAAAGATACTTTCCAAGAAGTCTACAAAATAGCACCACAGCTCCCCATCGTCGTCTTGACCGCGGAAACAGACATCGAGATACGCGCCGCTACGATAGCAATGGGAGCTCAAGATTGTATCGACAAAATCGAGCTCTCCGCAACGCCCAACCTCCTCGCCCGAACCCTCCGCTTTGCCGTTGAGCGCCAGCGTACCATCCTCGAGCTGCAGGAAATCATTCGCGAGCTAGAGCTTTCCAAAAAGAAGCTCCAGGAGCTCATCGAGCAGGTAGACGATTCCCTAGATCCCTCCATCAAGCACTGACGCGCTTTTTAATTGACACAGTATTGTTTTTGGGGCATTCTCGACAAAGAGTTGTCGGAGGAACCACTATGAGTGATTGCACACAAAGAGCTGCTGCTATCATGTTACCAGGCCAGGTGATCATCAACAGCTCTGCACAGGCTTCCCCTAGGGCTAAACGAAGTACGGTTGATAGTGCTCAGGTCAATAACAAAAATGTGCGTTATCGAAACACTAAGAAACTTCACCGTGATACAGGAGACCTTCTTTCAATTACTGTAGGTGAGTTTGCACGTCTCCAAGATACATGTAGACGGTTGAGTTATCTAGGCCGCGTGGAAAGCGAAATACAGCTGCTGCCTTTTGTAAGGAGTCTTTGCGAAAAGTACGGGCTTGACCCAGAAGTGTACAGCCTCAACACTTATTTCGGTAGATTCTTTGAGATAGACGGACCCGATGATGGGTTCCCCGTAGGCGAGCTTGTCTGATGGCACGTCTGCCTTTCCAGTGTGGCTTCTGCAAGCATCGCATTGGCCACCTCAACGCGCACGGTACTGGAGGACTCCCTCGCAGCCGCGGTGGACTTAGTCGCGTGCACCTCACCGGGCGCAAGCGGTTAAAGAAACTCAAGTTTCGACGCGGTGCTACTCGGAAACGAAAACTACTGCGGTACGTTGGAGAGCTTCGCAAAAAGTACTCAGCAGAGCACAGTAACTGGGTGTACGAGTACGTCTGCCACGATTGTGGTAATACGGGTTGGAGCGACCACCCGGATTTGGCCAACAAGGTAGAGGAGGCGTTATGAGTATTCGTGCTAGGCAGGACCGAGCGGACATTTATCTTTGTGATCGAGAAGGCTGTACCGCTAGGCGAGCTTCCAATTGTGGCGTTCCTAGAGGTTGGGTGGAGGGGCATTTTGGTTCTTTTCATTTGTGCACTGCGGATCGAGATCTTTTGAATCGATACAACCAGATTGCCGCCACACACGGAGTCCGCGCACTCTACGGTCGGAAAGGTTGTGGGTGAGTAGATTGAGCGACAGCGAGTCTACAGTAGCTGAGCAGCGCGCCGCAGCTATCTTGCTTCCCGGTGTGGTGATCGAGGAGGAAGCCCCCTCCGAATTTGAGGATGAGCTGCCATGGCAATCCAAACGCGCAGCTCCCGATCCCGGGGTAGAAACTCTCCAAAGACGGCTTGGCGTGTCACCAGATGGGATAGTTGGACCGGCTACACTGAAAGCTAGTGGTGGTGATATTTTCATAGTCACGAATATGACAACTCACAGAGTTGTGATCTCCTCCAGCTTGATGGTAATGCCTGCAGGTACACTAGTGATAGGTGCAAGCAAGCTAGAGTTCAACCAATGGATCCGGGATTTTGTAAAGAGAGGAATTCTTCGCGTTCTTTCCGTCTATAAACAACCTGCATACGAGCTTGTGTTCACCGATGCGGATTAATTATAATGGCGGACAATAAATCCTCAGATGCTGAACAACGTGCCGCAGCTATCCTACTCCCTGGGAAGGCGCTGGAACTCGATGATATAGAGTTTCCTGAAGAGGTAGACGATAACCCTCCTGAGGTGATCAGGATTAACGGGAAGCTGTACGTAAAAGATAGCGGGGAACCCTACACGCTCGATTCTGAAGAGAAAGCTACTACTGGCTCTCCCAGCCTGGACACGATGCTTGAAGTCGTCGGGCAGTCCATCGCGCGAACAAACGCCGAGATGGAAGAGGTTGCTAAGCGTTACCAATTGCCAACGGCGAGCAGAGCTCTAGCGGAGCGTGTTGGAAAGAAAAAAGCAAAGCGTAAGCAGCAGTCCAAGCAAGTTACGCTGCTTAATCAAAGCAACGGAGATGTGGCAGTAGATACGGGTTCTAAGCTAACCGTGGTGAGCAGTGGAGGGTTTGTGCGGGTAGATCCGTCTGTTGCTTTCGCAGATCGCAACGAACGACTTCTAGCCTCCGGTGTTCTCAAGCTTGTGCAGGAAGATGATTCTGAAGACTCCCGTCTTCCTTCAATTACTGTGGCGGAATTCGAGCAGCTTCGGCGCCTTGAACTCAAAGGCAGGCAAACTGATAAATGGGCGCCACAAGAAGAATTCTTCTGTTTTGTGGACGCCCTTTGCTCCAAGTATGACCTTGACCCTGATGAGTTTTCCATCGACCTCAGTACTGGAGAATTCTACTCCCTGGAAGAAGATGACGGGTGGCGCTAACCGCGCCTTGTAAAATATAGTGGTAACCAGGCTGCATCTTCAGCCTTTCTTGTTACTTTCTAAGTTAGGCCCAAGTCCAAGGAGGAAACAAGGATGCCATTACCACTGCCCAACTTTTCGACCAAACTTACGTTCGTAGACAAGGAAGGAGAAGAGGTAAACCTCAAAGATCTCGGACCGTTCGACGATCCACTCACCGCTTTGGAGATGTGGGAACGCGGCGACATCAGGCGCACCATCAAGGTGACCACCCACGAAAACGAATCCAAGAAGTACTTCCGTGAGTACCTACGCAATATCTTCATCTCTCCCACCTCCGACGAGTTCCGTCTCTTCGGAGAGCACATCAACGAGGAGCTCCGCAACTACGTAGACCAGCTCAGTCTTGCACACCACATCTTCCACCTCACAGAGCTTCAAGAAGGCGAGTCCCCTGCTATCCTACTCGAAGAACGAACAGACAGTCCCAAGTGGACCTTTCGAGCCCCCGTGGCTATCGATGCAGAGTGCGAAGGAACCGTCGAGCCTACAGCTATCAAAACTACCACTCTCTACCCTGCCGCCTACCCCGTAGAGTTCAGCGTTATCCGCAGTCCCCTCGAGGATTTCACCGGAAGTTTCGACCCCGAACAGTTCACCGAGGAGCTACTACTGGAGCTCGTTAACTACGTTGTCAAGAAAGATAACGACACCACCTTCATGCTCCTCGAGCAAGCAGCCGAGTCCATCGGGAATCAGACCGCCTACAAATCTTTTACCCCTACAGCCCTTGCCAATACACGCAACCGGATCTGGGAATATCAGCTTGCTGTCCCTACCTTAGTCACTTCCCTTTCCACCCTCTTGACAAACATCGACACGGAAGAGCTTCTACCGCAGTGGTACAGTCCCATCGAGAAAGTTTCACAACTACTTCAGGGCGCCGTAGGTAAGGTAGCAGACGTTGAGGTTCTGTGCACAGGCTCCGAACACGATCCACTGAAAATCGGAATGACCAACGCTCTCTACATGTGTGCGCCTCCTCGCCAGCTCGGTGCACGCCTCACCTCACTTCCCCTCAGCTCCCATCCCATCGACAAACGGCCGTTCGGCCAAGCTCACGCTGGTTACTTCTTCTACGGTCGATACGCTACCGCTGTCGTGAACAGCAACGCGGTCTCCCAAGCTTCCTTCGTCTAACGTTGCCTTGTAAAATAGTGGTAGCCAACAATACGGAGGCTACCCGTGCACCCCGAGGGCAAAGAAATCTGGGAAAAGAAAAGTCGATCCTTCGAGATCTTCCACGAAGACCTCAGCATCAACAAGGTAGGCCCGTTCCTCGTTGACGTTTTGCAAAAATTGAATGAGCTCCCCGGTGTCGCCACGCTCTACTCCTGTCAAGGTCACAAGGACGAACGGAGCCCCATGGCGTACGTGTACCTTGTGTTGTCTTCCAGGAAAACGGAGTCTCTTCGCAGAACCATCTTGCCCTTCCTCAAACGTGCACCTTTCTTCCTCACCGTAGAGTTTGAGCACTCTATTGATATTCATATTTGCTCCCAGTTATCCACGCGGGTAAAAATCAACGGAGACATCGACCATATCGGAGAGGACGCCCTTCCGATGTTTTACTATATCTACGATTTTCTTGCTACTATTGGTTCGAGCCGCGCCCTGGAGTGCTCTACGCTAGAAAAATGGCTACCGTAGCCTAACTAGCGCTCTGGTACACCTTTGTCTACGTCTACACCTCGAACCCAAAAAATGGGTCATAATTGCAATCGGGCGCTTGACAACGTAATGCTCACCGGATATACTGGTACCTATGTTGGGCGGAAACGTAATAATTACACGGAGGTATCAACATGAAAGCGCCACAAACTCATCTGTTCAAAGGAAAAGTAGTTGACCGAGTAGACTGGCGACAGTTCGATGACGGACGGGGAGGCACTGCGCATGACCCACTTATCGTCTTCACCGATGGGTCGGCACTCGTATTCATGACAGAGGAGACAAACACGGGGGATTACGGTGTACTTCCCATCTACCACAAGAAAGGCACCCACAAACCGACTATACTCACTGCTGTCTTTGTCGACTGGACCGAGTACGAGCGTGGGTGGGGATGCCGCCCAGACGGGTGCTCCGTCCACCTTTCCATGGAGGAGTGGAAGCGCTACTATGAGAAGTACAAGAAAAGCTTGCCGAAGGAGGTGCCTCACGAGTATAGCAGGCCAGACAACCCGCAGCCCGTCAGTGTAACCGACCCGGAAATCGTGGAAGCTCTTCTGGAAAAGAAAAGCGTACGCTACTGGCACAGGAGTAGGGAGTACTCTGTGCTGAAAGAAGCTGCCAACTTGTAAAATATAAGAAGAGGTTCCATGGAACTTTTAGCACACGTTTCCCAAGTAGTCATTGGTCTGCTCCTTGTGTTTGCTATGGGAGGAGGCACTGCGCTACAGCTGTATAAAATCTTCTATGGGGAACCGGCACGTATTGCTGGCACATGGGGTGCAGTTGTTGTGTTAGTATGCTTCGGCGCGTACTTTGGCTATCACGCTATCATGGCTGGGGTTAGGCTGGCATTCTACTTGAAGCTTGGCGAGGAGCAACGTAAACGTAATGCATCCTGAAGACGACACCATCTACAAGGACACCCTGCTCCAGAGTTACCAGCAAGCCATTGACGAAGGTCACCTCGAAATGTCCCTCAAGCCTGCCTTGGACCGGTTCAACGAAATCCGCGGAGTCGTGACCACCTACTCCTGCGAAGGGCATCCGGAGCGTGATATTTTCCACGCCCGCGTGGACCTTGCTGTGTCACGCGACAAGTGGGCCAAGATGCAGACCTTCATTGAGGAGCTACTTCCCAGAGATGGTGGCATCATGTCCCTTGAGTTCTGCTACCACTCTGGCGAAGACGACATTCAGCAACACGTGACTGTCCGTACTCACCCGGCGCTCGTGCAACAGAAAGCTGTGAAGCCACTCATCGACTTCGCGGACCGACTCGAGGAGCTCACCAAGACCACCTTCGACCTTGGCGAGCTCGCAGAACCTGTAGTAGCCGTCACGAAACGCCTCCCCGAAGATTGGCCGCGCAAGTGCGAGAAGTGCGGCTCTAGAGACATCAAGGTGACCTACTCCGATGTGGCTGGCGTCAAGCGAGTTAGCTATGTTGAGTGCGATACCTGCCAACAGCTGGAGTTCCGACGCAACACATGCCCTCGTTGCTACGGAAGAATGAGCCTGCATGGCAGCAGAGGCGGCGTCTACTGTCTACAAGAAATACCCGAGATACCGAATGTTTTTCGGTGCCCGCACTGCAAGAGCACTTATGTAAAGGGCGAACTCGACCCAGTTCCTATCGTGCTGGAGTTGACCTAATGCAAAAATACCCTGGCAAATACTTTCTCAAACGAGACCCATCGTGCGCCCACTACTTCGACGATACTGTACCCCGCAAGGACCTACGTGTACTCGCCCCCTGCGAAGCGACCGCCGCTCCAGAAGTCTCCGAAGACGAGCAGTACCAACCCATTGTCATCGCACGGCCCTACAAGTACAAACGCCGCCTCTTCAAAGCTCGCGCCGCCGACCTCACAGGCCCCATGCGAAAAACCTTTTTCGTCCTCGGTGCCACCTGCCACCTGGGAGGCGTTCACAGCGTCTCCAGTATGCCAGGCACGTACGGATTCAACCTCCAAACTCTCCAAGCCCTCGAACGACGCCAATTGATTATCCTTCATCGCCAAGCTCCCTCCTGGCAGCGGCGTGTCGAAATGACCGAGTTTGGCAAAGAGCTGTGGCGCGCAGTGTTCCACCAGTTCGCGAAATGGTATCACGGGAACGCCCTCTACCACGCTCTCCGAAGCGCCTTCGCTTTCGAGCATTGGGGAGAACGCCCCAAACCGAAACGGAGAACAGAAACTAGTAGGAAAAGCAGCTTTTCCCTTAGCGAGTTTGAGTTTTAGAAGGAGTTCCTCATGGGACGAAGAATTAGAGGCATCAGACCACACCGAAGTCGGCCACCCCTCAAAGTAAAAGGTGAGGTAAACTGCCCCCGCTGCAACGTTACCATCGACACTGTGTTTGAGGTTGACGGGACACCCATTTTGGTTGTAAAGTGCCCCAACTGCGAGACGGTGTTCAATCGTGAAATGGGAGAAATTCTCGTAGACAAAGGAAAGGTACCAACAAAATGAATCGAGCACAAGCTATCATCCTGAGAGCGGGCGACACGATGGGCGATGGTAGAGTACTCTCGCCCGAGGTTCTCCGTGCCATTGTTGCAAAGAACAACGGGCTCTTCTCGTACCACTCGCGTACACTCTATGCCATGGTGGACCTGGACGACCGCTCCCAGGTAGACAACGCCCACCGACAGGCGATGGTCTACGCCGCGCAAGTTCTAGAAGGAAAATAGACGTGGGAATCTCCCCCTTCAAATCGAGCATTTGTAGAAGCGAGCCGCAAAGCTGCGGCTTCGTTCCCAAGAGTAGCTGCACGCACTTCGACGAAGTCCCACCTCCATCCGGCAATCCAGACCCCGGTGCGTACAAAATCCTCGCAGCAGAAGAACTCGGCAACTACCTCATCGCCACTATAGAATACCCAAACTGCCACAACTACGAAGGCAAAAAGATTCTCCTCTTCCACAACGTCACCAAAAAGCAGCTGCGCTCCCAGAAAAGAATCGATCCCCATTTCTGCGACAACACCAACCACATTAGCCCCGTCGCCAGATTCGAGCCCACCGAACGTGGTCTCCTCATGGCCAGAACGCTAGCAGCTTCCTTTTCGTAGTGCTGCCAAGGAGAGTGGCCCATGCCAGTAGAATACAAATATTTCGTCCGTGAAGACTTCGATGAGCACGCACAGTGGATCCTCGATACCTGCATCCACATTCTGGGCGTCCTCCTCTCACACATCGAGTTTGACCAGACCTCCGCGCCCCTGGGCGAAGGTGAGAACACTATCGTCGCTTGTGTGGAAACAACAGAACCTGTCCTGTACGTAACCAGCGATAAGGTTAGATCACTCGAAGAGGCACTGTCGGAACGTTTCGGTGACCTGAACTTGAAAGTGCGTAGCACATGCCCAAGGTGTAAGAAGCGCTTGCACGACCATTACGGGTACTCTAAAGAGGACGAATACCCTTCCCTCAATGTGTGCAACAAATGCTCCAGTAAAGAACTTGAGGAGAAGGAAAGCGCCAAGAAGGTAAAGTGCCCAACGTGCAGCAAGAAGTTCGTAGTCAAGGATCACGGTGAAAGCTACACCATGAATGCTCACCTCGTCATTCGTAGCGGTGTTCTTCCGCTCAAGCTAGAAGACATTTCTTCGGCCCGCGTCGATGCGGGTTCCTATTTTGACCACGTGCGCTTTTGCTCCAAGAAATGCTTGCAACTGCGGTTGGATAGGTTTATCAAGGACCTTAGCATTATCTGCAACAACCTGTGATAGAGGAGACAGTCAATGAAAGTGAAAGAACTGATTGAGGAGCTCAAGCAACTGCCGCAGGATGTCGAAGTCATCCTCTCCCGCGACGAGGAAGGCAACGGCTTCAACCCCTTCAGTGGGGACTTCTCCATCGGCGTCTACGATCCGGATGGTGACGACTGGTCACAGTTCACCACCAAAGAAAACTGGGAAGACGACAAAGATGGGGAGCCTTACCCTGGCGACAACGCGGTGGTGATGTGGCCATGATCCACGTACCCGAACCGCAGCAGAAGTATCGTGACAAGGATGGCCGTGTCTACGTGACCAAAGGCGAGGCGACGCACAGCGAAACGCAGGAGCGCTTCGTGCTGCTACAAGAAATCTGCGGCGACCACCTCGGGATGCTTTACGCGATGCCCTACGACCGCTTCTACGACGGCGAACCTGAGAAGCGTGGGAGGGTGGCCATTCTGCACACCACGATGGAGAGGTTGTAGATGGCACACTTCGGGACCTGTTCATTCTCCTACGCTGAAGTCAAAACGGTGCAGGCGCCCGTCTGCACCATCGACCAGTGGGGAACACCCCACATTACCTACGAACCGCTGCAGCTGGTGTACGGTAGCGTGACCTTCCCCACGGTCGACGCAGGAAGCCACCACACGCACGTGGTCATCTGTCCGAGGCCTACCAACAATGCACTGGATACTCCAACTGGATTTGGAGCAGGGTAATGTCGAAGACATCCTGCTCGAAGTGGTGAAGGAGCTCGAGCTCCCACACACCGTCATCAAGCTCGTTCCCTTCTCCCACGAGCTCGTCCCTGAACCTGAGATAACCGGGAAAGCCGTCGTCTACGGTAGCACCAAGCTGCGTAAAATATCGCAGGCCCGAAACTGGTCACCTGGCTACTATTGGGACGACTACAACTTCACCTTCGAGGCGTGGCGCGAGCACTGGGGCACCGAGCTCCTCAACCACGATTCCGTCGTCTGCCGCTTTGAAGATGTGCCGCTTCAGATAGACCGTTTCTTCATGCGCCCGTGCGCCACGGACAAGACCTTCACAGGTTCGCACCTGGAGTGGTGCGACTACCTCGAGTGGCGGAAAGAAGTCCTCGCAGGGGAAGTAACACAGCACTACCAGGACCTGACCGCCGACACCATGGTGGCTGTAGCTCCCTATCGTGAGATTGCTCACGAGTGCCGGTTCTTCATCGCCAACGGGAAAATCGTGACCGGGTCGTTCTACAAAAGCATCGGTTGGCGTAGGCGCATCGGTTTCTACGACACTCCCTGGTACGACGAGGAGATGGAGCGGTATGTGCTGGACCGGATAGCCGAGTGGCAGCCTCACAAAGCGTTCGTCCTCGACATTGCCAGAATCGATCACAAGACTTGTAAAATAATAGAGGTGAACTGCTACAACTCGTCGGGTCTCTACGAGTGCGACGGGCGAAAAATGATCGAAGCTCTCGAGGAGATGGAAAAGGATGTATAGGAAGCTGTTCAGACGAGTGTGGCCTCCGGGGATGATTGTTACCAGGTTCTTATGGGACCGTCCATACTTGAGAAAACTATACCGAATCTACGTCACGAGACCGACACGGAGAGCCCTTCATTCCTTTGTAGGACCCTTCCTTCCTCAATTTTTGCACAGCGACATAGTAAAAAGGATGTACTACCGTTTCAGTGAGTTCTGGTGGGAGCACCCGAGTAACGGGGGGCACGCACTGTTCGTAGGCCGTTTTAGTGGTAGCCATCGCTGCCTTCTTGAGGAAGGACAACGCTGCCTTTTTTGTGGTGGGTATATGTCGTTTCCTGTGAACGCAGAAAAGATAAAAGCAGACAACTACGAAGAGGCTGCAGATAACTAAGGAGAAGTGTATATGGCAATCGAGAAAATTCACCTGATGGAAGAGCTTGGGAACATCGTCAAAAACGCTCCAGTTTTTCCAGGAGACACAATCTCCCATCAAACCGCGAACGCTTTAGGGAGTTCGGGGTTTGCTCAGCGGGACGCTGCGCAAAATTGGGTACCCACAGAAGATGGCCAGAAGCTGTGGGAACTGTGGTACAGACTTCCTCGGTAACGTAAACATTCCTGGCGATGTCACGCGCGGAAACGCAAGGATACGCCAGGTGAGGTGACGCGAGGTTGGGCAATGCAAGGAAAGTTCGGCTACCGTGTTAGGTGACGCATGAAGCAAGCCACCATCGTTGCTGGACGGTACTACCGTAGCAGAGCCAGCGGCAACACCAGGCTCGTTTTGAGCATCGCCTCAGCGAAAAAACGTGCGACCATTGTACAATGGTGTGCTGTCGATTATATTGGGAGAGTCCACCACTACAAAACGCAGCCCCTAGTGTCCTTCGCACGGTGGGCAGACGAAGAAGTTCGTCCAATTTTTGACGCGGTGGTACGCTGCAGCTGCGGAGGCTGGGATTGGACAGACCATGCAGAGTTGTTTGGCGTGTGCCCAGAGTGCAGATCTCCGTGGGCACACTTGCAAGGAGACGGCGCATGAGCAGCTACCCACCGTTAGCTGATTGCCTAGCTGTCAAGCACTACTGTTGGCGCATGTACAGCCACAGGAAGTGGTTTAAGGGTTGTGGGCTCAATACAGACGAAGAAGAGTGCGTGGTGGAAATTCGGAAGGACCCGACGTATACAGACCGGTTTACGTACGTCAGCGAGAAGGACGGCGTGAAAATTCGCGTCGTTGACTTCGACTCCACTAAACATAGTGAAATGGAAGCTCAATGAAAGACAAGAACTGGGCAAAACAGACCATCAAGAAGCTACAGAAACATCTTTCTCGGTCCGACCTTCTATCTACAGGCGGGCTACAAGAAGCGCGAATGACTGCCGTCCACTTCGTGGTCGACGAGCTCCGCGACGCCAGCTTGGAAGACATCGCTGCGCTCGTTGTACGTTTAGTCGTCCATCGACCAGAGCCGGACACGGATGAAGTGGAAGCCCTTCAGGACGAAGTGGAAGAACTGAAAAGTCAGCTACGTGTCCTCAAAGGGGGCGTAACCGCTTTGCTCGAGTCCTTCTAAGTCTAAACAAAGGACCCTCCATGTTCAAGTACATCACAGAAAACCTGTACGCCCACTTCGTCAATCACGACAGGCTTCCTGGTGGAAAACGAAAAGGCGCCATCTGGAAACACGGCGCCATGTGGTTGCACCACAAGAGCCTATCCTACGGAAGTGGTGAGTTCTTCCACCTCGAATGGTCTCTCGGCAAGCCCAACCTAGGAGCTCGTCTCAAGCTGCACAGCCCTGGTGGCGAAAACGACCTCTCCGGGAACGTGCAGATCCCCGGAGTCTCCCTCTTCTGGGGTATCACTAACATCCCGCACTGGCGCAAAGTGCAGGAGACGCTGGGCCTCTACAAACCCAAAAGCGACGCGCACCCGTGGGGAGAGTACATCAGTAGGGAATTCGGTTGGCGCGTGTTCGATTGGAAGCTGTGGCTCGACGTCTGGAAGAAGACGAACGAGTGGAGCAGAAGCGACCCGTGGTGGATGCACACGGTCGTCGATCTGCACCCCATGGACGTTCTATTCGGCTACACTAAGTACAATGAAGGTGACACCATACACGACGAGGTTGTAGAATTTCCAATGCCCGAAAAGTCCTACAAAGGGCGCGTGCGCATCCAGGCCAACGAGTGGAAGCGTCCCCGCTGGCCCTTTCCCAAGGTTATCCTTCGCGCCCACGTCGACATGGAAGAGCCCATCCCGTTCCCCGGTAAAGGAACCTGCTCGTACAACTGCGGAGACGACGCCATTCACGGCTCCTGCTTCCCTTGCCGTACCGTAGAGGAAGCCATCGGGGAAGTCGTTGGCAGCGCGCTCCGCAACCGAAAACGCTACGGCGGTAGCCACCAGTTCACCCCACGAGAGAAGGTAGCACAATGAACCACGACATGTGGAACAACTCTCGCTACGTAGTGGACTTCGAGATAGCAGGTGCTCAGTTCCGCTACCACATGATCACCTTCTTCAATTTCTCCAAAGGTGAATGGACACCAGAGCGTGTCTGCGAGATGGCAGACATCCCTGTAGACCGCTTTCGCCGTTTCCTTGTCTGCGACGACCGGCTTTCCTTCGGTGAGATGGCCCACATCGAGGAAACCGTCTTCGACCGCGAGTTCCGGGTTTGTGGCACCATCGACCTGCTCAAAAGCCAATACCCACCCGATACCCATCCAGACCACATCAGCTACCAGGAAGAAATAGCCAAATGGAAAAAGCAAAATGAAGAAGATGTGTAGCCTACTCTTACTGCTGTTCGTTCTCCTGTTCACCAGTTGCGTGGAAACGCAGACCGTGGCACAGGAGTGCCCAGCAACTCACACTCCTCAATGCCCCTTTGGTCAACCGGTCTACTCCCCCACTCCACCCCACGCACCAGCAGTCGGCGTAGTCACCCGAGACCAATATTCTCTAGGCTACTCCTACTGGTACGACAGCGCCCTCTGGGCCTGCGAGACCATAACGCGCACCGAGCTCCACGGAACCGCCAAACGAAAGAGCTCCTTCTCCCTCGACCCCGCACTGTCCAAGTACATGCAAACGAAGTCCTCTCAGTACACCAACAGTGGTTACGACCGCGCACACATCGTCGCCGCCACAAATCAGCTCTGGAGCCAGCCCCACATGGACCAAACATTCTACATGACGAATGTTACTCCTATGCGCCCCTCCTTCAACCGGGGCATCTGGCGCCAGTTTGAACAGTGGGTACGAGATTGGGTTACCGCCCACGGAGACGCTTACACCATCACCGGAGCAGTCTTCCTATCCTCCCCACTATACGAGCTCGGATTCGAGCACCTGCACAACGACAGTGACAACGCTTTCGTACCTTCGCACTTCTACAAAATCCTCGTCTCCAAACGAGGCACCACCTCCTGGCACGCCATCGCTTTTCTCTTCGATCACAAATTCGAACACAAAGCTCCCTACGATTGGAAGGACTACGTCATCTCCATCCGTAAACTCGAGGTGATGACCCAGCTGGATTTCATGCCCAGCTTGTCCACTACCAACTGGAAACGGATGGAAGCAGACGAAGCCAACTTTGACCTGTGGAGGGATTAACATGTTTCCTTGTATAGACCAAGAGAATGATACCTCCTGCAGCTACTGCGGTGCCCCAGAACTTGCAGAAGGGCTGTTGAACGATTGGCCCACATGCCAAACGTGCCTCGACGTTCACACAGAGCTGCAGGCGATTGCAACCGGGTACCAACAAAGTGGTATCACCAGGGACGAAGCTCGTTACTACTTGCTGGGATTTTCCCGTATCGCTTCCTACCTGAAGGCGGAGCGCAAGGAGCAGCTAGCAGCACGAAAGAAAGAGCTGGCGCTTGCTCGCGAAAACAGAGACAACCAGCTCAAGAAGCACGCTCAGAGCGTAAAGAAAAAAGCATCCCTCCTGTCCACATTCAAACAGTGAGGCATCGTTATGCAAGAATTCAAGCACCGCACAGACCTTTTCAATGAAGAGATCATTTGCTTCAAGTACGGTCTCACGCAGGCAGAGTTTCGACGCCTCCGTAGAGAGGAGGGCTTCCCGGAGCCTGAGTACTTTTGCAAGGTCACATCACCCGGGAAATTCCGGTCGCCCAGAAAGGTTGTCTACTGGCGCAAGAGTGTGGTAAAGTCTTTCATGGCTTCTTGGGAAGAGCAGAAACGATGTGCCAAGGATTGAAGGACAAACTTTACTGGCGTCCCGTTGTTGTCAGCGGCCTCTGGTGCTGCTTCAAAAAGAGTGCCGATGCTAAATTTGGATTCGTTTCTCTTTGTGGTGGTTATGGTCGCGCACGTTCTGGTGGTCAGCAATGTGCACGTCCTCCTGCTATTCTGCGTTGCGCACGGTGTGACGTGGCCGAAATGAAAAGGCGTGACAAAGAGGAAAGTTTGCTCGAGCTTTCTAATTGGAAGGAGCACCAGCTGTGATCCGTGGCATTGGAATTGATGGTGTTGCGTCTGAAATGGGTGCGCTCAGTAGGCACTATCACGATTACAAAGTCGACCGGAAAGACCTGGTAGACAGTTTAATGCGTAGGTACACTGCATCTGAGGAAGAGGCGGAAGCAGCCGTTCGTAAAGCGTTGCGAGCTGGGGTAGTCTGCGAAGTGGGGACAGCTATTGAACTTGTCGAGGAGCCTTGGTAGGGAGTGTCTCGTCCTGCCTCTTTAGTTAGCCTCTACCCAAGGAGGCTAGCGTCATGGACACAGACGACATCAACACCATCCAGGAGCTCATCGACGAAGACCCTCCCAACCTCGAGCCCAGCAACCACTCCAGTTGGGCCGTAGCCAACTTCAAAATAATCGCCATTTTGCTAGCCATTGGTCTGAGCCCGGTGTGCACCTACTTCGGTTCCGGGCGCGTTGAGAAAATTCGCACCAAGTTCGAACGGGAAGACCGGGCGAAGAAGCGCGAAACGCAGTTACGCATCCATCGCCAGAAGATGCGGACCACTTTGGTCAAAGAGGTGGTGTCCATCGCGAAGAACGCCGACCTGGACAACGTGGCTCACGCGTACCGTATCGGACTCATTGCGGAAATCGTGATGTCCAATCCTGATGTGTTCAAGCTGAACATGCGGGACGCGAAGGACAAGTTGGACGTCATCATCAAAAAGATGAAGGTGGTTCACAACATCCGCAAACAGCTAGCTGAAACGGAGAAGAGCGAGGCGGAGCTCCAGGGGAAGGTGAAGCGGTACGATAAGGAGAACGTGAACCTCGAGAAGAAGCTGAAGCGCATGAAGAAGAAGTACGACGCGGTGAAGTGGCGCAGCTACAAGGATCGCATGAAGTGGCAGAAGAAGGTGGAGAAGGTAGAGAAGGCACTCAAGGACAGCCGTTTTCGGAGGCGCATGTACGCGGAGCGATTGCAGCGGGAACGCCGTCGTAGGCGCCTGTACGCTCACTATCTTAGATACACGCAGCGGCGGTTGCAGAAGAAGGTCAACGCGGCGCAGACGGCCAAGAAAAAGAGCGATCTGGAAGTCAAGAAGCTCAACGGGGTGCTAGCCACGCTGGAGTTGAAGACTTCCACTGCGAGCAAAGAAATCAAGCAGCTGAAAGGCTTGGTACGGAAGCTCACGAAGGCAAAGCAGGACAGCGAGGCTACGGCTCAGGACTTGAGCGACGAGGTGAAAAAGCTGAAGGCAGCGAACAAGGTACTCCGGTCTGACAACAAGACACTCATGCAGAAGGTGGCAGAGTGCAAACCGAAGAAGGCAATGACTCCATGATAAATACATCGATACCGTCTATGATTCGAGTTGATGGCGTCAGGTACGCTCGAACTACTTTAACGTACGAGGAGGTGGGTGCGCGTGGCGCTGTCGAGGTGGGGATGGCATACGATTCCAGTGGAAAGGCTTACCCTGGCTGGGCCGACAAGACAGGCCGGAAGTATGCTGAAGTCAGTCCGGACCGCGAGAAGGGGGAACGTGGTCAGGTTTTTATGCGGATCGATAACAAGGAAGGCTGGCGCTGGGAATGGGATGAGGGGACGAGTCAGGAAGACGTGGACAACTTTCCTGATTACATGTAGCCTAGCGCGGCTCGTCGTTCCCTCTTCTGGCTAGCTTCTCTCCTACCTTTTCAGCGATTGCGTACAGAAGGAACTGATTCAGACTGGTCCCTTCTTTCTTGGCAATCTTCACACATTTTTCATGAAGCGAGGAGGGGAGACGGAGTAATATTCTGCCGCTGTACTTCTTCATCAATCTGTCAAAAACAAGAAGGGGTCTTCAGTGACTACCCAGGCATCCAACATGTGCTCTGATTCTAGCCAGGTTCTCGGTGTGTCTGGTCCTGCTAACCGAGGTAGCTTGCTTGTATCTTTCGGCACTTTGAGTGTGACGATTTTGTCTTCCTTTGCCAGGTAGAACGAGCAGCTATCGTTTGCCACTTCGGCTTCCGTAATACGGGTACCCACCACAAGCTCTGCTACTTCGTCCCATTTACCGCCATCTGCTTTGTTGTAGTAGCTAAAGAGAGGCTTCTGGATGTGGTAGTACTTCGGATGGGCACCCACCCAACGATCGTCGAGCAGGAGCCAGCTGTCAGCTCCCCACAACGTGAGAACCAACCACTCCGTGGATCGACTTTCGTTTCCGTCCAACCGAAACCCGACGAATCCGGGACCGCCCATGCCGTAGCTACCGAGGTGGGAGCTCCACTCGAGGATGACGCGGTTCAGGATGTTATTGGTGCCGACTTGCCGCAACGTGGGTGGAGGCTTCCCAGTAGCTTTCACGATGCTCGCTATGATGTTGGAGTTTTCCATATTGGGAGTGATGGGACTTGAACCCACGTCTCTGGGATCCTTAAACCTCAGCGCTTGAGCCGCTCAGCTACACTCCCATAGTGGGCCCGAGGGTAATACCCTCACCCCGGGCCCGTGTTTGCCGGTATACTCACATCGCTGACGACGTTTAAGCTGCCGCTTTAGTTCTATCTACCTGCGCTCTGTCAATTGAGCTACCACCTCATAAGAGAGAGGCGGACGGGATTCAAACCCGCAACCTCAGGTTATTTTGTCAGCAGCATTCGATTCAGCGAAACCGACGAATGCTCAGATTTGGAGAATAGCTTGAACTTGCGTTGGGCATTTCTATAAAGCTCCGACAGCCACAGATGTCAGACAACGTGACTCGCGTCTACCAATTCCGCCACCTCCACGTAGGATTGTGGAGGGCAGGATTCGAACCTGCACGTCGTTGCGAGCTTCATAATTGGCGCCCGTCAGCTTGAGTTTGAACTTTAGCTTGTCTCCAACTCTAAGACTTTTATTCAGTTGTGAAAAAGCTCCTCCTTACTTGAGCTCCACTAGCTTGTCACGAATCCATCGCATAGCTCCGAGCTCCAGCTGGGCTTCGCTTTCTGCAGCGTCCGCTGACTCGAGGGCCTCACGGCGCTGCTCGTACGACATTCCCGCTTCCGCCATCCCTACCTGGCCGGGAACCTGCGTTTCTAGCTCGCGGAGGCGCCTGTCCAGGTAAAAGAGCGCCCGCTCTTTCATGACTGTGGGGTTTACGTTGTCTGTTTTCACTTCTAACCATTTCCTTGCTTCTACAGTGATGCGCTCGTCAAGCCAACGTTTCATAAGCACCTGGTAGCCAGTATCTCTGCGTCGGGCAAACTCTTTGAGAATCGCCAGCATTTTGTTCGGTAGCCGAATACTGATGGCCGTTGTGCCTGTAGTTTGAGGCACAGCTTCAGGCGCATCTTCCCATCCTTCGTCGGTGGGTTTCAGCTCACCAGAATCCCATTGTTGGGCTTCTTTCGCCAGCTGCTCGTGGTCGTCTGGTGCCATCGGCTATCCCAGCAGGTATCCGAAGATAGCTTCGCCGTGGTCCTTCGGAGCAGCCTCGACTTCGTTGGCCTCTTCTCGGGCGTACTTGACCGCCTTGATGAGCTTCTGGACGCGCTTCTGCAGGTCCTTCTTCCGGTCCGCTGTAACGGCACCGCTCTGCAGAACCTGGGTCCAGGTGCCGACGATGACGTCTTTGGTAATCAGCTGCGTCTGCGCCGGGTGGTGCTCCGTGGCATCGTAGAGCACGATACCTTCCTGCACTTTCTGCATCTGGGTGGTTTTGACCGGGTCGGACTTGAACAGGCCGGTGGCCTCGTCCTTCTGCCAGTTGTGTGCCGGGTCGAGGACGGGCATCTCGTTGACGGTGGTCTCCAGGTCCTTCAGCAGCTTCTCGAGGAAGAGGAGGTGCGTAGCGGGGACGTCCTTGAGGAGAGGTTGCCCGTCTACTACCACGTCTGCCTTCGCTTGGCAGTTGGCTGCGTCTTTCCGGGCCACCGTGTCGATGAGCTCGGTCATCTGCTCCGCCACGTTTGCAAGGAGCTCCTCGGCGCTAGCTTGGACGAGCTGCCGTTTGGGCGGCAAGTCTACCCCTTCGTCTTCCTTCTTCTGGTAGGTCTTGGTCATACCAGAGAAGAGAGTGTGGGCTTTCTGTAGGGCGTGGTAGGCTGCCGTGACATTTTTCATCACGCGGCTTTTGACGCCCTTTTCTACCGCGATGATCTGGTGCAATTTTGCGGTCATTTTCTGTTACCTCCGATTCTGAGCTTCAGTTTCAATTTGCTGTGCTCACCAACATAGCGAGCTTGATTTAGTGTGTCAAGAAAATAATCGGGCTTGATTGATTTCCTTTTTATGTTAACATCTCCCCGATCCGCGTCGGTTCAGGTCCTATTGCCTTCGCGGGGTTGTCGATGAGGCGGACCAGTCTCCCGACGCTAGGGGCTGAGCTTCTTTTGAAGTCAGTCCCCTTTTTTGTTTTACAACGCGGGCAGGAGTAATCGAAACTCCAAAAAAGCGCAGGGCTGGAGTCGAACCAGCAGCGGGTGATCAAATCCCGACCTCTGCCGTTGAGGCGACCTGCGCAAATACGCCGGATAGGACTCGAACCTATATCCACACCAAGAGTACCTTTCAGCCTTGATGCCGCTCTTCCTATTCCCCACCCGCCAGACGGAGGTGCACCTTCCGCTGGACTTAGCAGTGGTATTTCTTTTGAGCTACCGACGCATATAGTTACTCTATGATGTTGAACAAAGGAACAGTTATGTCGAAACGACCTCCTAAACGAATTCGTGTCAACGGGCACCAGTACGTCCTGGCTACCAACACCAACACCGACGACGATGTGCCCCCGGATATTGACTACAACGAACTTCTTCGTATCGCGGCATCCGACAAGCCTACCGCTGAAGAACTGCAGAAATTCAGCAACGGCCTGCTGCGAGTGCGCACGAATTTGGAAACCGCTACTATGGATCTCAGTAGCGTTAAGGGAACTGTTGCAGCAGCGTTCCAAGATTGGAGCTCCCTCGGGGGTGAATTGGTTTCTGATAAATCTGGGTCCCGTGTAGGAAGATGGCTCTTTAAACAGTTTGACAAGTTCGTTAGGTGGCGCCTGAATAAGCTTGCGAAGAAGATAGAGTCTGCGGAGGCGTCCGCTCGAAAATGGTCTCGGGCCTTTGGGAAAGCAAGACAGACCATATTGAGCAAGTTCAGTTACAGATAGTAGCTGTTTATATTTAAGCAACCTTCCATGAAAAAACAGAATCCCGATCTTTGGGCAGAAGGAGTAGGGAATGTCGAAACGGCCTCCTAAGAAAATTCGTGTGAATGGCCGCACGTATGTAAAAGCGTCCGAGATAGATACTATACGAGCACGTGCGCAGGTACTGCCGGTACTAGCCTCCAAATACGACGTCGCTGCCAACGGGATTAGACAAGCTTTAGCTGCTTTTGACGCTTTTGAAAAAGTGGCAAAGGGTGCCGAAGATACGCTCTCTACCGATGTGGTAACATCTATGCTACACAACGTAAACTTCATGCGTAAATCTATCGCTTCCTTCCCAGGAGAACTCGAGAAGGTTAGCACCACTTTACGTGGTGTCGCGAAAAAAGATTTGGCAACCGTCAAGGCGCACAAGTAAGCCCCATTCAAGCAAGTTGATGAGTCGGGCCAGGCTCCCAACGCTAGGGGCTGCGCTCTTTTGAGGCAGTCCCCTTTTATTTTTGGGGCGCAGGCAGCAGGGCTCGAACCTGCAACCTCCCAGTACCTTAAACTGAGCGCTCTACCATTGGAGCTATGCCTGCAACGCACAGGGGAGGAATCGAACCTCCGACGGGTGATCAACTCCCGACCTCTGCCACTGAGGCGACCTGTGCAAAAAAATGCGGACGGTGGGATTTGAACCACACGACATACCAGAGCCCGAGGGATGGCCGCTCTACCACTGAGCTACGTCCGATTGTAGTTACGTTATACCTAACAGAGGAGACAGAACTATGCCCAAACAACCTCCCAAACAGATTCGTGTGAATGGTCACATGTACGTGCTTGCAGAGCCTACAAAGGATAATCCGATCCCACCCGATAAAGAGATGGCGTACCAGCTGTGGCAGAGTTTGTTGGCTGCTGAGAAGGATCACGGTCCGCTGGACGAGCGCAACCAACAGAGACTCGACCGACTCACCCAGGAGTTCGCAGCGTTGGGCATCTCTCCACCTGAGCGCCCTAAGAGACAGATGATTTTTCCGAAAGGCTTCGGAGGCTAATCTATGCCTAAACAACCACCTACAAGAATCCGCGTTAACGGGCACACGTATGTACTCGCTGAGCCTCCCGAAGAAGGAGCTTCCGGTCCTCAGTCGCTGACTGACGAAGAGAAGAAGTTCATGGACGAGCTCAACAGGAAGATGTACCAACCTGGGTACCAGGTGAGTCAGTACGAAGCTGACTTGTACAACGCTCTTCTGAAGAAGATGAAGCCCAAGTCTTAACCTGTCATAAGTGATGGAGAGGCCAGGAGTTGAACCTGGACGGCCGTCTGGATTACTCCGATGAAACGGTGCTCTCCCCAGAGCTACCTCTCCGAAAAGTGGTCGGCGTGGACTCGAACCACGTACCCCGTTGCCGCTAGGCGCCAACGATAGCAGTACCGCTACCCGACCGGAGGACATTAGCTTCCCACTCCTTGTGTTTGGTTTCTACCCGGTGACCACCACCGAGCTTTGAATCTCTGCCACCAGGAACTCTCGAGATCCTGAATCTTCTCCTTGAGCTTGGAGATCTCCCTTTCCTGAGTTCTCCGCTTCGCCCACTCCTCCTGCATGTAATCGTGGTGCTCCACGAAATCCACCATCCGAAGCAGGGACAACGTACTCAAATATTTCCCACGGATACTCTTGGGACCAGGCTTGACCCCCAGAGCCATCACCTGCCCAGCATACCTCCCGGCAGATTCGACTACGCGGTGCACAGGTACACCACGCTCCTCGAGCTCATCCGCAAGTTCGCAGAGCTCCCCTTCGGTTTCTACACCGAGAGCAACAGCATATGTTCCGGGACTTAGGTTACCGTCCGAGGATTCCCCGCTGGCGTGGACACACTGCGCAAAGGCAATGCCCACGGGCAGGTCTGTCCGAACAATGCAGTAATGGCAAATGGGGTCGTGGGAGGCTTGCTGACTGTCAAGGGAGGTTACGCATTTTTCTTGGCTCCTTGGTTGCGCGTTTTTTGTTCGACCACCCAAGCATAAGGACACCGCTCCACGATGTCAAGCAGAAAAAGCAAACTTTTTCGTAAGTCAGCGCAACCATAGTTAGTATTTGGTACAAAAACTTCACCAAAACACCCCAAACGACCATGCAAACAGTACCACAAACGCTCCGCTACCAAGGTACCACCTACGACCTGGTAGAAGCAGCTGACAGCTCCCCCGAAGACCTCAAAGCGTACCTCCACAGCGCCCGACGAGCCTTCAACCGCCTCGTCCGCGAAAGCGGCAAAGCTTCAGCTCTACGACACCAAATCGAAGAGACCACCGACGACCCCAAGAAAGCCCAGTCTACCTGGTCCACCCAAGCTCCTAAACACCCCGCTATCAAGAAGTTCCTCAAACGCTTCAACGTCACCGGAGACAAAGAGAAATTCCTGCTCTCCAAACTCCGAGACGCCGTCTTCGGCAAACCCCGAGACGAAGCATGGAACAGCTTGCGTCGTTACCTCGAAGCCGCCTACATCGCCCAGCAACGAGAGAAAGCTCGAGAACCCGCAGTCAAAGCTGGTATCCCCAAGGAAATCATCGAGAAGTTCTTCCCCAAGTCCTTCGCTTTCGACGTGGCTCCCGATGGCAAGCTCGTCCGAGAGTTCGAGGTGTTCGGGAACGAAAAGAAAACCATCGAGGCTAAGCGCAAAGCTATGCGCATTCTGCTAACCAGGTGGAACGACCTCGTGGACCGTATCAACCGGGACCTCCAATCTACCAACCCCATCCGACGCCTCGAAGCCCTCGTTACCTCTATCATCATCCATACTGGTATCCGTCCTGGTGAGGGTGGAGAATCCAAGCTCAAGGACGACTTCGGGAAAATCATCCGTGACGACGAAGGTAAGCCTATCCGAATCAAAACCGTCGGTGCCACCGGTATCAAACCCGAGCACGTCGATTTCGTTCGAGACGACTTCGCCGTTATCGAGTTTCCCGGTAAAGCTGGTACCAAGAACGTCGCGGAGCTCACTGACCCTAACATCGTCCACGCTCTTCAAGAACAAATACAACTGGTAGAGCAGGACAACGAGGACCTCGCGTTCGTAGCTCCTACGGGAGAACGAGTCACCCCGAAACGTATCAACCGTTACCTGCGCAGCGTCCTCGGGCCCGGTGTCACCGCCAGCGACTTCCGGAAGCTCAAGGCTACCCAGACCTTCTACGATTCCCTGAACCAACGTAAGCACGAGCTCGTCGCGCGCTTCAAAAACCTCAAGGAGCTCACGAAGGGCGACATGCGAGAGCAAATCGTCTCCGCCATCGTCGACTACCTCTACGAAGCCGCCGAGCACGCCCAAGAAGCCATTAGCCACACCGACGTAGAAACCACTCTGGAATACTACATCACTCCTCGCGTTACCATAGACTACCTGGCCGGGAAGGGTGTGAACCGAGCTCTGGACGTTGTGGTCGGTGACGGTAAAGAGCTCCAGGTCAACTTCGATCCACTCGACTTTTTCGAGACGATGACGCGAGACGTCGAAGAGAAAGCAGCCTCGGTACAACGTACAGCTGCTACGCTGTTCTACTTCGGTGATGAGTTCGTTGACTACAACGTCGACGACGCCATCGAAGAGCTCGAGGAAGACTCCTCTAGATAATTTCCATTCCACCTTGTAAAATATCGGGGGAAGGCGGCGCGGTTGTCGCCTACGCTCAAGTTGTGACTCAACACAAACGAAAGGAGACGACTATGGGCACATTGAAGATGAGGGAATGGTTGGAGGAAAGGTCCAGTTTGTTGGGGGATTTCGCCACTCTCAGCAGATGCCTGTCCAATATGACTGAAATGGACCGGGCAGAAAATGGTGATTTAATTGCAGAAATTGCAAAGAAGATGTCATCCATCCTCGAAATGGTAGACGATCAGAAACCGTACACTGCCACCGATTTTGCTATTGCTTGCTCAGGTACTATACAGAAGGCCCTGTCCAACGGTGGAGTGGCCAATTCTTTTGGAGTTGAAGGAGGCGACGTCGGAGCCTTTAGTTTCACTGTCAAAGATGGTGAAGGAAAAGAGAGGCGCCTACGGGTAGAAGTGATGGAGGAGGTTGTTTAGTACTTCCTCATTTTCTGCTTGACTTTCCTTTCTGCTTTCCTACAATAGATGTCGTAACGCGGATTTCTCCGCTACAGTAAAGAAAGACGATTCTCATGCCAAACCTCGAACATGTTGAAACTACAGAGAGTATTCGCTCAATCCATTGGGACGAGCTCATAGGTAGGTCAACACGAAAGGAAAAGGCATGCAGAACATCAATTTCGACAACCTGAAGAAGCAGTTCGAGCGCATCGGCGCTCGACTGGAGGTCCACCAGCACGAGGCGCGCAAGGTGCGCCCTCGAGGTTTCGACTACCGCGCTCACCGGTTGAAAGGTGACGAGCGGTGGACGTGGGACATGGTGGCTCCCTTCACCTCCAACATCCGCACCGACGAGGACGGAGAGCACTTCTCCTTCATCGTGGGCGACAACTCCCACGCGCCCGAAGGCCAGCTGCTCCAGAAGCTCCAAGTGCTCGACGTGCAACCCAAGGACCGCCACCTCGTGCTCCAGGTGGTAACCGGGGAGGGCCGTGAGCTCACCACGGAAAAGATGCTGATGGGCCACGACGAGCGCCACTGGTTCATCGCGGGCGTCGACAGCAAGGTCAACACGGTCCAGCAGGCCAAGGAGTCCCTCAAGCCTCGCGAGGTCCGAGAGCTCCAGAAGCGTCAGAAGGTCAAGAAGTCCAAGCGCAATAAGCGCAAGAACGAGACCTTCGTGCGACAGGGTGAGTGGTTCTTCGTTCCCGAGCCCGACTTCAAGCCCGGCAAGCTCGCGATCACCTCGAAGAACGAACCCTTGCGTCGCGGGCGTTCCAAGCCCCACATCGCCCAGGAGGCCTGTCGGGTCGGTGGCGAGACAGTGATGGTTTCCTCCACCGTCGCGCCCAACGGTCTCTCGATGAACGCGTACAACCGCCTCCGCAACGAGGACCCGGAGAAGTTCCGGCGCGGCTTCTGGCGAGCGATGACGCGCAACGCCCGCGTGTATGTGCGCGGTACCATCAAGCATCCGGACCACAAGACGCTCAAGCTGCGCGTCTGGCACCGGGTCGTCGGGAACATCGAGCCCCGCATGCAGACGGTCGCGTTCCTCGACTAACAGAAAATCATTCAACAATTAAAGGTACTTTTTAGGTGAACAACGTTTCACTCAAGGGAGTACCGCATCATGGCAAAAGTCCGTGTACAGAATCAGACCAGCTACCGGTTAGTTGTCCCCCGTCCACTGAATCTACGCCTCACCGCGGGTCAAGCGAGAGTGTTGGATATTATTGATGTAGACCGCACATTCAACGATCCCCGCATCGTAGCGCTTGTAGACGGTGGCCAGTTGAAGCTAACGCTGCTGGAAGACGACACTCCGGACAGCGGAGCTACGCTGCCTTTCTACACAGATGCGCAGATGCCGGACGCTACACAGAATGCGGGTATGATGGTCTACAACACCACACAGCAGCTGGTGCTCTACTCAACCAGTATTCAGTGGGTAGCGGTAGAGTCTGTTCCTACCTTCAACAGTGCGCCCGCTCCTGCAACGTTGCCTCCCGGCTACCTGATTTGGGAGAAGGACACGCAAACACTTTTGTACAACGGTGGTTCCGCTTGGATGCGAACTACAGCTAACGGTGTAGACGCTCGACCAGGTCATCTATTCCCGACGCCTACCAGTGTTCCAGCGGGCACGATTTTGATGGACACGGATACCAAGCAGCTGCGGGTGTCCGACGGCAATCGATGGCTGTACCCATCCTACGCCAACGAGTATTCTTCTTACTCTTCGCTGCCATTGCCAACCAATGTGCCTTTCGGCAATCTGGCTTTCGTGAGCGACACGCAATCGTTGTTCCTGCGGCAGGGAGGTAGCTGGGTTAGCACCGCAGCACAGCTTCGCTTCTACGCTACTTATGGTGATCTCCCAGATAGTTCCACGTACGGCAACGACGAACGTGGTGTAGTTGCTTACATCAACGACGATCACGCGGTTGTGGTTTGGGATGGGAAGTACTGGCGCTATATGACGCAGATGCGTGACTACAAGCCTGGCGACATTCCAGACCCGTCGAACTACGCAGACGGTCACATGATACTGAATGGGGATGTCTACCAGCCCCTAATTGCGTGGTCGGGCGATTGGAAGGGCATCACTCCTGTAGCGCGTCCTTACGTTGCTGGGGCTCGTCCCGCTAACGCAGATTGCAAAGAAGGCACCATGATTTGGAACTCCACTTCCAATAAGGTCAACTTCAACATCGGAGGAAGGTGGGTTGACGCGAGTGGGGTTGTAGATCCGTAGCAGCTCCTTTTTATCTTGACAAATCCGGGGCCCATCTTGTAAAAGTATCTACAGGGTAGCTGGAAGCTGCTGGTTCGCTCACGCTGAAGCACAGCCCAGCATGCTCTTATAGAGCCTGTTTGTGGGGACCGTCAGGCAGAAAACAAAAACGTCCCCCCGTCGCTCTCGGTGCCTGGCGGCGAGCCACTGGACCGGCTGGCTAGAAACTCGAAATCGTGGAGTGGAAGCCCCCGGATCCACCTCGTAAAAATTGTAGACCGAGTGCACCCATGCTGAAAATGGGCTCTGTTGGTCGAGTCGGAGTAAAAAATCGACCCACGTGTTATAATCCCGCAGCAGGTAGCTGATGGCAACGTGAGATGCTTGCTGCGCATTAGAAGGAAAAAGAATCGGTTCAGTCTAAGACTGGACTGATGCACCACTGATTCCGAAGGAAGTGGCGAGCGTCTGTAGCCGTTAATGCGCTGTCCAAAATCGTAGGGCACGCATGTGGTGCAATACTAGACGCTCGAGGGTTTTTAAGCCCTGGTTGTTCGGACGCAGCACGAGCGAGAGAGTGCTCCGTTTGTTGGCGGCTACGGGTGACCATAATACCGCCTGCGTCAGCTTTTGCCTGTTGAGCTGTTAATCATCAGGAAGTCGTCTCGGGTAGAGATGCTGCAGCAACTCGCTCGAGGCGCATTTTTCTTGACACACTCGACTTGTTTGTGGTAGACAAAAGAAGTCAGCCCATACTGGTCCCATGACACCAGTGGGCATGTTGGGAAGTCATGGTGAGGTTGATTCACCATAAGCGAGATTGCCGACTGGTAGCTTGTGGAGTACTGGATCTTCCAACAACAGTTGTTTTACGAGTCGGTCCTCTGTTGAGTGGGTGTGGGCTCCACTGCTTAAACGGAGACATTGAATACACAGAGCCAAAGCAGCAGGTAGGGCTACAGTGCAAGCCTGCTGTGGAGGGAGAGTGGTGGACACGCTTGCCCCAACCCTTTCCCGATTTTGACACGAGTGGCGCAAAGGGTAACGCTGGGTGCTCCTCACTGCGGGACTGAGCCAATAAAAGAAAACCCGCAAGTGCAAGGTTCGATTCCTTGCCCCGTGTAGATTGACTGAGTGAGTAACAATGAAGGGCCCTGACGCCCGAGCAACTCTGCGAGCTCAGTTGACCGTAGCCGAAAAGCCTAGTCAGGTTGGGTGAAGTAAGCGAGGCGAGCGGTTCCCGTAAGGAACTTGCGTGAGGGTAGGCTGGTCCTACTGCTGACGAGTGCACGGTTCGAGCCCGTGTCTCACGCATAAGGTAGCGCGACCACTCCTCAGTCGTGGTCGTAGCAGTTGCCATGGTGGGTGACGACTGAGTGTTGAAAGGATGGATTGGCCCCTCTCCTTCAGCAGTCGATTAAACTAAACGTGGGCCATATTCGGAGCTCTGCGGGCGACGCGCGTGTAGGCCCATGAGTGTTATTGTTGGGGGCTGGTGGTCGCGGAAGAGCTCCACTTTTAAAAAAGACTTCAGTTGCCCCGCTGGGGGTGTGGAATCGTGGGTCAGCTGCGCTACGGTGTATCAGCCGCAAGTTGCCGTAGTGTGGCTCCCACAGGGGCGTAAGGAGCTCGACATGGTCTGTGTGTTTCTCAGCATTGGCCTTTTAAGTCCAAGTGACTTAGGAGGCCAAAATGAGCAGGACGAGAAGGAAAGTCCATCGAGAGTACGATTGCTGGGACGAGTGGTACCGCCTCCGCATTGAACGCGGGAAGTTTTTGCAAGGCTCCACATCACCACCGAAACGGTCTGGTGGCTACCTCTGCGATTGGTGTCACAGTCCGAACGGGAAAAAGTACGACAAGCAGCGCAGAGTGAGGCTGCTGCGTCGGGAGGCGAAGGATAAAATGTGGCGAGAGTGGTTGCAATGGGAGCTCGATACCCAAACATAATCACGTTGAAGCAGGCACAGCAGTTAACCATTCCCAAGGATGCACAAGAGGCTGTGGTGTACTTCGATACGCGGGACGGAAAGACTAAGCGATACGATCCGTCCGATGGGTGTATCCAAATCGCAACCATCAGCACGAAGCCGTCGCCATGTAGAGTACTCTTCGAGCGGGTTGCTTTTGTCACTGCAGGAGCTATAATAGCTTCCGTGGTGTGGTGGTTGGCAGTGTGGTATTTTAGGTAGCCTATTGGGACGTGGTGTAATTGGTAGCACCGGAGATTTTGGTTCTCCGTGTCCGGATTCGAGTTCCGGCGTCCCAAATCCAGTAGAAGAAAGGAGGTACCCCATGAAGCGTTTTGCATTAAACAACCTCTAGCCCTCCCGTTTGTGTCCGGTTGGCGGTATGCCAGAGGTAGCGTTCCAAGTTCGTTGGCATCGGCTTGGGGAGTTAAACCGGACAACCTTGGGCGGTTAGCGAAGTGGCTTTACGCGGCGCCCTTACAAGGCGTGACATTTTACACTGGTTCGAGTCCAGTACCGCCCATCCTATTACGAAAGGAGCATTACGATGTCGATGCAAGTTGTACTCCGCAAAGGTCTCTACACCGACGACAAAGGAAAGACCGTCGTCTACGTAGTCAATAATGTTTACGAAAGGGGTTGGGATCAGGTAGACTTCGACGTTGTCCGCAGCGGGGCGGAACGTTCATGGCCGCTCGAAAGATTTCAGCGTCAGTTCCCCAACCGCGTCACCAAAATCGAAATTTCCTTCGAGTAATCCTATGAGTAGATTCGAAGCTCACGGTCCCGCGCACTCCCTCGCCTACGGCGTCGACCACATGCCGTTCATCGGCACCTTCCTGCAAGTGTGGGGCAATACTGAGTATGACATGCCCGATGGAGACAACATCGTGGTAGACAAGCATCAAGTATCCGTTGCTCACATCATCGATGCAGCACAGCGGTACGACATACCGCTTGACTTGGAGAAGCTCCACCGCAATCTTGGAACCACTCCAGACATCGAACGTCTGCGGGAGTTCGGACTACTGCGATGAATCGGTACACTATTGACCAAGGTGGTACATGGAAACGTTTCACTCACTGTGATCTCTGCCGCAAGAAACTAGATGAACCGTTCGAAGCGAAGGTGACCATTGGCTTCGTATTCGCTTGTGCTAGCTGCTCTCCAGGACTTCAAGATGGAAGCTTCGAAGACACCGGCAACTACTACGACCCAGACGAAGCTGCCACTTCCAGAGGATGACCTTTGTGGTCCTCTTGAAGTAGACCTTTCTAAACTTCTTTCCCTTTACCCGCAAACAGACCCCTACCATTCAGAGATATGGAACGACTTTGTCCTCGATAAGGACAGCATCCTGCAGAAAGTTCGCGTCCAGGATTTTCGTGACGAGCCCCTACCCTATCACGATTTACAGTTAACGAGCTCTGTCAATTGCCAGGCAGAGCACGAACGTCGTGTGGCCTATCTCTACGTGCATGGTTGGGACGACCCCATCGAGCTTGATGTTGGCGTTGCTGGATTTGATACAGGGTCTTCTTATCCTGTATACGATGGCAACCACAGGATTGCTGCCGCTGTTCTTCGCGGCGATTCACATATTTTAGCGAATTGCTCTGGCGAAGAAAATCGCATTCAGGAGCTCCTCTAAACTTTTCTTGACATATTTTTCTAGACGTCGTAAAGTCGCGACAGCAACATTACGAAGCACTGAGAGGTGTCAGATGCAGAATATTTGGAACGAGATCACGGGGAAGCTCAGAAACTTTTTTCACAGCAGAGGGTTCACCAAGGCGGTGATCGGGGGCTCGGGAGGCATCGACTCCTCAGTAGTGATCTGCCTCGCAGTAGAAGCACTTGGAGCGAAGAATGTCCTCGTCGCTATGATGCCCGCTCCTCACTCGAGTGAGGGTAGCGTAACGGACACTTTGAAGCTGTGCTCCAACTGGGGTGTGACGCCGGTAACTCTTCCCATCGAGCGGCTGATGGGGGAGTTCAACACGTCGCTCGCGAACATCAGCAACATCGTTACGCCTCCGCTGGGCAACTTTCCGAAGGTGGACGGTGCGTTCACGTACGAGAATATTCAGGCGCGCATCCGCATGGTTCTCCTGATGGCGCTCAGCAATGAGTACGGCTGTCTCGTGTTGAACACCTGCAACAAGTCGGAGGACTACACCGGCTATTGCACACTCTACGGAGACTCATGTGGTGCCATCGCGCCTATCGGGGACCTCTACAAGGGGGAGGTCTATGAGCTCGCGGAGTGGATCACCTACAACCCTGTACTCCCCAATATCCCCTTTGCCATTCTGCACAAGGCGCCCACGGCAGAGCTCCGTGAAGGGCAATTGGACTCCGACGAAATTCCTCCCTACGAGGAGCTCGACCCGATCCTCACACACCTTCTCGATGAAGGGTTGACTGTGGACTCCGTGGTCACGTTGGGCCACGACGCCAACACGGTGGCGAAGGTGCAGCACCTCATGAACGGTTCGGGGTACAAAAGGGACCAGTCGGCTCCCGTGCTCAAGCTCGAGAGGAAGGGCTGATGCTCAAGAGTATCCTCGACACCGACCTCTACAAGCTCACGATGCAGCAGGCCGTGCATCGGCTGTACCCGTGGGCAGAAGCTGAGTACACGTTCATCAATCGGGGAGGAACAGAATTCCCACAAGGGTTCGCGGCAAAGCTTCGTCTTGCTATTGAGGAGCTTGCCAGTCTGCGACTTACTAGGGAGGAGAAGACCTACCTGGCAGCCACGTGCCCTTACTTGACGCCAGTGTATCTCGATTTCCTGCGTTCTTATCGCTTCAACCCTTCGGAGGTTCACATTTCACAGCCTCCGCACGGAAACCTTTCCGTGTCTGTTAGGGGACCTTGGTACAGAACGATTTTGTGGGAAGTTCCCCTAATGGCGATGATCAGCGAGCTCTACTTCCAGGAGACAATGGCTCGCGCCAACCCACGTCCAGTGCGGCAGGAAACCAACACGCTCAAGGGAGAATCCTTTGTTAAAAGCGGAGCGCGGTTGGTGGACTTCGGTACACGGCGGCGCTTCTCTTGTCAGAACCAGGACGAGGTCCTCTACGACCTGCTCGCTGTCACTGGCAGCACCCTGGTTGGAACGAGCAACGTGTACTTCGCACGAAAATACGGCATCAAGCCTATCGGTACTCATGCGCACGAGTGGTTCATGTATCACGGCGCTATCAACGGGTACCGGGCAGCCAACCCGACCGCACTCGATGCTTGGATGCGTGTGTACCAAGGCGCCCTGGGCATCGCGCTCACAGACACGTATACCACGAAGGCGTTCTTCTCCATTTTCGACGCAGTGAAATCTAGGCTGTTTGACGGTGCCCGTCACGATTCCGGTGACCCCTTCGATTTCGCAGACGCCGCCGTCGCACACTACGAAAAGCTGCTCATCGATCCTTTCTCCAAAACGTCAGTGTTTTCTGATGGTATCTCCTCCACAGACACGGTTGCTCGACTGCAGCGACACTGTGCAGGAAGAATCAAGACGTCATTCGGTATCGGCACATTCCTGACCAATGACGTGGGTGTCACACCACTCAACATCGTTATCAAGATGACGTCCTGTCGCGAGCATCCCAATAACCGGTGGGTACCCACCGTCAAGCTGTCGGATGCCGAAGGGAAGCACACAGGTGACAAGGCAGAAGTCAAGCACTGTCTGGACGTGGTCAGCCGAATCGCTCCGTAGACATTTTTTCTTGACAGCTTTTCCTGGACAACGTAAAGTAGCTTCCAATGCTGGGTAGCAACTAGCGATACACCAAGATGTCGTGAGCGCAGACGTGGAAGCGACTGCCGGTTGTTGCCGCAGCAGCCTACGGGTGGTGGCCCACCGTAGGGCTTACCGGGCGCCAGTGAGCCAGCATGCGGGCACGCTTCGTGTTGCTGGATGACTCCCGGATAGTTGCAAGCGTGCATACGGTAGCTCGGCTCTGCAGGGTTGTGGTTGACTTGGCTATTCGTTTGGGCCACCTTCTATTACGGGAGGTATTACTGTGCAACGACCGACGATGGCTGATGTCCGGAAAATTCACGCGTTACTGGATGAGGGAGATTCAGAAGTAGCGTTTCTTCAGGCTTTCGTGCGCTCATGTAAGGAAGCTGCAGAAATGCTGGGCTTGCACACGCTGCCATTTGATAAGATGTCCGACATCATCACACGGATTCGTAGGCCATTCCACAGTATGGAACAATTGCTCCAGTACATCGAGGAGTCGAGTCCTTACCGTTACCGCAACAAGTCTAGGGCGGTTGTAATCCTGCCCGATGATACCGTTCTTCAGCCGGGGCACATCGTCTCGTTGGACGAAGAGGAGCGGACAACGGAACCGATCATGGGTTATATCGACGAGGGACTTTTGGTGTCCCTCACAAAAGAATAGGAGAGTATGATGAAGAGGGTCAGTAACTTTCAGTATTTCGTAGCAGAAAAGAAAACAAACAGAGAAGGACCCTCTTATGAAGTCGTACCCCAGTATTCCGTACCCTGGGAAGAAGGGAACGGGTAAAAAACTTCACACTTTCGCCAAGCTAGACGGCTCCAACCTCCGCTTCGAGTGGACCAAGAAAAAAGGCTGGCATAAATTCGGTACTCGTCGTCATCTTTTTGACGAGAGCTTCGATGTCTATGGACCGGCGATCCCACTCTTTCGGGAACGGCTCTCCGAACCCCTCGAGCGCATTGCGCGGGACAACCGATGGGACAAGGTCATCGTATTCTGCGAGTACTACGGCCCGCAGTCGTTGGGTGGGCAACATGAGCCCGACGATCCAATGGAGCTCACCGTCATCGACGTCAATCCTCATCGGAAGGGTATCCTCCCTCCCGTAGAATTCCTGAAGCTGTTCGAGGAATTCGGCCCTAATTATCTAGGCCACCTTACGTGGTCGTTGGGTTTTCTTTCGCGTGTGCAGAGCGGGGAAGTCGAAGGCGCCAGCTTCGAAGGCGTCGTCGGTAAGTGCACGGAAGGTAAGGTACTCAAGATGTACAAGACTAAGACGGCTGCCTGGATAGAGGCGATCCTCGAGCGCCACGGAGAGGAAAAAGGACGGAGGATAATCAACAGCTAGGCGCATCTTGTAAAATACTTGTGAGCGTAACGGTTCCACGAGCCGGGTATACGCGGAGAGACTCCTGGGGAATTATAAAACCTGGGAGATACCTGGGAACGGGGTGGGCACCCAGGAGGCGCGGGGCGTAAAAAGGTCCGTCACCCGCAACGCTGAGCTTAGAGGTGGGATGCTCAGCACTTTCAACGAGAAAACACATGCTCGAGCGACGTTCCATAGTCAAAGGTACCTGCGACTGCTGCTACAGCGATGGCGATATGCTCCTCCACGTTGAGCTTGGCCTAGTGAACTTGTGTATCTGTAGCAAGTGCAGGAAGAAACTTTCCTATTTGTTGGCCACCAGCAGTAGTGGTACCCTTGCTCCCGGTGGTACAACAAAGAAAACAGTCAGCGGCGGTTCGTACAAAACGGACACCTGTGTGCCTGTGAAGGATATTAAAAGCCGATGATTAGTGCAAAGCTAGTCTTCCGAGATGACGCTGGGAACCTCTGCCCACCAGGACATATCAACTCCCTCACGCCTGAGAAGTTTTACACAGATTGGGCCGCAGGAAAGCTGCAGCGAGACGTGGTGGTGCAAATAACTGACCCCACGGTTGTAGAGAGGGGTTTCCGCAATCCGCACTCACTCGAGTTTCAACTGGCAGGGGTAGAAACGTACTACGCATGGGGAGCGATAGACGAGGAGCTCTTGTTGGCGCCTAAACTACTCACTGTTTACCGTGACCTTTCTCCTGCTCAGGTATTGGTTACGCGACGCAACAATAAGGACTTCCACGACATCGCTTGGCACATGCTAAAGGCAGGCGTCGCAGAGAGTATTGTCGTTCGCGCCCGTGGTAAGTTGTACGCTACCTTCTACCCGCTGTCCGCAGATGTGTCTCATACAGCAGACTGGTACGACCGCGATCCGAAGGATGTCGTACGGGACATCATCCTCGAGCTTCTAGAAAAGTGGACGAAGCGCGACAATGCTACGGTGCTGCACTTGCTCAACACTGCATGCAATACTATCAACGACGTCTTTGCATTCAAGGAGCTCACGTCGTTTGCGGTCGACTGCATGCGTACCCAGGTGATGCGCTGGCAATTCTCGGAACCCCAGATGCACGTTTTGGCTACCGCGCGTGCACTGGCGAACATGGATCCGGAGAAGTGGAAGCGGTGGCATATGCACCCTATTTGTTTAGGTGCTCCGCATGACGTAACATGGGCGGACTACACCAGTTCCTCTCGGGACCAGAAGGACCTGTTCCTTTGTGCGGCCCCTTCTGCGCTTGGAGCGCGCGGCGTGAAAATCGAAATACAGGCTGAGCCTATTCGAAATACACAAACCCCTTCCACCGAGTATGGGTGGCTGTGGAGCAGCGAGATAAGCACACAGGTCACCAACTCCCGTGCCGTGGTGGCTGGTGCCTTCGAGGAGTAAAACATGAGCAACCCAACTGAGCAGGAAACAAACTGCCCGAAGCATGGTTCGGTTGCCCGAGCGCTTTTCGGCTTTGACTACGTGTGTTCAGAGTGTTTAAGGGAGTACCACGAAGCCCTCGACAGATGCCCGGGTGAGCGCATTCAACGTGAAATTGAGCGCCGCATGATTTGCGGAGATCCCAAAGTAATCAGAAAGAAAACGTGGCCCGAGTACTTCGAGAAGGTGCTTAACGGCGAGAAGCGCTTCGAGCTCCGCATCGCGGACGACACCAACTACGAGGAAGGTGATCTGCTCGTCCTCGAGGAGTGGGACCCGGAGACTCAGCAGCTTACCGGCCGCCACGTCACGCGGCGCATCGGCTACATGCTCAACACGAAGGATTTGGATTTCATCTGTCCACAGGACGTCAAGCACCTCGGCCTCCTCGTCATGCAGTTGGAAGACCCTTCTCCTGACCTTAAAGAAGGCGACAGAAAATGTGGATATGAGTGGGGGTGTTGGTTTGGACCAGCTGGGAGATAGGTTACCAATGATTATTGAATGCATAGTAAGTGGGCAAGCTGTCAGTATAACCACTACGTCCGACTTGCGCGTAGGGCAACTGCGGATGAAAGCGCTCGAGGAAACGGGGCACCCTATTGAATATTCCAACGAGTGGGAGGTACGCAATGCAGACGGCGCCTTGTTGGTAATATCAAACACCCTCGTGCACAGTGATCTTTCTGACGGCGCTACTGTTTACATAGACCCCCACCCGGGTGTTGGCGCATGACAGTAAACGTCGACAACAGTGGCGGCGTGTACAACATAGGTGCCGTGTTTTTGTTCTGCCCTGCTTGTGGCCATCTCCTTCATTGGACGAGAGTTCCAGGAACGTACGGACTCCTTTCTGAGTACCGCGTGAAGTGTCCAGACTGTGGTGAGTTTATGGAGAAGTGTGATGGCTGTTGAATTCGACAACTGTTACGCAGAGCACCAGACCGACAAAGCACTACTGGTTTACATTCCGGAAATTTCCGACGAACCCCAGTGGGTGCCACAACAGCACATTACCGATGACAGCGAAGTGTACCGAAAAGGTGATGAAGGCAAGCTCGTCGTCACCGATTGGATAGCTGAGAAGAAAGGGTGGGTGTAATGCAGGAAGACCTTACAGAAGAAGTGGAAATCGCTGTCGATAGGATGCTCCACTGGCTAGACGTGTACACACGTACTCGTAGCAGCACCATCACCCCCAGCATCGAGTTTCAGCGCGCGGTCATGGACGCCGCTTTGATGAAAGCCGACGAGGGTATCAAGAAGCAGCTCGAGCAGTACGAGGCTGAAGAGGTAGCTCGAGTGAAGCGTCGGGAAGAGGTAGAGAAGAGCAACGATCCGAAGAAGGGTTGGTGGATCCACACGTTGTCCCCTCGCATGGGCGTCAATTGGCATCTGCTTGAACGCTTCGAACAAGAGAAGTTCAAAAATCCGAAGCGCCTGTTCCTCTACCGTAAACAACGCAGCGAGCTCATGTGTGACTGCAAAGGTCGGGACGGTAGCTCCTGCGGCACGTGCTACGGTACCGGCTTCGACGGTGGTTGGGTGTTCGCTGGGCCCTTCCCCGCGGTGGGTGTTAGAAAAGAAGCTGAGCCCGATACCGAAACCGATGGCAGGCTTCTAGGTGCAATGCATTTCCAGGTTTCTTTGTTCCGTCGCATTATCCCTGGCGATGTGGTGGTAGACGAAGACGGTGTACGCTGGCGCGTCCTCAGAGTAGAAGGAGGGTGGAACCAGAATTACCAGTACGGCTGGCTCGTGCACGCTTTCACCGTCCACCCCACGTTGGGCCAAGCAAAGTTTCCCTTGACGCACAACGAGAAGAAGATGGAGAAGGAAGTAGATGCTGAATAGGCGCACGATTCAGGATATAGTGCTTCGTGGTTACCTTCCGACAACCACGGGAGAGCTCCGCGCTTTGGAAGAACGTCTTGTCACCTGTGGGGACGTGGAGCAGCATTTTCTCGAGTACGGGCGTCCAGGAATGCACATTTTCGGACAAGCTCCCGAGGACCACGAATGTTACCCTGGTTGCGTGCCCATCGACTACATCCCGTGCGATCACCACATCTACATCATCCGGCACGACCCTATCAACGCGTCTCCAGCTGGACCTCTAGGTGAGTTGCGTGTACAAGGCCGGGAAACGTGCTCCCTGTGCGGCAAGCCTCTACGGTTGGCGTTCGGCATTCCTTTAGACACCAAAGATTTGGTTCTGGTGGGGTGCCCTGCCCTAAAGGAAGGCGTGACCATCGTTGACGTGTTGCCGATCTTTTCCAAAACGTTGGTGAAGGGGTCACTTGGTAGCGCGCTCAATATTCCTTACCAGCGCAGCAAATACGCGATGACTCGTGTGGATGAGAAAGTGTAGGAGGGACGGTATTTTGGTAATAGGAATTATGCTCTTGCTCATAGTAATTGGGTGGACCCTTTTTGCAGCGTTCATCCAGCAGGGTATGCTTAGACGTGTCAAAGTCTACCTGTTTTTCCTTGGTACGGTGATCACGTTTTTTCTCATGTGGGGAGGGTCCATGGTTGCTTCTCCTGTTTTTGGCAGCGAAAATTTGTGGAAAGACGTTTTTGTTAAGAAATGCTCCTGTGTCTGGGAGATAAAAGATTCAACGGTTAGTCAGAAGCGCAAGCAGAAGTAAAGGTACCAAGATGCCAATAGAATCTGTTACTTCCATCTTGAAGCGTATCAGCGACGCTCGCAAGCTGTACGTAGAGCGCACTTTTTCTGGGCGCGCTTTCACCGAGGGCATCGATTTGGTACGCTCACAGGTAGCCGTTAAGCAGTATTACGGCCTGGCTCCAGGTATTCTGGAACCGGGAGAAACGCTGGTAGATGGAACGTGTCTTGTCCACGTTCCTCCCAGAGAACCCGGGAAGCCTTTTCGCACGGTAACCGTATCCACGGGAGCTCCTTCTACCGCTATCTTTGCGGGCTTCAAGTTGGGTGACGGTTTCCCCATGGTCACTGTAGGCTCCGGTCACTTCCACGTGTACACTCTTCTCTACGACAAAAATGCGGAGTGGGCGCTCGACGACCATTGCTTGCCCATTCCCGGGCCCGATGGCCTCGTGACCACAGGAGCCTTCCCAGATGACCACTTTCGTGCTATAGGTCGAGTGGTGCAGCTGCCAACGAAACACGACCCGTATTTGGGACTTGCAGGTTTCGCTCATGCGTAGGATGGTGCCTGATGGCTGGCAACAAGAAAACTCCAAGCGGAATCACGATTGTTCTTAACGGAAAAGAGATTGGTAAAATAACCGATTGGAAACCATCACGACAAGAAGACCGAGATGCTGGGTTCCCTAAGTACGTAGAGAAAATCAAAGACGTGAACAAATTCCTCGAGGAGATGTGGGACAAAGAAATCGAAGTCGCCACCGGAGCTCCGTCCTTCCCCGAGCAGAGCTTCACCTTGAAACAAGACGATTGCTCAATCACCATGATCCTAGATGGCCAAGAAACCGAGCTGGAAGAGTGTTGGTGGGAGGGCGACAACTTCGTTGTGCGTGAGAAAACCACCGGCAAAGTGTGGGCCTTCGTAAACGCTTACCCAGTTAGTGAGAAAGTTGTAGAAGAGGTTTAGTATGGCTACTGTTTACATCATCACGGATGGTACCACGTTTGTTGGGGCGCACACGGAGGGTGGGCTGCACTTGGCGCAGGTGTTCATGGAAAAGAACACGCGGAAATCGGGTGCCAACTTATAGCGTCTCTTTGTATTGAAGATGCTCCATGCCTGCAGGTGCGCACGTTGGAGGTTCCTCCTGAGGATATTCATGTGTACGTCAATGCGGAGTTGGTCAAGAAGCAGCTCGGGCTCACAGAAGAGGAATAGAAATGACGTTCACAATCACCAACCGAGACAAAGAGTGGGTCCAACGTACCCAAGACCTCGCCAGCCGCCTCCACCGTATCGCCAAAGAACACGGCTGGTGGCCCAGCGAAGGACGAAACCACGGAGAAGTTATCGCCTTGGTTCACTCCGAATTGTCCGAAACTCTAGAAGCCATGCGCCACGGCAATCCACCCAGCGAGAAAATCGAAGGCTTCTCCCAAGTAGAAGAGGAGCTCGCGGACGCCATCATCCGCATTCTCGAATACTGCCACGTGCACGATGTCCGTATCGGAGAAGCTATTCTCGCGAAAGCGAAGTACAACGATCAACGTGCCTACCGGCATGGCGGCAAACAATTTTGACAGCTGTAGCTTGTTGAAACAAGGAGTCACCAATGAGCCTCGACTTGGACAAGTTCAACGAAACCGCCGTAGCCTCAGTATGCTTTTATGAAGTTGACGACGAAGGTGTACGAACAGATAAAGCTGTTACCATCTCGAAGGCTGAGTGGGTAGGAGATAAAGCACGCTTCGCTTGCAGCAACGCTCTAGTTAGGTTCTTTGCAGAACTAACAACCATGGAAGTCCCCACTCCAGAAGCAATACGAGATCTCATGGACGAATATGGTATCTATCTCCATATTCCCGGAACTACACCAAATGAATAAACCTCTCTACACCAACTGCCCCGAGTGCCAAGCCAAAATGGCGCTCCCTCTCGTCCAAAGCCTCAGTGAGATAATCGGCACCTCCCCCGGTTGCCCTACCTGCGGCAAGCTCCTGTTCTGTGTACCACCGGGCAAGCTCATCCTCTTCGATGACCGAAAGCACAAAGCTACCAGAGAGCTTCCCGTTCCCTGCAAAGAGTGCCAGGGTCTCGGTGTGGTCCGCCAACAAAAAGAGGAATCTCCTGAGGATATTGCTTACGTCTCTTGTGAGATGGTGCACGCAACTTGCCCTCAGTGTAACGGAGATGGCCACGCTCGTTCGTAGACGGAACGTCGTTATCTATCTGTGTGAACCGTGAACGCGAACTGGAGCGCACCGCTGTGACTGCCGATAATCTCGCTCCTGTTTGCTGTGGCGTTTCCAAAAGGAAGCTCGACATTCTTCATCAGCAGTACAAAGAAGAGTACCTGTGGAAGTGCGACCACTGCGGTAGTTTTACGTATCGGTTGTTGAGTAAGGATCGCGGTAGACGCTAACGTGCGCTGTGTGCCTAGGCGAAGCAGAGAGATGCCGAGCGCACGTCTCCCAAGTAGCGGTTTACCACTAAGGCACGAGGCCTCCCGCTTCGTGCCTTAATTTTTGCCCCGAATATTTTTCTTGACAACGTAAAGTGGATGTAGTATTGTTTCCTACACAACGGAGGTGATATTACATGGCAAATCAATGGTTGGAAGTTGACAAAGAAGGTCTTCGGGAGCTCGTGGCAAAGAAGCCTGCGTGGGGTGTTTTGGCTGAGCTTCTTCAGAACAGCTGGGATGCCGACGACACGGAGAAGGTGAAGGTTACCTTCATCAAAATTGCGGGGCGCCCCCTCGCGGAGCTTATCGTCGAGGACGATAGCCCTGAAGGATTCAAAAATCTCACGCACGCCTATACGCTTTTCGCTCCGTCGTCCAAGAGAGACAACCCCGAAAAGCGTGGTGTCTTCACCTTGGGCGAGAAGCTTGTGCTGGCCCGCTGCAAGTGGGCGCGCATCAGTACCACCAAGGGAACGGTGGAGTTCGAGGAGAGCGGTAAGCGTACCCACCGTCGCAAGAAGCGTGACGCCGGTACCGTCTTCCACGGTATGCTGAAGATGAATCAGCAGCAGTACGACGAGGCTTGCGGAGCACTCGACCTGTTCATCCCACCCATCCCGACCTTTTTTAACGACGAGGAGCTCGAGGGACGGGAGCCTATCCACACATTCGAGGCTATCCTTCCCACGCTCCGTGCCGATGAGGAAGGCAATCTTGTGCGGACCAATCGCAAGACCGAGGTGCGTGTGTACCAGGTGAAGAGCGGTGAGAAAGCTCACCTGTACGAGATGGGTATTCCCGTCGTGGAGACCGGAGACCGCTTTCACGTCGACATCTGTCAGAAGGTTCCGCTCAACATGAACCGGGATAATGTGCCCCCGAGCTACCTTCGGAAACTGCGTTCCCTCGTGCTCAACGAGACCCACGACCTGCTCACTGCCGATGACGCCGCGGAAGGCTGGGTCAACGAAGCTCTTGAGGACGACGACGTTTCCGAGGAAGCGGTCAAGGCGGTAGTGAAACAGCGTTTCGGTTCCAAGGTGGTCATCGCAGACCCGTCCGACCGCGAAGCCGAAAACCGTGCCAAGGCTAGAGGATACACCGTCGTTCACGGCCGCTCCCTCTCCAAGAAGCAGTGGGAAGCCGTCAAAAAGGCCGACGCCATCGTGCCCGCGGGACGAACCTTCCCCACGAAGAACGTCCAATACAGCGCCGATGGCAGACCCGAAAAGCTCCTCGAGAAGAAGGACTGGACCCCGGCGATGCACCAGGTCGTCAATATGATCGTCCGTCTCTCCGAGAAGCTCATAGGCTTCAAGGTAGCCGTGGTCATCGTCAACGATTCCCAACACCAAGGTAACTGCTTCTCCGCTTGGTACGGTAGCGGCGTCCTGCATCTCAACCTGCGGCGCTTGGGACGTAAGTGGTTCGAGGGTTCCAAGCAGAAAATCCTCAAGCTGCTCATCCATGAGCTCGCCCACGAGTACAGCAGCAACCACCTAAGCTCCGACTATCACGACGCTTTGTCGAAGCTCGGAGCTAAGATGACCATGCTTGCCCTCGAAAATAAACGCCTCTTCCGGTAGCTCCTCCTCAAAAATTTACTCTCCATCTTGTTAAATACATATAGGGACGTTGTGTCCCTGTGTGAAGTCCTGCGGTGCGCAGGCATAACCAAGAAGTCCCACGTAGGAGTGGGCAGGAGAGAAGGATGCCGAACTACGAGTTTGACGTTCTCATTCACGGAAAATCCACAACCAAGTACGCTCACGAAGGAAGGTACTACATCGAGGGAAGACCCGGTTCCGAGTTCACCCTCCTCGTGCGCAACAACACCGGCTCCCGAATCCTCGCCGTCATGACCGTCGACGGCCTCTCCATCATGGACGGTAAGAAGGGTAGCCTGGACGGTAACGGGTACGTCGTCAACCCCTACCAGACCCTCAAGATTCCCGGGTGGCGTCTCGACGACGACGACGTAGCGAAATTCGTCTTCCAGGGCAAAGGAAAGTCCTACGCCGCCAAGAAAGGCAACACCCGGAACGTCGGCGTTATCGGCTGCGCGATCTTCCAAGAAGATTGCCCCAGCTACGTAAGCTACCCCTCTACCACCTGGACCACTCTTACTTATACCGACAGTAACTTTGATAGAGAGCGCTCTTCTGGAGAAGTGAACGTGGATTGGGTAGGTGGTGATACCACGGTTACTTGCGATTCAAGGGAGCTCACTTGCGACGACTCAAGTGGCGTCAACATTAACTACTGCTCCACTACCCCCGCATCGCAACAAGGTTCTGTTAGCAGTAGCAACGTTCTCAGGTCAACTGGAGGAAGCCGCAGCGCACGAAGAGTGAAAAGCAGAAAAATGTCTACGCAGAACATCGGAACAGGGTTCGGAAAGAAAGCCTCGCACGAGGTAACGGAAGTCAGCTTCAGCCGCAAGGACCGCCCAGCTGAAGTCTTCGCTATCCACTACGACGACAAGAAGGGTCTCGAGGCCAGGGGTATCAACCTCAGCCGCAAAGTCCACGTCGCTAACCCGTTCCCCAAAGATGCCGAGAAAGGCTGCACACCTCCAGCTGATTGGCAAGGCTAATTAACCGCGGGAGGGGTGGCAACCCCACCCCTCCCCTTCACTCCTACCCATGTTCTTTCACAAACTCATCCAGAAACTGAAAACGAAGAACCGCAAACACGTCTTCGACCTTGACCATCCTAAGGTAATCACTTACGGCGGTCTTTCCATCGGCAAAATCCCCTTCCAGCAAACACTCTACGAGTGCTCCCTCTGCGGCAAACAACTCCTCCTCGACCGCGAAGACATGCAGCGCCTCCCCCGTTCCATGTCCCACGGCTGCCCCGGAAAGAAAAATGGCTAGGAAAAAGAGCGACCGCCTACTCAACGGCTACCTGATGGTCTACCGACCAGACCACCACCGCGCCATGAAAAACAAGTCCTGGCGCGGCTACATCCACTACCACGTCCTCGTAGCCGAAGAGCTCCTAGGGCGCCCCCTCCGCGACGACGAAACCGTCCACCACCTCGACGGCGACGTCCTCAACAACAAGCCCATCAACATCCTCGTCCTCCCCATCCGAATGCACCACAAACTCCACGGTTGGTTCGCTCGAGGAGCCCCCGGTATCGAACGCTTCGGTATCAAACGTACCGAGCACATCACCGCCCGCGGCAAGAAAGACCGCGGCAAGTGCGTCATCTGCGATGAACCCCTTACCGGTAACCAGAGGAAGTACTGCGGCAACACCTGCAAGGGTCTCGCCCTTCGACGTACCAAACGCCCCAACAAAGCCACCCTCGCTAAAGACATCAAGAAGATGAGCTGGCGCGCGATGGGGCGCAAGTACGGTGTGTCCGACAACGCGGTCCGAAAGTGGGCCCGGAATTATAAGCTGATTTAGAAAGGAAAAATCACGATGCCCAAAGGTTTCAGGTTCGATCCAAAGACAGTTAAAGAAGGTGAACAGTTTGTGGAAAGGATAGCCGACGGGACGATCAAACGAAGGATTCCCCTTAACGAGGAGTTTGACTGCAGGCTCAAAAAATTTTTTGATGAGATGCCAACGTACAGCAGCGCAGACCCCCTCACCAGCTTCTTCTACCTACTCATGCGTGACCACCTGCCAGCAGGTGTAGTGACTGAGCTTATCGCGGAAAGCAACGGTGGAGACACCTCTGTATTCACCAACGGACACCTGGCCGAGTTTGCCGAGCTCTGCGCGCAGGAGCTCATGAAAGACGCACTTCGTTAAAATGTTTGACGATACCATCATCAGTCGACGGTGGATCTTCGAGAAGGTTTTCGGCCAGATGATCCGTCCGCGCCCCGTTTGCAGCTGTGAAGTTCCTGATTACGCAGAAGACCTCTTCGATCGTGGTGAATATCGGTATCGCTGTGGTACTTGTCGGGGGTACATCGATATGGTATGGATACTTGAAGGACATTTTCCGGAGCCTTCCAAGAAAGAAGCTCCAGTGCCGAAGAAACGACAACTCTGTGACAAGACAGATAACTGGAAGCTTTCAGACGAGTATGGAGCCCTTACAAAAACCAACATAAAAGCGCTAGGCGTATCGGAAACGTTTTTCACAGGGAAAAGACTGATGGAAGTACAAACGAGAAGTAGCTGTGGGGAGCTGAAATACTTTCCCACTCTTCGGGAAGCTCGGGATTACGCAGACGGGAACTCGGAAGTCTGGAAAATTTCCTTCGCCCTTTCTACCGGCGAACGTGTGCGCCTCGTGAAACGCGATGCCGGGTGGGTGTGGGAAGACATTGTGTGGGAAGTAGAAAAGGAGCTCGGAGTAGTTATAGAATCATTGGACTACGGTCCTCCCCCTGTGCTGGGCCGCTTTCGGTACATGGATCAGTTCTACATCGACGGTAGAGGTTTGGTGCTCACGGGCATCTTGGAGGAAGGTACAGTTGCTCCAGGGATGCAGGTGGTCATCAACTACCGCGTCAACGAGTTGGACTTCAGCCAGCCTGTACGTATCAAGGGCGTCGAGCGCATGGGTCGCAGCAAGAACGTCGGGCTCCTCTTGGGCAGCGTGAGCATCCCCGTTGACGGATACGACTTCTCAGATGTTGTCTTGACTGTAGAGGATGAGTTCCCTATAGTAGAGTAATCAAAGGGGCACGTAGCTCAATTGGTCAGAGCGACGGTCTCATAAACCGTGGGTTGCAGGATCGTACCCTGCCGTGCCCATTAAGGAATGTTCATATCTGGATGATGAACTTCCATATGACAGTTTGCGCATAGCATCTCACATTTTAGCACTTCCTCTTCCAAGCGCTCACGTTTTGTGTTTGCCAAGTGACGGCTATCCAATTTGAATTTTTTTGTTGAAGGGTCCTTGTGGTGAAAAACTAGCGCGGCGTAATTTTTGTCATAACCACAGCTACTACATTTCCCACCGAAGTATTTCACTATCATTTTTCGTCTTCGCACACCACGCTCTTTTTGCCTCGCGTAGGTTTGGTACGCCTTATTGGTGACCACACACTTGCATTTGTTGGAGCAGTATTTACTTTGTCGTCCTGTAAGGGATTTGTTACAAACAACGCACTTTTTACCATTGGGTGCCATAGATACGGTTCCTTTCTTTGCTGTGTTATACTCTAACTAGATTATGCGGGTTAACATAACCAGGCTACTCGCTTTTGCATCATCCCTCGGTTCGATTCCCCCTTGACATATCTATCGTATCGTTCATAGGGGACTAGTCTGCTACTGTGGCGTAATTGGCAGCCGCGCCAGACTAAGGATCTGGTGGACCTTTGTGTCCGTGGGAGTTCGAGTCTCCCCAGTAGCATCCGCGACTGTGGTGGAATGGTAGACACGCATGGTTCAGGTCCATGTGAGCCCTTGTGCTCGTGAGAGTTCGACTCTCTCCAGTCGCATCCTCCCTCCAAAAATCCCCTTCCATCTTGTAAAATAAAACCGGGAGCACAAAATGTCACTCACCAGCCAAGACATCAATCCGGAGCTCGACCTGCGCCTGGCAGACACCGGCTCCCGTGGAGAAAACGAAACCATCATCCGGTTTATCACCCGCGAGATGTACATCGATATCCAGTGTCTCATCATCGCCGCGCAGCTCCAACGCAAGTGCGACGCCGCTCGAGCCAAAGGCCACCCCGACCTGAAAGCCGAAGAGTTCTTCCTCTCCCTCATCCAGTGTGACACCTCCGACCGAAAAGCGTACTGGCTCCAGGACTACAAAGGTCGCGCACTCCTCAGCTGCACCCTCTGCCTGCGAAATGACGTTGAGTGGGTCCTCGAAATAAAAGGCCCCGATAAACGGCAGAGATTCTGCCCCGAGTGCTACGCCAAGCTCAACATGAAACAACTCTACGGAGATATTCCGAGAAACGCTCCAGACATCCTCCGCGAAGGTTTGAAGGCATTAAAAGGAGGCACACCATGAAAACGATTACCACCTACGAAAAAGGAGACGTCGTCCGCTACGTGGGAGAAGAATCCCTCGTGTTCACAGATGGCTCCAGAGAGCTCAAATGCAACAAACTGGGTGTGCCTCTCCGGGCCCAGTTTTTCATGCTCTACTCCATCGACCCCAACAGCACTGGAATCGTCGTCGCTAACCAGGAGCTGAACGAGCACGACTTCTCCAGCTATAACGTGCGCGTTGAGTTCGCCCGTACCCTGGAGTTCGGAGAAGCCTCTTTGGTAGCCGACATTCCCGCCAGCGAGCTCAAGCTCGTCAAGGACACCACAGATAAGAAAGAAACCCCCGATGAGTGACGACAAAGTCGTCAGCCTAGACGAGCGCCGCGCCAAGAAACAACAGGCCGACTTCGCAGACGCCGTCGCAGAGTCATTAGGTGTATCTACCACCGGCCTCGCAGATATGGTCGGCACGTCTGTAGAAGATGTCCAACAAGGCTTCCTGGATGCCATGGAACGCCACAGTATGTACCGCGCCCACGACGAAGCTCTCAAGGAGCGTGAACGTCAACAAGGACTCGACCCAGATACCTGCCACAACGCTGTCTGCGACCGATGCGTTCAGTTTGAACACACGCATACAGACCCCTCTACCGGAGAAGTCACCTTCAGTGGACGCAAAAACTTTTGCAAAGAAGGAAGTGCCCAAGGCTGCATCTTCCGCCTCCTCGAGCACCCCTACTCAGATCCCTTCGTAGACATCCCCTCCCACAACGAGTGCATCCGCATCCTGCAGCGTATCGGCTACACACGCCAAGGCAGCTTCGAGGAAGAGCTTGGCACCAACTTTATGGCGTACAAAAATACCCGCAAGCTGTGGGAAGCGTACGTGCTCTTGCTAGTCGAGACTGGTCGTGTTACCATTCCCGATGAAGATTGGGAGAACGTCAAACACCACGAAGAACAACACGCCAAATTTGTAGGCGCCAATGAGCTTGCCCACGAGTATTTCAAGGACCGCGAGCTCCCAGATAATGTAGCTACCGTGGCTGAGCTTGTCGCCCAACGAAATGCTCTGCTCGCGTTCATCCGTGGAGAAATCGATTGGCCCGACGGGCGGTGCCCCTGCGGCGAAGACTACAACTGGAACCACGTCGCGCACACGGAAAATTGTCGTTTCAGGGACAAGGAGTAGCTGCATGGGATTCGGGAAGGTTTTTTGTGAGCATCTGAAGGAGCAGATGAACCGTCAGGAGTACACCGACCAGGTGCTCGTCGACTTCTTCGGAGCAGCGTACGGAGTCGACGTGGCACAGCAGTGTAGGGTACGTCCTCTTAGGCCCCCACCCCCGCCACCTCCTCCCTCCTTACGCCCGCGTCCAGCACAGCAGCCTCCCGCTGCTAAGCAGTACTGCCCTTACTGCGGCAGAAGAATTGCCAACGACATGCTCGAGTGTCCTGGTTGTGGAGCACCACAGTGAATAAATATGATCTCTGGTACTCCGAAAGCGAATGCTGCTACACGATGTTCCCGGCTGAGCACGATCCAGCTACACATGGTGTAGAGGAAGACGCTGTGTTGTTGAAAACTTTTGAGGTCCCTACCTGGGAAGACGCGAGGTGTAAACAGCACGAGTTTTTGGGGTGGGAACCTTACAAACCTTTGGAGGAATAGCACATGGACCCGGATAGCAACCGCTTCGTACCGCTTACTGAAAAAGCAGACGAGGAGTTAGTAAAAAATCAGACGCGGGAGATGCAGCGTCGGCTTCGGCAAATGCAGAAAAGTTTAGACGATCCAGGAGCGCTTCTACGTCCCAATGGACAGCCGGTGCCGAAGCACTGGTCCGTGTTCACGGTGGGAGAGGATGTGGTAATCAAGGACTACACGTTCCGCGTGGCATATGTTGGGGAAACTAACATCCTGTTTGAGCCAGTAGGTCCACTGATGGTGGGCGGAAAGAAGGCGCCCGATGGCAAGTGAAGCCACACGTTACAAAGAAGCAGCAGAGAAGCTGTGGTCCCTTCTGGACGACATCGATACCGCGAGCGACATGTTCAAACCGTCCACTGAGGAGGGTTTCAGGGCGTTCTATCGCTACGCTATGAAACGCTGTGAAGAGCGCGGGAAGATTCTCGAGAGTCGGGACGGTTACACGTTGGTGTGGCCCGACACGCCAGATGACGGTCCAGGGGGGCTTCCTCTAGAGCCAGATGGTGCGCGTCCTTCTAGAAGGAGAGGTCGTCCGAAAAAAGATAAGATTTGGGCAGAGTGTCCGTTAGGAGATCCTCGGTTAGAGGAAGACCTTTTTTGAGCCAGTTGTGGGGTGTCCAGTGAACGACAAAACAGCCAAAGAAGAAAAAGAACGCACCTGCGGTTCCTGGCAGTGCTCAGACGACAACGCCGAAATTGTCGAGCTCTCAGACAACCACTTTCTCTGTACAGGCTGCGGTAGCGTTGAACACGAAGGCACCTACACTTTCGGCGGTTCTCCCGATTGGGAGCTCGGAAATTCTGTGCAATCCCTTGCGAAAGACAAGCACGCCCTCCACAGATTCTTTGACGACCTTCCTACAGTGTTAGAGAGAATGCTCATAGGTATGGACAGCGTCCACGCTGTCAACCAGGCACTCGTCGCAGAAGTTCAGCGACTCCACAAACGAATAGAAAAACTCGAGGCTTCCCATGGCATCCAGCAAGTTCCGCGGGACGAGAAAGAAAACCCGGTCGACGAAGGGACGAAGGCTGACCCCGGCGGAGAAGATAGCTCGAGCAGCTAAGTGCCAACACAAAAAATTCCGCTACCGCAACCGAGGTACCGAAGCCGTGTGTCTCAACTGCGGCTCCGTTCAAAAGGTGCGCGGAACCGGTGTGAACATAGAAGTAGTAGAAAACTGGAAACTCGAAGCAGAAGAGCCACCGGAGCACGATCCCCACTGCAGCTGCTCGGTGTGCCACCTGAAACGACAAGGAGAAAACGATGGGCAAGATAGGTGACTTGATAGAGGCTGCTGTAGCTAATGGCGGCAAGGTGCTCGTCCGCTACGAGGACTCAGATCCCAATTGGGTACTAGGTGAAGAAGACGGTGAGCCTGCGCTGGTATTTGAAAGCGCCACAGTGAAGATGTCGATGAACACCGACCATGACGCACTCCCCGGCGACCAAGCGGAAATCGTCATCCAGGGACTGATGCCACAGCTGCTCCACTACGTCTCAACCGGCGACCGCACCTACGAAAGCCTTCTCGGAGAAACTCTGTTCCTCGGAAAAACTGGTGGCTTGACTACTCGTGAACCCGACAAACCAGCTCAAGTGATTTCCGTCGGCTTCGTCATCACGGGCAGAGGCGACGTCTACATCAGTCCCACCAACCCCTCCGCTAAACAGACCGAGGTCCTCGAAGGCCAGTGTAAGTTCTGCCGCGCCGCTGTACACGAAACCTCCTTGTACTGCTGTGACTGCATTCAAATGATGGACCACGCCAACGAGGTAGTGCGTAGTCAGCCACTCTCCGAAGAGTTCCGCAAATGGACCGTGCGCGTGTATAACAAAATGGCGCCCCGCTTCGAGAAGACCTGCACCGATTGCAACGCTCGAGACGGCACCGTTCGCCCCGACGCCGATGAGCTCAATTGGTACTGCCAGTCCTGTGCCATGGAGCTCACCGGTAATAGCTGTAAAGAGTGGAAAAACGAAGGATGGGAGTAGCCACCCATGTTCCTAGGTTACTACGCTGACCAAAAAGAACGCTTCGAAGAAGCCTTCTGCGGAGCAGAAGTAGACGAAGAAGGCGCTCGAGAAGTCCTCACCACACTGGCACAAGACGCCATCGAGCTCTGGAAACAAATGTCTCTCGCCAGAAAACTGCTCCACATCGAAGATATGGCAGAAGACGCCGAACCGTTCTTTCAAGGAAGGCGCCTCAAGGATTTCAAATTTCTCACAGCCTTCTTCCTGAGTGTAGAAGAAGCCAGAGAGTGCGGGTACCATCTTCTCGAAGAGAAACTTCAGGACCTCCTGGAAGGCACCACGGTGCGAGAGGAGAACATCTTTATCCGTTTGGTCAACGAAGCCTGTAGCAACTTCGCAGACACCTACGACGACCTCGCCAAACGGCCCACCTTCGACCGTCTCGACCATCGCGTGTTCGACCTCGGAGTAAAAAGTCCCCGCTCTCTATTGATTCCCTGCTTCCCACCACGCTTCCGACGCTCCCGAGAAGCGCATCTGTCGTTACTCCCTGAAAGAAACCACCTGACCACCTCCTTCATCGGAACGATGGCACCCCCTTCCGACGACGCTCCAACGCTACGCGTCTACACAGATAGCCTGCGCTATGACACACTACGCTTCCTGGCGCCCATGAGCAGCTACGTCTTCGGCAGCCCCGAAGCCGTAGGTACTCTTTACCTGTGGCCCGTTAAAATATCCGTCGGCTTCGTGCCCTCCCCTCGGTACGTGGAGCTCCACATCGAACAGCGTATGTGCATGGAAGTCAACCACACCGGCGACAACATAGCCTTCTTCGACTTGGAGCATGATGCCTTCTAGGAGGAACGATCGTGAGCAAAGGCAAGAAACATCCCAAGTTATCAGAACTTCCCGCAGGTGAGGTCTACTTCCTGGACGAGCCCAAGCCTCTGAAGGACGTCGAAAATATTACACTCGCAGGCCGCGACGTCCTCGAAGCGAAGTACCAGGATGCGCTGAGAGCTTTCGATGAACGGATGAGTCGGGAGATCTTGGAGCTCCTGGATGAGAAAGACGATGAGTAACCCCTACTTCTGTTTCGTGCGCACGAATAACGAAGGCGCCACCAAGGAACTCCTCGCGGGCCTGGTGGACAGCGGCGTCCTGAGCCTTCGAGAGATTGACCCCTGCTGCCGAAGCGAAGTGGAGGAACTCCTGATCTGCCAACACACACAACGTCGCCTGTTTAAAGATTCAGGCAGAAAGCTCCCTCCTTCTGGCAAGCGTTGGCTAGACGTGTTCGTAGACAACACGAGAGTCCGTGCAGTAGACGTGAACGATAATACTACCCAAATCTTCCTCAAAAAGGAAGGGTGGAAAATTTCAGGTATCTACAGACATCCCAATGGGCTCCTCTACTGGGCTTACTCCTACTCTGAGGACCAGCAAAAATCGACACCGCTCGCGATTTAGTGCTTGACAGCAGCGTTCAGCTCGCTACAATGGTTTCAAGATTAAGGGAACAAGATTTCGAGGACTGGAAGGTAAGTACAGAAAAACAATGATAGCTCAGTTGGTTGAGCGTCGGTATTGAGAACCGAAGGTCGCGGGTTCAAATCCCGCTCCTTGTTACTTCGCCATTTACCTTCATACTACCTCGGAACTAAGATACAACAGCGTAACGCTGAAAGGATACATCAAAGATACAACGAGCTCGCGGACTACTAGGTAATTACAGGAAATTTTCCAGGTTCAAGTCCTGGCTTCCCCATTTAAGGGGAAGTGGCCAAATTGGTAAAGGCAACAGCATTATAAGCTGTGGATAACCATCCATCAATTTACCTGGACACTACCGCGACTTTAAATTTCACAGCACGAGGAGGTGCTGAGAGCATAGATTTCGAGAGGACTTAGGAGCGTTTACGGTAAAGCACTTGTCTGAAAAACAAGGTATTCCTGGTTCAAGTCCAGGCCCCGCCGCTTTTATGGCGGGGTTGCTTAAAAGCACAAACCCGCTTCTGCATTACCTCTCATCATTTGACCTCTTAAAGTTAGTAGTGTTAATTGATTCCACAATACCTCTCAGTGACGACTCCGCTAGCATGCGCAGCGGCTTCTCGGAGAACGCTTGGCCCCACGGCCTACGTTAGCCCCCGAAGGCCCCGTCCGGGCCCGTTGTAAGATATTCCTAGCCGCGTTCTCATCGCGGTCCATCGTAAGTCCACAGGAGCAAGAGTGAACTCGGGTACTCAACTTCTTCTTAACTGGTTGACCGCAAGCAGAGCAATCGATACTGGTTCCTTTAGGATCTACAAAAATTAATGTAGTACCAGCTTCTTCCGCTTTGTACTGCAGTAGTTCTTTGAATATCCCAAGTCCAGCATCAAGCGCACTCTTCGGAGAACTTGTTGGGTAGGGTGCGCTCCTAGAATCTGTAGCCATTCAGTTTCATTCCGCAGATTCTGGAAAGTTGTACGTTGATCCTCATAGGCCAACGAGTCCCCTGTGTATTCGTAGTGCTCCTTACGTTGCTGAAGACCACTATTGTACACAAATCTCGCTACATGAAGAATTTTGGACAGGGCTTCCTTTTGTATTTCATTAGGATAGAGACGGTATTTGAAAGTTCGCTTCAAAATGATTTGTCTTACGCTGTGTGATATTTAACATAACCATTCTGGACTGGGAGTCAAGATGCCCCCTTCAAAAAAGTCTTGACACTCTTGCTCCGTTTGCTATTATCACAACTCAACACAACAACTACCAGCGCAAGACGCTGATCAGGTTTTGGCGGACGGCAAGGTCACTACAGAAATTAGCTCAGTTGGTTGAGCGCTTCGCTGCAAACGAAGAGGTCGCAGGTTCAAATCCTGCATTTCAAAACCAAGCTGACCTTCAAATTACCGCCAGCTAATTTTTACGCCAAGTAGGCGTAGGAAGGGTTCCCACCAGCAGTAGTGCGAACCCTTTTCTTTTGTCTACTGCATTACTAGCAAACGGAGGTTCCACATCATGCGTAAGGGACTGAGCACAACCGATTTGCGTCGGGAGCTGGCTACCCGTACCACCTCGCACGTCCTCTTCATGGACGCCAACGACAAAGGTACGAAGCTGGGCCTGAAGCTTGGACTGTCCGTAGAACCTGGACTCAAAGCAGTCCCGGGACCGGACGGTCGACTTCTTGATGGCTACGTCGTGGCGGACCAGGCTGAGGCCAAGCGGATCCGCGACGTCGCCACCAGTAACCGCGTGTTCTGTGAACAGTACGGTATTCCGGAAGTTCACGGGCTCGCAACTAAGTTGCTTCGTGGCCAGCCCATCGACCTCAACGACCGAGAAAAGCGAATCGTCGGTCGAGTCGTGACGAGTTTCCTGGACATCGCTACCACGGGTACGGGTCGAGCAACCCACTACAACACCCGGGAGGACCAGGAGCGCGCTGAGAAGCTGGCCCACGCGACACTGTTTGGCATGGATCGACAGACGTACAGTCTGCTGTCTTGCCTGAACGGTCTGACGGACAACTCGAGAAAGCTCGCGTCGTGGATGCTGCTCGAGTGGCCCGGTGTGGGTGAGCCGAGCGATTACGAGCTCCAGATGGAGCGCGAGGTAGTTCGGGCTCTAGCTTCGAGCATCACGACGCCGCGCATGTTCCAGCTGTTCGGTATGCTACGCGAGACGGGCTGCAACAACAGCCGCACGCGTCGGGTCATCCTGCAGCTTCTGCTCGGGTCGGACAAGCTTCCGTGGTGGAGCGTGAAGTACCGGCGCAAGATGAAGCTGGCTCTGCAGCATGCCTGGGGCAAGCGGATGTCGAGCGTGATCGGCAGTGTTTGCCGTAAGCGCGCGTTCACGGTTAAGGAGCGCGGAATTCTTTCCGAGAACGTGTGGAAGTACGTAGAGAGCAACGAAGGTAACGCCTTCGACACTGTGCAAGAGTGCGTCGCTTTCGTGATGGGTTCTGCGAGTGGTCGGTGGGATACTCCGTTGCTGCGCGCTTTCGTGGATGCTCGAGACGACCTGTCGGCGGGTAAGCGTTTGCCGCCGGAGGTGCTCGAAGGTATTCGGTCTCGTTTCCATCCGCGCAAGTCGCACGACGACGTGCTGCGGTTGACGGCGAAGACGGGTGCGTTCACGGACGGCCAGAAAATCAAGCACCAGCGGCGCGTGGAGCAGGCTGGTACGAAGGTCGAGTTCGACCCGCGGCGGTACGATGCAAAGAAGCTCTACATCTACGCGTACGAGCGTGGGATGACGAGCGAGATTCGTACGGCGTTGGACGAAAAGGCTGCACAGTCGGCCACGTCGTTCCCGGTGAGCTGCGAGGACACGGTGGTGTTGGTGGACGCTTCGGGGTCGATGATCGGTGACGAGAAGACCCAGAAGTTGGCGCCGATGGCGAGCGCTCTGGCGATCAGCGATATGTTGGTCGCTGCTGGTGCGCGTCGTATTTTCGTGGGCGGCAAGGATCGTGGTCGTCGTTTGGTCCGTCCAGCGGGTGACACGTCTTTGGCGTTGCCGCTGGTGCAGGCTATTCGGGATCACAGTCCGAGCTCGGTGTTTGTGATCAGCGATGGTTACGACAACACTCCGGCTGGTCGTTTTGCGGAGGTGGTGCGGGCGTTGCGTCGTGTAAACGTGTCGACGCCGATTTATCACCTGAACCCTGTGGCTGCGGCTGAGACGGCTTCGGTGCGTCGTTTGGCGTCGGACCTGGTGCCGACGTTGGCGGTGCAGGACCCGAAGGCTCTGGCGACTATTATGTTGCGGGAGGCTTTGGAGCAGGACCCGCTGGCTGGTCTGAAGACGCTGTTGCGTCGTGGTCGCAGGGCTGCGATGGACGCTGTGCAGGGGAAGAAGGAGCTTTCAGCTGCTGTATCGAGTCGTCGTTCCGTGGGGAACGAGAAGAACGGCAAGCAGGTGCAGAAGGTTCTGCGGGACCTGTCTTCGACGATGAAGTCTGCTTTGGTGGACTTGTACGCTCGTTCCCCGGAGGGTCGTTCTGGCGTGTCATTCCGTGGAGTGGCTGCTCCGAACACGGTGACTGCTTTGCAGCGTCGCGGGCTGCTCAAGTTGAGCACTTCGGGCTTCATTCTGCACACGGACCTCGGTCGTCAGGCGGCTGAGCAGCTGAGTCGGTAGGAGGTGTAAAATGTTGACTATCAGAGAAGTACTTCGTGGCTGTGAAGTGGGTCGTATTCAGACGGTGGGAGCGATGCAGATCATCCCGTTGACTCTCGAGAGGGATTTGCAGGATGACCGTTTTGCCACGCCGGACATTGTTCGGGTAGGTACGTCGAGCTACGGTACGATGAATTTCACGAATCCATCGGAGAAGCCTGTGCTGTTGCCGTCGCACGTGGGCTACGTGGTGAAGCAGGCTGCACAGGACCACGCGATGGCGACGGCAGGAATTGTTCCTGCGAAGCGTCAGCAGAGTTGGGACAACGCGATGTGCATTCAGGCTACTCAAGGTGGCCTGATTAACCGCGGTGAGCATAAGATGCTCATCCTGCCGTTGGCTCTGCGGCAGCCTGCGCTCGAGAAGCGGAAGGCTCGTAGCTACGACAAGCTGTGGAACTCGATTGGTTCGTACAACACGACTGCTGGTGTGGGTGGTAGTAAGAACCTCGTAACGTACATGCAAGGGTACGAGCGCCAGCTGGACCAGTTCATTGCGGAGTTCGAGGTGGTCGAGGACCAGGTGGGCGCCATCATCCTCATCAACGGCGAAGTGATGGGATGCGAGCGTGCTCCGTGTACGGAGTATTGGCGTACGGTGTGGGAGCCGCTGGTTCGCGTGTGCTACGGCAGCGCAGCTATCGCGGCCTCCAAGCGAGCGCAGCAGTCGGAGGTGGTTCTGAAGACCCGCGTACCTCTCGAGGTACGGGACCTGTCGAACCTCGATGATCTTTGCACCGAGCTCGAGTCGGTGGAGTCCAAGCAGGACGAGCTCGTACGTCGGCAAGTACGGCAGTTGCTGGATGACCAGTTCCAGCAGGACCAGGAGCAGCGCGCTGGGCATGCGCAGGCGGACATCGTGACGATCCGCAACGACCAGTTCTTCGGGCAGGTCGCTACCGATCAAACGTCGGGCAAGGTGCTCTACGCCTCCATGGTCGTGTCTGATGGTTGGGACGAGCGCAAGGGCTGGAAGTTGACCCAGCGATTCGAGATTTAATCCTCTAGCCTCGGGGAGGAAGTTTCCTCCCCGAGCTTTCTCCTCTTGACATTTCTTTTCGATTAAACTACATTACGTTGTATTGTTTTTCTGCTGGCGTGGCGAAATTGGTGATACGCGCTGGCCTTAGGAGCCAGTGGGGCAACCCGTGGGAGTTCGAGTCTCCCCGCCAGCATTAGGAGGACTTATGGCAGAATTTAAGCACTGGACCTCGGAAAGTGTAGAAGCATTCAAGTACGCTGTAGCCTCCGATTTTATTGGGCAGCTTCAAACAAGAATCGACGAGAATGAAGTTCGACAAAAAGACATCGCACGAGCGTTGGGTATTTCCGAGGCGCGTGTTTCCCAGCTGTTCAACCGACCCGATAATTTGACGTTGAGAACTCTGGTCAAGCTGGTGCGAGTTCTCGGTTTGAAGCTCAGCATCGTGGCGTACGAGGACGCACGCGAAGCTGGGCCTGTCCACCCCGATATTTTTCGCCAGTGTTGGGAAGCGATGGGAGCTCCCAAGGATATGTTTGAGCTGCAAGAGAGAATGGAAAAGGGATCCAAATGAGCCACATAGCAGACACCATCATCGCTTTTTCCGTGTGCGACGAGGATCGCGTGCACGACATCACGAAGTATTTCGAGAGCATCGATCAGGTCCCTCCAGTATTTTTAGACGACGGAATAAGCCCTCGCAAATACGGTGGCACCTACGCAATCCAACGAACGGTGATGGTTGGCGCCTACAACTACTTAGACATAGACGCCCTGGTTTCTTTCATGGAAAGTCTTACGTGGGTTATCCCAGAAGACGTGCAGCTGCTTATTGCAGACGAGCACGATGAGCCCCACGTGTTTTCAGAGAGGCTCAACAGAAAAAACATGAAAACTCGCCATGGCTAAGATTAAAACGAAACGCTACCTCGAGTGCCCGAACTGCGGTGACTACGACTTCTCCGTGGACCACGTACTAGACAAGGACACCATCCAAAGCTACGGTCCCTGGCACTGTACTATCTGCAACCACGAAGTCCGCTTCAAAGCGGGCCAAGGTGTCCTGCAGGATGTGACTACCAAGGAGTGCCCACGCCAGCCGATGCTCTGCCTCTTCCGAATACGGGACCTCTACGTAGTTGTAGATTCGTACTCGATGCCTGATGATGGCAAGCCGGATTGGTACGATTATCTCTTCCACTCGCACCAGTGCCCAACGAACCTCGCGCGGCACGTTGTGGAAGTTTTCTGTCCAGAGGAAGGGCAAGACCCTCACGGCGTCTTTAGATTTATTGCTGCCATCCCGGACGAAGAAGATAATCGAACACTCGTCCAGGACAAGTGCACAACTCTCCAGGAGCTGTTTTTCGCGTTTCAAACAGACGGCCAGGAAGCTTGGACAAGGTGGCCCGAATCCCAACGAGGTCTCATCCCTGGACTCGCCCAGCTGCAGGACGCCTACCGCAGAACGAATCGACCGAAGTGCTGACAAGCTCCTTCTGCGACAACTCCATCTTGTAAAATAGAAGTATCAGGATTGTCACCAGGGTGGTGACCGCTAAACAAGGAGAGTTGTCATGTTTCGTAACGAGAAGTCTAACCTTCTGTTCCCACGCCTCGTTTTTCTCAAGGAGACCAAGTTCAGTAGTTGGGGTGGAGACGAGCACCGCTCCACGCGAGTCTACATTCTCGACTGGAGCAGTTTGGATGAGAAAGCGGTGAAGCAAGGGGTACGGTTGTTCCCTCGGGACCACATTGACTGGCTGAACAATTTCCGGTTCGCTTTGCCGTACCACTACCGAAGTGAAATTCGTCGCTGCGTAAAGATGGCCACTTTGGAGTGGGAGCGTCCTCTAGGCTTCGACACCAGCATTCGGGAAATGTGTTTGGGAACGGCTACGAAGTATATCGACGTTGCTTTTAGATTGCTGGCGGACTGTCCCTACGATCCGGAGAAAGACTATTTTTATCGAGGGGATGATAGAGGCGTACTACCCTTCGCGTTGATTTATCGTTTCTGGGACGGTCAGACTGGACGAGGACTTCCCTGGTTCAAAAGTGGCTTGGCGAAGTATTGTGATAAGTGGCACCGACATAAAATAGAAACGGTCCACAAACCCTACTACCACGAACCCCTTGATGCTTTCATGGTTGCTGTTCAGCACAGCGAAAAAGAATACGCAGTAGTTCACGAAGCGCGCGAAGATGCATCAGAAGAGGCTGTAGCTGAGACTTCAATAGCAGCTTCCTGCAAACATCTCAAACGTGTAGCAAAAACGACACCTGTTCTACCCCAAGCCCTTGGTGCGGCTAACGTGTACGAGTGGATTACCGACCCAAAATTCCTCGGACGGAAAGATGTTTTTCCGCAAAACATCAAACTACTCAGTACAGCGTTCCAGGAATACTGCCCCAACTGCGGTTATCGCCCAACCAAACACAAGGAATGCCCAGTTTGCAAAAAGGATGTTACTGAAGCTTTCGCACGCCCCTACCACGAAGTAGTAGGCGTACGAGGACAGCGGTCGGGGAACACCTTCCTCAGCGCTGTGGCAGCTACATATGTGCTACACAAGATTTTTCGTTTGCCTAGACCGCTCAATGAGCAGTTTGGTATGCCGCCCAATGTGGAGATCGAGATGACTTTCGTAGACCCACTTAAAGCAATCTGGGAGACCTTCTGGCGGCTCGTACATGAATCACAGTGGTTCGCTTCAGGAAGTTTACTAGCAAAGGATCCCAGCAACCTCAAAGAAGTTTTTCTTCCAGGATGCACCTTGGTTCTACGACGAACGGACCTCAACGAATGCCACAGAGGGGGCACGCGCGTCTTCGCTACCATCGACAGTCCGGATTGGATTGAGAGAATAACTTCTTGGGGGTACTCCGTCCAAGATGTGTACCAAGCTCTCCGTAATAGCTTAGTAACTCTTCGTGGTAGACAGAATAAAAGTGGCACCGCTCCTCTACTGTTCCTTCTCGGATCTCCAAGCCCCAACAGTTTCCTGGGTTCCCTCAAAAAATCCTCACTAGATAACGACGACCGACTTTGGGTGCAACAGCCCACGTGGGAGGTCAATCCCTTTGTTACCATGGAGCAGCTCAGAAAAGAAGACATGGGAAACCCCGCGCTCTTCTTTAGAGACTACGGCGCTCAGATACCCGAGCCTTCTGAAGACGGCTAGCGGGTCCCCGTACTCATCTTGTAAAATACTTTGTAGAGGTTACCAGCGATGATTCGGGAAATAGCTCCACTACTCGTAATTATTCTTGCACTCCTGATTTATTTGGGGTACCGTTGGCGGTACCGATTTACGTGTCCTCACTGTGGTAGCTCAGCTAGGGCACGAATGAAGGTGGTGTTCAACCAGATAGACCAGAAAGGAAAAAGACACAAGGTGACCGTACCCGCAGCTGGCTGCGACTCGTGCGATCACTTCTGGACGTTGAAAAATACGCACGTGCGCACCACCGGAGTGATTATTCCGAAAGGTACGCAGATGCGAAGACCATAAAGGAGAAATCAATGAGCACTTACAGATGGCCCGATGAAAACGAGGACGGCGGCTACGACGAAGGCACCGAGTGGGTCTGTTGCTCCTGTGGCTTCAGCCAGAAAATCGGCACAGAAGACATGGACCCACGAGGTTGCGAACGCTGTGGCGGACCGACTTGCATGGACTGCTGGACTGATATTGGCTACTGCGCCAAATGTGAGCGAGAAACTAGGGACGAAGCATAACAATGCTCGACCGGATGCACGAACAACTTGACCTGGCGCTGTCCATCGCCACGAAGGCCCACGCTGGTCAGGTGGACAAGGCTAGACAACCGTACATCCTGCACCCGCTGCGCGTAATGGCACAGCTGGATGACATTCAGGACAAAATCGTTGCAGTGCTCCATGATGTGATAAAGGTGATGGTGAGCCCCTCGAGCCCATGCAGGAGTTCAACATCTTCGGTGTGTTCGCTCACTACCTCGCGGAAACCCTTCCCGACGGCAGCGACGCTCAGAAAGTCTGTCAGTCCACCTTCGAGCAAATACAAAAACTCGTGCTGGAGTGGCGCGCGTCCACTCTCGGAGAAGCTATCGTGGTGGCAGACAAACTAAGGAAAGGCTACGATGGCAGCTAGAATTAAAGGAACATAATGAGTGACCCCACCGACAACCAAACGACTCCTGAGGAGCTCTACGAGTACATCGTGAGATGTCTCCGCAAGTCTCTGGACCCACCCACGCGGGATACTATCCGCCGCGCCCGAGAAACACTCCTCAATCAGGTTGACGAGTCCACAGCTGACTACGTGAAGGTGGCGCAATCCCGTGGTGTGAAGTTCGACAGCGGTCTCACACTGGACGTGCAGTTCCGCTACAACCGAGACCTAGAGGTGTGGGAGTTCGTCAAGCTAACACAGAGCGGTGAAATAGAGTTGCCCAAGCCACTCAAGTTCGTTGCCACCAAGTTTCTAGTAGACGAAAAGTTCTGGCAAAATGAAGATGAGACTGACTAAGCCTATCCTCGTCCGCTGGGCCAACCACCACAAGAAGGACTTCGAGCTCGGAGACCCCGAAGTGACCATCACACTTCCCGTGGGCACCGAGGTCAAGCTGGAAGCACAGTACACAATCAACTCCGGAAAAATATTCGACTATGCTACGCTGGAGCTCTGTGACTTCACCTACAAAAATCCCTTGTCAGGAATCACCTCGAGAGGTACAATACCTGCTAGTTGCTTGGAGTGAGAACCGCAGTGAAAGAAGCAGAACGTTACGAGAAGTTCCTCAGAAAACGCTGTCCCGATCTCAGCGAAGAAGACCTCGCGCAAGAGCTCGAGATACTAGCGTCCATGAATGCAGCGCAGGACATAGCGGTGTACACTTGCAAATGTGGCCGTACGCATTACGTGGAGTACGTGCCACCACCTCACGCGTACTACCCACGGAGTTCCATTTGCGCGTGTGGGCACGAGGTGGTGTTTGGAGAATAATGGTTGCGCGGCCATGGCGAAATTGGCAGACGCAGCGGGTTTAAGCCCCGCTGGAGTAATTCCGTCCGGGTTCGAATCCCGGTGGCCGCAAATGTAAAATGTAAAGGGTAGGAGGAACCTGTGGCTGCCCGGACATAGTGTGGAAGATTGACACCTCCACGATCGGCCCTCAGATGGAGTACAAGGAGAACCAAAATGAAACGACGTGATTTTCTCAAGGTAAGCGGCGCAGCCCTAGTGGCCACCCAACTACCGCTTGGACAGGAGAAAGAACAAAAATTCTCCGAAGGGTCTGATGGTACACGCTACTACGAGCTCGACGTTTCCCAGTTTAGTTTCGGTTCAAATCCGAAAGGGAGCATTAAGGAGATCAAATGGTCGAAAGCTTGCAGTGGCCCGCGCGCAGAACCAGCTCGAGCTCGCTAAGTTACAGTGCGACGACTTGCCACTAGTCTAGTTTTAGTTACTCTTTCGTATGCAACCAAGGAAACTCAAGTACCGGAGACGCTTGTACGTATGTGCAGACATCTACGAACGTACGGATGACGTGGTACAATGGATGGTAGAGAACCGTCATCAGCTGATGGATCCTGACACCTGTGAGTGGAACTACGATAAGGTTGCCGCGGCTGCTCAGAAGCACTTCGCTGATGCTGCCGACGTGGACTTCCGATTCGCCGCCATCTCTGCGTGGAAGCGCGTAGCAGATGAGCAAGAGATTTGTCTGCGGAAGAAGTTGGAAGAGCAGGGCGGAGACCCGATGGAGCTCTACCGAGGTTGGCGACGCACCTCCTCGAGGAGTGGGGACATGAAAAGGCTTACCTACAAGGGGCGCACGTATGTTCGTGTAGCTGCGCAGGACGACTACAAAGGTACCGCTGAGTTTCTCGTGACCAATCCCAAGGCGTCGTACTCGGTGTACATCGGGCGCGAGTTCAACCCAGCTAACGGTCGCTACGAGCATATCGGCGGTCTGCTAGCGAAATACGATCCGGACAGTAACTCCACGTCTGTTTTCCTAATCGATATCCCTCAAAACTATTTGTCAGATAAGTGGGAACCTGCTCCGACAGGCGCTCCTCTGGCAACGGTTTCCGGCGATGCCCCCGATGAAGCAGTGAAAAAAGCTGGCTTCGATACCCGCGACTAGCTACATGCAGAAGCTTCTGTACAAAGGCCGCGTGTACAAACGCGCGCTATCCAATACAGGGTACGACTCGGTAAGCTACCACTCCGAGCAGGAGATGAAAGGTCTGCGTCCAAGCCCACTTTACGGTGTCATTTCCATCACCGATCCCGGCAGAACCGCTAACCTGCCCGAGGGGTGGGGGAGCATCCTGCGTCTCCAGTTCGACGATGTTGAAGAACCAGATCCCTACAAACCCTACGGTGACCCCTATGCCCGGTCCTCTGATCTATTCACTACCCAAGACGCTCAGAAAATCATCCAATGGCTCAACGCTAACAAACGTGAGCTCGCGGGTGTCTACGTGCACTGCTGGGGAGGAGTCTCCCGCTCCGCAGCCGTCGCCAAATTCATCGCAGAAAAATATGGCATCCCCTTCGACCACTCCTACGACAAGTACAACACGCTAGTCTACGACCTGCTTAAACAGGAAGATGGTAACGCAGCGACCTCGCGTACAGCTGCGAGTTATAGTAGCGATACACTATTTTTGGCTAAGAGTGTACATACTCCGAAGGACTGGTGCTACGACCACATCGGCTTTGTGGATAAAGCTACCGGAAACTTCGTACAGATGAGTGGACATCGGCATAAGGAAGGCGTATTTTCACTATCCAAGTTGACTGATGAGCCCACTATCCAATCCGACCACTACGATACCATAAAGCTTCCGAAGACCGTCACATTTACCAGAAACCCACTAGGAGCAGTTAACTGCGTTACCTTTGTTGTTGCTGTCCTCAACGCGAATGGTATCGATAGATGGGACCGGGAAGACTTCCATCGCATCTTCAAGTGCGACAAGTCTACGACTGCTAGCAGTAACAAGACCACAATTCGATATAAAGGTGCCACCTACCGCCGTGCCTACGCCGATGATTACCTCTACCACATCACCTACGTTGGTAGCCTCCCCGCCATCGCTGCTCGAGGACTTCACCCGGGTACCGGTGTCACCTTTGGCAAGGGCTACTCCGGTTACTCCGCAGGAAAACTGTTCCTGTCTGAGTGGGACGGCGTAGGTTTCTGGGTGGACCGCTTGGGAGCTATGGCCGAGAATCGCGCCGACAACCCCGTCCAAGACGGCCTCATTCCCATCGTTATCCGTGTCCCCGATGGCATCGTGCCCGACGTCGAAGAAGATACTCCTGGCACCCACGATTCCAATGCCGGTGCGTGGACAACCACCCAACCAATCCCACCTTCCCAACTCGAGGTGTACGACGGCGCCTCGTGGCTTCCCCTCTCCTCCGTCGACCACGAAATGCTTACTGAGGAAGCCTACGAAGCCGCTGAAAAAGAATTCGAGGACGACGAGGAGCTCGTCTACTTGAACGCTTCTCAGTTCGAACCCACCTTTTCGTAGCCTACAATCCTCTTGACATCCCAGGTAAGCACGCTATATCATGCGTGTTGGAGGACATTTCCATGCTTCAGAGATTGCGCTTGCTGGCGCAGCAGTTCTTCTCGCTCTGAGCTGCTGCAAGGGAGAAACATACACCATGACCTACCCCACCAATCTACGCACACTTGTACTAAACCAGGGCTACGAGCCCATCCGGGTAATCAATTGGCAGCGCGCCGTCACCATGGTCTGGCTCGACAAGGCGTCTGTGCTCAGCGAGTACGACGACGCAGTGCATTCCAAGCACCTAACTTGGAACATCCCAGCTGTTATTGGGCTTCGCTACAAAACCAAGCGGTTCGTGCCAGATGTCAAGCTAACCCGGCAGTACGTTTACGCGAGAGATTTGTGGTGTTGCCAATACTGTGGCCAGAAGTTCCCTGCTTCGAAGCTCACCTTCGACCACGTCGTACCGCGAGCTCGCGGCGGCAGAACTACCTGGACCAACGTGGTCACTTGTTGCACACCGTGCAATCAGCAGAAGGGTGACCTTCCGCTCAAAGATTGCGGGCTCACATTGCTACGTAAACCCCGGAAGCCCAGATGGATGCCTGCGCTCCTCGTGAAAAGTTTCTCCGAGCGTGGTGTCCCAAACCAGTGGCACGATTACATCGGGTGGCTACGTGCTGCTGCCTGATTCTCTGCTTCCTCCCCACATCCATGTTATTCTTTACCACTAATATCTGTGAGGAGAGGTCTATGCAATTTTGGGTGCGCATATCTATTTTGGTTGCTGCGCTTACCATCATCTTCGCTGGAGCAATCATGCTCATTCGACTTAGCGGCAACTAATTCCTGTTCAACTATTTGGAACAAACCACATTCACCAACTTTCTGTTTCAGGTTATCTTCTACTTGAACATGCTGCTGGTTCCAGTGGCAGAGGTAGTTTTTCGCTGACATATCATCAGCAAGGAGACACTAATGGGATACCGAACCATTCTTTCCAGCCCCATGCGCTTGACCATCCAGAATACCTCTGGGCACCGCGTTGTCGTTTCCGGCGCGAACATCGCTCCAGGAGGCGAGCGTGAAGTAGCAGGCCAGGTGTTCGTGAACGACAAATACCGCGCAGAAGAACTCTCGACACTCATCCGTGCAGGCTCTATTCAGGTACTCCTGAACGGCCAAGGGTATGTAGGTTACACGCTGACCGCAGACCACGTAGAGTCGCTAGCCGCAAGCGGTGTGCTTCCACAGCAGGTCATTCCGATGCTGCCGACTGCGTCCCTTCCCGCGAACACGGATGTTCCAGTTGGTTTCATGGCCTACGATACCACCCTGACAGCGCTGGTAACCAACGATGGGGCCGCTTGGGTGTAGCGTAAGCTAGCATCCGATGCCAAGATTACCCAACATCCTGAAGTACCGGGGAGCTGTCTATCAACAAGTCTGTGCAGCAGACGAAGACAACTCCCTGGTGCAGCAGCTGGAAGACGAGGTCGACAAGGCTATCGCTGCGCTCGGAGGGCATCGGACTGGCCAGAAGGTTGGTGGTCCCGACAAGCTCCGCAACAGCGGTGAGCCTTGGTCGACCGAGGTTGTTGTAAAAGTATCTAAGCTGCAGCCAGAAACAGACCTGGCCACTGCTTTCCCCTACAGCACCATCGAGTGGTGTGGCTGGGTGGAGGCCAGCTTGGTGGACGACAAGCTCCAGCTGTCCGCTTCGGGTAACCTTGCTCTCGATGGCCTGTGCCACGACGAGCAGGCTCGCATCCTCGGTAGAGAGGATGTGGTAGTCGGTGATTGGGATGGCGAAGGGTGGACGTGGCGCCGTGATGTCCGCGGCTGAGAACAACATGCTACAAGTACTCGAATTGAAACCTGTACGCGACTATAGCACCATCCGTGAGGATGCGCTCCAACCGTTCTTGCGAGCGGCAGCTGGGAGCACCGACGGGCTCGACCAACGTGTCAAGGATTTCCGTACGCACGTAGTCCGGGTGCTGGGCTCCCGTGTGTTCAATCACCCCCGAGAACAGCTCCTTACCGAGCTCAAAGACGAGGCGCGTACGTGGGGCCTCAACTTCGATACCGATCCCACAAAAGTCCTCGAGTTCGTAGAGCAAAACCCTGTCGCCCTGCGGCTTCCTCTCAACAAGCTGCTCCAGGTTCCCGCTAGCCACGATACACTCCTCGGTGTCCTCGCAGATGCCATCGAGTCTATCGTGGTCCGCATTGTCCTGAATTCCAATCAAAAGGATATTCAAGAAGCTCTCCAGCGCGCCCGTGCTGCTTCCTCGTTAGGAGGAGGGATAGGACATCCCGGGCTCAGCGCTCTCGATGTGACCCAACTCAAACAATGGCCCTTCCCGGCGCTCAAGCAGCACACTTTTCAATACCTCGACAAGGTGGTAGAGGAGTGGGTAAAGAATACTGCCTCCATACAGCAGCTCGTACCGGATGAGCTGCACTCCTTCATGATCCACAATGCACCACGTACAGAAGCCCTGGCGCCCTCTGAAAAAATCGATTTGCTCAGGAAGTCGAAAACACTCCCCCTAGCGAAGGTTGCTCCTATCCTCAGGAAAATGAACGCCCAACGCAACAACGTTGGCGACGTTGTCTCTGCATCTCTCGATTCGGCTTTGCTCGAAAATGCTGTAAAATGGTTCGAGGAAGTGGGAAGAGGTATCAATTGGGGAGCTCAATTTTCATCACTTCTCGGAAGAGGGGACCAACCTTCAGATTCTTCGTTGGGGGAAGATGGAAAGACCGTTCCTCCTCACCACGATAGAGACATGCCGACCCGAATCGATTAGTTTTCAACGATGCCTATCTACGACTACCATCGTCGAGTGCTCAGCCCCACCGTGTGGAAGGTAGACGAGCTGCGACCGGCACCGCGAGTGCGTAAACAGCTGCGCAATCAGCTTCGTACCCGTTTCCCGCAAGCGGGCCGAGTCTTCATTGCAGGCGATTTAGCTGGGCACTACTACCACGAGGCTTCCCCGCTCGACCTGATCCTCCTCGTTCCTCCCAACACCGTCAACGATTACCGCCGCGAAGCTGAAGTCGTAAACGGGTACCTCCTCGACGGTACCGAACATGGCGTGTACTTCCACATCCTCCCCGATACCGTCAAGCCCGAGCTCCTAGGAGAGAAATTCGGTCCAGTTTTCGATATCAGCATGGACCGATGGTTTGGCAAACGTGTCACAGGCAACACCGAGCTCACTCGACCCGACGCGCTTCTACAGCACATCAAGTGGAAGCTCTACAAAGTTAAGGAGTACGACCAGGAGGTCTATCCCTACCAATGGGAAATCCTCGGAGAAGCTGTGCGCCACCTTTCACAAGCAGGTAGGCAACAGCTGAAGGATGAGCTCAAGCAAGTCGTGGCACGCATGGAACGCGGTATCGGAAAGGTCCTCAAAACCTATCAAGACCCAGCCATCTGGCGCAACGCTTCCGCTCTGCAAAACCTTCTCCACGACGACTATGACGGTGAAGATATCTTCGGGTACGTGCAGGCCAACAAAATTCCCACCCCCGTCGTCCTAGCTATGCTCAACGTCCTCCGCTATGAAGATGTGCTTGAAGCTGTCACCGAAATCGATGAGCACATACAGGAAGAAACTGAAGCGCAAAGCATGATGAGCGGTGTGCAGCTGCAGCAGATTACAGGCACCACCCACAAAAAAGCCGGGCGCGCTGCCTCTGAGTACCTCTGGAAGCGCCTCGCTAATCTCGTAGACCTCGTCATCCTGCAAAACGGTGGCTACGGTAACGCTGTGGAGACTGTCGTCCAAGTTGTCGAACGTATCCTCGAAAACAGCCGCTACATGAATACGGGCCCTCGTCGGCGCCAAGTTGCGCTACGGCTCTACAAAAAATTCTACCGTCATATGAAATCTCCCGCTACCAAAAAGAAGTGGGGATAGGAGTCGTACACGATGTACATCACAAAAGAAGTTCCAGGTTTCGCCGCTGTCTCTGTGGAGGGGCCAACCAATCAGTTGCAGGATGCCCAAGCGTCGTTCAAAATCGCCGGTCTCACAGTGGATACCGTAGGACAGAATTCCATTCTACTTCGCGATGTCCACGAGGCCTCCCTTGAGAATGTACAGTCCATCGCCGCCTCCCACAACATGCGGGTAGTAGGCACCTTCGGTCCGAAGACGTTCATCCACCGTGAGCAGGTAAAACAACGCAAAGCGTTCAAGCTCAACCTGCAGCCCAACAAATGGTACTTCGCAGAGCAGCTCGAAGATACCTACCCCTTCATTGTTGTACGCGACGTCCGCATCGAACGTACCGGCAACAACGGAGACGAGGACCAGCTCCTCGACCTCGAGCTGTACGGGCCTGAACACACACTGCCCATCCAGCAAACTGTTACCTCCCGAGAGGCCGCTCAGTACGGACTGCGACCTGCCACCGAAGAAGACTTCGAGAGCGCAGACATGATCGTTCCCGTTTCCGAGCTTTCTATTCTACAGATTCCGCATCCCAGCCACGGCATTCCCGGTGAAACTCCCCCTGTAGATGAGACCCCTAACCCATCATCGACAAGTCAGCACCAGCAGCACGTGTAACCATGAGCTGCGACCTTTGCAATAACTTCCCCGCCCGCGCTCTCCGGGAGCTCAACGAGGACATCGAAAAAGGTGACCTCACTCCCAATGAGCTCGCGGAGAAGCATTACGTCAGCTTACCCATGCTCAATGAGCACATCAAGCTCTGTGTCGCCCCCACTATCAATAGCGGCCACGAGCTACTTGATGAGCTCCTGCGTGAAATCCGACGTGTAGCGGATGACCTCAAATCACAATACGACTACGACCCCGACGCTAACAGTAGCGCCATGTCTCACTACGTCAACCTGACCCGTGAGGCCCGGGAGCTCGTCGTCGCCATGGAGCGTATCCGCCCCTCCGAAGAGCTCACGCAAAATATCACTGAAAAAATTCTCTCTCCGCTCGTCCGCCAAACGATACTGCTAATCTCTGAGGAGGCTAAACGCCTACGCGAGGAGCTAGCAACTGTTGTAGACCACCAGCAGTATCAGGCAGCGGACAACGCCCTCAAGCGGATGCTCGAAAGGTTCGCCTCTCGGTTGAGTACTGAAACCGATGACCTCGTCGAGCGATTACAAAAATTGCTAGCTTCTCCCGCTAAAAAGCGGAAACCTTCTCAGCCCCCCACCCCCGCGAGCCCCTCGCAGGACCCGAAGGTCCACTAAACCCCCTTCCCCTTCCTCTCCAAGGATTTCACCATGGTCGACACGACGCGAAAAGAAAAGCGGTCGACAGCGCAATCCCACAATTAATTTCTGTCGGTTGTTTCCACAAAGCTGCCCGCGGACTGTAAAAACTACATTACCGCAAGCCGCCCGCAGCTATTTGTGGGAGTGCGCGAAAGGAGTATGTAAGAATGTTTCGAAAACCTCTGTTAGTATGCACGTTGCTGGTCATCCTGTTCACTGCCGCCACTGTGGCAGCGGATACACCGCCAGCTGGAAGTAGTGATACTACCATTAACAAAAATGTTGTCACTCCTACTTCCCCAGACAACGATAAAGGAACAACGAAAGAATCTTCCCACACTAAAAAAGAGTCCACAGGGGACCCTGTCCTTTCCCTCAACAAAATCACCTTCGCCACTAAGGAGGCGCGAAAGAAGCGTATCGAGCAGCTCGTGAAAGCAGTCGAAGCCATCGAGGACCGCGGAGGCAAACCGCGCAGCAAAAAACAGTGCAACAATCGCTGGAAGAAACGCTGTGGCAAACTCAAAACCGACGCCGACCCACGTCGCAGCCACAAAGCTTACCGCTACAAGCTCTGCCTTCGTAAATGGAAACGCTGCCTCAAACGAGACCAACGTTGGACTGAGCGCCGCTACGTCATCGCTGAAGCTGCTCTCAACGCTCAGGAGAAGACCGGCGTAGACGCCACTTTTATGGTTGCGGTGGGTCGTATGGAATCGGACTTCCGAAATCTGATTCTCATCAACTCCGCTTGCAAGTACCGACGACGTACCTACGGATGCTACGCCGATTGTGGCATGACACAACACCACGTTCGTGGGCCTCTCAAATATGTCATGCGTTATTGCAAGAAGCTAGCGCGTCCACGCCGACATCGCGATTACGCAAAGAGCGTCAAGCTCGCTTTCCGCAAGAGCGCAGAGGAGTTAGCACGCCACGTCAAATATTGCAACGACCCCAAGAAAGTGAGGCGGCACTTACCTACCAGACGGTGCATCCTCAACCGCTACAACCAAGGCACCTTCTACAAGCGCATGGAACGGTGCGGCCGTTGCTGGCTGAATCCCGCTAAGTTCATTAGCACTGAGGTGTACCGCTGGAGGTTACAGGATTGCAAAAAGCGGCGCCGGAAGTGTCGGCATACAGCAGCTTATTGGAAGAAGCTCACCTGTTTTGAGTACGGAGCTCGTCACGCCATCCGGTCCAAACGAAGCTGCCGCCGTTGCTACAGCCTCGCAAAAATACGTACCCGGTTTTACAAATCCCCACAAACCGGCACCCACCTCACTTCTTTCCTCTTCAAGAAGACTGCCAAGAAGTAGCATTCGCTACAAATCCAACCGCTTATAGTTACTTTCTAACAGGGCAAAATGATGCTAGAAGGCTCAGTGTTAGCTAAATCGCCCTGGTAGCACTTCTTTCCCTTCACTGACTCTGAGCCTCAAGTAGGTTCAGAATGTCAGACACACCAGCAGTACACTGCATTTCCGAGCTGCACGACCTGATTCTACTACAGGTTCCAGAAGAACGGCTTGCTCATATCACCACCGAGCTCGAGTCTAGCGCCCCAAGGGTGCGGCTTGCTTGGCCTCTGTTGAAAGAGAAGCAGCTGCCTGCTCGAGTAGAGCGCTTGATTGACTCCCTCACCCTTCGTTATCCCACCGTCGCCATCAGCCCTCCCATCATGCACTCAGACAACACCCGCAATTTCCTCACCGTTCAGGCTGCCGATGTCGAGGATGCCCTTCCTGAAGAAGCTGCTGAAGGAGAGCCCATCCCCTCCGATTCAAGCTTCCCCATTTCGTTCACCGTGGGCGATGTGGCGTTCGATATTGCCAGCTACGATGGCATGACCTATACACTCCTTCACAATGGTGCGGAGCTCGAGGGCGACTACCCCAACATGGCAGCTGCTGTAGGAGCTCTTTTGCCATACGTGCTCCGTGAGATTGCGGACCAGGAAGCACAGAAGGGCACACCCAACCCGCAGCAATCTGTGGACAAGGAGTTCCTTTTCGAGCTCTCACAATATTTCCGTAAAAGTCCCATTGTTCCCGACGATTCCATCCAGAAGCACCTGGTGGATTTCGTGGAACTCACTACACATAGAGACTTTGATGCGTAGTTTCGGCGGGCGCACGCAGGTCGGCATATGATGGATTTCCTTGGTTACATGTTGGAACCGCTACTCGCGGAGGCTACGAAAGCTACACAGCCAACGGGGTTTACCTGGCGTGACGTTATCAGTCTGGCAAGCATCGCCGTACCTTTACTACTGGGACTTTATCTTTACCTGGTGCGGAAGAAGCAGGAAGCTGAGAAAGAGCTGCAGCAGCAGCAGATGCGGGAATTGAGGGAAGCGATCAAGCGTGCACAGGATGATGTGGACGAGGCGTTGGAGAAGGTGGAGGAGACGATTAGAAAGCATCTCGAACATCAAACCGGGTGTGTTACCAAATACGTCAATCAGGACGTTTACAAAGATGATATGAAAACGCAGGCGGGTCATGTTGCCTCTGTGCGCAGCACCATCGATACGTTGAACACGATGTTGGTGCAGCAACAACAGCTCATGACAAACCTGGTGAAAACTCTATCTTAGCGGGAGTAGCCCACGATGTGTGCTCAGGATGGAATTGGTAGTGGCGGCGAAGAGAAAGAGAAGGGTGAAATGCTTCTTCAAGAAGAACAGTCTACAGAATCTGCACGGACAGAAACAGACGGGCTTCCTCGTACGACAACAGGGGTCATCCGTATCATGCGGGCCAAAGGTCGCGAGGAAGCAGCAGCTTTAGTAGAAGAGCTGCACGAAACAAAAGAGAAGGTGGTCGAGACGACTCGAAGGGCGCAGAAGCTCCTTGCCTTGTTGCGCACGTTGCACAAGAAGACCACAGGCACTTTCCCTACTATCCCCCCTCGAGCTTCCGAAGAAGAAGCGTAGCCTCCCAGAGATTGCATGTCGTCGACGAAGAAGCCATTCCCGAAACTGAAAAAGCGTTCCCTCACAGACTTTGGAGGGGATGCTAGGGAAGAGGCTTCCGCGAAGAAAAAGAATACACCCAAAAAGAAAGTTTCTCCCGCGTCAACTCCCACCACGAAACCGAAAGAGTCGTTCAGCACTAACATCTACGCTGCCCTCGATGCAGCCTCCGAAGTCACCGAAGATAGCACTAAGGTACCGAGCCCCAACGAGCTCATGAAGCTCGCTATCTCAGCGGACCTCGACCCCTCCATCTTCGTCGAGCGCAGCTTCCCGGTAGCAGCCAACGTTATAGAGTGGTGTCGGAGTGCCAACTTCCTGGGCTTTTCTGGTGAGCTACGGCCTCGACAGTTCCAGGTCCTCTCGCAATTCTTCGGGGATGTCTGCTACCAGTGCTCCGATGTCCATTACGTACACAACGTCCCTGTAGATGATACTATCGGAAACGTTATCGATCGATTCGTCCTGCTTGAACATGGTGTTTGTCCTAAATGCCGACGTAATCGCACAGAGATGTTGGCAGACTGGCTATCAGATCCACGGTTCGCAGATTACAATCAGTTCGATGAAAAGCTTCAACTGCGTCCTGTACCTCCTAATGAATTTGTTGGTGTGTGGGGGCAGAGGTCTGGAAAATCCTTCACTGTTTCTACTTTTGCTGTCCCTTACATATTGCATCGCTACTTAGCGCTCCCAAGCCCCACAAAGTATTTTGAGCAGGCTAGTAATTCTATCTTACAAGCTACGTTTGTGGCGCCTACTATTTACCAGGCGGAAGACAACATGTGGAAGTCCTTCCGGGAAATCTATGAAAGTTCGCCATGGTTTAGAGAGATAAAGAGCCATAACATCGCGGAAGGGAAGCGTTTAGGGGTATCTCTTTATGAAGCTGCGAAGCGTTTCATCTTTTTCCCCGGAAAGCGCATCGCTATTTATATGCAAGCTGCCAGCTCTATTACGCTGCGTGGTGCAACCAGACTTTGCTGTACCCTTGATGAGTTAGGTTGGTTTAATACTACATCTGATGGGAAGCGCCGTACAGGGGTCAAAGACGGCACTGAAATATTTAACGCGCTAGAGAACAGCTTGCAAACTATACGTACCCAAGCAAACAGGCGTCGTAGGAGTGGTGATTATAACACGCTTGATGGTTATATGCTCAACATTTCCAGCCCAACTTCAGTAGCCGACCCTATTATGCAACGGGCCACGGTAGCGGATAAGAGCCCTCGCATGTTCTACACACACTATGCAACATGGGAGGCTAACCCTCAAGAAGATGAGGATACTATCAAGGAACAGAAAGCTGGTGACCCTGAATCGCTGATGCGCGACTTCTACGCTATACCGCCCCGAGCACTCAGTCCTTTCTTCCCAAACCACGCGCTCGTGGAGCAACTCGTAGCAGATGAGACCGTAATCGAACCCCTGTTCAACTACGTTATCGATAAAGAGAGCCATACCGGTGAGCCCTCTCTTCTACGCCCCACGCCTAAAGATATCAAAGCAGACATCTTCAACGCACGGGTGCTCGCTGTGGATAACGGAGAAATCAACGATCACTTTGCTCTCTGCATCGCCCGCTATGAGCCAGAAACTGAAGGTATCATTTACGAGGAGTTCCTGGAAGTAGCTCCCTACCGAGGTTTCCATGTAGACCTCAACTGGTGCTACAACGAGCTCATCGTTCCGCTCGTTCGCTCCTTCCAGTTCGTGCACGTAGTATTCGATCGCTGGAACAGCGCTGTCCAGGTCCTCGACCTTCGCAACACACACGATATGGACGCGGAACGGTACACCCTCAAACTGAAAGACTACAAAGAATTCAAACACGACTTACAGGACGTGAAGATTCATTTCCCCGCAGCAGAGAAGAACCCGGATGACCTGCTCAAAATGCGAAACGTAGCCATGCGCGCCGATTACCCCAGAGCGCACTTCCAGCTGCAACTCACTACTGTAGAGCAGTTCGGCAACAAGGCCCCCATGAAACCAGAGAACGGTACGGATGACCTGTTTCGCACAGCCGTTCTCTGCCACAGCCAAATCCGTCGCTACCAAGACGAGTACGCCAAACGAAGCCGAGGCCGTGGCCGTCGCCTGCCCGGCATGATGACAGCTGGCCTGTTCCGCGGCGCTAGCACCCGAGGAATGGGTATGACCAACCGCGGCCTCGAGGGTGGTGGTCCCAATACCGGGCGCTCCGTAGGAATGTTCTACAACAGGTCGAGCCGCAGCCCCTTCAACAGAGGAAGCTAAACGTCATGAATATCTACACATTTGTACGAGATACCTGCACCAAAGCCAATTTCGGTGTCAACACTGGAGCCGTTCAACGACTCGTCGGAACACTCCGTGCCGCTGGGTTTCAAGATGACCTATCCACCAAAGATGCTCAGATAGCTACACAGATTATCAACAAGCGTCTCAAGCAGATAAGCAGCCCCGAGATGCGCACGGCAGGTGTAGAATCACCCATCTCGTCCACTGCAAAGTTTGAAGAAATCGAATCGCTACGCAGCAAGAACCTCTGCCCACGTTGTAAAAGTACTATGGACGAGGTAAAGCTCGCAACGTACAACAAAACTAAGGCTGCGTACGAGAAAGCCAAGTTCTGCAAAAGATGTAAAGTAGCTCTCTGGATCGACTAAGTAGCGGAAAACAGACATGTTCAAAGTGAGATTCGATATGACGGAGGGGCGCTACCGCCGCGTCGCCAACCGCACCGCCGCAGTCATGCGGTCGCACAGCTCCTCCTCAGGTGCCCGCCGCAGGTACGGCACAGCTACCACAGGAGCTATCCCACCAGATAAGCTCCGCCACGCTGTAGGCTCCCTTACGAATGTCACCGCGCCAATGCAAGCAGGCGCAGACATGTCCCAGCGATACTCCCCCGTCTTCGAACGCGCCGAGGACCCGACTATCGCTGAAGATTTTATGCCTGCCGACCCCCAAACGCAGCATAAAATATTTCGCAACCTTATCATGTTTGACCCCATTGCAGGTCCCGCCACCGAGTACTGGCGCGACCTCGCCTTCTCTCAAAATGTCATCCTTAGTGGCATCGACGACGATAAAGCCATTCAATTCTTTCAAGACGCCATCGACGCATCCGGTATCGTCCCTGCGATGCCCATGCTCCTCAGCGACTACCTCACGTTCGGTAAGTTCGTCTTCCACATGATTTTCGATAAGAAGATGGGTTACTGGACCGAGGTCATCCCACACGACCTCGATTACGTCTCCATCAAGGTTTCCCCCATTCCGAGCCTCGACCCCATCATCGACATCCAGCCCACACAAGACATGCGAGAGTGGGCCATCTCTTCCGACCCCCGCGTCATCGCACAACGTCGTGATGTAGACGCCGTACTCGTTAGCCTCATGGCAGCCGGACGCCCTATTCCCCTAGCGCCCGAAAACACCATGTTCCTTCCGCGTCGAGTGTTCGCTACCGACTACTACGGTACCTCGTACCTCACGCGCATTATGCCCTTCAAAATCTATGAGAAGGCTCTCCTCGATGCATCCATCGCTGGAGCTCGTAGACGTGCTGGACCCCTCTGGCACATCAAAGTGTGGCCCGACGCTACCGATGTTGAGATGTCCGAAATCCTCGACCTCTTCTTCGCCGCAGAAGAAGACCCCATCGGCGGCAAAGTCCTCACCCGAGAAGGCGTCGATGTTGTCCCTGTTGGTGGAGGCTCCGCAGACTTCTGGAAACTCTCTGATGAGTGGAACTTCCTCAGCGAAGCTAAGATGCACGCGTTGGGAATCAGCGCTACCTTCTTAGACGGAACAGCTAACTACAACAGCATGGACATGATTCTGTCCACCTTCCTCGAGAAGGTCCGGTCTGTCCGTTCTTACTTTACGCGCAAAATCATCCTTGAGAAAATCTGCCGACAGCTCGCGCAGATCCATGGCATGAAAAAGCGCTCGCAGGCAGACCTGTCCCACCGCATACGTACTAGCAGGAAAATCAATAAACGTTCAGACCCAGAGTACATGCTGCCAACTATCGAGTGGGATAAGCCCCTAGCACCCATCGCAGACCGCGACTACCTCGATATCATCAACATGCTTGATGAAGCTGGGCTTCCTGTACCCATCCGTATGAAAACTCAGGTAGCCGGTTTCGATATCGACAAAGCACTCGACTCTTTCGATTCAGACCTCGAAACCTGGAAGAAGATTTACGAACACCGTCGTGCCAAAGCAGAGCTCGCCGCGCAGTACGGGTTCGATGAGAGTGGTGCATTCCAAGGCGGTGAGCTTGGTACAGGGCTCGGAGGAGCTGGTTTAGGCGCAGAGATTGGTGGTGAGTTGCCAGGAGGAGGCCTCCCCGGGGAGCTTCCCCCCGAAGAGGGTTTGGGTGAGCTCCCTGAGCTCGGTGGAGGAGAAGCTGCTCCTGAGCTTGGTGGTGAGGAAGCTGCTCCCGCTACTGAAGAACTTCCCCCGGCAGCACCTACTCCTGGTGCTGGTGAAGGGTTCGGAGCAGATCTGGCAGCCCCGCGCTTCAAGGCTAAGCCCCTTCCTCAACGTCTCGTGGTCAGCAAAGCTCGTATTCAAGCAGCTAACGATATTGTTCAGGACCTCGAGCGAATCCCCATCTGGGATAATGATGGCGCTCTCTTTGGTTTACCTCGTCGACGCGTAGCAAAAATCCTGGACCGCATTGCTCATACAGACCCCAAAGAGAAGCGTCGCAAAAAACTCGGTAGAGCTCTCCCCAAAGAGCTCGCGAAAACAGAAGGGCTCGATCGGATGCAGGCCAACATGGTCCAATACCTCGCTATCCGACTGGGGTTCGTTCCACCCGTAGAAATTCAAGAAGAGGCTTTCGATAGCATCCGCAAGTTCATCGTTTCCCGTATGGACGGTAACGGCTTGACGAAAGCAGTGAGCAACGAGATTGTGATGCTCACTAAGATAGCTGAAGCTGGCGGACGTCGGTCCGATAGCAAGTTGGCTAAAAAGATAAACCCTGCGTTGATTATGCCACGCTACGAAAGCGCCCTTTCCGATTCCCAGCTACTAACGGGCGTCGTCGACTCGAACCCGTTCATCAAATCGTAACCATCGAAAGGTGGTAGACATGTCCGACCAAGAAACTCTCTCGAGCGAGGGAGGAATAGGCATCGAGTTCAGTGCGCCCTCTCCTTATGACCTTCCGGAGAAGTTGCGTGTGGAAGCCCAAGATCCCGAAGAAGAGAAGTCTGAAGAATCCCCTACCGAAGACACACCTGAAGAACCTGCTGAAGAGGCTGCCGATGATCCGTTGGCTGAAGAGGAGCCAGAAGAGGAGAAGGTAGGCCCATCTGAAGAGGAGATGCTCGAGTCTATCGAGAAAAGTCCTGGTGTTCAGTGGAGAAAATACCTTCGCCCCGTACTCAAAATCATCAAGGATACGAAGCTCAAAGTTCCCATCGAGCTCCACAATAGCTACACCGTCGGAATGGACGATGACACTTCTTTAGGGTTCCACATTGTTGGTATAGTTCATTTCATCGATGAGGTTCCAGCGGACGTCGCTGCTCAGCTTAAAGGGGAAACGCTTCGCTATGATGCGTTTGTTACTCCGGATGGCAACCTCGGAGATGTAGACCTTCTTTACCCTACACTGCAAGCTCCGTACGAACCCACTTTTCGGATAAATCGAAACGTGGAACGCCTTTGAGGTTAGTTTATAACGACTAACCGAGGCATAGCGTAAACGGGATACCTGTATGGCGAATTGGAGCAGAGCATGGAACGGCTGCGGCAGCAATGTCAGCAGTAGTTGTGCTGCTGGTTGCTTTAATCCTTTATACCCTGCTGCAAGTACGCAGGGGAATGTTCTGGATGGGTTTCCTCTTTCCATCCAAACTTGCGGTCAAGCGATGCACGAGTTTGGGCAGGCACTCCAGTCTGCTCTTCCTGCTCAGAACGTTATTGTGAAAACAAACTCTTCTGCGTCGTACACGTTGGACGTTCGTATTGATCCCAAAGTCACAGCCACTGCCACTATCCAATTTCAAGGAAACACGTGTGACTTTCCTGTTTCTGCTACGTACGCAAAGGGTGGAAGTAGTGGGAGCGCCAAGTTTTCCGGACTCACCGAGCTACTTAATTGGCTGGTAAGTGTTTTGCGTTAGGTTGGTGTGGAAATTATGGGAACGTTTAACAAAAAAGGTCTTCCGGCGAAGTTAGTCTATAAAGGATCAAGATATCGTCTTGCAATAACAGAAGAGGGCAAGCTCTGGAAGAGCCAGATAGCTCCTCGTCTTGAACAACTTTTCGAGATCGCTTCCGACGGTGAAACAGAAGACCAGCTCAAGAAGGAGCAGGCTCATTCTATTTACCGTGAGCTTCGGGAGTACTTCAAGCTACTGGGCATCCAGTAGTTTTCTTTATTACCCTGTCAACATTACCAAGTCACCCACGGCAGGTTTGCCAGCAACATCAGGAGAGTTTAATGCCAACCAAGCAAGCGACACGAACGTATCGGGATTTGAAGGGTCGTACGACCCAGAAGTCTCGGGTGCATCGGTCTGATCGCATCCCAGGAGATCAATTCGATGCCGATAGAGCGCTAGACGAAGGCTACCTCAACATTGAGGAGGGGGCGGACTTCGATGTAGCGGAAGAGGTAGATCCCTCGGAGGTGGAAATTGTCACTGAACAAATTCCGCCTCGAGCGGACGAACCGGAAATGCCTGGAGAAGAGCTGCCCCCACCTGAGGAGGGTTACCAAGAAACAAGTGAAGAGGAGCAAGAGGAAATGCCGTACGAAGAGGGAATGGAAGTAAAGGAAGAGGACATCGAAGAGGCTTACTACGGGGACGAGAAGCCGAAGGAGCTCTACGAGGAGCCCGAGAAAGAGGTAGAGGAAGCCTGTGGCAGTCCCATGAAGGAGGATGCTGCGATGTTGAAGCGTTCCGAAGGTAGTTTTGCAGACCGTCTTCGTATGGCGATGGAGCCCGCTGAAGAGGAGCTGGTGGGTGAGCTCGGTGAGGAAGTGGCTCTCGAGGAGCCGATGCCGACCGAGGGGCCGTGCCCTGCAGGTTGTGAGCCGGTGACAACGGAGGAGACTCCTCCGGAGGGCGCCGAGGACGAGGGTATTCTCGAGGTGGGTGAGGATGAGGTGACCTTCCTCGAAGAGGAGCCAAAGGAAGCGGCTAGTGAGGAAGTGACCGCTGATTCCGAAGATGTAACTCCGGAAGAGGTGATCACGGAGCCCATCCCTGAACCTGAAGAGCCGACCGAGGAAGTAACGGCGGATGTCGAGGAAACCTATGCTGCCGAAGAGGCACTCTACGAGACTCTGGGCAACATCGAAACGTTGGCAGACGTTTCCGCAGAAAACGTAGACCTTTTCCGCACCAACGAGGAGACAGAGAACCCTCAGTACGTGGTGATGGTGGATGGTGACCCGGTGGCGAAGGTGGCGTTCGAGGACCAGCCTGAGGGGGTTCTGTCCGAGATGTTCACGGATGACGACTACCCGCAGTACGTGTTGGAGAACATGCAATCCTTCGGTGTGAAGGAGACGCTGCAGCACGTGCACGCTCGCTACTATGTAGCCAGCGCCATGTCTGGTGAGGTTGCTCAGCAGATGCGAACGGCTGCCGTTGAGGACATGCAAGTCGAGCACAAGCAGCGGTTGGCTGAGATGAAAGACCAGCTGATCAACGTGGCCAACATCGTCGTCGAGGGCTCGCTCAAGAACTACATCACCGACAACCCGCTGCGCGACGCGCTGGTTCAGGGTATGCAGACGGTGAACGTAGACGAGAATGCGGCTCTGGACATCGTTGAGGCAGCGTTCCGGCAGAAGGGCAGCGACTTCTTCCGTGCCATCATCAAGAAGGCCGAGGAGTGGATGGGAGCTCCGCAGGAGGTGTTGGAGCACCACGTGAAGGAGATCTCCCAGATGGACTACCGTCATCCTGGGTACGTACGGGAGATTCCGGAGGAGATTCCGGAGGAGCAGGTGGTCGCGCACATCGAGCAGGTTCCTGCCAGCGTACCACTTCGCACGGTAGCTTCGGCCTCTCCGGCGCCGCGTCCACAGGCGCAGGCGGGGCAGTGGGACAAGGAAGCAATCAAGCGTGAGCTCAACCTGCATCAGAACCTGGTGCAGAAGTCCCTCACGAACCGCGGTGGTCCCCGCTAGTTCCTGTTAGGAAGTGCTTTGCACACGGAGGCAGGAGGGAAACTTCCTGTCTCCTTTGGAAGGCATTTTTCATCCTTTCCGTGTGAGCGTGCCCATGTTCTCAAACCCCGACATTGTAGCAGCTGGTCCCGGTCTTCACGTGGGGGAGCCTTGCCTTTCCCAGCAGTTCACTGGGAAGGGTTTTATCAACGAGCCTGCGATTATCGAGGGGCGCACCCTTGACGTTCATCAAGCAGGAAAGAGTCTTCGAGTAGCGAGCCACGAGCTCGAGAAGGTGGGGAACTGCGCTTGCGGTTTTCTGGACATTTCGTGGCTTCCCTTCGCTGCTGAGCAGTACCATCTGAGTCCCAACATCTCCGACTACGTTTTAGTAGACGTCCCCATCGTCGTGGCGGATTTTCCGAACCGGAACATGGATTCGTTTTCATACGACCAGCTTACGGATTGGCGCACACCTATTGGTCGAGTAGCTTTTCAGACCTTCATTGGAAAGCCGGTTCACCAGGACCACGACAACATGGATGACACCCGAGCGAAGGGTGTGATATTCGATGCTACGCTGTTGCCCTTCCGTGACCGCTGGCACGTGAAAATACTGAAGGGGTTTGACCGGTCTAAGGATGCACGTTTAGCTCGGTTGGTTCAGGAGAAGAACCGTATCGGGCACAGCATGGGTGCGTTGGTGGAGCGTACAGAATGTTCGTTGCCGTGGTGCAAGTTCCACAGTGATGGGCGTATCACGTGTGATCACATTCGGAACGGTGCTGGCAAAGCGGACGTTATCGACAAGCATCTGGTCTACGAGAACATGATGGACTTCTACTTCGTGGAGTCGTCCAGTGTGGAAGACCCGGCGTACGTTGTGGCGTTGTCGGACAAGATTTGGGCTTAGAAAGGGAGCGATTGATGGGCAACAACAGTCCTCCGTACGAAGTGGCATACAAGGGTGTACTTTACCGGTTACGTCAAGCGGGTGGCCTTGGTGCTACTGGCGAAAACGATTTTACGATCGTTCGGAAGGAATACCCCTCAGACACCCGTGAGCTCCGCTACTCTGGCGGGGCTTTTATTCTTGAGCTCACGCTGAAGTGGGGTTTTGCACCAGGGGCGACCGCGGACTTTTCGGTCACCCTCCCGGAAGAGGATGCAAAGTTAACATTCGGAGCGATGGTAGCGGATGGCGGTGTGGTGAGTGAGGAGTACAAGCGACTCGTAGAAGGAGGAGACGCACCAGGTCCAGTAGCCAAGCTGACGCAGAAAGCCCTTCCAGCACCAGAACAGAAGCAGTTGACAGCTGCAGCATCAATAGGGAAGCGTGTAACGGCCTTACTACGCTGGCCAGGAGGCGACCCGTTATTGCGTACACCACCCCCGCAAGAAGTCGCAAAGGTAGTCTTCCATCTATGTAATCCATCGGAAGGGTTTCTACTTGGTGGTGTAGACTACGGTAGGGTGCCCAGTGGTTTAGTGGAGCAGTTTGGCCAGCAGCTTCAGATTGAGCTCATGCAGCGTTTTCCGGGTGCAACTATTGACACTCGGGTGGTTTCTCAATCGGACCCTCACTGCGGATATCCTATTGTACTGAACAAGAACAACGTGCCATTGAAGACGTACGGGGAAGGGTTGGACAAGGTGAGCTACGAGAGGGAGCTCTCTCACATGGCTCTCGACATCTGGCGCGAGTACTACAGAAAGTATCAAGACCAAGCCCGTGGTGGTGAGTAGGAGCATCTGATGGCGAAGATCAAGATTCAGTCCAAGTACGCAGTGTACAAGATGGTCACAGCCAAGAAGGAAGACCGTCGACCAGGTGCCATTCCTGAGCATCTTCGTTCTCGGATGTCCGACTTGCTGGCGAGCTACTTTTCTCAGGTGGGTGAGGAGCTCTACGATAGAGTGATGGCGGAAGTCACCGACAGTGTACAGAAGACTTTTGCTACGGGCGTGAAAGAGTTAGGGGATCTGGTAAAGACGAAGTTGGGCGAGCTAGGGTTCAAGGAATCGGTGCGTCACGTTCAACCGTGGTTACAGTCTATTGTAACAGACGTTAGCAATGAGGGTGTTCCAGCGCTTACTTCTTCGTTGAACAACATCGCCAGCCAGTTTTCTGTAGACTACTCGGCTGGTGGTGATACAGTAAGTGAGGAGGAGGGTGAGGAGCTGCTCGAGGTTGAGGCGCCGAAACCGACGGAGCCTGCAGCAGAAGAAGCTCCTGCTGAAGAGGATGCTACGAAAGAGGACCTGACCGCCATTCTGGAAGGGAAGGAGCCCGCTCCCGCTGGTGGAGAAGAGCAACAGGAGGCTGCCGCTTCCACGGTGGGAGACGTGAAGCGTCGTTTGCGCAAGATGCGGTCGGAGCGTAGAGTGGAAGCTGCTGGAGAAACTCGAGAGGAGCTACTGCGAAAAGCTGCGGTTCACCTCAAGACCCTATCGGAGTAACTGATGGCTGAACCCGCACGCAGAGGTCCGCCTCCCATTCCGAAAGAAGAGGGCCCTCCTCCTACCCCACAGGAGCGCGCGAAGGCGCAGCGTACTGTGCTGGAGTTCATGCGTCCTGCATTGGATGAGGTAGCTGAGCTTGCTTTAGCAGCGAAGAAGACGCGGGATGATTTCCACTCTCGTCGGAATCGGTTGTTGGAAGTAACAAAGCTTCTCGCTTCCTTCCACAAGAAAAATCCGCGTGAATTTCAAGCTGCGATGGGCTACCTGAAAAAAGGTAACGAAGCGTGGATGGCGTTGGACGACGCCGTCATGAAAAACGCGACAGAGATTTTTCAGTCGTTCAACAAACTGTACGCGGAGCTCAACACTTTTTTAGAGGACCGTGCGCCCGCGAAGAAGCTTTCTCCTGAAGAGAGGATGCCCCCTGAGACGCCGCGAAAAACTCTCGAGATGCTGCTTGTGAAAGAAGAGGGCATGGACCCTGAGCAGGCCAAAGAGACTGTGCGGCATATGAGTGATGAGCAGATAAGCAAGATCATCCCTGCGGGTGAGTTGTTCCCGCCCCGCATCGTCCAGTTCCGTGGAAAGATGTATCGTCGTGCGTCGGTCGGGACGTTGTTGAAGCGTACGTGGTAACAATGGACCTCGTTTTTTCCAGACCCGATTTCGAGCGTTTACTTCCAGACTTGCTACAGCTGTGGCCCGAAAGTGGGGAGTGGCACCCGGATGCTGAAGCACAGGTGCTCAAGCTTTCAGTGGCAAGTCGGCAGCGCCACGAAGCTTCTGGTGACGAGCTTGATCTCGTTTGCGTGAGCACAACCATCAGTAAAGCTCAGTTGTCGGAGGTGGGAGGTCGCATAGCGGCAGTTCGGTCGGTCCCATGGAAATATCGTCGTTTCTTTGAGAAGGGTCGACCTTCTTTGCGCGCGGCTCTCAAGCTGCGTCCAGGAATGATGCTGCCTATCACCATCAACCGGGTGGATACTACAGCTCGAGTGAACACGGTACGTCGTCTTCGGAAGGGTGGGAAGCCCCACTTTCTGAAAATGGATATCACTTTGGACACCAAGCACCTACCAGTAATCCTGGAGCGGGAAACGAAGTGCAACTGTCTCTACTGTGGCACACCGGCAACGAGTGATGAAGTAAACTGTAGGGGGTGCGGTGCGCCGCTGCCCGCGTGCTGACTGAGGTAACAATGAGTCGAAGAAAATCCATTTACAAAGAGCAGCCGAAATCGATTCTCTACATGGGGCAGCACTACGTGTTGGCTGCGGAGGGTGATCCGGAACCTTTGGAAGAGGTTCCAGAGGAAGCTCCTGTTGAGGAGGAGCCTCCGAAGAAAAAGCGGTCTTCTGCTGCGCGTGTCCGGATTGATGAGTGCAAGGGTAACAGTGTCACATTTGAAGTGATGGCACTCGTGCACAGTTACGACGGCAGTGGTATTCCTGGTCTACCGGATGCGGATGGCCAGGTACGGAAGCGGAGCTACAAGGTCAAGCAGATCTCGAGTTTGAAGGCTATTCCAAAGGATGTGCTTTCGATGATCCAGGCGGATGGGAACGGGGACGCCGTGATGGACCGCATCGAGAAGCTGCTTCGCGTGCGCCCCTCTCCTCCGCTCTACTTCATCCGCGCTACGGGTGGATGGAACTGGAGCAAGCGTAACGGAGACAAGGGGGTAGCAGAGATTCAGCGGTTGCTGGAGTACCTACGGGGCCGTCGGGCGATTCTGTTTTCTTACTGCAACAACAAAATCGACTACGGGAGTAACCCTGGTCTGATTTAGTAGCTATGCCAAGGCGTCTGCGAAAAACAGCCCAGCGCGCCTTTGCTGTTGGCGCACTGGACGAGGCAGTTCTGGAGCGTCTTTACGACGAATGGGACGCCGAGGACTATGATGGGATGCTCCTCTTTTTAGACGAGTGGGCGCCCATGATTACCTTTGAGACCGCGAAAGAGCTGATAATGGATTTCGGGCTGGAGGACGAGCTCGGGGACCCGGCGACGTTGGAGAACCGCTACGAACACGTGGACGACGTTTTCTACGATATCGAGGACGCGTTGAACCGTGGAGACATTCGAGCGTTGAATCGGGACAGCAAACTAGCAAAGGTGGGTGGTCCTGAGTACGCAGCTGGTCGTGACGGGCTTCGGTTCGGTTTGATTTTTCATGCTTCCAGTGCGGACCTGGAAGGATTGCGTGCGCGCTTTCCCAAGCCTGTTGGTGAGGAGGATGTGGAGCCGGTTCAGCCAACGGAGAAGTCTGAGGACGAAGCCATGGCAGAAGAGATAGAAGAAGCTGGTCGGGAAGTGGAGGAGCAGCTGGGAGAGAAGGCGGCTTCAGTGACTGCGGCTGCTCCCCCTTATCCTGAGGAGTGGTGTGCGCAGAAGGCTATTAGTCTGATCAAGTCTGTAGATTTCGGTCATCCTGGTGATTCTGGGATAGTAGCGCTCGAGCAAGCGGACCATTTGTTGGTGAGCTGTGAGATGCCGAACAGTAATTTGAAGATGGCGATCCGGTATTTTTTAACGGACCGTGAGCGCGCCCGGCAGCACATCTATGGTACGGAGAGTGGATCTGATCAAGGAGCTCTAGCTGAGCTGCTCGGGCTGGTTTCGTTGCCGGTGGCCGCGGGAGTATCTCGTTTTGTGACTTACCGTGGGGCGATGTACGAGCTGGTGCCTTCTGGAGTGGAGGAAGTTCGTGAGGCGTATCATTTGCCTCCGGGGAAGATGAAGGGTGTGAAGCCTTGCACACCGAAGGACCAGACGGACAAGAAGTCTAAGGGTGAGCAGGTATGGTGTGTATTTGACAGTCATGGGAATCTGCGCGCTCGCTACAAGACGGAGAAGAAAGCGAAGCAGTACAAGGTTTTCATGATCAATAGGTACTGGTCCTCTGGTAAGGGTAAGAAGAGGAAGGACCGACCCACGAACAAGTAGTGGACGTTCTACGTTTGCGGAGCGGGAAACTACTTATTCTATACTGAGAAAACTGAGCAGCAACATTACCCCTTCGCTCAGTATCCCACAAAAATTATTGGAAAGTGCAGCGTGACACATCACAACGCGGGCACGAGTGCTTTGTCAGAGATTCACGAGCAATATTACTCGGTGTGACATTAAACTGAATCTCAGTTGGACGAAGCGGCAGCATTACCCCCGTGATAAGTGTGACGCACTCGTGCCCTCTCGGAGAACGGGATGTCACAGTGTGTGACGCTGCGAGTTGTAAACAGCGGTAAACGTATTTCATGGAGGATAGAAAATGCCGCTTCTTCCAAACGCGTCTGTAAAGACCAAATACGATTTTACGCGGTCGCGCTTCGAGTGGAAACGTCAGTTCGAGGTTTCCCCGACCACGAATATCGTAGAGGAAGGCAGTGTACTCACACGTCTCCCCGGTCCCGCGGGCAACGAGGTGGTTCAGTTGGGCCACGCTGGTGCCATGGCGGCTGGAGAGCGTCCAGTGGGTCTCTCACTGCAATCTCGCATCACTGCGAACACCTTCGCGGATGTGCGCAACTACACGGTTCCGGCGGCGCCGGGTCCGTACACCATTCAGCTTCCGCACGCTGGTCTGATCGACCTCGGTGCTCTTACAGCTGAGGCATACGTGTGGGACTACGACGCAGGTCCGCCTGCGGCGCTGACCGTCATCCCTCACGTCGCGCCCCCGGCTCCCCTTGCAGGCCAGGTGGACATCGATCCCGTAACGGGGTTGATGACCTTCAACGCCGCTGAGGCTGGCCACAACATCGATATTACATATCGGTGGAACCTGACCGCTATCGAGCGGGATCTGATTCTGCGCCAGAGCCACGTCAACCGTGGTGCTGAGGACCAGTTTGGTCTGATGACGGTTGGCTACGGCGACTGCGTGGTCTACACGAGCATGTACGAGTGCGACCAGGCGTACACGGTCGGCGCGCAGCTGACTCTGGGTGCTAACGGTCTGTTCACTCTGGGTGGCGCGACAAACTTCGGTATGGTCGTGTCTGTACCTTCGCCGGGTGACCCCTACCTTGGCGTCGAGTACATCAGCCCGAGCTAACCCGAAACTGAAGAGAGGAGAAAAACATGTCTCAAGTGTTTTCAGGAAAAGCTGCTCTTCGGGATCGGAAGGGCAACGACATCGCACGGGGACCCGCCTTCAAGGCAATGCCTCGCACAGGCAGCATCAGCTATTCGGAGACGACTCCGATGGTGGATGCGTCGGGAACCTACAACCAGCCCAGCGTGCGTGGGCTCATCGAGCAGATGGATGCCATCGTGAAGCTGGCGCGTGCGGGTGAAATCCGCAGCGACGCTCCGGCCACGACTGGTCCGTCTGCGTGGGACCAGCAGGGTCACTTCGTCCGGACGGCGCTCGCGGAGCAGCGTCCGGTCGAGGGTGGTCCGTTCCAGGTCCTGGGTGAAGTGTTCACGGACTCCGTGGCTGAGACCATGGGTCGCATGGGCTTCACCAACAAGGTGTTCGCTCAGCAGGATGTTGCTGAGGGTGGCACCGCCCGTATTCGTATCCGTCAGAAGGACGTCACCACGTGGCTGATGCTGTCGGACGGACACACGGTCGAGTCTCTCATCCGCCAGAAGTACATCTACCCTCGGGGCTACAACCTCGAGACGTTGGTGCTGATGGAGGAGGCGGAGATTCATGAGGCTGGCGCGCAGATCATCGAGGAGAAATACAACGACGCCCTCGAGGCGACGATGGTTCGTGATGACAACATCACGAAGTTCCTCCTGGATCAGGCTGCTCCCACTGACAACGACGTCATCGCGTTCAACGCGTTCACGCCTCAGGTCTTTGTTACGCTGCGTAACCAGATCTGGCAGTGGAGCCTCCCTGTCCCCCACGCCCTGATGGCCGTGGACCTGTGGGACGACCTGTTCGCGGATGCGGACTGGGCACGGTGGTACTCGCCCATCGAGAAGCACGAGTTGGCCGTAGAAGGCAAGCTCGGTCGCCTCGGTGACATCGAGCTCATCACCGACGGATTCCGCTACGACACCTTGCAGGTTCTGCAACCTGGCGAGGTGTACTTCCTGTCCTCGCCCTCGACCCTCGGTGTCAAGGCGAACATGATCGCGCTGAACAGCAGCGTGGTGGACCAGCGCATGCTCGGCCGGGCCGTGCGTGGGTGGTTCATCTTCCTGCGTCAGGCGAGCGTGCTCGGCAACAGCCGCGGCGTCTCCAAGGGTGTGCGGCTCTAGTAGCTAGGCATCCACCTGTACCCCCGGGAGGCGGATACCTCCCGGGGGTCTTTTCACGTCTTGGGTTGTTCAATCAGTTTCTATCGGGGATTGATTCGACAGTCCAATTCAGGAGCTCCCAGTCATGGCTCTGCACAAGAAAACACCGCTGAAAAATATTACCTTCAAGGGCGCCAACTACAAGCTCGCAGACGGTGCAGATTTGCCTGTGCCAGAGTTCTCCCCCGAGCTGGCACCCTCCGAAGAAAACATCTACGTCCGCATGTCCATGGACGACTACCAGCTACTGGCTTCCCTGCCTGAATCTACGTACGGTCCAGTCAAAAGACTTCTAAGCCGCTTCAATCGAAAGAAACTCGAGTCTGGTCGTGCGGAAGTCATGGCAACAGAGACAGAAGTAGCCGATGTCATCGCGGCGTTAGAGGATTTCATCGACGAAGAGGAAGGGGCAGCAGCTTCCACAGTGCACGCTCAGGACATGCTCGCCAAGTGGAAGCGCAACTACCTAATGCCTGATAAACCTCTTCCCAAACCGATGCCCAGCTACACCTCAGATCTCCCCCGAAGCACCAACGTGCGTGTGTTCAACTACAAGGGTGCCAAATACGTTCTGGTAGAGGCGGACGATACTCCCCCCGATTACATGAAAAAGCGGGAGTCGCCCACTTACGAGGAAGTAATCGATCAAGAAATCTTCAGCGACCTCGTCAAGAACATCAAGCCCTCTATCCGCGACAACATTCCCGTTTCGCAGCTGAAGCGAAGTGTGGACGCTGTACAGCAAGCTGAAGGCTCTCTGCGGAAAGCGAGTGATGCGCTGAATAACGACCGACGTCCTGGTGTCCGCTGGCTCACTGATGCCTTTTTCTCTGGCAATCAAGGCATTCTCAACAAGCTCATGGAAGACCCGGAGCTCGTGCGCACTTCCATCAACCAATACATCGAGGACCTCCAGACTGCTCTTGCCGCCGCGCAGACCGCAGTAACTGTGATCACCGACATCTCCAACATGGTGGAAGAGAAAGACTGGGCTAGTAAGTGGACGATGAAGAAGCGACGCAGTGAGCTCCGCAAAGAGATCCTCGAGAAAGCCTACGGCATGTCCGCCCAGGAAATCAAGGATTTCTTCAGCGAAGCGTACGCCATCAAACAGAAGCGCTCAGAGGAAAAGAAACCAGAGAAGCAAGCGACCGCTTCCACTGTACCACGCACCGTCAAATTCAAAGGCCACCCCTACGTTCTGGTTGCTTAGCGATGCGGAAACGTGGATTCACCATCGAGGAAGCAGAACGGGTAGCTACAGAGCTTGGTCTTCTGTGGCCCGAAGTTCTATTCGGCGTCGAGCAATTCCGTAAAGGCATGGACGTCGAGCTCGAGCATGGCAAGCTGCACGCCGAGACAAACGTCACCAACGACGACCCGGTACTCACCGGAAAGATAGCGTGGGCCCACCTGATGGAGCGCCCTGATTACTACGAGCTCTTGGAGCTGGTAGAGAGCGGTGCCATCAAGATGCAAGAGGGCCCCGAGATGACCACCAAGGAAATAGCGGACGCTGCGCAGGACTACGCACGCACCGTATCTTTTGCAGACTCCAACAACGGGGAGCGAGGAACCATGGAGCACCCGAATTTCATCAAGGTCGCAGGTCAACTGTATCAGCTGGAGGAGACTCCTGAAGAGAAGCCGCTTCCCCAAGTCATCCGCGTAAACGGGTTCGAGTACGAACGCGCCGCAGAGGAGCCCGAATCCTCCCCTGAGTACATCCGTGTGAAGGGGATGCTGTTTAAGCGGGACGACGAGCTCACCCTTCACGAGGCTGCCAAGAAGAAGGGTAAAGGCAAAAAGGATGACGAAAAGGAGAAGGGGAAGAAGGGGAAGGGAAAGAAGAAGAAGGACGATAAAAAAGATACCAAGAAGGGTAAGGGCAGCAAGAAGAAAAAAGACGACAAGAAGGGGAAGGGAAAGTGGAGCACCCTTCCCAAAGGGTGGACCAAAAAGTCGGCTGAGTCGTTCTGGAATTCCATCGGTGGCTCTGTTACGAAGTGCAGAGAAAAGCTGAAGGATGCTAAAGAGATAGATGATACCGGGGCATTCTGCGCCTCATTAAAAGACTACGCCCAGGGGGAGGGTTGGCGTAAAGGCCCTCGTAAAAAGAAGACCAAGAAAAAGGCCTCCACTGCTCCACAATTCATCAATTACAAGGGCACTCGGTACGAGCTGGAGAGCTAAAATGTCTGCACCGGACACCATCACCTACCAAGGCCGCGAGTACGTTCGAGTAGCTGGAGCGGGCACGCCTGAGGAGTTGCGGCAGCAGTCCATCGTTCTCCACGAGCTCGCACAGCAGCTTCGGCCCAGCATCGCGAGCTCGGATATCGCGGGCGAGCTCAGTTCCATACGGGAAGCGTTGACCAACATGGTACGCGCCAACAATTTCCTGCTGGGCGAATCTCACTTGCTACCCAACAGTGTTCCTGGTAACAGCGAACGCATATTCGCTTTGGCTACAGCGGCTGCTGATGAGGTTACCAACCTGGGCGACCGGTTGCAGAAGTTGGCGGCTCGTTTGGGAACGTGGGCACTCAAAATCGATGAGCTCGTGAAGGAAAAGGCAGCTCGAGAAGACGTGCCCACGAAGGTGGTCAAGCAGCAAGAGTCGAAACAGTTTAGTCACCTTTGGTAGGAGTTGACCGATGAGCCATCCTCAATACATAGAGTTGGACGGAAACATCTACCGCTTGGTGGAAGCTGCGGAGGAGCAGCGAGCTCCCGTTTCCTACGGGGACGCAATGCGCGCTCTCAAAGCGGTGTACTTTCGGTTCTTCGAGAAAGCCGACCCGGATCCGGCGCTCCACGCCATCCTGGATGTGCTGAACTTCGCTCACGCAGCAGCGAAGGATGTGGAGAAGCAGCTGCCCGATGCCGCGCGTCCCAGTAAGTGGAGTGTGTCCGACGAGTTTCGGGATACGTTCAATCAGCTTGAGAGAACGTACAAGAAGCTGGACCAGGCATTCCGTGCGGCGGACCGTCGGAAGGCTCTGCAGAAGTTCCTGATGGCTCGTGGCATTCACGTTCCGGAAGCGGAGCGCATCGACTAAAATGTCTTTCCGTCGGACAGCGATCCTCAAGAAGTGTCGTGACCAGGATAAAAAGCCTGGACGCAAGTATCCTGTGAGCGAGCAGGAGTATTGCTTGTGGGACACTGAGGAAAAGAAGATTTTGATGGCGGGTCCGAAAGCAGCGGTCAAGAAGCAAGAGAAAGCCGTTCAGTACTACAAGCGGCAAGGGGCTCCCGTCCCGGAGTGCACTGAAATGCAGCAAGCCAGCACTATTAGATACAAAGGCGCTTCTTACGTAGCTCTGCGGGCAGGCCGTCGTTTGGTTACGGCGCAAGGTCCCTCAGAGCGTGTTAAGGAAGAGCTCCGGATTATGTCTCCCGAGCTTCGCGGTGACCTTGACGAGTTGGTCCGCGAGCTAGGTATCCCCGCGTGGCGTATTGTGATGGACGCGCAGGACCGTGGGATGTCGGTCTTCAAGGAGATTCAAGAGCTCCGTGGTGACCCCGAGAGCGCTTCGGAACTGAAGCAGTTGGTGGAGCTCGAGCAAGGCTACATTCAGGAGCACGGCGTAGAAAAAGAGTACGAAGGCGTGGAGTGGGAGCCGAAGGTTCCAAAGAAAACTGCCCCTCCTGTTCCTGCTATAGAGTTGGTATCTCCTGAGGAGCAACGAGAACTCGGCCCTGCGAAGGACGTCATAAAAGAACGCATCGAAGAACGGGCTCGGAAAAGACGGCGCAGACAACCAGAAAAGCTTGCTCCTGCGAAGGACGTAATAAAACAACGCATCGAAGAGCGAAAAGAGCGGTCTCAGCAGAAGCAATTCCAGCGAAAAGAAAAGAAGCTGTCGCCGCAAAGGGAACTCGTCAAGACTGTTGAGGTCGTCGACCTTCCTTACGAGGTCGAGGAACGGTTCTCCGAGAAGGCTCGTCGTGAGAAACTTCGTCGGGAGATCATGGCTCTCGAGTCCCGGCTCGACTTCAAAAATCTATTCCCAAAAGAGCTCACAGAAGACGACATTGAGTTCGCGTTGCCCTACTATCGGAAGCTCAAACAGAAGCACAACGAAGGGGGTAAACGGCGTGCGAATGTTGTAAAATATAAGGGAGCCTACTACACCCCAGTAGAAGCGCTTAAACAAGAAGTCGACCCTTCCAAAAGGCTTCCTCAACAACAGGGCATCAACGAATTCGTTTCCACACAAATTCACATGCACCGTTTGGATACAGCGCTTCAGAACGCGGAGAAAGTGTTCGATACTCTAGTAGCTTCTCCCGGGCTGGAGAAGTACGACGACAAGCGACAGCAGATAGACGCACAGCTGAGTGAGGTACGTCGGAACGTTGAGGTAGTAAAATCTCTGACCCAATGCATGGGTGACACTATCGAAGCCCAACAGGAAACTATTGGGCGTTTTCAAGATGCCTTACAGCAACTACAAGAACAACGCACGTCGAGTGCACAAGGAACTAGCGGAATGGCTACCCAAGAAGAAACTCCCCAGATGGTAAAGTACGCCGGTCACTTCTACGTGCTCGCGGAAGACGAGGACAAGGAGCCAGAAGAGGTAGAGGAGCTCGAGGAAGAGGTCGAGGAGCACCTGGAGGAGGAAGCTGAAGAGATGGAGCTCCTGGATGCGCTGAAGTCGCACTGGCAGACCATCCTCGACAAGCTTCCGGACGACCTCGAGGTGGACGACGAGTTCGAGGCTGCTCTCAACGGCATTGATGAAGTCATCTCCGTGATGGACAAAATCCACGCGGAGTACGCCGAGGAGCCTCCGGGTGAAGAGGAAGGTCTACCGGAAGAACCTGAAGCTGAGTGACCCTTTGCTTAAGGAAGCCAGGATAGCTACCGAGGACCAGAAGCTTCCGGAGCTACTGAAGGAGCTTCCTCGGCAACTGCGCAGCGATGCACGAGTGGAAGAGTTGCTCGTGCGCGCTATCGTCCTGGCCTTCATTCTTCCGTTGCAGGGTAAAGCTTTGCAATCGCGACCTGGGATGGCTCTTGTTTACCAGAAGCTTTTCGGGAACGCGTGGAGTGCTGCAGCAGCGATGGTACGTAGGATCCGTCCTGGGGTGCTGGCAGAAACCCGGAAGTTACTCCGAGTGGGCCCCGAAGCGTACACCAATACGGCGCTTCGTGAAATAAGCGAGCTTTTCAAGGCGAGCTAATGTCCAACAAGGCACCGAACTACATCAGAGTCAACGGGCGCGTCTACAAACGGGCGAAGGTTTGGCAACTTTCTCCAGAAGACAAAACCGTATTCGAGCGCTTGATGTACGAGTGGTTGGATGGTGAGGGTTGGCGCAGCCTTTTCACTTACGATTTTGGCCATTGGCCTGCAGAGCGCCTTGGAGACCGAATGGCTGAAGAGTTTGGCGCCTACCTTGGTAGTCTAGCAGAAGAAGCTCTTCCGTGGAAAGAGTACGCGATGGAGCTCAAGCGTGCAAAGAATCAAAAGAAGGAACGATAAAATGTCTGAACGCCATCCAGAGTTCATCATGGTCCGCGGGCGCAAGTACCGCTTGGCTGCCAAGAAAACGGTCACGCCTGAAGATGTCAAAGAAAGCATCTCCCAAGCGGCGGACAAAGCGGCCATCGAGAACATCATCAGCAACCTCGTGGTACACGCGGGCCACATCCAAGAAGCGGCACCCCGCATCCTCGAGATGCTGGAGGGTCCAAAATCCAAAGCGGACAAGGCGGTCGACCAACTGAAGGCACACTGTTCTGTCCTCCAAGAATTCTTGGGGCAACTCATGCCGACCTATAACCGGTACAGCCAGAAACATCCTCCTCGTAAGAAAAAGAACAAGGAAGAAGAAACTCCGGCTGCTGAGGAGTAGAGTTTCGTGGATCGCGACGCAGACGGAAAAGTCGAAGTCTCCGACGATGAGACTTTCGACCTGCTCCAAATCGGGCAGCACGTTGAAACACCCCTCGGTCCTGGCGTGATCTCGCGCATTGGTCTGCAAGCTGCTCGTTACGGTGACCGCATCGAGCTCGAGCCTCCGGTGGTTACAGTGGAGCTGGATGACCCTGAACCTGGACAGCCAGACGAAGTTAATGTCTGTATGTGTAGGTTGGGGCTCGAGGACCCGAAACACGAAGCGATCATTAGTAAAGAATTCGCTCGACTGTGGCCCCCTATTGAAGAAGAAGTGCCGGAGGATGTGCACATGCTTATGGACGTAAAGAAAAACGAAGAGGACATGGAAAAAGTCCGGTCCCGCTTCGACCAGCAGACCATGACTGCGCACCGTGTGGCCTCTGTAGCCCTTCGGCACCGTCGCCAGCGCCGCATCTACCAAGACTTCGTTACGTTGGCTATGCACCTAGCAGAGCCCGCCATCGATGAGACCAGCATTCTCGAACCTGGAACGGTGGTTACGGGAGTGGAGGGTGTGGACCTGGGGGAAGCTGGTGTCGTCGTCAAGAAAATGAAACTAAAGGGGAGAGATGGAGAGGACGCTGGACAGGTCTATGTAGTTCTGTATAACCCCGACTCTGACACCCTTCGCCAGCTGACTGTTCCGGAAGACTCCAAATTCATGGGCCACGATGGTGTAGGTGCCACAGATATGATGCCGACGGTGTACGATCCGCAGGCGTTGGACAGCCCAGAGCTCCACCCGATTCGGATTTTGCCCAACACGTACCTTCCACAGAACCCGAACTACCCGAGCTCTATTACGGATACCGTGTGGAGGCCGACGATTCGCCAGACGCCAATCCGCTACTACAAGGTCCGCGAGGCTGGAGGTTTCCAGCGGCGCCCCGATTACAAGGACCCACAGGAGTGGCCACCCACCAGTACGGTGAACTACCCTACCCCGGACACTGTGAACCCTCCGGGTAAGCAGCGTACACGGAAGCGTGGGAAGGATGCGTACGACCCTCACGATCAAACTCCGGACATGGATGAGAAGGTCAACCAGAAGATGGAGGACCTGGCCATGAAGTTCTGGGGTGATTATCAGCGGTATCGGGAGCAGAAGATCCCTGGCAAGGGAAGCACGCTCGACATTCACATCGAGGACTTTGCAGACGTGTTCCAGGGTCGCACTGAGATGAGCGACGATGACATGCTCAACCTGTTCAACTATCTGGTGCAGATTGGGATGATGGACGAATCGATGCTCCACAAGTACCTCATGCGCCAGGACGAGAAGTTCCGCCAGGTGAACCTCCGCACTCACTACTAGGTGCGCCTATGGTTAAACAGCCACCCAGCAAAACTCTGTTGTACAAAGGGGCTACCTACGATGCTGTAGAGCTGCCGAAGGCTCTTTTGTACCGAGGGGCTGCGTACGAGTTGGTGACAGCTGCTGAGGATGATAAAGAAACCGGACGCGCGGTAAAAGATGTTCTGCAAACACTGAAAGAGAAAGCGCCACAGCTTAACGATGCAGAAGAAACTTCGATGGAAGAACGTCTTGCGCCCATTACCGTAGAGGAGGAGAAGGTAGTTGAGGAGAAAGCTCCTCCAGAAAAGGAAGAAGTTCCTCTTCTGTTTGGAAAGGAGCTGCTTAATTCTTTGGAGCCCTTCGTTGCGGAATTACGTAAAGATGTACAAGGGTGGTTGTCCAAATATGGTATTGATGCCTCAGGAGAAATTGCAGTAGAGGCAGATGAAGCCGACGGTATCGATATGGGGGTGCCAATAGCTACTAAGAATTTCTCTGCACTTCCTAATACGAGCCTCTCCTTTGACTACTACATCAGGCTACCCGAAGAGGATTTGGAGGCGTTGCGCGCACGTGGACTCACCGATATAGAAAAAGAAGGTTTTGCCGGGCGTATTCTTCGGAACATCAAAAACTTGGTAGGTAGCAACAACAAGTTGCAAGAGGTCGTGCTCCACTTCTGCAACCACGGTTTTGTAGGCACAGGGAATACAGTCGGAGAGCTCCTGGATACTGTAGGATTTCTGCAAAAGAAAACACAAGTACGCCCCGGTGAGCTTTTGGAGGTACCTGAAGAGGAGGCTTCCGAAGAGAATATTAAAGAGTGGGTGTCTGAAGTCTTTAAGCAAATTATTGAAAACGAGATGCACCACCATGCAGGAGTAGACATCTTCCGCAAGTCACAGTGGGGCGACATCGGAAAAATGAAGGAAGTCCTCAAAGGATTGCAAGCTAAAAACATTCTTGGCGGTGACCAGGTAAGCGTGTTGATGAAATTTTTAGGGGGGTTGAAACCTACTGAGTACGCTTCCATGATCCGCGATATTCTTACACCTACAAGAGCCACAGAAAAATACAGTCTGCGCAAGGTGGTCGAAGCAAAGATTGCTGAGCTTACCAAGCACGAACAGTACAAAGGGGAAGTGAAATTCGGAATAGCCGATGATGGTAATATTGTAGCAGCTATTGATGCACCTTACCCATTTCAGTACATACTCAAACAGCGCACTGGAGGGAAGATAGAGCTTCTTCACGCAGACACAGAAATCTGTGACTTCAGTTTTATTGTGGATACGGAGCAGGCCGCGAAGGATTTGTTGACTGCAAGCTTGAATATGGCGGATGCGTACAAGCGTGCAGTGAACCCCTCTGTGAGCCAGAACAGAAAAGAGCGAGAAAAGGAGGAGCTCTTTTTGAAGATCCACGATCTTTCCAAGAAGCTTCATGAGCAAGAAGGGTTGGAAGTGGAACATCCTACAGAAGAGGAATCTGTGGGCGCCCAGCAAATGCCGGGGTACGAGTCCACACGTGTGCAGGAATAACGGCACCTGCATCGAGTGATCTCCCTCCCACCACTCCACCAACTTTTTCCGGTTGGCAAATCACAACCCTCCCGCTAACATCCCAAAAACATTACTGTTCTTCCTGTAAGCTGCCTTCCACAAAAAACTTGACTCCCTCGAACTCGCTGGTATACTTGCTTCTTGTCCAAGGGAAGCAGGTACACAATGCTGGGAACGATCCGAGTACGTCTCACCTCCGTGCTAGAGCGGGCACGTATCCTTTCAAAGATCCAAGATTTAGCAAGAGTTTTGGCACGTTACGTATGCCGACTCATAGGAGCGCGAATATTCAGGCACGAGATCCGGGGGATACTTTCAGAGTATGACAATGCTCAGAAAGAGGTCCTTGATCTGAAGGAAGACCTGGACAATTCGGTACGGAAGAACCGGTTGTTCAGGGCTATACACGAGCTAGCTGGAACGGTATTTTCCTCGCCTTCTGAAGTAGTTAGCACAGCAACTCGATATGGTGTAGATGGGGATGACGTGTGGTTTCTTTACGCAGCGTTATCAGAGGATGATGTTAGTGAGATAGCGTCGTTTGTTCTATCGGAGAGCGACTACTCGGACGAAGAAGTTCTACAAATATTGAAGGATACGTCGTACTTGGCGCGGCGTTTAGTACATCGGAAGTTGTGGTTTATTTTGGCTCACGATCCGATGTTTGAGAGTGCGGAGGATCTGGTTGGGGAGCTGCATGTAGCGGTGTTGCGAGTGATCCGGGAGTACGAGGTACAGTGCACAACAAGTGCGCACATGACAGCTAGGGTAGCGAAGTCTGTGAAGAACGAAGCTATCAATCTGGTGGAAAAGCATGGACGGGAGAAACGTCGGGTGGTGGGGCGTGTACGGGAAAGTCGAGCTCAGCGGGTGTTGTACCATTTGGATGTGCAGAGTGGGGTGGTAACGGAGGTGGAGGTATTTGCGCATCGGGAGCTTCGGCAGGTACGGGGTGGAAACGTATTGGTAGCGGTGCGAAATTTGACAACGCGTGAGTGGATGGTGGTGCACCACAAGCGGCTGTACGAATCGATGGAGGAGGCGGAACACGCGCGTTCTTTGCGGCTAGCTGGTAGGCGCAGCAAGCGGGCACGGTACGCAGACCTGGCTCCTCAGGACATTGACGACTTCCAGCTGAACGTGTTATCTATCGATGTGATGGACGAACGTCAAGGAGCTCGTCCTTTCGCGGAGACGTGTGCAGCGGAGGAGCGTACGTGGAAGCTGGACGACGGGCAGCGGCGGGAAGACATTCTGAAGAGCATCAGTCCGCGCAGCCGTCCATTCGTGGAGCTCGTGTTCGAGTCTGCGGTGGACGAGCTTTTCGACGCGTGGTGTGAGGACCACGGGTACAATACGGCTACCTTCGACCTGGCGAAAATGGGCCGCGTAGCATGTCGGTACTTACGTGTGACGAAGCAGCAGCTGCGGAAAGACCTAGCCGATACTCCGGCTGCACTGTGGAGCGATCAGCAGATTGACTTGATTCTAGACCACACTTCTGGTACAACGGTTGACAACTAAAGCACCGAGAATTCACCGACGCCTTTGCGAATGGTGTAACAGATTCTACAGCGGCCCTACGGGTACACGGTGCACCTGTGGAAGCATGGGACGGATTTTTACCCGCCCTTTCGGCTCAGCTAAACGGGACAGACTTATGGATCACATACCTTTCAACCACACCTTTTTCCACATCGCTACGGTGACTCCTAATTGGGAACCCTACGACCCGAACGACCCAGGTTTTCCTCACCCCGTGCACCATCAACCTATAGGTGCTAGCCTTCTTCGCTTGACCAAGGAGAAGGACGAAGATGGGGAAGCCCAAGTTGCGGTCACCATCACCTCGAAGGTCATCAAGAACCTCGAGCAGGAGGAGCGAGGTCTGGTAGCTGCCTTCTTCGAGAAAGTACCAGGGGAAACCTCCTTCCTGGTGTCGTTCAACGGGCGCTCCTTCGCCCTTCCTGTGATGGTCTACCGAGCTCTGAGGCACGGTGTGAACGCGTCCAAGTACCTCCAGGAACAGGAAGTGTTCACCGCGCGCTACTCGTCGCAACACGTCGACTTGGCGGACTTCCTCTCGGGCTACGGAACACTCGCCCAAGATGGGGCGTCTCTATCCCTCTACGCGCAGATGCTCGGGCTTGCCAAGCGCCCCTACCTCAAGGTAGAGGAAGCCTTCCAGAAGGGTCAAACAGACGCCATTAAGGAACGTTTGGAGGTGGACGTCCTGATTATGGCAGCCATCTTCTTCCGGCTCCTACTTTCACAAGGGCGCCTTACTCTGGATAGCTTTCGAGCTGTATCCAAACTCACTCTGCGTAAATATTTCGATCAGAACGATCTGGCTGCCAAGTACCTCGAAGACTCAAACATTACTGAGTACTTCCGAGGTGGCGTACCAGCTGAGAAGAAAAAATGACCCCAGACAACGCACCTGCTACTGAACCACGAGCAGCCGCGAAATCCTCCACTCGGAAGAGGAAGTCTACTCGTAAGTCGCTCAAAATTTCGCACGACCCAGAAGAGTGCAGTCACACCATCTTTCGCTACACACCCAAACGAGCTCGTCAAATCTGTGTATCCTGCAAGTCCGTGCGTCGTATTAGCATCAAAGCAGACAACACCGCCACCGTAGGTCCGTGGCGCCCACCTGCGTAGAATTGCTGTTGTAAGAAGGAGGGGGATTTAGCGCAGGTCTGCGTTGGCGCAGCTCTGCTCGAACTCGCGGGCTGTCGTCCAGTGATCCAGACAGGCAGCGCACTGAACACTACCATCGGGCTGCTTGTCGAAGAGAGCTCCCGTTCTGCAGGTGGGGCACTCGAGGCAATCCTGGCAGATAGCGGGCTCGTCGGTGCCCAGTCTGCTCCAGGCGGTCCTGTGAGGATGGTACACGTCTTTACCGCACACCCGGCAAATGGGGGCAGCTTCCGCGTACGCTTTGTGGATAACCTCTCGGTCGAGCTCGAGGCGCGTGCGCCAACGAGCTTGACATTTCGTGCACCGTACCGCGGTCAGCTTCTGCTTCGTGGCCACACAGATGTAGGGTTCTGTCTGGAAGCACTCCTCAGCGGGGGTGCCACACTCAGGGCAGCTGTGGCAGCTGCGACAAACGGAGACGCTGTAGAAGCTGATACTGTGTATCCGATGGCACACAGCGCATTCACCCTGGATTGATTCTTTGACTTGTCCGTAATCTTGCATGAGTCACCTCCGCTACCGTCCCCTTCAATTTAACAACTCGGCTGTACTTTGTCAAGTATTAGTTGAGATCTGACGAAGAGGGTGCGGAATTCCAGAGGGGTCTCCAGCCTGCCAGTTTTTGCTTCAGCATTTCTTCCTGAATATGATTCAGGCTCATTGTGAGTGCTTCGTGGAGCTCGGAGCGTCCTGTTGCGAAGGGCGCGGTGACGTCGTCCGTTTCCATGCTTTCCACCACTTCGAGGGACTCCTCGACGTAGCGTTTGGCGACTACCAGGTTGCCGTATCGATTCATGAGTACGGACATGTTGCTCAGCGCTGCCACGAGGCTGGATTTGTGTTGGTCGGATTGCTCTGCGAGTTTTCTGCTTCGTGTGATGGCACGTCGGAATGTTTCTTGCGCTTCTACAAGGTTGCCTTGCACGCCGTGTACGATACCCAGCTCGTTCATGTAATTGGTGTGTTGGTCCTGAAAGTAGGTGTTCAGAGGGACCTTATCCATTGCTACTGAGCACCACTTCATTGCGTAGTGGAAGTTTTCGCGGGCGTCGTCCCACGATTCCGCTACACTGTAAAGCTCTGCTTTCTTGTGGAAGGCTACGCTGGCAAGGAAGGCACCTTTGGCGGTGATTTTTCTTTTGGGGATGGTAGTGACCCGATGGATTGCTTCCTCCACCATTTGGATGCACTTTCTGTGTTTATCTCTCATCATGAGTACCTCGGCGTAACCGAGGAGCGCTGCTACGTGGTCAATTGAGTTAAGCTTGTGGCTTTTTACTAGTGTTGAATAGAGTTCGTCAGCCAGCCCAACAGCTGCTCCTACTCGTGGCTCATCTTCATCATCGTGGAATATTCGTGCTAGTAGCCACGCACTAGGTGCAGCTCTTTTAGTGATTCGCAGTTCCACGTAATCAGGGTCGTCGGTTTCGTACGTCTTTTTGAATGCTTCTACACCAGCGGCCACATCCAGGATGGAGATAAGGTTGTGTTGTGCAAACTTGTATTCCTTCATCGTGTTCAGTGCGAGAGCAATATGGAACAGGAAATCCAGGCCAGCCTCTACGTAATGGAAGGGTGCGTTATCTATGTCTGTATGTTTTTTCAATATTTGGAAGGCTCCTCCCAGCAGCGCGAGGGATGCCATTGGGTCTTCATAGACCATCCCATAGCATTCCTTTTCTAGGAAGAGCTGTTTGATGAACAAAGAGTATTGTAGCTCATCCTCTTCACGAAGTCCTTCCGGCGGGTAGTTCGTGAATATGTAAAGGAGGTCGCTTGTTTGTTTGGACTGGCGCATCCCGGTTGAGATCTCTTCGAACTCGTTGAGTGTAGCTATCGCTACTGAGACGTATTCCGCGTTGTAACCTTTGGGAAGGTTATCCCGCAGACCTACCAGGATAGAATGTACAAGGCGTGCGTTTGGCATTGGTGTTTGCATAACAGCAGTTATACTCATAAGTAGCTAAGAAGTCAACTACTTCGGCATCCATATCTTTTGTTTCCAGAGGATAGTGCTTTTCTTGTTTCGGTGCAGGACGTTCCAGAGCAGTGTACTATCTATGTCTAGTTGCAGTTTGTCTATAGGTATTTGGACGCCGCCTGTAAGTACCTGGACGCCACCTACAAGCTGTTTCTTATTCCAGTCTTCCTTGACGTTATTCAGCTGTATCCCATGACGGGTTGCGGCTGCTTTTACATTTTCCCACCCCTTCTTGGCGAGTGTAAGCGCTTCTTCTTTTGTGACGTGTACCGCCAGTGACATGACCCCATTTTTACCTTGGAGCGCCCAAGATCCGTCTTCGATAGCGACGTATTCCTTCATCTGGATGATGACTGCTTCTCGTAGCAGGTTAACAGAATCTTGCGCGGTCTCTTTCGCGATGTCTTTGACGAGGCCCTGCTTGAGCGCTTTGTTCATGAGCGCTATCGTGGGAGGGGCCATGTTGTCCACTGGTTTGAAGTTCGTTTCTATCCAGTACTGAGGATGGACAACAACTTCTACACCTGCATGTGAAGGATGTTCCTCTTCAAGGAGCGGAGAGGGGGATGCAGCATTCTGCTTTCCGCGCAATCGAGCTAATATATTTGAAAGTACTTTCCCAACCATCAGCTACACACGATAACCTTTGCCAGTAGTCTTCTCTTCAATATTATTCAGAATGCTTTCGCACGTATCACTGATGAACACGTCGATGGCTTCCTTTAGCGACAGTGCTGGTCGCATACGTTCTGCGAGCACCTTCATCTTTTCTGGGCTAGCTTCCTGCTTTTTCATCACCTGAAGAGACATCATGATTGCGGTCGAGTGGTTCGCCAACTTCTCTGCAATCTCCAGGATGGGAGCGAGCTCCTGCAGGTCAGCTATCAACGCTTTGATGTTGTGGCACTTGGGGTCAATTTTCGTTTGCCACTTTGTTGTCTTCTCGGGAGGAGGCCCAAGGGGGTTGTCAACACTTCCAGGTTCAGCTGCACTTCGTTTGTCGTTTGCCATGATTTCACCTCTCTACGTATTTTACAAGATACGGATTGGGGGATACACGGGGGTAGATTAGTCGGAACTTTCTATTGTTCTGGCATCGATTAGCTTCTCTAAACGGTCACATTCATTGAGTAATTTTATATCGTCGTCTTTGTGGCGGTCCAGATACGCTCGAGCTTCCTCCAGCATTTCTTTGAGGTTTTCGATAGTTCCAGTGTTCTGTTTGAGCGTCCACCCTACTAAGAAAATAAGTACGTTTGCTGCGTCACGATACTTCTCTATGACCTTGAATGCGTCGATAGCAGCTTGCATGTACCATCCAGCTTCCTGCACGTTCATTTCAGTGGAGTAGCTGTCGAGTGCGTTGATGTACTGTCTTCCTTCTCGGTACAACGTTAACGCGATTCCAGGCATTGCTTTCCGAATAGCTTCTTCTCGGAGCTCATCTACGCGCTGCTTCACTCGGGTCCGTGCTCGTGCGGAAGGAGACTCCTTTGGGGGAGCTCGCTTCTTCACCCTTTGGGCTACAGCGCGTCTGCGCTGTTTAGCCTTTTGAGCTCGGGGGCGTCTTGGAGGGCCCACTCGAGGCTTCACTGCTGGTACCAGGTCTTCCACTTCTTCCCCGTCGGAGTTTCCTTCTTCGATTAGAGAGGGCTCGTCTGATGTGACAATACCACCGAGGAAGGCCAAACGGTTACCCCAAGCGGCTTCTTGGGGGTCTTTTTTACGCTTCTTCGTCACTGTACGGAATGGTGCTAAGGAGGTGGAAGGGTTTCTTTACCTGGTGGTCGTACTGGGCTGCGGTTTCCAAAGCGGTAAGCATAGGTTCCGCTGGACTGGGGAGGTTAGGTGCAGTTCTAGCTTTCTCTAGGATGGTGAGCGCTCCTTGTGCTACCCAGCCGCCGGACCCGATGGCGACGACTTGCGGCTCCGCTACTTCGAGCCAGCAATCCTTGTCGACGATGAGGTACATGCTTCCGTTCATCCCTACCAAGATAGCGCTTCCGTCGTCGGAGTGGCGGTTGAAACTTTTCCACAGACTAGCTTTTTCCAGGATACTGGTAAGGAGCGTTTTAACGTACGAGAATGTGACCGACTTCTCGAGTGTTTCTTCAGCCAGCTCATCGTGAAGTGTGCATAGTACTGCAGCGTCTCCGGTAACTCCGATGAGGACTTGCTCATCGTTGCCTTCGATAGGAACGGTGATGATTTTTCTGGGGGACTTGGCTTCCCAGACAGCTCCGTCGGACAGGGTGAAGGCAGAGTCACACCCCATGTAAACGACGCCATTGTTCTGCAATGCTACGATACAGCTCAATCGAGCACCTCCTCTTGTGTTTGCCGGGCCTCTCGAAGGCCACCAATTTTGTCCATTACCACTTCTTCTACCATCTTGTGAACTCGCTGGTAGCTGTCATCTGCTACGCTTTTCCGCCATTCATTCACAATATGCGGAAGCATGTGTAGTAGCACGTATTTGTTGTGTACGTCAAGATCAGATGGTGAAGCCATTCTTGCAGTACTGAGTGGGGGCGACTCCTCCAAATGGATGTTTATTTGTGGCGCACCTTTGCTGTCGAAAGTAAATGACATACATTTAATCTCGTTGAAGAACCTGGATTGCCGATGAAGGTTTCGATGTAAAGATTGGTCGGCGGGCGCTGCGGCTAGTGCATCCAGTACTTCATCTGAATTCGTTGGGACGATCGCTCGAGCTTTCTTCCCTTCAGCTTGCATCTCTTCGTGCACCTCGTTGAGCGCTTCGTTCAGCTCTTTCGAGATGATTTGGGAGAGTGTAGGGGACGTATTCAGCGTTGTCACGAGGATAGTCGCTGAGAATTTCTTGATGAAGCGAGCTTCGAGGTCGACGTTTTTATTTTTGGCCACGATCGACGATCTCCTTGCATGATAGGTAGCCGATAGCTTCCATCATAGCGATTAGCCGCACAGCTTCTGAGGCGATGCTTACCGCTACCTGGTTGTCTTCGTGGCTTTTGAGGATCTCGGCCACTTCGAGGAGGATATCTTTCCCGAGGAGGTCGTGGAGCGCTTGCCCCATGGTGACCACTCCAAAGAGGAAAGAGTTGTCTTGTGCAGCGAGCAGTGTCTGCAGCTCCTTTGGAATAAGGGGAAGGAGTTGTTGGACACGTTCCAGGTTGGGTGCTTCCTTGACGACCTGTTGTGCGTACTCGAGGTCGAGGGGAGGAAGATTATCTTGGGGTGTAGAATCCATGGTTGTCCTACTAATTTTGCTTGTGGTGTTTGTTCCATAGGAGAATTGGTGGAGTGCCAAGCAGCGCAAAGGTTGTTACGAACGCTGCAAAGCTGGCCAACATTCCTACACTTGCTGCTACGGGTTCAAGGTAGTAGTCTCCTACTAGCTGTGCTTTGATGTACGACTTGAGCGGCAGTGTGAGGAAGAGGCTCAGAAAGAGTGCGGCAGCTCCTCCAACGGCGCCCATGATGGAAGCCGTTCTACTCATCAGAGCTTTCCTCTTTTTCTGCGTCCTCTCGGTCGGTCATGACGTTAGCCGCCATCCAACCTACACCTTCGACTACAGAGGAAACGGTGATGATGAGGCGGTCGGTGGGGTACTGTAGCTGTTCGCCGTTTATCTGGCTTCCGGGAGTGACCACACCTCTGGCTTGCTGTAGGGTAATGAGGCGTCTGCGGACATCGTCGAGTAGTGCTTTGAGACCGATGTCGTGGGCGCATTGAATGCCATTCAGAAAGCCCAGAACGAAGTCGTCGGGCTGCTCTTCCAGCATCTCTTTGATGCCTGTAGGCAGTTGGAGGATAATAGCTCGTGCTTGTGCTGTGTGATGCCATCCTTCAGCTACTTTACGGGCGAAGTCCATCCCGAGGGGCTGCATTTTTACCTTGGGTGGCTTTCCGTCTGCATCATCCGTCGCTGGTGCGGGTTTTTCATCTCCAGCCATTGTGTTGTTCCTTTCACCTGTGACTCTATCTTTTTTGCTTTCCAGTGTCAAGCTTGTTTGTCGACTTTTCTTTGCTAGCGTTAAGGAATCGTTTGAGTTTTTGCTTCAATTGCATCCATTTTAAAGGATTTCGTTTAGCTTGTGCTGCCCAGCGCCTGTAGTTTCGTGAAATATACGTGAGAATACCTATTCCGTTATCTTTTGGTAGTGTTTTTGTGTGCATGATAGCTACTGCATCTTTTTGCTGTTGGGCAATGCGGTGAAGGTGATCTTTTTCACCCGCGTGCAGTTGCAGTAGACCGATTGCTGTGATAACAACCGTAACCAGGATAAAGCTGCTCCTGAGAGCGAGCTCAAGCTTTCTTTTGGGCATCAGGAAGCAGCTGCGCGACTAGTTTAACGAAAACGGGAAGAGGAATCAGCCGACGGGAGCGCCCGGAGAGGCCACGAGATAGGTGGTCGATTTGGTCTTCTTCAATCTGCACCGAGACCAGGATTCTGGTTGGGTCTTCTTGGAATACTTCTTCTACTGTGACCACATTGCGCTCTATCAATGCGTCAAACGCGTCTGAGTGGACGACGATTAGCTCTGGAGAGGGTATTTTTGTGGAACCGGACATGCGACTACCTTCAAGCTGTTTGCGAAAAGCTAACTACTCTGCGAGTCTTCTTCTATTTTACAGTTTGACCTTCGGAAGTAGAGTTCGAGCACGGTGCCGACCGCGGCCACCGCGAGCACCGTAAAAAACCAACCTTCGGGGACAAACCAGGGATTGGTCGGGGTGAGCTTCGCGCACACCGCGAGAAACAGGAGGAACGCGAGGAGAACTCCGGCAGCGTACGCGGTAATGGCAACGCAAAGAAATCGAAGAACCGCTATCAAGGATAACAATCCATAGGGCAGATGGCGTAGACTTCCAGACCGTCGCAGATACCGTTGCCGCAAGTAGAGAGGCAGTCAGGCGGACAATTGTTCATCGTTTCTCCCATATCGCACGAACCGTCACCGCAATTCTGAGCACAATCGAGGCTACAGTTGCTATACGCTTCCCCATAACCAACTGCACAGATACCATCACCGCAGCTTCCGGGGCAATCCTGCTGGCAGGTCACCCAGGTTTCTGCGCCATCGCAAAGATTGTTTCCGCAGACACCAGCACCGCAATCAGCTGGGCAGCTACCCGCGTCCTCTCCATGAATAGCCAGGCACAATCCGTCACCGCAACTGGTGCCACAATCCATAGGACAGCTAATAGGGCCTTCGCTGCCTTCGCAAGTGCCGTTGCCGCAGACGTTGGGGGGACAGTCGAAGGAGCAGTTTAGAGAATTCTCCCCGAGAGAGATCTCGCAGGTACCGTTGCCACACAGCCCGGGTCCGCAATCCTGTGGGCAGCTTTGTACATCCTCAGTGGGTTCGCACAAGCTGTTACCGCAAACGTAGGTGGTTGGGCAGTCCTGCGGGCACGATATGGCGTTGTCGGCAAAGTTGGGATCGCAGACACCGTCACCGCAGATGGGCCACGTACAGTCTTCTCGGCACGCATCCGGTGTGGTGTCGCTATTGAAGACGCCGTTGTCGCACGCCTCGCCAGTTTCTTGAATGCCGTTACCGCAGACGGGGCTAGTGGGCTCGGTTTCGCAGACGGCGTTACAACCGTCCCCGTCGACGGTGTTTCCGTCGTCGCACTCTTCCCCAGTGTCCTGGACGCCGTCGCCACAGTAGGCCACCAAGCAATTCAGCCGACAAGCGTCGGGCTCGGTATCGGAGTTGTCGACTCCGTCGTCGCACTCTTCACCCGGTTCTTGAACTCCGTTACCGCAGAAGGGGTCGGTAGGTTCGGTTTCGCAGATGGAGCTACACCCGTCCCCGTCGACGGTGTTACCGTCGTCGCACTCTTCCCCGGTATCTTGGACACCGTCCCCGCAGAAGGGGACCTCGCAATCGAGGCGACATGCGTCGGGTTGCGAGTTGGAGTTGCTGGAGCCGTCGTCGCAGGCTTCCCCGACCTCTTGGATACCGTTGCCGCAGACGGGGTCCGCCTCCGTTTCGCAGGTACCGGAGCAACCGTCTCCGCTGGTGCTGTTGCCGTCGTCGCACTCTTCTCCGGTGTCCTGCACACCGTCTCCGCAGTAGAAGACGGTGCAGTCGAGGCGACACGCGTCCGGTTCCGTATCGGAGTTAGCCGCGCCGTCGTCGCACTCCTCGCCCCAGTTCTGAACTCCGTCCCCGCACTCTCCTGGGTTGTCGTTCTGGTTTATGTTGTTGGCGTTGGTGCCAGCGTCGTTACCGTTCGTGAAGGTGTCTCCACTCGTACCACAGGCAGCCAGCATCAGTACCATTAGCAGTGCAAAAATTCGTTCCATGGTAAAATCCTCCCAAAAAATCAATGTCCCCAGTATTGACGATGTCAAGAAAGATGTCAAGAAAATTGTGGTGAGGTTGCACGAGTAATGAGCCAAAGAAGCATATACACTTCCTCGCTTCTATCGAGTTCCACGGAGAATTGTTTCTTGTTGTCAGCGTACGCACCGAAAACGCGCTCATCCGGAAAACCCTCGAAGTATACACCATGAATGGATTCTTCCGCATATTTCCCGAAAAGATCGTGAAAATCCACGTCGATTTCCACTGGTGAGTCAACCGACACTTTGTAGTCGTGAAAATTGTCGCGAATAGTGAAAACGACCCCTCCTGGGGTACGTAGTTCCACGACGGGTAGTCTAATAGACTTAGAAGTGTGGGTGCTGATTACTATAGGCTTCAGTGTCTTATACACCTTATAATCTGCGCCTGGGGGACAAACTGCCCACGTCAAACGGTGGAAGAAGTCGAATTGCACGTGTGCAGCTTTCTTCCACACCATTTCATCTGCAGGAACATTCTCCTTGCACCACTCTTCGAGCGTAATGGTCATCGTAACCTCCTTGGATTGCCTTACCAGGCGTGGCCAAGCCAAGCCATACCGTGCTCCACGGTACCAAGCACCACGCAGCCACGCCCGGTAAAATCTACGCCACCGCTTCAGCGTCGTCCTCGACCACCTCCCATCCAGTCACCTGGAACTTCCCGAAGGTTCCCTTCTTCGTAGGCCGGTAGTCGCCCAGCCCCACACGCTTCCCCGCAGCCTCCACGATGTCGTGAATGAGGTTTACATCGAACACATCCTCGTCCACCTCGAGCGTGAACTTCAGCTTCCACTTGTCCAGGCGTGCCCGGTGGCGCAGCACCGCACCCTTCGTGGAGGGATTCACCACCCGGCGGCTGTCCACCTCGAACTTCTTCGTGCCAAACGAGCACGTGAGCTCCTCTACCGTCACGCCTCCCGTGAGCAGCGTCCCACTCGTTGTGGTTACCTTGTTCTTTCCCAGCTTGAAGAACTTCCCGGCCTCGATGAGACACGCCAGGATGTTGGTCCCCGGGAAGTGGAGCATTCCCTTGTTGTCCATGTAGGCGCTCCGTTCCGCTTCCTCCCGTGGCGCGAGCTTCTTCTTGCGCGTCGGGCGGTGCCCCGCCGAGAGCTCCATCTCCGCCGCGTCGGTGAACCGGTTCATGAGTAGGGGGGTTTTTCCTTCGATTTGCACTTTCACAATGGCCATGGCGTCTGTTCCTTTCTGTTCTGTGATCTATTCCTCGCCTAACAATACCCCGTCCCAATGGCCACTAATCAAAGGGGACGGGCTTCGCGCAACATTGCGCGCCTAATCAATGCTTCTACTTCGCTGCCACGCGAAACAGCCCTCCGCGCCCACGCACCCCAGCCACAACACCCACACCCACCAGGGCAGCACAAACAATGCCAGGTAATCGTTGAACGCTACCGCTAACGCTACCAGGAAGAGCACCGGTCCCATTCCTAGCACGGCGACAGTAACGGTAAACACCCTAAATATTTTTATCAAGAAGGTCACCTGATGCCCAGAAACCTGCGTCCTTCAAGATAGCTTCACACTCCTGCCGATAGCCCTTCTTGAGCTCGATTACGTTCACACCCGGGTGGCGCATCAACCACAAACCGAACACGGAATTGGTAGCCACAATAAACTGCACTTTCCCAGAGCACCCCTCACGCTGCACCCACTGCCACAACGGGAGTTTGGTAGGCCAGTCCAGAACAGCGTCAGGCTCGTCGAGAAGAACTGTTGGAGGCCCCTTTTCAATAACAGGCTCGAGCAGCTCTTGCGCCATCTTGATTCTGTGCGCCCATACGTCGTTCACGTTGTTCGGGGTAATTCTCCAATTGATGCTTTCTTCCTGCGAGCGCTGTACTAGACGCATAAAGCGTCCTGCAACCTGCTGCCCTGCAGATCCCTTGTCGGTTGCATTTATGACACCCTCCATCCCAAAATCCCAATCGAATCCACCTCCCACTAGCCCCACTTGTACAGAAGGGTCAAAGTACATCACAGACTTTCCATCAGACTTGATGGACATGTTCTTCCTGGGGGTATTTCGGAAACCGAACCCAAAGAGCTCATCAATTGACTGCTGGGTAACTGTAGAAGTTCCTCCCTGTTCGCAGTGCGTGATCCGCGCCAGCGCTTTTATTACCGTGGACTTCCCCGACCCATTCGGGCCCCAGAGCACGTTGACACACGGCTCAAAGTTGAACGTACGCCGTTTAGGGAACGGTTTCGACCACCACGTAATGGGTGGCTTGTCTCGATTTATTACCTTCAGCTGCTCGATCATCAGTCCACCGCACAGTAGTATCCAGGCATCGGACGCTGCAGGTTGCCCTTTTTAAGCTGACGCTGCAGGTACTTCGAGATGGCGTTGTTGGTGGGAATCGCTTTGCGGGGAACGCTCTTGTTTGCCTCCAAAAGCGCTCGCAAGTCCGTCACCGCGAGCATCTCGTACTCCGCTAGCAGCTTGTCCGCTGGGTCCATCCAAGCTGTCCGAGGCTTACCACCACGGACATTTTTCTTCCGCTTGGACGCGTTCTTACCGTTGCCCTTCTTCGCCCTAGCAACAGCTTTCTTCTCTACCTTTTTGTTCATGAACGGAGACTTGGCTCCATCCCGCCATCGGTAAGCGCCCTTCGCTACTTTGACAAGCTTCTTCTCCTTGGCAAGCTTGTCGATGTAGTACCACACCAACCCGTAAGTGATGTCATTGTACATGGGCGACAGCTCCATGGTCAGATAGGTGACAATGTCCACTACCGAGTGCGCTTTTTTGGTACTGAAGAACTTGCGCGCAATGGCTTTCTTCGCGTCCTTAAAAGAATGCTCAGGAGGAGATTGAGGACGTTTGACCGCTGCCTTCATCTTTTCTACCCGTTGCTTCCCCTCCTCGAGCTCCTCCATGTCTTTCAGCTTTTCCAGTGCTTGTGTTACTGCAGTGTACACGCCACCTGTTTTTACAAGCTCGCGCTGAGCCTGCTCAAGTATGCGCTTCTGCTCCACCATCAGTTTCTGGAGCTCCTCACTCTGCTTGATGAGGAGAGCCCTCGTGTGGACGATCGCTTCCGGTTCTGCTGCCTTCTTTTTTCGAGACATTAATAATCACCTCCGAGAATTGTTTCTCAGTGATACCAACCCCCACTTACGTTGTCAAGAAAATAATAGGAGGGAATAAGCCTTGCGTTGCACCGCCCAGGCTGACAGTGCTACGGTGCACCATAGCGCACGTGGCTACCGTTTCGCTACACGTTCCGTCTTTTCCCATACACGCCACCGAAGATGAACGCCGTCCACCATCTCCATCCGAGCCCAGTGTACCCGCTTTTTCGGACCTTCCTTCCAACCGGTGACCCACTCCTTCTCCGCTTTCTTGATCCACGTCGGCAGCGTCGGAGACATCGGACCCGTTTCTCCCTTCAGCCACACCAGGCACTGGTCTGCCGGGATGTGCTTCTGCACAGCCGTCGTCCAGAAGGAATACTCGGTGCAGCGAGTCAAGAAACGAAGCTGCTCGATGAAACCGGTGAGACGGCTCTTCAACGACCGCGCAGCCTTGAAGTCCTCCTGCGTAGCCTCGTAAGGCGTGTACTCTCCCTCGAGCTCCACACCGTCCACTTTCGCCTCGAAGGCCCACACCTTGATAGCCTCGTCCTCACCTACCTTCTCACTCTTCGGCCACTCCGGCGGCTTAATGTCGAGCTCCTCCCGCAACCGCTTCACCTCCGCGCGCAAAAATCGAAGCTCGTCCTCCAACCGCGAAATAGCAGCCTTCGCCACCAGATAGTACACCCCGTAGAAAGAAGGCCACCGCATCGGGTGTACCAGGTACTGGAACCGCAACTCGTTCGCCGCACCGCTCAGCTTCTCGAACACGTCGTTCGGCAAGCCCGTCGGCATGATGTCCACCGATTCCCAACCCTTGTACCACTTCCCCGTCACGTCCTGCAGCAGCATCGCCCGGTAAGCTCCCACCTCAGCATCCGTCGTCCCGTCTTCCTTGGTTTTCGCTTGGATAACATTCATATCCTCAATACGAATACCGAATGAGAATGCTGCTTTGTTGGAGGTGAGCCCACTCAAACGACCGTGCCGGTTCTCCTTCGACGTGACCCACTCACCCTCACGTTTCGTGGACGCGCGGCGCGATTGGTACTTTGGCAGATTCACTACCACCCGGTTCTCTACCAGCGGCGTGAGAAAAGCTGCCAGGTCCAGGTCGGTTACCGGAACACCATCCGGGTCTACCCAGGCTACTCCGGGCTTCCGCTTGTCGAGGTTGTACCCCCACGCATCCAGTAGCCGTTTGCAGAGGACGCGCATGTCCTCCTGTCTGTTCTTGACGATGTCCAGGTCCCGAGCGTCGATTGTTTTTCTTTCTGACGTTACCATGTTCTCTGTCTCCTGTTGACTATCCTTGCAATGCCTTAGTGGGCATAGGCTCGCTTTGCCACTCCCAGCCTGAGCACACTTCGTATTACTATCTTTACAAGATGAACCTTGGACTACGATACGCTGCCACGCATTAGACGCCATCGCAATATATTGCGCTACGATGCCTTGCACTACTTGGCGTCACCACACTCTGCAACACTCAACCAAGAAACTACTCTTCTTCAATGCGCTCCGGCAAAGCGTACGTGTGCTGCGCCCAGATGTAAGGCTTCAGCAAACTGGCTACTCGTATGTACTCAGGATTTTCCTGCGCCCACTTTTTAGCTCGTTTGGTTGCCTGCTCGAAAATGCTTTGCGCTTGCCTGTATGTAAAAGTGAGTAGGACTTCGTCGTCACCATCGTGATCGATTGCTTTTTGTGCTTCCTCCAGAACAATTAAGCAATCCAGGCAGATAGGTGAAACCAGATACGCACCACTGAACTTGGTGGTACTTTCGTTGAAACGTCTGTCACATTGGGAACAAGTCAGACCGTTCACTGAAGGGAACCGTTGCTCTCGTGGGACCTCTTCCTTCCGTTCGTAGCTCCATTTGTACATAACAAACTCCTTGCAGCGCTTTACTCCACTTCACACTAGCTAGCCACACACCGCCGAGCTCCACAGTACTTCGCCGGGCGACGCCAGGTCAGTCTTTCGACAACTCCAACGGAACACACGTGTCCACACACTGCTCAAAGCACTTCTTGTGCTTCTGCAGCACCTTTTCTTTGTAGCGATCTTTCAGTACGGATTCGGTAGGGAGGTCGAAATAGTAAAGCGCACTGATCACGACAGCCGAGCACAGGATTTCGAGGAAAATAACACGCCAGCCTATCCCGCCCTTCTCGCTGAACCAGTTGTTCAGCAGAGCTGAAAGCACGATTACGCCCATGCAGATACTGACACCCATCACGATGATTTCGTTGTGCGTCAAAACAGACTCCTTGCCTCACCGGTCCACGCTCCACCGAAGCTTGCCCCACGCAGCCCCGCCACTCCGGGCGATGCCTGGTGCGTTTATTTCCTTGCCAAACCATACGTGACCATACCATTCCGCGGGTTGCGGTTCCGAGACGAGCGGCGCCACTCCGGGCCTAGTGATTGCTGATCCGCTTGTGGGGAAGGTTCTGGAAAACGTTTCCGTGCTCGAGTGTTGTGGACACGTCACCATCGTTGTCACTGTACGCGAACCGAAGGATAACCTTTCCTTCATTCTCCTCCAAAAATTTTCGCGCAGCTTCTTCTTGATTTGCATAGATTTCTTTTTCTTCTTCCTCGCGCGCTTTGTCCCTTTCGGGACCTTTTTCTTTGTACTTCTCCCAATAGTGCTTTCTGTACTGCCTACTGGTGTAGCACCCTGGTATTCCGGGGATCTCCTTTTCGATGTAGAACATGTCCCAGTACACGAGGTTGTGCAGATCGTCCGCGATGGTCTCGAGAGAGTAGGGAAGCTTGTGCAGCTGCGCTTGTATGTCATTCCACACGACTTGCGCGAGTGTTTTCGTGGGGACTGGGTCACCGTAAACATCCAGCTCTTGTGTGTCTCCAAACAGAAGCTCCTGCAGGGCGTCAGCACTTTCAGGGATCTCGTCGAACGCCACAATGAAAGAGGAGCTCGAGCTGTTACTCACGAATCCGTTACGAATTTTCATTTTGGTCCTCCTTCTTTTTCGGCACCCAAAAGATTCCCACCCGCTCATACTCCACCCCTTCAGCTTCCTCTTTCGCGCGTTTCTCTGCACGCTTCTGTGCTCGTTTCGCAGCTTCTGCTTTAAGCTTTGCCGTTGTCTCTTGCGTGGCTTCCATCATACGCGCTGTAGCGTCTGTGAGTTTCTCTTCGTCGAGCGACATGAGGATGATCTGAATAATCTCGTCACGGCCTAGAACCTCTTCATTCGCTAAAGGTTCACAGCACCTAGGGCATCCGTAGGCCGCACCTGCATCTTTCGCTCTCTTTTTGAGCTCCTCGTCAGCGAACGCTTCGATAAGCTCAGGCCGCGTCATCGCTGGCTGCTCCTTGTTAGAAAGGCAGCGTCCGCACAATTTCAGAGGGAAAAAGTCAAACATAGAAACCTCCTAACCCATCCTCGTTCCCACGAACAGCTTGATGGGAGCTTCCTCTTTCGACAAGCCCAATCTCTCCCGAGCTTCCCCGGCCGACGCCAGCAGTTCTACCACATCGAACTCATACTGGTCTGGAGGACTCGTGTCACTCCAACCAGCTACCTCGACACCAACCAAGTCTTTGCCGGGAGGAGCTCCGTTCTCCTCGTGATCACATACTGTGTACTTCCCGTTGTGCATCAAGTCGTGGAACTCGTCCTCCCCCTCTTCAATGGAGTTCCAGGTGTGCACGTCGTAGAGGTGCTGTAGGTAATACTGCCACGAGAACTTCTCACGGGGTACCGTGAAGCCCATGATGACGAAGCTGCTGGTAGAACTGTTGCTTACGAAACCTGTGCGGATTTTCATCTTATGACTCCATGACTACCACGAAGGGTAGGTGCTCGAGAAAATCGAAGTTGTTGAACATCTCCTGCTCCACGGGACCACATCCGGAACCGTAGCCCAGCAGGTAGACTTCTTTCGTGTCGTGGGGAGGGAAGCAGCGCATCGAGGCACCGTAGCTTCTAGCTTTCTCTACCATTAATTCGATGACCGCTTTGCCAAACGCTGCTGGATCCTGCTCCTCCAGATCGAACAGCTTCTCCTGTTCTTCCTTGGGAACGTTCATGGTTTGGAGTGCGTCCTCCACATCGCGGATATAGTACCGCTCTCGGCACATAAACACAAGCCTACTAATAACGTCATCAATCTGACGCTGCTCCTGAATATCCTTCCATAGCTGCTCCGCTAACATGCGTGCAGTGATGGTGTCCTCTTCATCATCCCAAGCTCGGGACTCGTAGCCTTCTGGGAAAAAGATTTCCTCCACATCCTCTACCGACTCCGGGCGCGATGGAAGAATGACCACGAAGCTCGAGGAACTCGAATTGCTAACGAAACCGGTGCGGATTTTCATAGCTCACCCCACTCGTGCCAGGTGGCGTAGTTGTCGTCGACTTCCACGTGGTCCAGCGATACGCCGATCGCTTCCAGGAAAGCTTCCATGTCGATGTTGTCCATGATGGTGCTACCCTCGACTGTAGTGTCCGTTTCGTGGATCGCCCACTCATCACTGTCCCGAGGTTTGTAGCGCTGCCCGTATTTCGCGGGGTCTTTTTTGATTTTGTGCAGGTGGCTCTTGATGAGCTTGATTTGGGCAGGGCTTATCCACTCCTTCTGAATTACGAAGGATGAGCTCGAGCTATTGCTCACGAAGCCTACTCGGACTTTCATCGTCTGCTCCTACCAATACATCTGTAACCCTGCCGCCTCGTCACCAGCGGCCAGTATTTTCTTTTTGACTTCTTCCCAAGCGTCGTAAATTTTGTCGTGCAAGTCGTCGTCGAATGCGCACTCGTCGGGGAAGTCTGCATGATCCATCGCCATCTCTACCCACGACATTCCACCATCACCGTAAGTGGCGAACGCCATGAAAGTACGCCCAAGAAGTTTGATGTTCCCCTGCTCAAAGAAGTCCGCGATAGCATCCTCCAACGGAGTTAGCGTCGGCTTTACCTTCTCCCATGTTTCCGTTGTTGCAAGCAACAGGAAGCTTGCAGAGCTCGAGTTGCTAACGAAACCTGTGCGGATTTTCATGCCCGTCTCCTTTACTACCAATCGTCTCCGTTGGTAGTCACCAGGTCTGGATTCTCCATCAGCTTATGCGCCGTGTCCGACCACGCTCTGTGGACGTCCGTACCGAAACGTTCAGAAGGAGGGCCATCGTAGTTATGCGTATCCTCTTCCTCCATCCACGTGGACCAACTCGTAGAGTGGCTACTCCACGTAGAGAAGGACACGATGTCGATACCGCAGAAGTTGTCCTTTTGCATGATGGCTTCCGCTACCGCGATTTGAAAAGGTTCGAGCCCTCTTTTCACCTTCTCCCAGTTCTCCGCTGTCGTCGTGAGAACGAAAGAGGAAGAGCTCGAGTTGCTAACGAAACCAGTGCGAATTTTCATAATACTTTCCTCCTACGTCCATTCCCGGTGGGTGAGCACCGAACCATTCAGATACGTGAGCGATTGGTGTACGTTCTCCTAAAACTCAAAGGTGGCCCCTTTCCCTACGAAGCCCCAAAAGCCTGCTTCTACAGCTTTTTCTTGCCACTCTTCCCATTCTTTAATGATGTTGTCATGATAATGAACGAGCCTCATTTTTCCCTTCGTATCCGAATTGAGCTCACAGAGCTCCTCAAAGTGGGCGTGTACCCCCGATTTAAAGGGAAGTGTTTCTACATCATGAAAAATGATTGCTGCTTCGTTGTAGAAGTCGCGGATCTGGTTGGGCGCATGCTGGGTATCTGTCGTCAGAAAAACTTTTTCATCTGTGGAAGCTCTGAACATGAGTCCGAAAGATGGCTCAAATGTGAACGCATTCACAAAATGGATCATTTGTATGAGGCGGAAGTTTGGGCAGCTGGCTTCGGAGGGGATCACGAAAGATTGGTTGCGCTCGATAACATGGACATCGAAGTACGTATCGAGCGTGGCGCGTTTCACTTGGAGGGAAGCGAGTCCAGCACTCAGACCGCGTTCCCATAGGGCGTCCACCATGAACTCAGAGATGAACATGTCGGGACGCCCTTTGTACCGGGGGTCGAAGTAGGAGGAAAACGCCAAGTATTCCAGGCCACCGATGTGGTCCGCATGCAGATGCGAAATGTACACTCCGTTGATGTCTAGGTAACTAAGTCCTTGAGCTGCGAGGGAGAAACGTATGTCACCACCGCAGTCGATGAGGAGCTTGTAGCCACGGTCGAATTCGATGAGTGCGTTCGTCTGGAAGTTTTCCAGAGTAAAAGCGTTGCCGGTTCCGAGCCAGGTAATTTTCATGGTACACTCCATGTTCTTTTGGGTTCGTCTGTAGGAACCTCGAACGGTGAAAAACCGTACTCTTCTTCAAACACGTACCATACCATCCCGAAGGTCCAGGTACGAAAAATGCTGTCCCGCATACGCTTGCAAGACATACACGTCTTCGCTTCAAACCACGACCCATCGCAGCAACCCTTTACGTGCTCGTAGTGCTCACCGGGACAAATGAGCTCCCAACACTCTCCGCAGCGGTGCTTTTTGCGCGCCTTGCGGATGGTGATTGTACACGGGTCGACAGGTTCCGCGTCGTAACCACCGTCTATGCAGCTCTCGTACACAGGAAGAATTCCTCAGAACTTGATTTGGATAGTCCCAAATGGGTCCGTGTCGCTACCGAAGATGGTGCTAGTACCATCTCGGAAGAAGTCTTTCCTATGAAGGTAAGCGTACCCTCCGCTAACCCTCTCGATTTTCACCCATTTGCTGTTTGCAAACTCCAGTTTCAGCTTCGTTTTTCCATCGGGCGCGAGTACCCAGTAGCTCCCCTCACTCACCCGAGAGATGTCGAGGACGGTGATAAACATTTCGTGGTCGGTCGCGTGGGTGTAAAAACGGAACCGGTCCAGCGGACCGTTCACGAACCCCTTTCCGATGAACAATTGCAGCCTCTCTTTCAGAGTGTCTACAAAAGTGGTCAGCTCCTTCAAGGAGCCGTCGGGGTTAGGCTGCAAATGGTGCCACATCCATTCACGGAGCTGGGTACGCACTTCATCGTCCCATTCCATTTTGGAAAGAGAGTGTGGGCTGGAGGTGATGTGACGCTGAGCGATACGTTTGATGCTACCAGGAACTGTTACTTCTTCCTCTTCCTTTTCAGAGTAGACTTCGTCCCACGTTTTTTGAAGGGTAGTGGGGAAGTCCGCCTTGGTTGGCGCCACGTTAGCAGGAGGGGATGCTGTGTCAAATCCAGCTTCCTTTCTTCTTGAATATGGCCAGAGATGCTCCGGGATCCCGAAAGCTGTCAATTTCGCTTGTGTAAGCTCACCGTATTCATCTGCGTAGCTCCAAATCTTTGTTGGGGGCCCCGAAGTTGTTGTAGGTGTCCACAAGTGCCCACACGATGCGTTCTCAGCGTCGCAGATGGCACACGTACCCTTCTCCACAAGAGCTCCCATCGAGTGGCCTTTGCTGGGCGTTTTTTCTGGCTCCTGTCGCTCGTAGAAGAAACCTTGGTACTTCAGTGACTTCGGCGGCTTGAGCTCCTTGGGCTCGTTGGTACCCCTGATTGCCACCCTTTCCATCATGTGGGCGTGATCTTGTTCACCCGCTGCGATAAAGGTATTCTTGATCGTCTCCCACTTCATCTCCACAGGCTCGTCGAAAATAAACTTTATCTTCGGTCGCTCCAGCAAATCCACCACGAGCTGCGCGGGCAGCCGCATTTTCTCGAAGCCCTCTTCTTGACAAAGAGCAAACTCGCGCTGTACCTGCAAGAGGTCCCATGCTTTTTTGTTCCACCATCTCCCGCGCCTCAACACCTCCTCAACCAAGGATAAGGGAAGCACTATACTTCCGTCTTTCGTAGTCCGGTCGTGACGGTACTTTTTCTGAACGTGCGTATGCCAAGTTACTACCTGCTTAGCCCGAACCAGTAGGTCCTGAAGCTCCTCCGTCAACTTTCCGGGCCAGACGGACTTGTCTCGCGCTTTGATGGAAAACTTGAAGCTGGGAAATTCGTCGTTGTTTTTGTTCGCTGGCATTAGCTTCTCCTCAATAAATGTCGAACTCCGGACACTGCCGACAACCCGACACCAAACACTTCTTACCCTTCGCCGTTGCCAGGAGCTCCTCGCGCCACTTCACCGTCCGCGGATGATACCACACGTCCCGCAGAAAGTCCTCTGCCTCGATCACGTCGATACCCTCGAAGCCGCTTTCTTCGAGGAAAGAACAGGGAAACATACGACCTCTTACATCCACGTAAACCGAGAACAGCGTGGACTCGCAGGGCTCTGCCAACATCTCGTACTGTTCGTAGTTTTCCGAATCCTCCACCGACTTGAGAAATAGGGGTGCGGAGCAGCTGTCGAAGCCGATGCCAACACCCTTGTCCATGGCTGTCTGCACGAGCTTCTGGTACTTAGCAGCGCTTCGGAGTGGTGTAAAGGACTTACCACGCCCAGCGGGTTTGAGGGCGAGGAAGACGATGGCCCTGAGCCCCTTCAGACGCGGGTCGTTCTTGGCGTCCTCGAGGAGCTCGAAGCAAGAGTCGTACGTTTCCTCGCAGAGCAGCTGGTGAATGTTGACCTGCTCGAGACCAGCTTTCGACAGTTGCTCTACGGCGTCGTAGCACACGTCCTTCGGGTCGTACCGGGACACCGCGACCGCGCCACACAGGTTCGCCAGCGCAGCGTACTTGTCGTCGTCCATCCGCGCGCCGTTGATGGTCACGTTTGGGATGACGCCGTTTTCTCGGCAGTGGCTGAAGATGGCCCACAGGTCGGGGTTGGCGTCGATGGAGCCGATGCCAAAGGCGATCTGAGTTAGTGGTTTTGGGAGTTTCTCGAAGACCTTTTTGAAGGTTTCGAGGGACATGTTTTCCCCAGTTGGGCGGTTGGACTTGTAGCAGAATTTGCACGGGGTCCCAGTGATGCCGTCACAGACAGTGGACAGCTCGATATCTGCGAGCTCGGGGCCCCAGGGTGCCATTTCCGGGTCATCCTTTTTGGTGGCCCCCCACCGAGCGAAGAAACCATCGTCCTTCCGAAAAATGTAGTTGTAGTTTTCGGACGCGAGGGCTTTCAGGTGTGAAGACTCTTGGATTCTACAAGTGGGAATGCTTTCTAGGAAGGCCAAGCGGTTTTCAAACGTGGGGTCTGATTTTGTGGTCATAGTAATGTTGCTCCTCGTAATAATTGCCTTGCATTACCAAACAGTGCCTAGCCCAACTCGACGTGAGCACGCCGTACTGAGCGCGGCAGAGTATTTAAGCTACCAGCTCTATTTTACTGCGTCAAGAAAATAATCAGCCATCCAGCTGCGGAATCAGGAAGCTCACGAAGCACACGCCGACGAGAACAGTACCGAATTTGTCGTCCACGACGAGGTCTTTGATGTGGTACTGCTGGTTGGCCATGAAATAGTGCTTGTTGCCTACGATGTGGCTAGACTGACTAGCCGGTCCGTAGCGACGCTCGAACAGACCGTTCATCGACTGGGTGAGCATCTTCCGAGCCTTCTCCGTAGAGCCACACCCTTCGTACTCACAGGCGAAGCCGCCCACAAGTTCGTCAGAACGCTCTTCAGCAGGAAATGTCTTGTACACATCAAACGTGGCCACCCCCGCACAGAGGTGCTGCCCTTCTTCGCCGTTCATCTGGGCCATAATGCACTCGAGCACCATCCCGTGGTGCATGAGGCCCTGCTCCTGTGCGTCCTGGAGGGTGATCTGCTCCGCTTCCTTCGGAATCACACTCGTGTATTTTACGATGTTGCAGTTCTCGATGCCACCCTCGAGCAACGCGATGTCGTAGTCGGTCGTCTCCCACGGATCCGACCCGGGGCCGAAGTTGCTCTGCCCGGCGCCCGCGACGACGATGTATTTCTCGGGAATGCAGCTGGCTGTTCGGATCAGCTTGTGCTCACTCATTCTCGTCTCCTATAATTCTCGGATTCCCGACAGCGTAGCCATGCTTGTCGTACTCCGTGGGCCAACGTTGCAGCGCGAGTATCTGAACTCGCTTCTCATTGGTAATTTTGAGAGCGTGCTGCTCATCTCTGGCTAGCACACCATTCAATACCATGAACTCTGTGCTGTTTAAGCGCTCCTCTACTTCCTTGCTTTCACCGTTGGCCCAAAAGCGTTTGTGCGAGGACTTCCAACCTTTGGAGTCGGGGACGGGCGGACCGTAAAAGGAAACTTTATTTCTGGCTTTGAGAGCGTCTGCGAGTGATTTGCGACGGACCGCGGAAGTCTCACCATCCTTCGACATAAAGACATAGAAGCCGTACTTATCTTTTGGCACCTCCGGGAAGGCTGCGTCAACTTCCCAAGTTTCGACACGGTAATCCGGAGTGTACCGGTAGCTACCATCCTCGTTACAAACGTTTTCACCGTCTTCCTTTTCGGTGTTGTGGAGTTTGCAGAACTCGTGTGCTTTTTCTTTGGTGGAGAACATGGCGGCGATTCCGTAGTCAGAATACTCACCACATGTTACTACATATACTTCCATGGGTTACCTAACCTTGCATCACGTGGGCGTGCTGTGCGCAACCGCGCATGAGCTTGCAGCACTCGGCCGCTCCTCGAGACGTTTATGGGCGTTTGTTGATTTTACGTACTTCGTCGATCGCTTCCAGCACAAACTGCAAGCGCTTCTCGTCTTTAGCTACCAAGCGATTGCGCTCAGCAATCGCTACTTGACGATCACACACGGAGTTTGGGTAGTGCTTGATCCACCCTTCGTGTGTAGTCAGACGTCGAAGTGTGTTCTTGTTGTCACATTTGTACACTCGGTACTCTGTGACAAAAACACCAGCGTCTACTCCCTCAAAACTAAGATGCGCCCTGTATTTGAAAAAATGTTGTACATCGTAATCTCCTTGCGTTGCCTTACTGCACAGCTCCCTACCTTTCCAGACCAGGCGTTGCTCCGCTCTGCAGTAGAATACCTCGTTAAAGCTCGTCGGCTCTCATGCTCTTCTTCCAAACGACCGCTCCGTTCTCGTCGAGAATGCGGAGCTCCGCTTGGACAGCTTTGTCAACTCGAGGAATTTCGTCGTCGCTGGAAGCCCACGAAAAATGGGATGCCAGGGCCTCCGCTACTTGCCGTAGCCTGCTTACCAAGTGCCTACGTTCTTCTGACATCTCGCCTTTCCTTGCACCGCCCGGCCCGACTGTGCTACGCCAAGCCACCTATAGCCTCTATTTTACAATACACCGCGAGTTACTTTAATGGGTCTGTGGTGAAACCCGTTTTGGTACCCACTTTAACTTGGTAGAAGGCACCCTCCAGACAATATCCGCGCGAACACCATCTACCCGGTAGGATAGTCTACCATTGGGATCATCGAGTAGATCTTGGACCCGAAGGACGCAGGCGTTCGCTTTCGCGTGCCATAGTTGGCGGTACGCAGGCGCATACTTGCTGATAGGTCTCCCTGTGATGTAGGAACAGTTGTACGGAACGACCCCGTCGCCAGGAAAGCCGCCACGTATGGCAACGTTCCAATCGTTGTCTGTTCCCATTGGATGACAGTCGCTCATCGCAAGCTCGTACTTCCTGCAGTAACACTTTTCACAAACGTTGTCTTGCTTCTCCTCGAAGTGCTTAACCCTTTCCGAAAGCTTGCGAATCAGCTTGCGCTGCGTAGCCTTCTGCATCTGCAGACGTGCTACCTGCTGCTTGAGCGCACACGCTTGGCCGCAGGGCTGCATTTCTGTAGCACCGCCAGTGCAGCTACTTAGCAAAAACAACCATACAATGATGTACCTCATACTATACGAACTCCTTGCATTGCCGGGCCTTGACATGCCCACGCAAACCCACCCAGTGCTTCTATGGCAGACCAGTACTCGAGCTCAGTCGTCGGATGTTTTTTCAGCATTAGCGTAATCCCTTCAGTAATGCCTCCACGCGATCGGGGGCTAGTTGCTGCAGCCGTTGCTCCGCTCGTTCATAAAAAGCGGGCGGACGTCCTGCTGCAGTAATAGTTAGTACCGCAAGTAGAAGGCTGATGGACAGCCGTTCCAGGTCAACGAGACAAAGAAGCTCATCTACGCACACAAACCTCCCAGCCAACAGCTGATTATCTACCCTGCGGAACAGCATATCGATAGCTGAATCGGTTTCCTCTGCACAACGGTACCAGTCAAGCAGCCAAAGACTGTTCGTGAACTCTCCGTGCTCCACCCAGTAGGCGTACTCTCCCCACGTCATCCCCAGGAAGTCGTGGAGCTCTTTTCCGGACCCTCCCTTGTGCCACTCGTCGATGTAGGCGTCGATTTCTTCGGCGCGCACGAGCCCCTTCAAATATTTGGCTGTGAAACTCTTTGGAGGTCTTACCTGCATTGGCGCTCCACGTAAGACGCTAGGAGCTACCCATTGGGGCGCTTGAAAATACACTCGTAGCCCCAAGTGTTCTTCTCGTTGCGCGCTCGACGGCAGTGGACAAGCTCCCACCCCTTTTCGCCCAGGTCGTTGAACTTGTCGGTCAGCTTGCTGTCGGTGGCGAAATCACCGCCGTACTCCCACTTCTGGGTCTGGGCTTTCGTGGGAACCCCTCCCAGCAGAGTCACCGCGAAGTTGGCCGTGAATACGATAGCGATGATCATCAGCCAGACCCACGTCCAACTCTTTTTGGGAGGGGGCGGGGGTGGCTGCATAGCGTTGTTTTGAGGCATTCCTTGCATGTTGTCTCTCCTTTATGAAGTTCTATACCCAAACAACGTACAGAACGTAATTTACGATGTCAAGAAAATAATCAGTAGTACCGCGCATTACATCTCCTGGCCGTACCCGGCATAAGATGACGCTGCCTTGCTACCACTCCCTGTTCGGGAAAGCCTTCTGCAAAACTTCGCGGAACACTTCCCGTACGAGGATCAATTTTCTGATGTCGTCCCGGTCCAGCTTATTGTTGGCCAGCGCAACGTCGATAGCAGTACAGTTCGCGTGGATGTGCGCCACGGCGAACCTCGCGGTTAGAGTCTCGAGGTCCTCCTGGCTCATTTCCTCGAGCTCTGCTGCCGACAGTTTCTCGAAGTCTTTAATCACTCCATTCATCGTGATACACTCCTTCTCCCCCACATTTCACAGTCTTGGGATCCCCTCTAACGAAAATACCGCTCTGTGTGGGCTCCCCACAGAAGCAGCACGGGAACGGCTTGAGTCGGACGGTGTAGCGCACAGGCTGCCTATCGCTACGTATCCGCCACCAACAATTCTCGCAGATAATGTGCGTCCATCTGGACATGCTATATTTCCTTGCGTTGCGTTTCCTTAGTCAGCCACGCACTAACACGGGTGGCCCCACAATAAGAGTAGTATCAACGTAAACACACCGCTCAGCACAATACCGAGCGCTGCCGACTCAAGTAAGAGATAGGCGTACGCAACAAGCAGCATCCCTGTGGGCGGCGCTCCTCGCATGGATTACTTGTGCTCCTGATGCCACACAATGAGCACCTTGGTTGCGTCATCTATGTCGATCCCCAGGTTCAATATCCTGTCCGCTATCTCGAGGTACCGTTTACGTATAGCACACGGACGCTCCCAGCTGCTGGTGTGCCAGCTACAGCACTCGTCGTCGCACAGCCTAGTGTGTAGCTGTTCCGCGCACTGCTGCAGGTACGCAGTCGTAGGCCGTAGCTCGTTCCTTCTTGTTATGAAATATTTGTCAGCTGCTTCTACGATAGGCCCACCATCTGGTTCGAACTCCACTCCCCTACGCACAGCGTTTATCACGTCAGTGAGAATGTTACGTAGATCGGGGTCCTTTACCTTATGCAGCCGTTTAGCAGCTTTGCGTAGAAGGTCCCACGCTGAGTCTGGCCGCTCCATCTCAACCGCTGTGTGATTATCCGCTTCGGTGTGGAGCCCACACTCCATCCCACAGTGACACACGCACTCTTCGTGCTCCTCCAGATGCACGAGGGGAATAGCTACGTACTTCCGACCGGGGCTCGAGGCGTACACTGTAGGCAGCCAGTCCTCCTTCGGTGGACTCAGCGCGTTCAGTAAAATCGCGAGAGTGTTCCTGTAAATCCAGACTTCTTTGAGAGGCTTGTCTGCCATAAAATCTCCTTGCATTACCGTTCCAGACACCGCCATGGCGCACATTGCGCCTCCAAGGCCAGCCGCACGTCAACTATCCTCGTCATCGTTTATTTCTACTACGTCGTCGGGATTCGTCACGTAATCCTCTAACGACGACAACACGATCGCCATCGTTTGTGTCAAAGTGGTACGTGTAGCGAGGTTAGCTCCCTTGTCCTGAAACTGCTTGAGCATCTTATTCATCCAATGGAGCTCTTTGAGCAGCAGTCCCTCGGTCTCGTCCGTGATGTCACCCGACCGTTTCGTTTTAACATTGTGAGGCAACAGTGATGACATTACTACTTTCTTTTTATAGGTCCTCGGGTGACTCACAATATTTCCTTGCGTTGCCCTACCGGGCCTTACTTCGCCCCGCTGGGCTTTGCCTGGCAGTGGACTGTATCCCAAGTTCGTTTTCTAAGTTGCTGCAAAGCGTTTTTATAGTCTTCCGGCGAATCGAGAGTCCAATCGTGGGTGGAAAGCTCGAAGAGCTCTAGGTCCCGGTTGAACGCTACGTCTAGAATTCGAACGGGCTCGCAAAAAGCGCGTTTACTGTGCAGAAGGATGTCTTTTGTGGGAACGAAGGGAAGGGTGAAGTATCTGTCCATCACTGTCTCCTCTTCGTAGGGCAAGCTCATCCACTTGTTGCGCTTAATGATTTCCACAGACATAAGGAAAGAGGAAGCGTCGGGAGGGGCTTTCCACTCGTCGGGCATGGGGTGCTTCCAGCCAACTTTTATACGGAGGCGACAGTTGTACTCGGGCATCGTTCGTTATTCCTTGCGTCACGTTGCCGCGCCCTACCCCGGTTTGCCAGTGCTAGCCGGGCGCGACCGGGTTTCGTTACTTGTTATCTTCCAAGCGTTCCCACAATTGTTTTACCATTTCAAGTAGCGCTAAATCAAAAGCGCGCCGATGTTGCTCCTCGTACGTCATCGAGATAGCTTTCTTTATTCTTTTGCTACCGACCACCCGCGCCGCCCGCGCTGGACACCTTCCAAGAAGGCAGCCAACTCGGGCAAGCCATTCGACTGGAAAAGGATATCCGATTGGAGAAGAACGTCCCCTTCGGGAGGAACGTGCTCCTCAGCTATAACAGTGGCCCACGTTTCGCCCCACATAACCGCCAATCCGAGCTCTCGAGCAAGTGCACTGCATCGCACTGCCTCACCGTATTTCTCCATCTGTTTCATTTACTTCTCCTCCAGTTTTGCCCAACGGCAATCCGGGCAAAGGTCTTCTCCGCCAGGGCGACCAACGCTCCACCCGAGTTTCCGAAGGTCATTACGCAATTGATGCACAGGTCTGCGTGTCGGTCCCCGGCTCCAACCGAATCGGGAGTGCACCTGGTTGCACCCGTCACAAATAATTCGTAGTTCAATGCTCATTAAAGCTCCTCGCGTTGCCGCACCCAGCGTTGCATAACCGTTCAACGCCTAGCTAAGCATGTCGCCAATCAGGCTGCAACTCCTCGAACGCTTTACACTCCCAGGGACCATCCCGCCTCGGCACGTCCTTTAGGTATTTTACAGGGCCCTCTCGCCGCTCTCGAAACAATCGAGCTCGAGGTTCACCTTCTTCCCGACCGAACCACGCTTGCTGCTCTTGCAGATGACAATACTCGAAGGTCTTGTCACCGCGAGGACCACCCCAGTGAACACAGCGTCGACACAAGCTATTCGCCATCATCTTCCTCCTTCACGTAGCGTCCTCGGTCGCGGCCACCGTAGCCTCCATCAAGAAACTACGCGTAACGCCATGTTATCCCCTCGTGCTCAATAAGAGTAGGCACTAAACGGCTATCATTGCCCAAGTCCAACACGAGCTCGTCCTTCTCAACAGACAAAACACGGAAAAGTAATCTCGCGTAGGCTTTCGTTTTACTCGCCATCATCTTCCTCCCGGGCACGTCTAGCGAGCGCCCGCTTCAACATCCGCTCACCGCACTTTCTAGCTGCACCTCTACTCCTGTGGGCGTGTCGACACGTGGCCACCACTTTCCCGTCATCGTCGAGGACAACAGGATAACAGTACTTGGGCATCTCGTGTACTTTAATCTTCATCACCACAACCCCGATCGCGCGCAACAAGCTCAGCGAGCTCCTTCTTCAAGGCATCCCGCTCAGCCTCCACGCCCTTACGGTACTCGATAGCCATTTCCATGCTCTCGTACAGAATAGCCTGGAACTCCTCGCGCGCCTCATCCAGCCTGGCGGCGTACTCTCCCTGCAGACGCGCAGCCACCGCCCCAGCAGCACAGGATGGACAGGGGTGCCGTACCTCGTTCCCCGAAAACCCGGTGCCCTGGCATTCCATGCAGCAACCCGTTTGCTCAGGAACACCGCGGACGGGGAAACGATACCACTCCATCCCGCTTCGCCCATCCATCTCTGCCTGGTGGTGATCTGGTGGAGCGAAAGCTACGGCTCCAAGGGCTGGGGTTTTTCCGTTGGCTCGCGTTGGCAGCCTAACCCAAACCTCCCCCTGGTCTGCGATCGGCTTTTCCAGCTCTTTGTCCCGGGCTTTCCGCTCCTCCATTTCTGCCTTCAGCGCGTCCCTCGTGCTGCGAAGCTCGTTGACGCGAGCCAGAAGTGCCTCGCTCATCGGCAGGGACAACCGACACATGGCTGAGCTTAATTCCCCCTGTCCGCTCTCAAGGCGCTTTCGCATCAGTCCTACCGTTTCAATTATGTCTGCGATGTTAAATGTACTCATGTCTTCACATTCCTCCACCCCCTCCCTCTGCGGCGGGGCAGACCGGACTGCACAATGAATAAACCAGTCCATCCTGGGGATATCCCAATTAACGCACCCACACGGCGGGGGACCCGCTCCACACAGAGTTGGCCAACAGCCCCCGCACACGGGACAGAGCGGCGTTTTTTCGGGTAGGCGAATCGGTGCCTTTTCCCACGACTCCATTTCCAGGAGGCGGGTGTGTAGCGCATTCCGCTGCGCTTTCCAGTTCTGCTCCACCTTTTTGGCGTGGGCTTCAGCGGCTTCGGCGCGGGCTAGGGTTATCTGGAGTTGGTTACAAACCTCCACAATGTCATAGCCCAGATCGGCAGCCTGTTTGCATCCCTCACACTCCTGCGGTTTCTCGGCGCCGGTTACCTTAATCGGCCCCCACAGGTTGACAGTATTCAGGTCTTCTTTTGTTGTTCCGGCAACGAATGGGCCATTCTTGGTATCTCTGCCAATCCAAACAGTGGGTGGGGCCTGCTCACGTTCCCTTTCTCCTTGAAGTAGGGCTCCGTGAATAGGCACGCGGTAGAGATATAATCCGCAGTGGTCACCGTTGGGGTACTCGCTCCACACGCGCATGTTGTCGCAGTGATCGTGCTCTCCGTCGTCGCCATCTGGCAGGATGTGCTCGTTGCACTCTGGCGGCAACCCCACCCATACCTCCCCAACCCCCTGCGCCTCGGGTTCGCTAACACGCGGGGCTCCGTGAACGGGGACGCGTTTGTATTTCTGGACAGGTTCTGCCCACACGTCCAGCCAAACCGGGACAGTCTCCCCGTGGTGCTTGATGGTAAACAGCGTCCCGTTCCCTCGCTCTGATTCGTCACCGAACACGTGCACCCAAACATCCGAGGCGGTCTCCGTCTCCAATTCCTCTATCCTGTCCAGCGCGGCGCGGGTTATGGAAAGGAGCTCTATGTAGCACTCGCGGATATCCATCTTGGCCAACTTGTCCATCCGCTCTCTCAATTTCTTAGTGTCCATCGTCTTCTCCTTTACTACTCGCTCCTCAACAAAGCTACCACTCCCCGCTTCCGTACCTCCCGACGCCGAAAATAAAACTCCCAGGACCCCGCCACCCTACGAAAGAAAGTCACCCACCGCCGCGCCACTACCAAATCCCCCACCCGCGTCTTCAACCACACCCCCTCCAGCTTCAGCCCACGACAAGAGTCGCAAACGTACAAACGAGCACTAGAGCAGCTCATACTAAACAAGTTCCCCTGCTCCCAGGCTACCCGAGGCTCCTGCGACAACTCTCTCCACCTGTGTCTACACCGTTTCACTGTCGCCCTCCTTCGCACACCCCTCGCTCCGCCGATGACGCGCCCCACACCGAAAACACAACCGCACACCATCGAAGCGCCGCTTCACTTCTCCCGTAGCCCACGACGCACACCCCAACACCCGAGCTCGAGCATTACAGGGACTGCCGTCGTTGTAGTACAAAGGTTTATCTACTGTGTCCCAGTAGGAACTACTCATCGCTTCTCCTTCCACACTCACAAGAAGGACCGTCCTCAGACCACCCCACGTGCGCCTCTCCTAGCAGGCGCCGCATGCACGTGGCTGTGCTGTCGCGCACCTCCACCAAGCCCCACGCTTCCGTGAACGCTCTCTCGCTAAAGAAACCCTGGTCAGCGAAAGCTAGTACCTCGTCGCGCGTCATTTGTCACCCTCATCATCCCACAGAGTCAACTTCACAGGAATTCTTTTATCCATCAAGTACTCCAAACGGCCACTCACCTCCATAGCTACCATGTCATCGGCAGGCAAACGGACAGACAAATCCACGCCAGCACTCTCGCCACCCCACGAAGGAAACTCCAGCCGCACAACCAACCCTTCCAATCCCTTCACACTCTCCGCGAAGTACACCAGAGGATACTTGCGTACACCCTTCCCGGGCAAAGGAGGCTCCGGTGGACCCGGCAACCCCAGAGACCCCTCGGCGCGCGAAAACTCCCCCTCTCCCTCTCCCTCCCCCACAACACTAGCACCCCCAATACACAGTCCATCAGCATCCTCGAAAGCAGGAAGACCCAGACACTCACGAATAGCAGCAACAGGGATACCCACGAGCTCCCCTCTAGAGTTGATACCCTGCTCACTGAACCCCTTACGCTGGTACTCCAGGATAGTGTAAGCACACAGGGCTACGACCTTCTTTATCTTCTCGAGAGCTTCGTTCCTCTCACACACGAGAGACTCTACCATGGCATCCTGCTTACGGGTAGTGTCGTCACCCCTCCTCCATTTACCCTCGTGCTCCTCCAACCACTCCTCGAACTCCCTACAGCTGGCTACACCGTGGCGTACCCTACGTTGGCACTCCTCCACAGATACAAGAGCATACTCAGAGTTGTGGTAGCACTCGTCACACGGGATAGGGGAACCCTTCTTCTCAATCTCACCGCTCATTTATTCGTCTCCCAGCACTTCAGGTGCCACCGCAGCCTCACAACCACCACTTCTTCGCTCATGGTAACGCATAGCCTGCATGCGAGGCAATACTACACGACACCAACAGGAGGAACACACGTACTGAATAGTAGTAGCTCCACCAGAGTGAACAGAGACAGGTATTCCACAGTACGGACAGATGCCTAGCATTTAAACACTCCTCGCTTTACCTTGCAGTGCAGTACACCGTCATGCCTCACCACACCCAGCGCCACGTCACCTTACGCCACCTCGCTTCGCAACGTTGGTGTAATAGATTTTGTCTTTTGCTGGAGCTTCGGGCGTTGCCCTCCGAGCCCGAAGCGGTTGGTTAAGAAGGCTCCGTAATACTCGAGTACCTGGAATTCCTGGCCCCATGGTAAAGAGTCCCAGGAACTACCAGCGTACCCCGGGTGGCCAGCGACCACCGATTAAATGGTGACCACTTTTTCATGCAACCGAGTGTAGGAGAGTTGCCAGCTAACTGTCAAGTTTTTTCTGGAGCTCCTGGGAGATTGTTTAGCAGTGACCTCTGGGATGAAGCGGAACCGAGGAATATTTTTTGTTGTGTGCTCTGAGAAAAGAAATAAATTTGGTGGAGAGACAGCTGTGAAGTAGAAACGTTTTTCTTCAAAAAGTGACAGAGGAGATGTGCAGAGGAAGTGAATAAAGTGGAACACAGGGACAGTGGAACATCGGGAACACCGTGGAACAGTATTGGAACATCCTGGAGCAGAGAAAGGAACAACCAGTACCAGCATGGAACATTTCAAGATGACAAATGTGGAACAATCAGTATCCAACTGGAACATCCTGGACCAACAAAAGGAACATCATGGTACACCAGGAATATACTGGAACATGATGGAACAACCGCTAACCAGTTGGAACATAGACCCAGAACAATACAACCCAAATGTAAAAACCCCAAACATAACCAGAATATACAAGAGAACACAAACAGCGAAAATAACACCAAAAGAACAAGTGGGATACAGTGGGACAAAGTGGGGAGAAGAGGGGAACATTGGGTTCCAGCCCCCTATACCCCTATATACCTCCTAAAAACCGTGTATTTCCGTGTATTTAGCCTATATAGGGCCCTATATACCCCATATTACAGGCCTTTTTGGCGATCAGATCCCCTGTTTTCCGTGTCTACAGACCCTATTAGTCCACTATTACCCGCTCCCAACCCCTACAGATCCCCTATTACGGGTAGACTTAGTCCTATTTCTGCACCCAGATCCCCAACAAAAAACATGCCAATAAAAAGTAATAAATGTTTTCCTTGGCACTTGACATTGTATTGTTTGATCTGTTTTGTGCTTGGGGATCTATTATTTCCATTAAATCATGGTAACTTTACATTGTCAAGTAAAAAATAAATTCTTTTTTCTGCGTAAGTGTGTTGACAACGTAAAGATCGTTGTTACGCGTACCCTGGTCTAATGGTTTAACCGAATACCGTAGGGGAAGGGGCTCCGGGAATTCCCGGAGCCCTGGGGGAGGGGACGCGGGCTAGTTGAACTGGCGGACGGGCGGACCGGCGTTGACGCAGATGTATCGGTCCTCCTCCGGGACCTTCACTCCGCGCTCTTCGAGCCAAACCGCCAGGGCGTGCACAATGAACTTGAACGTTTCCGTCATCACGTGCAGATCGTTGTGGGGGCCTTCGGGAATCTGCCGACGCTTGATGATCAGCTTGATGGCCCTTTCCGTGGCCTTCTGCATGCCCGGCCGCTTGAGAGCATCCCTGATCTCCTGATCCCCGGCGTGCGCCGCGACCATCTTCCGGATCTTCCGGCAACGTTGCTTCAGAGTCATTCACGTTCCTTTCGTTGACTGCGGTTTCCGTCGACACACCAAATATAATAACGCACAGCTGCATCGGCAACCCATTAAATGAAATATTTTTGACACACCACCCCAGGGGACCTTAGACTAGAACTAATGGTTTAACCGAATACCCAGGATATAAAAAATCCCCGGGTGGCGAGAGTAGACCACCCGAGGAGAGGTCAACGGGGTGAACTGGGGTCCTTTCTTTTCCTGCGAACCCGGGCCCACCTGAATCGCAATCCGCGAAGCACCACCAGTCTCCGTTGGCTACCGGTCCGACGCGGTAACCCTGGCAGCGTTTCGCGAGCAACAGAACCAGACAGGGAACGCGGCCACCAAAGGCCAATTGATCGTCGTGTTTCCTCTCTGCTCCTGTTCCGTCCGACCACTCAAAGATAAGTCGCCACCCGAAAAACGCAAGAGGGAAAAATGAGATATTTTTGACGCGCCGAAACGCGCCATTCGATTTAATTGAACGCGCGCCCGCGCACACGCGAGATTAGGAGTATTGGTTAAACCAACTAGACAAGGTGACAGCCCAGAGCTCGAGCCCTGGGTGCCCCTTTGTCTACTCCTCTTCCAGCTTGACGCAGATGGAGATGAGGGTATCCCGATGGGTCACGAGGTACTCGACCCCGTTTCTCTCGGGCAGCGGGATGATCGCGCCGAGCAGGTAATCGTCGCGCTTCTCTTTGAAAAGGGTACGGACGCTTTCGATAACGTCCTTCAGTGCTTGGTCCATGGGACCTCCTTTGTTTAGCAGTAGACCTGACGCTTCAGGGCGTGCCAGTAGTTACGGTGGGCGTCCGCGGGGCGCTGGTAGCCCTTGCCGTGGCAACGGAAGCAGATACCACCGGGCCCCTTGGGTTGGCCGTTCTCGACCATGGTGACAAACTGCCCCGTACCCGCGCACCGTTTGCAGTGCCAGGACACCCGACGCGCGTACTTCACCCAGTCCTGGGGAGTGGGCTCAGTGACCCCGGCCTTTTCCATGAGCTTGCGCACTGCGGCGTCGAATTTCTCATTGGTGGGGTACTCGGCGGAGCCGGAGTAGGACACCTTGACGGTGTACTTACGCGCGGCGCGGTACGCCTTACGGCAGCCTTCATCCGTGGTGAGATCGTATCCCTCGAATTTCGGCATTCTCGACATGGGGTACTCCTACCGGCACAGCCGGTGCGGGTCGTCGTTCGCCCGGCAGTTGATCCAGTTGCGCGGGTCCTCGGGCCGCGAGCGCACGTTGAGGTCCTCGTCCAGCTGGGGGATCAGGTCGCGCAGGACGTCGTTGGTCCGCTCGCGGTGCCTGAGCCACACCAGGACGACCAGCTCCCGCTTGGCCTCACGCTTCTCCTCGTCCGTCATGTTGGGGTAGTGCATGTGTGTTTCTCCGCTGCTAGGTGTTTCCGTCCGACTGCACACAAGGTAAGCACGCGCATTACATTGTCAAGAAACTTTTTTCAAAAATATTTCACGCGCCATGGTTAGCACCCTCCAACCATTCCTCTATTATCAAACGGGAATACCATTTTCTTTCCCGGTCTTGTCGGCACTCCCACATAAAAGCGATCTGTTCCTCTATACTCCTACGCTCTAACCAATGAGGGCACACCTCGCAAGCGATATGGTTCTCACCTAGGGGAAGGTTGTACGGGCAGGTGTTACAGGTCATTCGACTTCACCCGTAAGCAGAGCTCTCAGGTCTGCTTGTAGTTCACTAGCTATAACTAGGTGTCTCTCGGTGGCCTGGGTATCCCCTTTGATGCACGCTGCTAGCGCGCGGTCTAGCTGAATCCGAACATTATCACTGTACCAGCGAATCAGATTGTTCCACATGTTGCGCCTCCTTCATAAGAAGAACGCGCGTATGCGAAAAACCTGACAAGAAAAATGCGTGCCGGGGAGGGCTACTGGTTAAACCGAATGGTAAGGGGAAGGGCTAGGCTGGGTCCTGCTGGACCTTACCCCGGCAGGCTTTTTTGCGCTGGGCGTTGCGCTTGTTGGGGTGGCGACCCGCGCCACTGCGCCACGAGGCGATCAGCGCGTAGGGGTTACGCTTAGCCTTCGTGGCCTTGCGCACGCGCCGCTGTTTTTTCTTTCGCCTACGTGCCATGCGTACAATGTAGCAACGATGCTTTACTGCGTCAAGCGGCAACTAAAATATTTTGCACAGGATGTTAGGTTAAACCAATAAACACAGACAAAGAAAACCCGGAGCCGTGGCCCCGGGTATTAGGGAGGATAGGTTGCTAGTAGGTTACTGCGCCGTCTGGAGCGCCAACGAGGGGTCGATGACGGCGGCGACGACGAGGTATTTCCCTTTGACGGTCCCGAAGGACAGCAGGCCCAGCTTGGGGCGGTAGCCCAGAATACTGGTCACAGCCTGCATGGCGTGGTCCCCGGCGATTTTGCCGCGCTTTTCCTGATTGAGTACAACGATGGAGACGGAGGTTGTACTCCGCGACATGCAGCCCCGCGTGACCACGACGTAGGCGTGGCTGGTCTTGGCTTTCCCGAGCACCTTGCAGCGGGAGCTGAGCTTGCTCGGCTGGGCGGTCTGCGTTTTCTTGGGCTTGTGCGCCGTGGGGTTGTGCGTCTGCGCCGCGCAACCCGTTCCGAAAAGCAGGGAAACGAGAACGGCGAACAGCGCGCCCGCCGCCATCAGGGAAACCACTTGGCCTGCCTCTTTCAAATTGTCCATTGTTGCCTCCGCTCGCTAGTTGTTTCCGTCCGACTGCGAAAAAGATAATCACGCAACTTGACGCGGTCAAGTGACAAAATGAAATATTTTTTACGTGCATCCCCAGGGGCAGGGCTATCGGTTTAACCGAGTAGAGTACGGGGGCGCACCCCGTGCAGCTAAAGCCTCCTCTCCCAACTCGCATTGGGGGTGAACCAGATGCTTTCGTTGCCGCACGCGTTTCGGCGTGCCTCGGCTTCCGTCGAATATTCGGCAGCCTGTTGACGGTCGCTTGTGTAGGACCGCTCAGAGCCGGGACGCGCTACGTACTTTCCGTCACTTGTCCGCTTGATTACGTAGACCATCCTAGTAGCACTCCGTCCAGTGCTCACCCGTCTCCTCGCCCCACTGGGAACGGGGCGCCAGAGCCTGCCCGGACATGTTGTAGTCCGTCTCGCACTCGTAGCAGGTGTTCGTGAACCGGGACAGTTCCACCTCTTCCCCACAGCTACACCGACCCACGCGGGGATGGCGGTAGGTCCACTCCCGCTTGATGACCCCGCGGCAAACTACGTCAACCTCGCCGCATAAACACTTGCCAAAATTCTCGCGCGCCGCTGGGTGCATGGCGTCGATGTCCACGTTCCCGTCTTCGTCACAGTCGAACGTGAAACCCCAACCCCGATGCCCTCGGTAATCGAAGTCCAGCGTGTAGTCCACACCCGTCTCTTCGTAAGACTCCCTGATGATCTTCATCTTAATACCCCATCACGTCGTTGTACCCGTCGCACCCGAAGGCCATCCCCGCCTGCATGGCCATCTCGTTATCCCAATCGGAATAATCGACGGGCTGCGGGCTGAAAGATTTGATTCGGATTTCCCGATGCACGTCGGGACCGTCGAGCACCACGTACTCCGTGTCCTTGTTGGAACAGTAACCACCCTGCACCCGCTTCCCCGACTCGAGCTCCTCGACCACCTCCTTGAGATACGCCTCCGCCTCCTCCCGCGTGGCGAAAGCCGCACCCGCCCAACAGTCGTCATCGGTGAAGGGCTCACTGCCCCACAGGTCCACCGTGTAGTCGGTGGGCTGAACGGGCTTGTTGACGGCGTTACGATCTTCGCGATAGGTATTCATGTGTGTGACTCCGTGTGCGTTGTCCGTCCGACAAAAACAAGATAACCATGCAGCTTGACGGCGTCAAGTTTTTCCGCAAAATATTTTTGCGCGCCTGGTAGGGTTGTCGGTTTAACCAATAGACCAGGGTGCATGACGGAACTCGAATCCGCAACCTCCGGGACCACAACCCGGCGCTCTACCGATTGAGCTACATGCACATGGCAGGGGTAGGATTCGAACCTACGGTGGTACTCGTGGAGTGACTAGATTTACAGTCTAGCGCCTTCAACCTCTCGGCCACCCTGCCGAAAGTGCTTCGGGTAGGACTGAGCCCTTTTGTTGTCCTGTGGGAAGCTATCTCCACAGCCCTGTCAATTCAGAGCTACCCGAAGCTGTAGGGTTAAGGGAAGCGCTTCATAGGTTTCCCTCCACGCGGCCCTCTGAGTGCCCTACGTCACTGCCTCGTTAGGTCGTGGCCACTCCCTGTTTTTTGCTGGGACCATCCAGCTTCTTCGTGGGGTGGCGTCCCCACTAGCCTGTGGTTAGCAGGCACGTTCGTTACATCGGGATGACCAGCACCCCGCGCTTCTCTTCGTCCTGGGGAACGTCCTCGCGCTGCCCTTCGAGGTACTCCAGATACCTCGGATCGTAGACCTCCACTCGGGGCTGCGGGCGCTCACGTTCCGCGATCTCCTGAACCAGCTTCTCACTACGTCGCCAATCGATCAACATGATTCATCTCCGTGTGCTGTTTCCGTCCGACGTGAAAAATATAACAACGCGTCTTTACGTTGTCAAGAAACTTTTTCGCGCCCGGCGTCAATGCACCTCTCGGTGAGGCCTCGACAGATGAGCGATGAGCGTGGCACAGCATAGCATGTTGATATGAACCTCGTCCAGCTGCTTGGCCAGCACCTTACGGGTAGCATCCGACATAGTCTCGGTCTTCAGCTTAGTGGCCAGATGCTCCACCCAACGGGAAGCCTGCTTCCCTTCCTTCATCAACAGTTCGATTGCTTCTTTGTGCGACATGAAATTTCTCCGTTTCCGTCCGACGCACACAAGGTAAGCACGGCACTTTACGCGGTCAAGTATTTTTCTGCAAAATATTTCGCGCGCTATCCTACGTATCGGTTAAACCGAGTAGCTGAATAGCGAAGGGGATCCGTCCACACAAAACGGATCCCCTTCTAGTAGTCTTGCCCACGGGAGTTACTTACTCTCCCTGCCTGATGTGGGCGCGTGTCGGCCAGGCGACGGAGTCCTTAGTGCCCCATCCCGGATTTGAACCGGGAACCTCTTGGCCCGACTTTTTCACAGGTGCGGACCTGTTACTTCCTGTCGGAAGGGAACGGGGGTATCGCCCTAGGCAATCTGTACCGCAATAAGATCACTTCATCTTTACAGACCTCCTAGGCGCTAGCCTTTCCATTCGACGGCTACCTTTCCGTCGTTGGGGCTTACGGGCGTTTCCGCCAGTGGATCTAACATAATCACGTTGCTTGACGGCGTCAAGTGAGAAAATCGAACGCGCGTTTTCTTTTAATGAACGCGCGCACGCGCACGCGAGGTATACCATTCGGTTTAACCAGTAGACGTAGGCAAAAAGAAACGGCGTGCTTACATCTCACACGCCGCTTCACTCAACCGTATTTAGTTTTTCTCGCTAGTCTGCTGTGTTCGGCCCCGGCCACCCACTGCTGAAGTGCCCTTTCGCAGATGGCCGGGGCTAGAGTAAACGAAGTCTCGGGTCTTTAGGATAGATGAGCTTGACTTTATTCCCAACACTGAAGGGCATCGGTACCACCCACCTGTCCACTGGCATACCCCGTTGCTCGGCCGCACGCAGGGTTACCACCAGACTGCGCAGCCGCACACAACGCACCGTTGTCAATGCGACCAGCAGGATATGGAGGATACCGTTCAGCATTCTAAACCTAGTGGACCACGTCCCGAGGACGCATCAGGTGCCCCACCAGCAGAGCGCACACCATGACGTTTCGCCCCAGCTCCTCGATCTGAGCCCGGACCACCGCGGCCCCCGCCGACGACATGGGCTCGTTTTCCAGCACTTCCGCCAGATACTGCGCGTGCCGCAGCGATACCGCACCGTCTTCCCGAAGGGCCTCGACACTCTCGTAGACCATCGTCATCGCCTTACCCCTTTCCTAGCAGACCACCGCCCGCACCAGAGTCGAGTCGCTCCGGTACTCCGCGTACCGATTGGTCGAAGCGAACCCCTCCACCGGAGCGTCCGGCATCAGGTATTGACGAATGGCCCAGAACGCCGACTTGGCCCGAAGGACCGTACTGTAGACCTTCGTCCGCTGCCCGTCCTTCTCCTCGAAATGATTGACCTGGAATCGCATTTTTCTCTCCGTGCGTTGTTTCCGTCCGACGAAACAAACATAAATCGCCGCAAGAAAAACGCAACCGAAAAAACGACACACGCACAAATTTTTTAATGGTCCACAGGAAAGACTCGAGCCCTACCCCTACCCTACACCTAATGGTTTAACCGAGTACCCCAATAGCGAAACGGAGCCCCCACCCAAGGGCTCCGTCTCTAGTAGTTTCGCCCGCGGGAGTTACCTAGTCTCCCTGGCCAGCTACGGGCTTACTGGCCTGGCAACGGACATCGCCACCGTTTAGTCTAGTCGATAACAGCTACCGCGTCAATCGCTTTCCGCCTCGACCGCCTGGACGAGCGCCAGCATTTCCCGACACTCCCCAGCTTTGCTCTCAGCCCACCGCGCCGCACACTCGGCCGACTCCAGACAGGCTTGGAGAATACCCTTGGACCTTGGGTGGCGCTTCCACCCCGACATCCGAGGCAGCCGACAGAAATGGACCGGGGGCAGGTAACCCAGGGCGACGAAAGCCCCGCAGATCTTCCACGTCAAATCCACCCCGCCACCCGTCAAGGCAAGCCCCGTTAACCCGTTCGAGAACTCCACGATACACAACGGGAAATCCGCGATTTTCTCCGCCGCACCCTCGCAGTCCTGAATGTCCACGGGATACCAGTAGCTCATCATCGGACCCGTGTCGCCCTCGTACTCCGTGCCACACTCGGGGCAACAGGGGAATACCCCTACCCCCACGTACTCGTGACCACACTCGGGGCACTCCACCGCCTCGTAGACGACGTACCCTTCCAGATCCTCGCCCAGAGCCTTCCCCCAGTCGATGTCCTGGGGTGTGCTGTCCACCGCGTTACAGCTCAGCTTGTTACGCATGGGCCACCTCCCACCGCTCGAACGCCACCCGCGCCGACTCCTCCGCGTCCTTGTCCTTCGCCGTACCGAAGTCCGAACGAATGGACATGAGCTCGTTGAACCCCTGCTCGTCCCCCTCCTCCGCCACCCGTTCCAGGTGACTCCACAGCTTGTCGTACCAGTGTTCTCCGAATTTCATTTTGCACTCCTTCGCAGTTTCCTTCCGACACACACAAGTTAAATCGCCGTGCGAAAAAAGCAACTGAAAAAATGAAATATTTTTGAGCGCCGCGGCGCAAGCTTACCCTGGGGAGGCAGGGGCTATTGGTTTAACCGAATATCCTGGGGAGCCTTTCGGCTCGAGTCCCCCTATTCGGTTATGTCACTGGGCTAGGCGCCGACGACGTCGATGGTCCAGCCCCGGCCGAAGGCCATGCGGTACTCCATGGCGAGGATCTCCGCCTCCTGCTTGGACTCGGCCTCGTCCACGACCTCGCTGTTGCCCTCGTAGTAACCGATAATCAGATACTTGCGCATAGGGAATCTCCTTTCAACACCAGTAGAAACCGCACCCCTTCTCCTGGCAGTGCTCCACCAGTTCCATCAGGTCATCCAGACGACGGGTGACGTAATCGTCGTCCCGACCACAGTAGACCACCCGACACTGGCCAGTCCCCGGACCACCCGACTCGTAGGGCTCCGCCGTGGCGCCCGTGCGCACGCTGGCCACGTTGCGCGCTTTGATGATCGCGCGCCGGGTACGGGGAAGGTCCTCGACCTCGACGTGCCCGGAGTAGTCCAGGGAGCACCCCAGCAGTTCCATCATGGCGTAGGCATTGGCGTTGGCCATGTTGATCGTGGGGCAGTCGGGATCTTCCCGATAACCCGTGCAGAACGGATCGTCGTTGGTATCCGCATCACACACCTTGCAATAGGTGCAGGGACGCTTGACCATCTTATACTCGTAATCGGGATAGAAGGTGATCGACATGTTGTGTGCTCCACTGTTTCCGTCCGACCAATCAAATATAAGTCGCCTCAATTTTCGCGCAACCCCACAAAAAATTATTTTTGCACGTCGCCTCCCCTCACCTACCGGTTTAACCATTAACCCCAAACAAAGAAACGGGGAGAACCCGTAGGCCCTCCCCGCTCCCCTAACTCGTGTGCTCCCCTAGTCCGCGATCTCCTCCAGCGCCAGCAGATCCCGAAGCAGCGCCCGCTCCGCCGCGCCGCCGGATCCGAAAGCACAGATCGTCACCCAACCACCCGCACCCTTCCGCAGCCAACACCCGTTCACACTCACCGGAACCGAGCCCCCGCAGTGCTTGTCCTGCTCCCGCTCGATCGTCGCCAGCACTTCCCCCTTCACCTGCACCCGCGCCGCCGTGTCACTGATCATCTTGACTTTCATTTTTGATCTCCTCGCAAACTGTTTTTCCATCCGACCAATCAAATATAAATCGCCGCACAAAAAACACAAGTGACAAAATGAAATATTTTTGCGCGCAGTGCCCACGACCAGGACAACTCGGTTTAACCAAATATCGTAGGGAAGGGGGACAGGGCGCACCCTGTCCCGTGGGGTATGCTACTCGGCGGAGTGAATGAGGCGAGTCAACTCGTTGGACAACCGCAAAGCGTGCTCCATACCCAGGAACGTCTTGAGCAGGAACACGTTGGTCACCTTGAGCTCTCGGTCGTAGGGGTCATCCTTATGGTAGATGTCCACGTGAACGTAGTGGCCTTCGCTTCCTCCCTCGACGGCGAACACGGCGATGCGATGGACATTGTCGGGCCAGTGGGTCCACTCGCGAGTGTACCGCGCACCCGGCCCCACGTCGAAATATTCGTCGACGATCAGACCGGCGTCCTCCAGACGGCTCGACAATTTCTTGAGAATCTCCGACAGCGGGCGCCCGGACGCGCGCCGGATGTACCCCGTCTCCTCCCCCGTGGATTTCTCCACGACGGGAGCCCAGTCTTCGAGGACTAGCTCGTAGGGCTTTGTCTCGTTGGGCTCGCCCAGCACGTAGAGCTCTGCCAACTCGTCTTTGCTCAAGTTATACTTGAGGACGTGGTGACGCGCCCACGCATTTTCCGCAGCAGCGTAGGCACGCTGATCTGCCTCGTTCAATTTGTCCAAGTATTTCTTGGGGATCATGTGTGCTCCTGTGTGTTTCCGTCCGATGCACAACAAGTTAAGGCGGCCCCACAAAAAGTCAACCAGATATTTTACAAACACCCAATTTTATTTCGATAAAATTCGACGGCGCGAAATGAATAATACCCTACGCCCTAACCCCTTCCCCCTCACCTACTGGTTTAACCATTAAACAGTGCCCCAGGACGGGGCAAGGAATGTGCTGGGCGTAGAGCCTAGGCGGGGTAAGGTAGGTCGTCCACGTCTACCGAATACATCAGAGCATAATCGCCGCTGTACTCCATGTAGCCGAAGTAGACGGAACCCGGCAGATCAGCAGGCAATTTCGCATTGATCTGCTCGGCCAGTTTCTCTGTCCCTTCTTCGACGGCTTCGTTGCCGTCGTCATACTTGATGTCTTCGTCCGTGAGTACGATGTCCAGGACCTCCGCGACGTGGCGCGGGATGTAGATCCCCCGGCAGCAATCCGCGAGGATCTGCAAAGCGACCTCGCATCGATCGTCGTCGCAGTAATCCGCGAAATCGTCCGGGGTTTTCCACCCGTCCAACCAGCTACGGATCTCCGCCTCGATCCCTTCGACCATCGTTTCCGTGACCTCGATCATTCTGTGTGCTCCTTTTCCGTCCGACGTGCAAAATATAATGCGCCGCAATTCGCCGCGCAAGTGCAAAAACGACACGCACTGAATTTTTTTAATGGGCGTCCCCATACCCTATGCCCAGGGCGAGCTCGAGTAGGTTAAACCAAATAGCAAAGGGGAGAAGCTCCCCCTGGGCTAACAGCCCATCATCCTTTCCATCCGACACTCCTGCTCGTAGCACGCCTCGTACTCCAGGTATTGCTGGTACGCCTTACACGCTTCCGGGTTCTGCTCCTCGAACGTCTCCCAGTCCACCTCCAGCACCTTGCCCGTCGAGCGGCAAGCGGCGCACGGGCGGTCGTAACCACCCGACATGTAGTGCGCGAAGTCGTCGTGGTCCCAGTCCCGGTCCCGGTCTTCCTGCGTGATGGCTCCGAGGTAGGCCGACTCTTTACCCTCCCCGTTGCAGACGTAGCAGATCTGCCACTCCATAGGGATCTCCACACAGACTTCGTCGCCGTCGTCGTTCTCGTACTCGAAAAGTTTGCTCGGCATCTTGCGCTCCTGATTCGGTTGTCCGTCCGACACACAAAAAGTAAACCGGCCACACAAAAAGTCAATCGAATATTTTGCAACGCACGGATTTTGTTGCAATAAAACTTGACGACGTAAAGACGTGTACCCTAGGGGTATAGCAGCGGTGTTCGGTTAAACCAAAAGGTGAACGCCCCGGGAAGGGGCATCCCGTAGCCGAGGGGTCTACTCGTACCGGACACCCGGGCCGAAGCGCATCCCTGCCTCCGCTCGGCGCTCGGCTTCCTCCTCCGCCCTACACTCCCGGGCGTAGGCCAACTGCTGCTCCGTCTCCGGGTCCAGGATAGCAGCATCGCTCCAGTAGGGGCTGACCGTGAAGTGCTCGGCGCCCATCCCGCGATACTGGATCGCCCGGTTGACGTTCACACACAGCCGACCGAGACGCGCGGGGACACCCGGCTTGTCGGTCCATTCCGTGTGCTCGTGATACCAGCACCGATTGCTGACATGGTCCTTCACCACCAGCAAGCAAAGGGTTGCTTCTTCCAGCGGCCAAAGCTCAACGTGTGCGCGCATTGTGTGTCTCCGTGTGCTGTTTCCGTCCGACGCACACAAGATAAATCTGGCAACCGGAAAGTCAACCAGATATTTCACAACGTCCGAATTTAATTGCGAAAAAACTTTACAACGTCAAGTGTCGTGCGCCCACCCTATCCCCAGGGGTAGGGCGTTAGGTTTAACCGAGTAATGGAAAAGAAAAAGCGCGCCCCCGAAGGGGCACGCCTTATCCGTGGCGTAGCCCACGGGCTACTTCTTCGCCGCCTTCTTGTCGGGCAGGATGTCGGCGTTCTCCTCGATGAACGCCTCCACCCGCTCCTTGTTCTCGAACAGACGCTTCCACTGGCTCTTGTAGAGGGACACGGGGAAGCGCATCAGACCGTACACGCAGACGCAGCCCTTCTGGCTGGCCTTGATCGTCAGCTCACCCTGAGCCCGGGTCTTCTTGGCCTGGAGGTTGGCGACCTCCCGCTTCATGGCCTCCAGCTCCGCGCGGAGGGCGTCGGCTTCGCTCTGCTCGTCGGTCTGGGCCTGAGCCTCGGGGGCGTCCTTGGTAGCGGCTTTTTTCGTGGGCTTACCGTTGATCGGGTTCTTTTTCATGCTGTCATCTCCGTGGGCATTGTGCCCGGCTGTTGATTGCGGCGGCTGCTGAATTGCTCCGTCCGACGCTGCAAAGATAGCAACGCGCGCCGCCCCGCACAAGTGCCAAATTGAATTTAATTTGCAAGGTGCGAATTTTTCAAACGAAAAACTTTACGCTGTCAAGTGCGGCGCCCCTTGTGCGCGGATAGCCTATCGCGCCACACCCCTAGGGGTACAGGGTATCCCCTGGGCCTCCCCGGAGGCGTTAGGTTTAACCGAATATCCACCCCGTCCCCTTGTCATCGGTGTTAGGTTTAACCGGGACGGCTGCGGCGCCGCACCCTTTATAGACTATCCAGATCCCCCAGGGGTTATTCACTGACCACCCTACCCAACTGGACCACCCACATTTTGTATAGAGAGAACACCCCTTCCCCGGGTAGCACTACGCTACCCGGGGAAGCGCGGCTGCGTAGCAGCGTAGCTACTTGGCAGCCTTGTCCTTCTTGTCCGGGAGCAGGTCCTCGTGCTCCTCGATGAACGCCTCGATGTCATCCTTCATGGCGAACAGCCTACGCCACTGCGACTTGTAGAACGAGATGGGGAAGCGGCCCATACCGTACACGGACACGCAGCCCTTCTTGCTCACCTTGATGGTGTTCTTCGCCTTGCCCTGCGCGGCGGCAAGCTGCTGCTTGGCCTGCGCCAACTCCAGCTTGAGAGCGGCAAGCTCCGCCTCGTCTGCGCTCGGCTCGGGGGCCACCTCGGGCTTGCTGGGCTTGCGGGTTTTCTTTCCGGTGATCAGGTTCTTCTTCGCCATAGTCATCTCCGTTTGGCCTGTGGGCTGTGCGCCCTGGTTTGTTTGTGTCGGGTGCGTCCGACAGAACCCACAGTATCAAAGCAGCATTACGTCGTCAAGTATTTAATCGAATATTTTACAAGCCCGTAAATTGATTTGGATTATGCAGCACCGCACAACACGCTGCATCCCTTAGCGCGTACAGCCCATACTCCATCGGGTACAGGGTAGGGCCAGGACGTTCGGTTAAACCAAATGTCCAACGCGCATAGGGTAGGACGTATCCCACGCCGTTAGGTTTAACCCGTACCCTGCTGCGCCGCGCTGCGTCGTGCAGCCTTTATAGTCTATCCAGATCCCCAGGCCCTCCCAGAATATACCAGAGTAATATTTACCACCCCTCATTTTGTATAGAGAGAACTACCCCCCTACCACCCCTGCCAACGCTTGGGCTTGCGCCACCCCACGCACTGCTCGTAGTGCTCCAACGCACCAGACTGCCGCGGGTTGCAACAGTGACACACGTACATAATGATAGGCTTGCCGTCCGCATCATTACCTACCAACTGCGCCTCCATGTTCTGCGCGCACCGCGGGCAAATACTTTCCTCGGGTCTGCTCATGATGCTTTCCCCTCCCGCCACTTCCGCATGGCCTGGTTATATCCCGAGTCCGGGTTGCACAGGATACAGTCCCCGTGCCCGCAGTCCCGCACCCCGTTCGACTGCGCGGCATCCTGGCGCCGCTCCACCGCACCCACGCCCACCCGCTCCCGGTACTGCGTACACACTACACAGGCGCAGTGTACCGCGTTGTGTCCTTTGGGCAGCATGACTACTCCTCGTGCTCCAGCTTCACGAACTCCACTATCCTCGGAACCCCGTCCGTGCTGTACTCACTGTACCCATCGAACGTGTAGCCCCGCTCCGCAGCTTCCGCGAAACTCGCTTCACAGTTGGGCCGTACCAGATATTTCACGGCCTTGAGTTTCTTTTCTTTGTCCATTGGAACCACCCTAGAACGCACTCGCCTTCAGCGGGCTACCGCAGATGGGGCAGTGGGGTACGCCGTCCTCGTCCACGTAGATGTACCCGGCGCCCGGCTCGGGGTCCGACCCGTCCTCCATCTCCGCATCGTACTTGACGATCTCGCAGTCCTTCAGCGCCACGACGTCATTACCGTTCGGGTCACAGGCGTACTCCTCGTACCCGTTGCACAGCTCCCAGTGTGCGCCGCACGGACCACCGTCCGACCCACCATCCATCCGAAGCTGCTCGGGACGGTTCGCCGTGTCCTCACAGTAGATCGTCGCCCGCCCGTCGTCGAACATCGCGAGCTCACTGTTGCCGCTCACGTCGAAGGCCACCGCCCGGGTGTACCCACCGCGCACGTCCGCGCCGCCGTGAATTTGGAGCAGCACGTGACCACCGTCCTCGTCCTCCCAGTAACAATACTGGATGACCTGCGACAGCAGCGACTCGTGGTTGTAGGTGTTCACCGTCACCGGCGAACCCTCACCGTAGATGCCGCCGAACTCCGTGCCGTACTCCTCGGCCTCCATCTCCAGCAGCTTCATGAACTCCTCGACACAGGCGAACCAGGACTCGTCCTCCATCTCGCCCGTCGTCGCGAAAGTGTGGAACCGCTTGTCCAACTCCTCGTTGTACTCCAGCCGGTCCTTCAGCCAGTGGTACAGGTTGAGCGTGATGTCCAGGTAGTCCCAGCTACCGTCCAGCACAGCCTCGGGCTCGTTCTCGAAAGCCCGACCCTGGTTACGTTGCCAGTGACGACCACACGCCCCGCCACTGTCCATCATATGAATACCCGTCCGCTCGGTCAACATGTCGTGAATGACCTGAGCCGTCACGTCCTGAATGTCCTGGTCGTTGTCCTTGATGGCGTTCATTTCGCTTGCCTCCGATGCGGTTTGTTTTTTCCGTCCGACGAAACAAATATAAATTCGGCGCACAAAAAAGTCAATCAAATATTTTTGACGCGCCGATTTTTTCGCGGGTATGCCTCCCTTCCCGCACGCACTCTATAATAGGTATACCCTACACTCTACCCCTCGAGCTCCCCGTTCGGTTTAACCATACGCCCTACCCCATACCCCTTGTCCACGTTGTTCGGTTTAACCAACAGACCTGCCGCGCCGCGCTGCGTCGAGCAGCCTTTATAGTCTATCCAGACCCGCCAGGAATATTTCGCACGCTGCCAAACGAATAGACTAAAGGGAATTTTGTATAGAGAGAACCTACCCCTCCGGGTTGCTCCTATTACATCGACCGTTCATCGTCGAAGCCTCCCACCCCACCTCTTTGCGCTCGCGCCATTCTGCTACCGCTTTATCCACTTCGGCTTGTCGCTCCGGTGGAGGATCGGCATAGCGTTCCCTCGGTAGGATACAGTGGCACGTTGGCCCACAGCACCAACTGAATTTACACTGCTCGCAGTCATAGCGATAACGTGGTACGCGGTCCATTCTACCACTCCCCCAGCCTACTTAGCTCCGTAGGATACACCCTGTCCTCCGGCAACGGGTAGTCCTCGTCCGACACGAACACGTAGCCCACCAGGCTAGTGTAGGGTGGGTTCCTGTCGTGGCTCCCGTCGTCCACCCACACTTCGTACAGTAGTACCTGCGGGTAGTCTTTCAACGGGCGCCGGGTCCTCGGCAGCACCACGTCGCCGCGTTCACTCTTGGGCTTGTCTAGTGGTCTGCTGTCCAACTCTAAGTCCAGGTCCCGAATGGTCCAGCCCTTGCCGTCGAACGCTCGCAGGTCCGTGGAAAATACACGAGCCACCCGGGGCGCCACGAGCGTAGGCTTTGTCACCGTGACCCGAGTAGGCAAGTACAGGTCCACAGGTAGCCGCATGAAAAACTGCGACACCTTGGGGCACTGGAATTCCTCCAAGGGAATAAACTCTCCCAGCGTCACCGTGGGTTTGGGGTTGGGCTTCGGCACCGGCTACTCCTTATTTCAGTTCCGCCGTGGCACCCACGTTCTTGAGCGCCTTGACCAGCGCCAGCTTGCGACCACCCGAGAGCTTCTGGGTTCCCCGGAATTTGTTGTCCAGCTTTACCGGGGTACGTTCGGACAACTCCTTCGCCTCCTTCAGCCCAATCTCCAGGTGCTCACGCAGCGCCTTGATTACCTGGATTTTCTGTTGTCCGTGGTTTACCAGGACAAGGCTTCCCATGATGGCGTTCTCTGCACCCTCCGGGTCCTTCACTGCTTCCGTGAACAGATGCAATACACAACGGCTCACCGTGATACCGTACATGTGATTCAGCGTACCTACCACCGCCATCGCTTCGCGCGGGGTTAGCGTGCTCAGTCCCTCGGCCAGCAGAGAAATCTTTTCCTTGTTTCGCATTGTCTTTAGCTCCTGTGCGTTTTTCCGTCCGACGCAATCAAAAATATCAAACGCTCATTACGTTGTCAAGAAAAAAAAATCGGCGCGCGGCTTCGCCTTCACTAGCTAGTTATTATCTAGCATCACACCCACACAGGAGAACTCCCTTATGCCTGCAAAAACGAATTAAAGTCAACGGGCAGACCTACATAGCTGCGGACGCCTACAGCCAGCAACTACTAGGAAACATCAAACAGACTATCAAGGAAGCACTCGACGCCTTCACTCTCTACAACGGGTATGCCTACGGGGCTCGAGCAGAGGAGCTAGACGCAGGCCTTCGACAAGACCTGGAAGAAACCGAAAGCAACCTGCGCAATAAGCTAGACGCCCTCAAGAATCTCGCGGCTAGACTGTAGCCCTACCCCTTCCCCACGTTGTTCGGTTTAACCGTTCGTCCGGCTGCGCCGCGCTGCGTCGGGCAGCCTTTAGACTATCCAAACCCACAGGGAATATTTTTCACGCTGCCCAGCAGACAGACTAAAGGGAATTTTGTATAGAGAGAAGCTGGTCTACCAACCTCTTCCAGTTCTCTATCCATTCTTTTTGTTCTTGCAGACATTCCTGACAGCGGTCCGTTTGGTCTATTTTCCCTCGACACAAAGGCTCACCGCACCTTGTTCCTCCGAGCAACTCAGGCAAAAATACCAGACGCCCAGCCTCGGGGACAAAGTCTTCGTACTTGAACCGCAGGTCCCTACCCCTTCTCCAGCCCATCGAGCAGCTTGTCCAGCACCACGTCGTGCATGAGCTTGCGGCGGATAGTGTACCCCGAATCAAAACGAGTGTCCGCAAACTCTACCATGTTCACCATGCCCATGAACAACACCACGAAATCCTCGGTGGACATGCGCCGCAATACCCGGTCCACGTACCAGTCCAGCCCGTAGTGGGAACTCTTCCCGTAACGCTCCTCGTCCTGAGCTTTGTCCTTCCGAGCCTGCTCTATGACTTCGCGGATAGTCATGGTTCCTACCTGCTACTCCTGCACGTGAAGACTACCCGCGAGCATCCCCCACAATTCGTCCAGCGTGACACCGGACTCCAAGATGTACTCCACTTGTTCGGTAAGCCCACCGTTGTTGATGGCGCTCGCTTCACCGGCTTTCAGGTCGTGGACAATCTCGTCCAGGTCCACAGACTCGCACCCGTCTGCCTCCAGCAGCTTGACCACCCGGTCCAACTCTTTCGCGTCCATGACTTACTCCTGCTCCTTTTTCTTTTGGAGCCCCACCCCTCCACACTTCGTGCAGCGGTCCACACCCTCCGGGTCTTTCAGACTCGAACCGTACCCGTCGCAGTGATCACAGAATTCGTACCCGTGAGCCTCGGGGTTCATCATTACGTCGAAGTCCAGAACTTTCATTTCCGTCTCTCCGTTTCGCAATTCGTGCGATCGAAAATATCAAACGCGCTTTACGCCGTCAAGAAAAAATTTCGCAAGCAGCTAAAAGTCGTGAACGTCCCCACACTCCGGACACGCCGCGCAAACCTCCGCACACACTATCCCGGTGTCCGGGTCGCAGTAGGGCAGCACTGTGTGCGCCGCTCCGCAACACTCGAACTCTCGATACAACTCCGGTCCAGGTTCCGGGACCTCCCCGTAGCTGAACACAAACTGAGGGTTCACCACCGCGTACTCCCGACTGCCCCCGTCCTTCACCGAAGCGTGGGAACGGAAAGACTTGAGCGGACTCACCACCAACCGGCGTACCGTCCGGTTATACTCCCCCTCCTCGATCAGTGCCACGCGAGGTAAACTCGTCTCACGCTCGTACCCCAGAACACACTCCCGACTGTACCCGTGAATAGTCGCGTGCCCATCCTCCCCCACCGTGAACGCTACCGTCCACACCGAATCAATCAGCCTCTTCGTTGCGTACCGCATCCGTCTCTCCTTACCTGAACTCCACCACCGCTCCTACACCCCGAAGCGCCTGCGCCAAAGCCAGCTTCCGCCGACCCGTCAACTTCTCCCGATTCCGGTACTTGTTCCCCAGTACCACAGGGACCGCCTCCGACAAGTCCTTGGCTTCCTTCAGCCCGATCTCCAGATGCTCCCGCAGCACCTTGATCACCTGGATCTTCCGCTCCCCATACCCCACCAGCATCAGCTTCCCCACTACCGCCTCCGCTGACCCCTCCGGATCCTGCGCAGCCTCCCCCAGCAGATGCACCACACAACGACTCACCGTGAGCCCATACGTGTGGTTCATCGTTCCCACCACAGCCATCGCCTCGCGAGGCGTCAACGTGCTCAACGCCTCCGCCAACAAAGAAATCTTTTCGTGGTTACGCATCGCTCTAGCTCCTGTTGTTTCCGTCCGACGCGATCAAAAATATCAAATCAACTTGACGCTGTCAAGAAAAAATTTCGGCGGCTACTTCTCTTCTTTCCTTAACCGCAACACACCTTCTCCACCCGGGTCTACGCCCGCAGTGACACTCACCACAGACTCCACCCCTACCGTGTCCCCGTCCCAATACTCACAGTTGTCCGCGTGAGCTACCAGCGTAGCCCGAGTATCCTTGTCGAGAATATCCTGCACGCTATCAGCTTCCACGTAGAACTCGACTTCCTCGACCACCGTCCGCTGCATCTTGACCAAGTAGACCTTGCGCTTGTCGTACTCCGTCCCGTCCGCGCAGACTACTTTCTCCAGAGTCTTCGACGTGCCTGCCCCTATCAGCTGCACCCCAACCTCCGGATTGTCCGCGTGTACCGAAATAGCAGACCCCTCCCGACCCGCTATCCTCTGTGCCAAACTGCGCGCAGTCTCCAGAGCTTCCACATGGGTAGGGATACTATCCTCGTACAGTTGCCACTCAGGCTTGTACGCTCGGTAAATACCCACCACCCAAAAAGACCCTCGGTGTTTTACGTGAACTTCCACAGCAGCCATTGGCTTCTCCTACGCCCAAAGACTCTTGAGCTTCGTCTTCCGCGCCCGCAGGTACACCCCCCGCCCCATGGCGAACCCGGAATAAATATCTCCCTCGAACTCGAAGCGAAGGTAGGTCCGCTCGCCCCCGAAGTTGTCGCGGCACTCGTTCAGAATGTTCACCCTGGCCGACAGTACCCCACCGGGCCAGTTGGTCACACTCTTCCCGTCACTCGACAGGTAAGCGAACACCCTACCCGTCTCCTGAATGTGAGCCTTCTCTCTTTCCGTTGCACACTCGTAGCAGAACGTCTCCCCCGTCTCCGGGTTCTCCCCGTACCCCGTGGTCATCGGCATACCGTGGGGATGCAGATGTCTCGGTGCGCTCGGCTTGTGTCCGCAGTCCAGCTTCCGCGCGTAGTACGCATCGGCAAAGTTCTGCGCGAACAGGCTACGTCTCTCTTCTTCACTCGTGTTGTGCATTTTCTCGCTCCACTGTTTCCGTCCAACAAATCGAATATAAATCGCCGCGCCGCGTTTGTCAATCAAATATTTTTCACGCACCGATTTTTTGCGGCTCACCTTCCCTAGATAGTTATTCTCTAGCATCGTACACCAACAGGAGCATTTATCATGCCTGCGAAACATATTCAGGTCAACGGCCACAAGTATCAACTCGTTACCGCAGACCAGGACGAGCTAAACGCACTGCGCCAGCAATTAGAGCGCCACAAAAAACAGGCGAAAGAAATGTTCTTCGCCCTCGGCTACATCATATCGTGGATAGTAAAAGACGAGGTCGCCCCCAAGGTAGGAGAAGAAGTAGCGAAGGATATAAGGAGTAGGCTGGAGAGTATCAGAAACAACCTACGTTCATTAGGGTGGCCGTCCGGATAACCCCTCAAGCTCCATCCCTACCCCCTGAGCGTACACCCACCTCCCCGTCGTTCGGTTTAACCATTCGTCCCGCTGCGCCGCGGCGCATCGAAGCAGCTCACCAACCCTTTAGACTATCCAGATGCGACAACAATATTTTTGAAGGTGCGAAGCGGTTAGACTATCCACAATTTTGTATAGAGAGAACCTACCCTACCCACACTCAGGACACTCATCACCGTGCGTCAGAAGCGCCCCGCACTCAGCGCAAGCCGGAACTTCGATTACGTGATCCTTCAGCCACTGAGCCGCTAGGTCGATAAAGGCTTTGTACTCCTTCAGCTCCTCTTCAGAGTAGCCGTGAGACTCCCCGATCTCCCGGTAGTTCTTCAGCCAATACTCCACCGTATGTACCTCACACCCCACGGCAATCTTGTCCGCGGCGGCTGTAGTCAGGAAATACCGAGAGCCCTGGATTTGCAGCGGCGAAATTTCCCAAGCACTCCCGTACACCCGAGCATCCCCGTACACCCGAGCATCCCCGTACACCCGAGCATCCCCGTACACCCGAGCATCCCCGTACACCCGAGCATCCCCGTACACCCGAGCATC